>Ga0066903_100000224_pt1 | contig 31901 bp, 30 predicted proteins | sample PanSoiMetaGPlot1_FD_67491 | JGI IMG/M metagenome (GOLD analysis project Ga0066903, IMG submission 67491) | Tropical forest soil microbial communities from Panama analyzed to predict greenhouse gas emissions - Panama Soil - Plot 1 (version 2) | ecosystem: Environmental > Terrestrial > Soil >... | reverse complement strand
TCTCATGGCTACCGATGCAGACGATCCGGAGGCGAAACCACGCCTCGCGGCGTTTGTTCAAGGTCTTCATCATTCCGGTTTGATCGTCGGTCAAAACATCGCTATCGAATACCGCTGGGCGGGCGGCAATGCGGACAGCATTCGAAAATACGCGAAAGAATTGGTCGCGCTCAATCCGGCCGTCATCTTGTCTCACACGAGCACAGCGCTCGCATCGTTGTTACAAGAGACCCGGACCATTCCAATTGTCTTCACGGTTGTCGCTGATCCAGTCGGTGCCGGCTATGTTGATAGCTTGGCCCGTCCGGGCGGTAATGCCACCGGATTTACCACATACGACTATTCAATCGGTGGGAAATGGTTGGAGCTTCTAAAGGAAATTGACCCGCGCATAACGCGAGTGGCGGTCCTTCGCGATGCTACCATCGCAGCCGGACCAGCTCTGTTCAGCTCTATCCAGACGGTGGCTCCATCATTCGGCGTAGAAGTTCGCCCAGTCGATCCACGCGATGCCAAGGAGATTGAACGCGCCATCACAGCTTTCGCGCGGGGTTCAAATGGCGGCCTGATTGTCACTGGAAGCGCATCCGCTCTCAGTCATCGCAAGCTGATCATAGAACTGGCAGCTCGGTACCGATTACCTGCCATTTATTATGCGACCCATTTTATCACTAACGGTGGTTTGATTTCCTATGGACCCGACTTTGTCGACCAGTTCCGGCTAGCGGCGGGTTACGTCGATCGCATTCTCAAGGGCGAGAAACCAGCGGACCTCGCGGTGCAAAATCCGACTAAGTTCGAACTGGCGATCAATCTCAAGACAGCTAAATCTCTCGACCTCAGTGTATCCCCGTCACTCCTTACACGGGCCAACCAAATTATTGAATAAAACGGCAACGTCCGCTTTTGGCCCATAGCGGACATGGGCTAGTGCACTGCACATGTCCGCTTTCGGGTGTAAAGCGGACATGACCGTTTGTGGAAGTCCGCTTTCGCGGTCGCTATTGGGGGTAAAGCGGACATGGGCTATTGCACCGCATATGTCTGCTTATGACCCAAAGCGGACATTCGGCACATCGGTTTTGTTTCATCTTCTGGAACTAACTCTCGCCGAAATGTCGTGCGTTTGCATTTGCTGGTGAACATCGATGAGAAAATGATCGAAGTTTTCAATTCGCGAAATTAGGCCGAGCCGCGGATATTCCATTTCTGTAATAGCATAGAGAGTGACCGTCAGGGTTGCGGCGAAAATCAGCATGTGAATCCAGCTGCGCGCCTTGGCTGCTGCCATGCCAAAGCCAGCAAGTAGCGAACCGAGTAGCCCAAGGCCGAACAGCATCGCATACACAATTTCAGGTGGGTGTTTTTCGCTGGCGCCGACTCGCAGTCCCGCAACTTCAAATAAGGTAGAGAGCGCCGGAAGGGCCTGCCCACACGCGGGCCGAAAGCTAGCCTCTGGGCAGGCGGCGACCGCCGTGTCCCAAACTTTGGCTTGGAGGTCGAGAATCTTGTCCTGCTGCTCGGGGGAAAAGATTTCGGCTCGTTGCCACAGTGAGAAATCGTGTGGCATGCGATACAGGTCGATTCGGCCTTGAATATAGGCTCTCAGCTTGGCCTGCAGGTCGCGGGCAATGTCGTGTTCGAACAGGCCGAGACGATCATGGGCCGTGCGGGCGGCGTTTGCCTCTTGAATGACCAATTGTCGGCGTTCGTCGAAGCGCTGCAGGGCGCCAGAAATGGTGAACGCCAAGAGCAGCCCGATCAGGGCAAATACGGCGCCCTCGACCGTGGTCAGCCCCGCCATATTGCCGGCCTCTTTCTTAAGGTATCGCTGCCCGAGACTTCGTCCGTAGCTCAACAAGATCAACGAGCTGATGAAGAAGGTGGCAGCGATCGCCAGAGAAAAGAGAACGAAGATCATTTGCAGATTCCACCTACCGATTTGGGAGGAACAGAGTCCGATCTCTGGGTTTTGCAGGCATCCGTCTACGACAATTTGCTTTGCTTATCTTTGGCCAAAAGAGATTAGTGAAGGCGACGCTCGGAGAGGGGCGGATTATTGTGCGACGAATCGAACTGTGCCTTTCGTTCAGCGCTTTCCGCGAGCAACCGATAGCACTTTGCTAATTGTTTGAACTCAGCTACGTAGTCGGCGGCCTCGGGCTTTTGGGCGTATGCGCGTAGTCGTTCGGCTAGCGCTCGGTATGCTTCCGCTCGCGTCATTTGCGGTTTCCATCTCTTCGCTTTGGAAACCATCGAAACCGAACCGCGGTTCCAGCAGGCCCCAGCGCAGTTGGAACCGGGCAAGATTCTGCCGCGGAAAAACTAGATCAATGTCACGATTGCGAAAGCACCTCGGCCCCACAATTTCGCCATCTGTGCTTGCCCGCGCCGATGAGGTGATCGAATAGAAGGCGTGATGTCTGCTTTTGGCCCATAGCAGACATCGACTACTGCACTGCACATGTCCGCTCTCGGGGGTAAAGCGGACACGCCGTTTTGCGCTGCAAACGTCTGCTTATGACCCAAAGCAGACATCTTGACGCGATAGTCTCCCACTCTCGCTTCATATTGGAAGTTCCCTTGTTCCCTGCACGCCTAAACTGATGTCGCATTTAACGAAGGCCGATCAAGAAGTCTCGCGCGCACAGGGGAGAACGCATTCGTGACGAAGAATTTTCAAATCCGCCGTCAATTTATCGCGTATCTAATCCGCGCTGCGGCGATCGTGCTGGCGGTCTTAGCGACCGGTGATGCGCGCGCCGCTTGGCCCGAGCGCACCGTCACCATCATTGTCCCATTCCCCCCTGGCGGGCCCAATGATCTGCTCGGTCGGCTTTTGGCCGCCGAGCTGGCGCCGAAACTGGGGAAGAACGTTATTGTTGAGAACCGTGCCGGTGCGGTCGGCAATATCGGGCTCGCCATCGCCGCGCGCGCCGCACCCGATGGCTACACCCTTGTGGTAGTCACCGTTGTGGTGCTGATCAATCCGAGCGTTGCTAAAGTCGCTTACGACCCGCTCAAGGACTTCGCGCCGATTGCCTATCTTGGCGCGGCGCCCAACGCCATCATCACCAGGCCGGCCTCTGGTATTGTCAGTGTTGCCGATTTGATCACGAAAGCAAAAGCGAATCCGGGCAAGCTCACTTATGCCTCGCCTGGTCTCGGGACCGTCTCGCAGCTCGCGGTCGAGTTGTTGAAACTGCGCGCCGATATCGACATGACGCATGTTCCATTCAATGGTGCAGCGCCCTCGCTGCAGGCCGCGCTCGCCGGCACCACCGACATTGCCGCGATCAGCATTGCCGGGCTGATCGGCCATATCCGGTCGGGCATGCTGAAAGCATTGGCGCAAACCGGCAGCGAGCATTGGCAGGACATGCCTGACGTTCCAACATTGGCGGAGGCCGGGATTCCCAATGCGGTGGTCGAAACCTCGCAGATGTTTCTGGCGCCCACTGGTACGCCGGCGGGCATCATCAAGCGCCTCGCGGATGAAACCCGCGCCATCCTAGCGAAGCCAGAAATTAAAGAGAAAATGCTCGACGCCGGCTTTATGGTGAAATTCGAAGGGCCCGACGACCTGCATGCGCGCATGGTGCGTGAAGTGCCGATGTGGAAGGAAATCGTTGAGCGCGCCGGGCTCGCAAAACAATAAGGCCCCAATGTCATTTGAAGTCCACTTTTGGCCCACAGCGGACATCTCTAGTTGCGCTGCACATGTCCGCTATTGGGGGTAAATCGGACATTGGACCTGATCAGGATTTAAGACCAGTTGTGTGCCATTTCTCACTCGCCGAAGATGGTGTCGTCCGGCGTTCCTTTAGGTGAACATGCGGTCGCCTTGCATATCGATGATCTGCTTGGCCTTCGTGATCGCAAAGGCAACTGCGTCATCCCTGTTGTGATGGGTGTCGGCCCGAACGAACCGGTGTTGCTTCGGGCCGTCGGGGAAGTTCTTCTCGATGATCCCCGCGGTCTGGTACTGACTCTCCGTTCGGTACGGGGTCGGGCGGATGCGGTAGCCCTGGTATTCGATCGCCGGCGCGTTCGGCGCGCCAGACTCGTCGGCCGCTCGCCCGCCGGTCATGCGGGCCCACGCAGCTTTGAGTTTCGAAAACAATGGTCGCTCCAAGTCTTGGGTCGACGGAGATTACCATGAGGATCTCTGCTGCGTGTCGGCTGGAAAAAAGATAAATTCTCCGCCCAAGCCCGCTCCCTGGAGTAGGTCCGATGGTGGCTGGCACGCCAGCGACGTTTGAGATCTGAAAAATGTTAATTGGCACGAATGGCCGGGTGATTGAGGCGATGTGTCACGCGTTCGAAAGCTCATTCGCCCCGGGCTGCGATAAAATCGTCTGACCCTTGCAGCTTATCGGAGCAACATGCAATCTTTTGTGACGCATGAAGGGTTTGGCATGGAAATCCGCGCGCAGAACGTCTGTAAACTGTGGGGGCAAGCGACGGCGGAGCCGACACTAGCAATCAATTCAGCAACGCATACCTTCGGTTCCCGGAAATTCACTTGCCTGCTTGGGCCTTCCGGCTGCGGTAAGAGCACCTTGCTGCAGATCATCGGCGGCATCGCGCCGCTTTCGCTGGGCGAAGTTCAAATCATCGATCCCGGTACCGGTCAGCAGGTCGCTCTCGGCAAAGAGTCGGTCATGGTTTGGCAGACCTTCAATCTTTTTCCCTGGCTGACGGTGATCGATAATGTCGCCTTCGGACTGAAAATGGCTGGGCTCCAAAAAGCCGAACGCATGAAGCGTGCGCAAGAATTGATCAGTTTCGTTGGGCTGACTGGCTTTGAAAAAAAATTGCCGAAGGAATTGTCTGGCGGAATGCGTCAGCGTGTCGGTCTGGCCCGTGCACTCATCACTAATCCAGCCATATTACTAATGGACGAACCGTTTGGTGCCCTCGACGCGCAAACCAAGACGGTCATGCAGCAAGAAGTCCAGCGGCTATTTCTGCAGACGCAAAAGACCATTGTTTTTGTGACGCATAGCATCGAAGAGTCTATCATTCTCGCCGACGAAGTCGTGGTGATGAGCGCGCGACCCGGGCGCATTAAGGCGACCGTCCCGATCGACCTTCCGCGACCGCGTACGCTCGAGTGCGTGAGCACGCCCTTGTTCGGAAGGTTTTTTGAGCAGATTTACGAACTAATCCGGGAAGAGGTTGAAAAAACGCTCGTACAGGAACGGCGAGTGGCAACGGCATGACGATCGAAACTTACGATGTCGGTCTTAAACCTTTTGCAAGAGAGATTGAGGATGCCCGTCGCCGGGCCGCGAAGGCGCGCACGTTTGGACGGCTAGTTCAACTCGGCACTGTCGCCGGCATTCTCGTATTGTGGGAGCTGGCAGTCGTTTTGATGGGGGTCAATCCCATCATACTGCCGCGCGTTTCAGTTATTGCCCGCTCGCTATGGACGCTGGTCGCCGACGGCACCATCCCTTGGCACGCGCTGGTGACGCTCGGACGGGTATTTTTGGGATTTGCCGCTGCGTCGGTTTTGGGCATCGGTATCGGGTTGGCGATGAATCGTTTCGCCATCGTTCGCAATAGCGTCGACCCCCTTATTGCTGGCCTTTATCCGCTACCGAAAGTTGCTCTCATTCCGTTGTTGTTGATCTGGTTTGGCTCCGGCGAAACTTATAAGTTCTTGATCGTCCTGATGACGGCATTTTTCCCGGTTGTTATCAGCACTTATCAAGGCCTGCGGCAGGTGGATGACGGGCTGATCAGCGCGGCCGGTGATCTAGGTGCTGATGACTGGCGAATCCAATGGGAAGTGATGCTGCCCGCCGCAATGCCTGCTATTCTTTCAGGCATGCGACTTGGCATGGGCGTGGCGATCGTCCTCACCATCGCCGCTGAAATGATCGCGAGCCAAAGCGGGCTCGGCTATTTGCTGGTGGCCTATGGCGCGATATTGGAAACCGAGAAGGTCTTTGCCGTTCTCTTTACCGTCGCCATTCTTGGCGTCGTCATTACGAAAGTTCAAGACTGGCTCGACATCAAGTTAGCGGGTTGGGCTTTTGATTAGCGCACAAGATGAACAACTAAAAACGTTTGGGAGGGATAACATGACAATTCGTAAACACGATCTATCACGCCGTCGGCTGCTGCATTTCGCTGGTGCCAGCGCGATCGCTGCCGGCTTTCCCTCGATCATCCCTAGTCGTGCGCTCGGCCAGACCCGAAACGGCATTACGAAACTCATTAACGGCGACGGCCCTTTTATTAGTAAGGCCGGCTGCATGATCGCCCTTGAGAAGGGATTTTTCAAAAAGCTCGGCATCGACATGGAGTACAAGTGGTTCAACGATGGTGGGCTTGTCCTGGCGCCGATTATCGCGGGAGAAGTTGATTTAGGCTCACTCACGCCCTCGGCTGGACTGTTCAACGCGATCGCGCGCGGCGCCAATATCAAAATGTTCCTCGATGGGGGCACCGACCTATCGAGTAAGCACTCCTACGGCGTGACCATGGTGAGCCAGAAGCTCTGGGATGATGGGGTCCGCACGCCTGCCGACCTTCCGAAGATCGCCAACCTGAAGGCGCATATGTCGGTCAAGGGCAGCTTCAATGAATTCCTGCTCGATCGCACCTACATGAAGGGCGGTGTCGATCCCAACAAGGTGACGTACGAGTACGGGTTGGCGCAGCCGGCCGCCATGCAGCTCATGATGAAAGATGGCATCAACATCACCAATTACGCCTATCAATTTGGCTGGCTCTTGCAGAAGGAAAAAAAGGCACAACCGATTGCGTTCGGCTCTGACGTTGCACCTGGCGCAGTGATCTCGAACTATTCGTACACCGTCGACAAATTTAATTCGGTGGGGCGCGAAGCCTATGTGCGATTTGCTATGGCCTATATGGCCGGTGCCCATCTGTTTAATGCGGCAGGCAACGCGGTGCCTCCGCCCGAGGACATAATGGCGATGATCATGAAGCATACATTCTTCAAGGGCGATGCCGGGCGTCAGATGCTGCTCGACATCCATCCGCATTGGGCCGAGGTCGGGCCGGACGGACACCCACATCGCGAGGGGGTTTCGCTCATGCAGGACCATTGGGTCGACGTCCGGAAATATGTCGAGAAAAAAGTCGACATCAACGACCTGTGTCCCTTGGATGTCGCGGCGGAAGCGATGGAGCGCTTGAAGAAAGAAAATCCCTTCAAAGATCTCTAAAGTCGAAATACAGATCAACAAAACCGCGAACAGATATACCCGCGGTTTATCCTATTCCGCTGCGGCAGTCGCTACGGTCACCGGCCAGCGTGGCGCCGCGCGCCTGATCAACCCGGTTTTCTCGGCAATTCTTTTGCCGCTCGCCGCGGCGGCCGCAACAATGGCATCAATCTTATCAGTGCGGGTGAATTTGCCGTTCTTGAGCAACGTTTGGCCGTCCACAATAACGGTGTGGGCATCGGCACCGCGCGCGCAACAAATGAAGTTGTAAAGCGGATTGTGCACAACCTGCATCTGTGGGTCGTTAAGGTCGAATATTGCAATATCAGCGCGCTTGCCAGGTTCGAGCGAACCGAGCTCCGATTCGAGCCCAATTGCGCGGGCGGCATTGATAGTCGCCATTTCAAGCGCCCGCTCGGGACTCATGACGGTCGGATCGAGGAACTTCACATTCTGCAGATAAATACATGCTTTCATCTGCTCAACCATGTCGACCGAATAATCCACGGCCGGCCCGTCGCTGCCGAGCGCACAATTGATGCCGGCACGATAGAGATTGGGCCAGGGCCCGAGGCCGCCTCCGCGCATGCTTTCCGATGTTGGCGTGTAGATTGCGTGGCAGCCGCGTTCGCGAATCGTAGCGATGTCGGTATCGGTGAACTGGATGCCGTGCTTGAGGATCCAGCGATGGTCAAGCACACCCAACTGCTCGAGGTAAGCAACGTCGCGCCGACCGGTGAGCCGCAGATATTTGGTAAAGCCCATGTCAAGCGACAGCGTGCCCCCAGACATATGCACCGCTACTCTTAGGTCGTGTTCAACGGCGGTATTGTAGCCGGTACGTACCAGTTCGTCGGAACTCCGGCCGAGTTCTGTATGATGCGCGTTGCACTCAATCACCATGCCGATACGGGTGAGGCCATTGTTCGCACCGTGATAGCGTTCAACCAATTTGTTAAATTGCATCGCCGCTTCCTTAGCCGATAGCGGGTGATTGGGTCGCTTGGGCGTACGGCACTGGAACATTCGCGCGAACAGTTGGCGGATGCCGGCTTCGCTCATCGGCTCAATGAATGCCGCTTCATATTCGGGCAGCAAGAAGCCGGTGTCATGCGTCAATACCGTGGTCGTGCCAGTGCGCAACATTTCGAGTGCCGCAAGCCGCGAGGAGGCGATCAAATCTTCGATTTGCAAGGACTCGATGCAGGGTTGCACAAAGTTAAACACCCACGGCTCAAGTAACATGCCGTCGGCCAAGCCCTTAAACAGGTTCATCCATGGATGTTGGTGTAAGTTCATCAGGCCGGGAACGACGATCATCCCGGTTGCATCGACGATTTCGGTAGCGCCAGTTGGTCCGTCCCCTTTTCCGACAGCGGCGATTTTTCCATCATCGCCCACCAGAACATAGCCGCCGTCGAGCACCCGACGCGCTGGATCTACCGTCACCACGTAACCATTTTTGATTAAAATGCTCATTGCATTCCTCGCGCCGCCAATTCCGGCCATTGCATTTTAGCGCGACGGAGTACGCCGGCTTTTGTAGCGACCGCGCGGCCCCGCGCCGTTGCCTCGGCGATCACGTCCTTCGGACTTGGACCGCGAGTGAAGCGTCGATCCTGAAAGACAATCTGCCCATCGACGATCACTGTGTGTGCGTCGGCGCCGCGCCCACAGGTTACGAAATTGGAAATCGGTTTATGTATGACATGAAGATGGGGCCCGGCCATGTCAAAAACGGCAATATCTGCGCGCTTGCCTGCTTCGAGCGAACCGATTTCGTTCTCCAGGCCGAGCGCCCGCGCCGCATTAATCGTTGCCATTTCCAGGGCTCGCTCGATTGACAATGCGCCAGGATCGAGATTGGCCGTGTTCTGGATGAAGCAGGCGGCCTTCATCTGTTCAACCATGTCGACCGAATAGTCGACCATCGGCCCGTCGGTACCGAGCGCACAGTTGATTCCAGCCTTAAACAATTTGACCCACGGTCCAATGCCGCCGCCACGAATAGCTTCGCTTGTAGGCGTGTAGACGGCATGACAGCTGGCATTCTGCATCAGCTTTATATCGGTATCGGTGAAATTAATGCCGTGGATCAGTAGCCAATGCGTGTCGAGTACTCCCATTTGCATCAAATGCATCACATCGGTGCGGCCGGTCTTGCGCAGCGCGTGAAGGTACCCCGCTTCGTGCGAGAGCGTTCCGCCTGACGTATGACTGGTGATTTTCAGAGCGCGTTCAGACGCCAACCGGTAGCCGGTTTCGATCAGTCGCTCGGTACTCATTCCGGCGGCGATCCAGTGAGCGGTTGATTCAATTGCTAGTGCCATCCGGATTAGACCGTTGTGGGCGCCGTGCCATTTTTCGAGCAGAGTAGCGATGTAAGCGGCTTCCTCTTCCGGGTCATGCGGATGCTTTGCATTGGCCGCCGTGCGGCAGCGGAAATCTTTGGCGAATACTTGGCGAAAGCCCATCTCCGCCATCGGTTCGATGGTGGCCGCCACCCCCTCAGCCATGGTTGTCGTTACTGAGTGATTGAGGCAACAGGTTGTGCCGGTCCGGATCATCTCCATGGCCGACAAGTAGGCGGCGACGCGCAAGTCCGCAGCGCCCAAAGATTGGATGCACGGCAACAGCAAATTCTGAACCCATGGCTCCAGCAGCATGCCGCCGGCCAGCCCTTTAAACAGATTGTACCAGTGGTGCTGGTGCATATTGATAAGTCCCGGCAGCACCATCATGCCCTTGGCGTCGAGTACGCCGTCGTAGCTTGCGGCCGAAAATCTCTGGTCGTCACCGACATCAGTAATCCGCCCGTCGGCTCCGATCAGCACATAGCCGCCATCATGGATATCGCGCGTTGGATTCATCGTGACGACGTATCCGTTTTTGATCAGGTAAGGCATCTGTGCTGTTCCGTCACCTATCGTTTCATGCAGGATGTAGGTGCCGTAGTCTTTATCCGAGATATAGAGATTCTACGATGTTGCTCATCTGCCACTCGCTTTGAGTTCGGACAATAAGCAGGTTACGCGGTAGGTAGACAGCCGCGTGGCCGACATGGCTATGTGCAGCGATGCCGCAAGGGCTAGTGCTTCAGATCTCCATCGGTCGCCCAAGGCATTACTAATTTTTCGGCGAGCACGACAAGGCCGTATAAGATCACTCCAAGGCCGCTCAACACTACGAGTGCCGCCCAGACTAAGGGCGAATTGAGCTGCGAGTTAGCGGCCAACAATAGGTTTCCCAAGCCCTCGTTCGACCCGATAAATTCGCCAATGACGGCACCAACAACCGACAAAGTGACGGCAATCTTGGCGCCGGAAAAAATCGACGGTAGCGCTGACGGCAGCTGGATCTTGAAGAAGGTCTGTAGCCGCGAGCACTGCAGCGAGCGCGCAAGCTCGAGCAGTTCCGGCGAGGTCGAGCGCAATCCGGTTGCGGTGTCGACCACGACCGGAAAAAACGCAATGACGAAAGCCATCGCCAGCTTGGACTGCAGGCCGATGCCGAACCAGACCAGTAGGATGGGGGCGATGGCGACTTTCGGGATCGACTGGCTCGCCACCAGCAGCGGGTAAAACATCTGATTGGCAAGGCGGGAATAGGTCATGGTGACGGCGATCGGGATGCCGATGACCATTGCCAACGTAAAGCCGTAGATACATTCGAGTGCCGTAATCCATCCTTCCTCCAGCAGCGTCTTCGATTCCTGCGCCATCGCCTGGAGAACCTGCATCGGCGTCGGCAGCACTACGACCGGAACGTGAAAGAACACGACGTAATAATGCCAGACCAGGATGATGATGAGCGTGCCGGCGAGCGGATAGAAAAAATGCGAGGCGTGCTTGCTCATTGGTGCACGATCCCGAGCGCCACGCCCGCCTGCCGTCCGAGCTCGGTGAACTCCGGCAGGAAGCGCGTCTTCGACGACCTCGGGTAGGGGATGTCGATGCCGAGCTCCTTAACGATCACCGCCGGCCGCTTTGAAAAGACCACCACTCGGTCCGACAGATAAATCGCCTCGGAAATGCTGTGCGTGACGAACAACACGGTCGCGCCGGTGACCCGGCGGAGATCGAGCAGAAGATCGTTCATTTCCAGTCGGGTCAACTCGTCGAGCGCGCCAAAGGGCTCGTCCATCAGGAGAATGGATGGTTCGTGGATGATGGCCCGGCAGAGCGCGACGCGCTGCTGCATTCCGCCGGAGAGCTGGCGCGGATAGGCATTTTCGAACCCGTCGAGGCCGACCAGCTTGAGAATTTCTCGGGCGCGGTTCTTCGCCCGGGCATCGTTCTTGCCAAGCACTTCCATCGGAAACAGCACGTTTCCGAGCACGCTGCGCCATGGCATTAGCGTCGGAGCCTGAAACACGACACCAACGCCGGGGAAGGGCGCGTCGATCACTGTGCCGTCGAGCTCGAGCACGCCGCTGGTCGCTGGGATAAGACCACCCATCATCTTGAGGATGGTTGTTTTTCCGCAACCAGACGGGCCGAGCAAAGAAATGAGGTCGCCTTTGCGAAACTGGAACGAAACGTCCTTCACCGCAAAAACCGACTGCCCGGCGGTGTTGAACGTCTTGGTCACGTTGACGATGCGGCCGAAGGGTGCCGGTGCGCCGGCACCCTTCGCATTTTTTGTTACGCTTCCGCTCACGCTCTTTATCAGCCTCTAATTCTTATTCGCAGCTTAGGGCATGATCGACTTCGCCGGGAGGAAGCCGGTCAGGTAAACGTCCTGCGGCTTCGGTGCCTTTTCCTTCGGGAAACCGCCGTTTTCCGCCATCCAGTCGACCGATGTCTTCATCCGCTCCGCGGTGAAGCTGCCTAGGCCGTTCTTCTTGACGTCCGGTGTCACCGCCAGGTCTTCGACGATCTTGAGCTCCTCGATGGTGATGTCGTTCTTCAGTGCCTTGGCGTATTTCTGGATGATCTCCGCGGCTTCTTCCTTGTGCTGGAAGGAATACTGATAGCCGCGCAGCGTCGCCCGCACGAAGCCCTTCACGACCTCCGGGTTTTCCTTGATGAACTTCTCGGTCGCCCCGATGCCATTGGAGTAAAGGTCGAGGCCATGGTCGGCAAACAGGAAGGTGACCACCTTGGCGTCATTTACTGCGCGCTCCATCGCCGGCTTGGTGATGATGAAGAAGTCGATAGCCGGGATCTTGCGCGTTGCCAGCATTGCGACACGCGCCGACGGCTCGATGCTTTCCATCTGCAGCTTGTTCGGGTCGAGGCCTTCCTTGCGCATCATCGCGCGGGCGATGTTAGTGATGTAGCTGCCGGTGTTGGAGCCGACCTTCAGCCCCTCGAAGTCCTTCAGCTTGGTGACGTTGGCTCCCGGGTCAAGCGAGAAGAAGCAGAATGGGGCCTTCTGGTAAATGACCGACACGACCTTGACCGTCGAACCTTCAGCGCGCGCCACCACCAGACTTGCCACATCGATGAAGCCGATCTGCGCGATGCCCGACTCGACGTTCTGAATGCCTTGCGCCGTGCCCTTGGCCGGGACGACGTTAACGTTCAGTCCTTCTTCCTTGTAGAAGCCCTTATCAATCGCGACATAGAACGGCGCGTGCCGCCCCAGCGTGATGAAATCAAGGGAGAACGTAATGTCAGTCAGCTTCTTTTCCTGGGCCTGCGCCTGCCCAGGTTCGCCTGTCGCCCCACCAAGCACCAGCCAGGCAGAGCAAAGGAACGTCGCAATCACTTTCTTCATCTCAGTCTCCTCTCGGGTTGCCCTTGCCGCCAATTTCACCACTTGTTCATCACTTGCACTACCGCGTTTGCTCGTTCACCGGCGTGAACCGATGTTCGAGTACGGCGCCAGTGAGATTCGCTGAAGCATCGGAGATCAGATAAAGCAGCGTCGGAACGACACCGTCCGGCTCGCCGATCCCGATCGAGTTGCGATAATGCTCGCGCTCGGTCTCCGTGCTCACATTCATAAAAATCGGTGTAGCGCGGACGCCAGGCGAAAGCACATTCGCCCGCACGTTGTAGTCTCGAAGTTCCTGCGCCGCCGACTTAATCATCCCGATGAGCGCGGCCTTGCTCGCCGCATAGGCGCTGGCGCCCGGCCACCCGGTCAGCGCCAATCCGGAGGTGAAAGCAACTATCGCGCCAGATCGCTGGGCTTTCATTAGCGGGATTATCGCATGGAGGCAGTAGAATACGCCGTTAAGATTGGTATCGATCACCTGGCGCCACGCGTCAGCGGTCATGTCATCGACATTGGTGCGGACCTGGATCGCGGCGGCAAGGACTGCGGCATCAAGTCGCGGATATTTGCGCCGCACTTCGTTGAGCAGGTTGGTCACGGCCGCTTGATTCGAGACGTCGACCTGGCTCACATCGATCTTGTTGCGCAGGGACGGATCGAGACCGTGCAGCAGATTGTCGTGCCCGCGATCGATCGCGATGACGGATGCACCCTCGCGCGCGCAATGGCGCGCAAGTGCGGCACCGATGCCGCTGCCCGCGCCCGTGATCAGCACGACCGCATCATTGAATTTGTATGAAACCGAAATTGTCATGCCGACACCGCTTGCCGCTGCAGCGGGCTCAGCGCGGCGTTGTAGGCGGACTCGGCCAAGTTCGATTTCATCGGTGCGATCGTCGCGATGTGGTCGTCCGGGCGCACCAGCACCATGGTGTCGGGCTCGCAGCCATAGCGCCGTGTCACGCGATTTCCGGAATCGAGAAGCGCCCGGCTGCGTATGGCTGAATCCCGCGGGGCATCCCAGCGCGAGACGGCGTAATGCCTAAGCCAGGGGAGGTCCTTTGCGGGGATGTCCGGACGCCGCCGCACATCGCTGAAATAGAGCGCGACGAAAGACCGGCCGAAAAGATCGTGCAGGCGCGTCTCGTGCCCGGCGCTGTCATGCACCACGCCGTCCGGTGCGCGATCGCCTACAACGACCGGCGGCGGCTCCGCAAAGGGCTTCACCATCGACCAGTCGCCGCTGCCGTTCAGGCCGAGCCGCACGCCGAGCAGTGAGCGCGTATAGGCGTTGCCCCAAGCGTGCCCGCTCATTGCTTTCACGTCGGCGACGCGGCTTGCCATATATGCGCGCCCGGCTTCGGCCATCTCACCCGAGCCTTGCTCCGCGACCGGCTTCTGCTCACTTTCGAACCCGTCAAGCAAAGTCTCGTTGCCCCATCCGCGCATGATCCAGGCGATGCGCCAGGCGAGATTGTTGGCGTCAAGGATGCCGGTGTTGAGCCCAAGCGCCCACATCGGCGTGATCAAATGCGCCGCATCACCAAGCAGAACGACGCGCCCGTCATGCCATTTGCTGGCGACGCGGTGATAGATCTTGAACAAATTTGTACCGACCAGCTCGGCGTTTTTCGCTCCGCCGAGGAAGGCCATGGCTTTGTCGAGCAGCTCGTCGTCGGTGAACTCGCGCTGACCTTCAAATACCGGGTAGAGGAAGCGCCAACACTCCGGTTGACGCACGAGAATCATCCATTCCTTGGCGTCGCTGAAATAGCCGAGATAAGGAAAATCGCGGGGGTTCTCGACGTCGAGATCGACTTTCAGGTCGACCAACGCGAATCGCTCGGGCAGCGAGCGCCCTTCCACCGAGACGCCGAGACGCTCGCGCACTGTGCTGCGCCCGCCGTCGCAGGCCAGGAGAAAGCTCGCGTCAAAAGTCTTTTGGCCGTCCGGCGTGTCGAGCTCGAGCGTGACATGATCCGCATGCTGCGTGAATCCGCTGAGGCGATGTCGGTGATGGACTTTTCCGTATTTCGAGCCGGTCAGGGAGTCGCGCAGCGCTGGCTCCATGTCGGACTGCGGCAAGTTGATGACGAAGGGAAACCGCGTCTCATCGCGCAAGAGATGCAACTTGACGGCGTCGCGCTTGCGGTTGGTCGCGCGCTCAATGTCGCCAATCTCGTCCACCCGCATAGCCTTGGACAGAATTTTTCCGGCGGCGCCGAAACGCTGCCAGACCTCGAGCGTGCGGATCAATGTGGTCCCGGCCTTGGTCTCGGTCGACAAGCCCGCATTGGCTTCGAACACGACGAAGGGAATTTCGTAGTAGGAAAGCGCGAGCGCGGTGGTGAGACCGACCGGCCCGGCGCCGACGATGGCGACCGGATACTCGGACTTCAAGGGGAACGCGCCGCTGTCCATCGTTACATGCCGCCACGCCGCTCCAACCGGACCATAGCCGCTAGTCCGGAAAGCAACGCAAAATTGTTCAGCAAACTTTTTCACACCATCCGCATTTTCCGGCAACAAAAACATCGCATTCGGAATTTCTATGTGTCAATATATTTTCGAAAATCAGTTATATTTCCGATAGTCGAACTTTTCGCGCGTTGCCTCATGAGTGCGCAATCCATCTCGCTAAAGACGAGCGACGGCCACAGCCTCAGCGCGTATGAAGCGCGACCGGGCAAATCGCCGCGTGGCGGCATTGTCATGCTCCAGGAAATATTCGGTATAACCGGCTATATCCGGCGTGTCTGCGAGGGCTATGCGGCGCATGGCTATCACGTGGTGGCGCCCGCATTGTTCGACCGAATCCGTCCCGGGATCGAATTGACCTATTCCAAGGAGGATGCGGTAACCGGCAGGGATTTGCGCAGCAAGATTCCGTGGGAAAAAACCTTCGCGGATGTCGAATCAGCCAGGGCTCGGCTCGAGGGTGCAGGCAAAATCGCCACGCTCGGTTATTGCTGGGGCGGGACGATCTCCTGGCGTGCTGCCGGCCATATCGACGGGATCGCGGGCGCAGTCTGCTACTACGGCACGCAGATCGCTCCGTACATTTCGGAGCAGCCGCGCTGCCCGGTGCTGATGCACTTTGGCGACGAGGATCACATCGCGACGCTCGAGCATGCCGGCGCGCTGCGCGCGGCACAGGGCGCACTCGTCGAAATTCAGGTCTATCCGACCGGCCACGGCTTTAGCTGCGACGAAACGCCGAACTTTCACGCTGCGAGCGCGAAGCTGGCGCTGCGGCGTTCACTCGAATTTCTGGTTGCCCATGTCGGGTAAGGAGCAAACCCTGCCATGACCTTTGTCCAACAGCACGATGGCGCCATCGAACCGACGGTCAACGCCCAGGTTTTCCGTCAGATCCGCACTGACATCGTGACATGCAGGCTGATGCCGAACGAGCGCCTGCGCGTCGAGAGCCTTCGCAAACGCTACGGGGCCGGGGGCAGTCCGATTCGCGAAGCGCTGATGAGGCTCGAAGCCGAGAGCCTGGTGATCCTCGAGCAGAACAAGGGCTTTCGTGTCTCGCCGGCGTCGCGTGAGCATCTGCTCGATCTGATGAAGACGCGTGTCGAAATCGAAGGTCTGGCGCTGCGTTGGTCGATCGAAAACGGCGGCGTCGACTGGGAAGCCAATTTGCTCGCCGCCTATCATCGTTTATCGCGTCAGAAAAAGACGCTCCGGGGTACGAGCGACGAGATCAATCTCATCTGGTTCAGGGAGCACCGCAATTTTCACAGCGCGCTCACTGCCGCCTGCGGATCGCGACATTTGATGGGAATTCGTGAGAACTTGTTCGCACAAGCAGAGCGCTACGTCGCGCTGTCGATCATCTCCAAGTGCCCGCCGCGCAACGACGACAGCGAACACGAGCAGATGATGCACGCGGCGCTTGCGCGCAACGCGGGCCGCGCGGTGCAGCTGATGACCGACCATATCGGGCGCACGAATGAGCGCGTGGCAAAGACGCTGGGCGCTGGCGCCACGCAATCGATCAAGCTGCGGCGCCTGAATGGCAAAGCGATATGAACGGCGCCATCCGCATTGCGGCCGACCAATTGAGCGCGCTGGTGGCGCAGCTTTTCATTGCGGCCGGTGTCCCGGACACCGCGGCAAGAATGGTCGCCGGAGCGCTGGTGGATGCCGATCTCGAAGGCCAATCATCGCATGGCGTGATGCTGGTCGAGATGTATCTCGACCGGATCCAGAAAGGATCCGTCTCGCTGAAACAGGCCGGCGAGATCATCTCGGACAAAGGCGCAACCGTCATTCTCGATGCGCACAATGCGCTCGGTCATCTCACCGGTGACCAGGCGATCGAGCTTGCCGTCGAGCGCGCCCGCCGTTTCGGCTCCGGGGTGGTCGCCGTGCGTCACGGCTTCCATTTTGGGACCGCGCGGCGCTTTGCCCTGAAGGCCGCCCAGGAGGATTGTATCGGCATCGCGATGTGCAACACGCGACCGCTGATGCCGGCGCCGGGCGGCGCCGAGCGCGTCGTCGGAAACAATCCGATCGCGATTGCCGTGCCGTCCGACGGCCCGGCGCCGATCGTGCTCGACATGGCAACCAGTGAAGCCGCCATGGGCAAGATCCGCATGGCCGAGAAGGCGGGCGAGAAGATCCCCGCCACCTGGGCGGTCAAGGCCGACGGCAGTGCAACGACTGACCCCGCGGAAGCGATTGCTGGTATGCTGCTGCCGGCGAGCGGGCCGAAGGGTTTCGGGCTTGCTTTCCTGATCGATCTTCTGTGCGGTGTGCTCTCAGGCGGCGCGACCGGTAGCGCGGTGCAACCGCTCTACGGCAACGCATCAACGCCCTACGACTCGTCGCACCTTTTCATTGCCATCGACATACGACATTTCGGCGATCGCGCGGCCATGCGTGCCTCGGCGACGGCCGCGGCAGAACGCATTCGCGCGGGAGCGCGGGCACCTGGAGTTGCTCGTCTTTTCACGCCCGGCGAGCCGGAATGGACCAAGCGGCAGGGTGCGACAGGGCAGGTGATACTCCCCGGCGCGGTCGCCGAAACCTTGCTGCGGCTGGCGAAAGAATTGCGGGTACCTGCCGATGCCCTCGCGCCGGCCGAAAAATACGAAAGGACCTGAAAATGGCGAAGCGTGAAGTCAAAACGGACAAGATCCGGACGCCGAGCGGCGTGTTCTCGCAGGCGACCGTGATCGAGGCGCAGGGGCGGCTCGTCTTCATATCGGGAATGACCGCGAGGCGCCCGGACGGCACCATCGCCGGGGTCGGCGACATCACGGCGCAGACCAGACAAGTCTGCGAGAACATCAAGTCGGCGGTGGAGGCGGCCGGCGGCACACTCGACGACGTCTGCCGCGTCGACGTTTACGTGCGCAACATGGAGCACTTCAAGGAAATTCACGCCGTGCGCCAGGAGTACTTCAGGCCGCCGCTGCCGGCGTCGACGATGGTCGAAATCTGCAAGATGACGTCGCCCGACTACCTGATCGAGATCAATGCCATTGCTGTGCTCCCCAAATAACGGTGACCAGCAATGACCGACAAGTCGGGACTCAAAGCGGCCAGGGAAAGAGGCATCACGCTCGGTGAAATCGGGCAGCGGATCGTCTTCGAGAACGAGCACGTGCGGATCTGGGAGATCAATCTCGACCCGGGCGAGACGATCGATTTCCACCTCCATTATCACCCTTACGTCGTCATCTCATTGGGTGGTGGCAGGAACGAGATCGAGACGATCTTCGGTGATAAGCGCATGACCAACGAGCCGCTCGGCTCGACCGTGTTCATGAACGAGATGCGACCAGTGCACAAACTGACCAACCGGGACACCGTGCGCTACCTGTCGCGGCTGATCGAAATCAAAAGCGTTCGCTGGACTGCGGAGTAGGGACCGATGACGCAGACGATCGGAGGCTGGGACGTTCATACGCACATCGTGCCGCCCGCGGTGGTGGCAGCTGGCGGACGCGGCGCCTTCGGCATGCGTGCATCACCCGATACATTGACTATTTGCGCGCACGGCATCCCGCTGCACCCGCTAAGCGACGTGAACAAGCTCATCGATCGCGTCAAAAGCGACCAGCTCGACGGGGCGGTCGTTTCGGTGCCGCCGCCCCTGTTCCGGCCCGACCTAAGCGAGGCCGATTGTCGTGACTACGCAAAACTGGTGAATGAGGGGATCGTTGAAGCTTGCCGCGACCACGACGGCGTGCTGCGGCCCTTGGCCTATCTGCCCGTCGAGGCGCCCGAGGTGGCGGCAAGCATTGCTGCAGGCCTCGATGGCCGCTGGGCGGGCGTGGTCATGGGCACCGAGGCCAACGACGTGTCCTATGCGTCCGAAAGGCTCGATCCGCTCTGGCGCGTCCTCAGCGAACGTAAACTTGCGCTCTTTATCCATCCCGGCTCGACGCCCGACAAACGTCTCGACCCTTTTTACCTCACCAACCTGCTCGGTAATCCGGTCGAAACCACGATCGCGGCATCAAATCTGGTGTTCGCCGGCGTTATGCAGCGTCATCCGGGCTTCAATATCATACTCGCTCACGGCGGCGGATGCGTCGCGGCCCTGTGCGGGCGCTGGCAGCGCGGCGCGGCGACCAAGCGGCCGGGGATTCCCGACATGTCCCTCAAGCCGCTGGAGGCCGTGCGCCGCTTTTATGTCGACAGCCTCGTGCACTCGCCGATGTTCCTGGAGACCATTATCAAGACGATCGGCGAGAGCAGGGTCCTGCTCGGGAGCGACTGGCCGTTTCCGATGGGTGCGCCGAGTGCCGAGCATGATCTCGGGCACCTCGATGAAAAGACTCGCCTCCGAATTCGCAAGCTCAACGCCGAGGAAGCCTTCGGCGTCCGGTTGAAAAAGCGTCAGGGTGTTTCATGACAAAGCTCCCCGAAAACATGCCCAAGCTCGAAGAACTTCTCATCAAGACCGACTCCGTGCCGTGGCGGGAGAAATCGCTCAAAGGCATCCACGAAAAGATGCTGTGGCGGAACGAGGAGACGGGCGCCTCGATTGCTCTAATCAAGTTTGACAAGGGTGCCGGCATTCCGCAGCCGCACTATCATTCGTCGAACCAGTTCATGTTCTGTCTGTCGGGCCGCTACGAGTACACGTCGACGGGCGTCGTGCTGACGGCGGGCTCGTTCTACTGTAATCCGAAAGGCAACGTGCACGGACCGGCGATCGCGCGCGAGGAAACGGTCGTGGTTGAGATATACGACGGCCCGCATTATCCGGAAAAGCCGTCTTGGTACACCGACGAGCGGGACGCGCACTGACGCCGCATGACTGGGGCACAACTCAAGCCGGTCGGACCAAGCGTCCATGCCTGGATCGGCGCCAGCGGCGCCTAGTTTGCGACCGGCGGCCAGCCGATCGGGTTGGCCCGCTGCACCAGCTTCGCTAGCGACAGGATCTTCGGCTCTTCGAACCGCGGCCCGATGATCTGCAACCCGACCGGAAGGCGGTCGGCGGTGAGACCGGCGGGGACGCTCGCGGCCGGCAGACTCATCAGCGTGATCAGGAAGCCAGGCGCTATCCAGTCGATGTAATCGTCGAAGCTCTTGCCGTTTATCTCTTTCGGAAAATTCCACTCGACCGGATAGGGCTTCACCGGCGCGGCCGGCGTGAGCAAAAGGTCATATCGTTCAAACAGCCCGTGCATTTTCTGGAACAGCGCAAAGCGTGTGCGCTCGGCCGCTGCGATGTCAGTCGTGGTGAGCCTCAGCCCCGATTCGACGTTGCCCCTGAGATTTTCGCCTAACGCATCGAGCCGCCCGAGGTTTGCGAGTTGCTGGCCGACCATCCAGACGCCGCGCCAAGTCTTGTAGGGGCCACGGCCCTCGGACAAATCGAATTCGATCTCGTCGACGGTCGCGCCTTGTTCACGCAGCTGGCTTGCCGCCTTGCGGCAGATAGCCTCGATCTCGGAGTCGACGCCGATGCCGGCGATGTCGCGGGTGAAGGCAACGCGCAGACCCTTGGCGTCGCGCGCCGTGCTCACAATTCGCGCGGCGCTGGGCCAAGGCGGCGCGATTGAGATTGGCGAAAGATGCGTAAATCCCACGATGGCGTCGAGCATCAGCGCGGCGTCTTCGGCAGAGCGGGCGAGGGGGCCGTGCACTTGTCCAGGATCCCATCCGAGCGGCATCGGATAATTCGGTGTGAGACCGGGCGTCGGGCGGATGCCGACGATCCCGCAAAACGCGGCGGGGATACGCACCGAGCAGCCGAAATCCGTTCCCTGCGCGAGCGGCAGCATGCCGCTGGCAACAGCCGCGGCGGAGCCACCGGAGGATCCGGCCGGACTCAAGGCCATGTTCCAGGGATTGCGCGTTGCCCCGAACACCGGATTGACGGTGTTGGCGCCGGTGGCAAATTCGGGCGTGTTGGTCTTCGCGAGCACGATCGCGCCCGCGACCTTCAGTCGTCTGACGACCTCGGCATCCTTGGTGGGCACATTGTCGGCATAGAGCGGACAGCCATAGGTCGTGCGAATGTTCGCCGTCGCGACGATGTCCTTGATGCCGATCGGCAGGCCGTGCAGTGGTCCCATTTTGTCGCCACGCGTCGCCGCCTGCTCCGCCGCGCGCGCATTGGCCCGCGCGCTGTCGGTGGCCAGTGTCACGATTGCATTCAGTTTTGGATTCAGGCGATCGATGACCGCGAGGTGCGCGTCGAGAACCTCGACCGGGCTGAGCTCGCGCTTGCGCATGAGTGCCGCGAGCTCATTTGCTGTTTTTCGCCAGAGATCCTGCATACAAAAAGTTATTCGCCGACGTCGACGATGGCGATGACCGGGCCACCGCCTTGTGGCCCCTGATGCATGGCATCGACCGAGACAAAAACGGCCGGATCGCCGATCGCCGCCGCCGCGACGCCACCGACAGCACCCTTCGAATGACGATGATGATGGACGTCGGAGTCATCCAGCATGATCTGACGGCGTCCGCGCAATGTGCCCCGGCGGTCCGCCTCGCATTTCATGAAGCAGTTGACGAGCTTTCCGTTCAGATCGCTGGCGCGCGCACGCTCCGGCAAGGTCAGGCCTGCGTCACGGATCGATTCGTAGATGCCATCGATATCGAGCGCATCCTTCATCACCGAGTGGCCGATGCGGTAGCGGCCACCGGCGCCGGCCCGGTTGCCGAGGAGGACAATCTGCGCCTGCGTCAGTTCGACACCCGACGAGCAGGATGCGACCGATGAATAGAGATCGAGATTGCGGCAGATCTCGTCGGCCTTCGGCATCTTGATTTCGCCGAGCGCGACGGCAATTCCGAGCGCGGTCGTGCCGTTGGAGACGCCCATCGAGTCATGCACCTCGCAGACGACATGCTTGCCGCGCGATTCAGCGTCACGAACAGAGTCGATCGTGAGCAAAGGCGTCTTGGTCTGCACGTAATGCACATCCTTTGGGTCGCTAATGCCGGCGTCGCGCATCGCATCTTTCACGGCCGCGGCGACCTTCTCGACCATGGCCGGGCGGCCGATGTCTTCCGGGAGCAGCACGGCGCTCATCGCTGTGCCCATCACCAACCGTGATTTCGAGGCCGGACCGGTCTTGTCCTTGCGCGCAAAGATCGTGGCGTGGGGGGTGATGACGCCGTCGCAGCCGCCGGACCACACCATTGGGATCTGGTTGACCGCTTTCTCGTCGCGCTTGCCGTGCTTGAGCAGCACCCGTCGGAAGGCTTGGTCGGCGAGGATGCGGGTGAAGTCATTCACCCCGCCATTTCCTTCGGTTTTACCGATAACTCCAATGACTTCGTCGGCCTTGAACAGCCCGCCGGTGATACCTTTCTCGAGACCTGAGGCGTCCGACACCGATTTCAATTCGACTTTGAGGACATCAATCGCCATCGCTGTCTTGCCTCACGCCTGCGCGCTTCTGAACCATTCGAAATGGCTTGCAGGCGCCGGCTTGCGCGGCAGATAGCGCCCATTGGCCTTGCCGACGATCTTGCCGTCGCGCGCGATGATCTTACCGGCTTTGATCGTTGCGACCGGCCAGCCTTTCAGCGTCTTGCCTTCGAACGGCGAGAAGTCCGACATGCCCTGCAGGTCTTCCGCACGCACGACCTTCTCCATCTCCAGGTCGACGACGACGAGATCGGCATCGGAACCGACCGCGATCGTGCCCTTCTGCGGGTAAATGCCGTAGACGCGGGCCGGCGAGCGGGTCGCGCGTTCGACCAATATCTCGAGCGGAACGCCGCGCAAGCGGCCGTAGTGCAGCAGCGCGGGCAGGTGGGTGCCGAGCGCCGGCAGGCCAGGCCGCGCGCCGTGCAGCCCGGCTTCCGGCTTTTTGGTCACGCGTGCCCGCGAAGTGTTGTCGGTGCCGACGGTATTGATCGAGCCTTCAAGAAAGCCTTCCCACAGCGCGGTCTGGTGCTCGGGAGTGCGCACGGGCGGGACCATCTTCACCAGGAAGCCGTTGGGGTCGAGACTGTTAATGCCGAGATAGGGCGTCGTGGTCTCGACGGTGAAGTGCATGCCGGCGCGGCGCGCGGCGCGTACGACCGCAAGCCCCTGATGGCTCGAGAGATGAACTACATAAAGATGCGCCCCCGCGACTTTTGCAAGATAGAGCGCTGTCTGGATGGCGAGCGCCTCGGCGATCGCGGGATGCGCGTCCTCCCAGTCCTTCAGCGTGCCTTCTGGCTTGCGTGTCTTCAGCTCGTTGCGCGCGGCATCGATCAGCGCCCCGGTTTCGCAATGGACGCAGACGACGGCGTCTGGCCCAAGCGAAGCAACTGTCCGGAGGCCGTGCAGCAGAACGTCGTCGGTCACCGACTTCACGATGCCGGGCATGCCTGACATGTAGAACTTGAACGAACGGATGCCGTATTGCTCCGCGTAACCCGGAATTTCCTCGATCTGATTTTCCGTGAAGATCTGCGGATGGAACACTGAATCGACGTAGCTGCGCTCATCCATGGCCTTGCGGAAAGCAGGCAGGTGATCGAAGTAGGAATCTTCCAGGCTGCGCAGGAAAATCCCGACGCTGGTGACGCCGCCGAGGATTCCCGCGCGGGTTTCTGTCTCGGCCTCGCTTTCGTAGGATTGCTCGTTGCCGATGTGAATGTGCGGGTCGAAAATTCCAGGTAAAACTGTACGCCCGGTGGCGTCGTAGATTTCAGCGGGGGGACCTTTCAGGCTTTCGCCGATCACGGCAATCTTGTCGCCGACGATCCCGACATCAGCCTTCACCTGACCGACGCCCGGAATAACCAGCGTGCCGTTGCGAACGATGAGGTCGAACGGTTTGTCGCTGCCTTTAGCCATGACCTCGCCTCGCTACGATAAGAGTTCCTGCGTGAGCGTGGATCGCGCCACCTCGCGACCTTTCCTGAACACGTGCCGTCGCGGCGGCTGCACCCGCAACGCCTCGTGCGTCGACGGTGCGCCGACCACCATCAGGTTCGCCGTCATGCCGGGCGCCAAGCCGTAGTCCTTCAGTCGCGCGCATTTCGCGGCGTTGACGGTGATCATGTCCATCACCTGTTCGAGCTCGTGTGGCAATGTGAGCTGCGCGACATGCGCCATCATCGATGCGCATTCGAGGGGATCCGGCTTCCCGAAAGGATAGTAGGGGTCGTTGACGTCGTCCTGCGAGGTCACGACATTGGCGCCACGCGCCAGCAATTCCTTAACACGCGCGCAGCCGCGGCGTTTGGGCTCGCGATCGAGCCGCGCCGAGCACACCAGATTGATATGCGCATTGACCGAAATGGTGACACCCGCCGTTGCCACCATGTCGATAACCTTGGCCGCATAGACGTCGTTGTATCCGGCCATCGCGCCGCAATGGCTGGCGGCAACACGCCCCTCGAAGTCTTCGCGCATGGTCTTGATGGCGAGATATTCGAGGCTGCGCGAATTCGCATCGTCGGTATCGTCGACTAGCATGTGGATGTCGAGATCGCGCTTCTTCGCAAGATCGAAGCAGATGTCGATATGCTCTCGCGCATCGGCATCACTGTATTCGTACCAGGGCAGGCCGCCGACGATGTCGCAGCCCTCCTTGATAGCCTCGTCCATCAATTCGGCCGCACCGGGATCGCGCACGATACCCTCCTGCGGGAAAGCGACCACCTGGATGGTGGCGTAGTCCTTCATCTTCTCGCGCGCCAGCAGCAGGCCGCGCGCAGCCCTGAGCCCGCCGATCGTCCCGACGTCGCAGAACAGCCTGAAAAAGGTCGTGCCGTTCTTGACGCCGGTTTCGATGGTGCGGACGGCCCGCGAGGCAACCTCGGCCGGATCGTAATTGCGCTTGTGGTCGTTGGTGATCTCGATGGCCTCCGGCAGCGTGCCGGAGATATTCGGCCGCATGATCTCGCCGAGCAGGCATTTGTCGGCGTGGTAGTGCAGATTCAGAAAACCCGGCAGGACAAGGCTCCCCGCGGCATCAATTTCCTTTTTTCCTTTGGCCGGCAGCTTCGGGCCGATCGCGGAAATCTTCTCGTCTTCGATCACGATATCAACCGGCTGCTTCTGGTCGCGCAAGCGCGCATCACGAATAACAACGCTCATACTCACCCAACTCCATCGTCACCCGGCGCCTTACCGGCTGGGCATCATATGCGTTCAAGAATGTGCAACCCTCGTGTCCGATCGATCAGGTAGATCAGGCCGCGGTCGTCGAAGCACACGTCGTTGCTTTGCACGCGCTTCGCGCCTTCCGGAACGTCCGGCATGAACGAGGCGACTTCCTTCGGCGCGTGCGGATTTGCGATGTCAACAACGCGCAATCCGTGCGCGAACCATGCGATGGGAATTTCAGTGCTTCGGATCTCCTCGCAGAACTGGTGTAGGCCGGTGTAGTCTTGCTTCGGTGAGCCGTCTTCCTCGGCCACCTGGAAGCTAGCGAAGGGGACCGGTCGCGTCTCGTCCGTGATGTCGACCAGCCACAGGAAGGCCGGGAATGTCGCGCCGGGGAGGCGCACGACATCTTCATCGGCGACCAGCATGACCTGCCGCCCGCGCAGCGGAAACGGCACCGGCAACGCGGTGTGCGTCGGCCAGGGGAAGGGCGGGCTCCAGTCAAGGCCCGACACGAATTTCGGCTTGGTGATGTCGTCGATATTGAGAATGACGAAGCCGCCATGCCAATAGCTCGTGTAGAGCCGGTTGCCGACGCGCATCGGATGATGGCAGCGGTGAGCGGTGCCTTCCCACGTCGGGTTTTCGCCACCGGCGATCCACTGTCCGGTCATCCACCAGCGGCCGACTTCCTGAGGCTTTGCTGGATTCTGGAAATCTATGATTGAGACGACATTGCCGATATAGCCGTCAAGCTCGGGCGAACCGTAGACGTAACGGCCGTCGAATGTGAAGCGATGCATGCCGCGCGAGGCCCAGGTGGTGATGCGGGTCGGCTTCGCCGGATTGCTGACGTCGAAAACCTCCAGGCCGCCCTTGAAATCCGGATCAATGCGACCGATCGGAAAGACTTCGCGATTGACCAGCATGACATCATTCTCGACACGCACCTTGTGCGACAGCGTTCCTTCCGGAACGTTGATCTGGGCGAGGCCGCGCGGTTTGGCGGGATCGGAGACGTTGATGATGCTCGTGCCTTTCGGCGGCTTGACGTGTCCGACATAGGCGACGTTGTCGCGGACCACCACTTGGCCGCCGCCCGCACAGTCGAAATAGCCGACGACCTTCAAGCCTTTCGCAACTGCCATCAGACACACCCTACGTCACGTGCGTCAACGCAGAAATGCGACCAATGCTCGCTCATCTGCGAACAAACGCTACAATGCGATTTGTATGTCGGTCAATCTGTTCTAGATAATCTCATGAGACAAGGTACGAGGCTTGTTCAATTTTTCTTCGGTAAGTGGTACTTGCTCGCGTCTGGTTGCAGTAATGCAAAAATCATAAAAATATTTTGTCCAAAGTGTCGCCGAATGGCAAACGACAAAAGGCATCCGGCGGCGGGCGATAGAACCGAGCGTTCGGAATTTGCCCGAACTAAACGAAGTGATCGAAGTTACTGGCGGCGACCACGAGCGCGCGCTTGGACTGGCGGAAAATTCGCGACAGGATCGACATGCGCTAGAGGACGGTGCCGCTGTACAAACCTCACAAGTCGGATCGGAAACACCGATCTGCATCAGCCACGTCGCAGCCGCGTGCGTGCGTCCCAGGTTTCACCTCACTGAAACCGGTATTTCAGTGCTGTGGGCACCGAAACCCTGATCATCGGTCATGATCAGCAGCACGTTGGGCGCGCCTTTCGGGGGCACGACGCGCGGCGGCCACCAAGGTTTTGAGTCGGCGGCCTTCTCCCTAATTACCCCACCGAACTTTGGATCGGGCGGCGGAAGTTGTTTTCCAGTAATCGTCGTGGTCGCTTCGGGCGAACCGGGAGTGCCGGACGTCTGCTGCGCGAAAGCCGCTGGACTGCATGTCAACGCCAGTCCTGCAAGCGAGGCCAGCAAGCCAAGCAAAATTTTTCTGCTGGCGAGCATGAGTGACCTCCTTTAGTCGGAGCCACCGATTGAGCGCGTTTGTGAAGTGTGGTGCCTGCTGGTGGCCCACATATGCCGGGATGATAAGGCAGAATAGGTGGCAGTGGTATCGCCCTTTGGGGCATCACCGCCACGGGACACCGGCCCGTTAATGTCCGCTTTGGGTAGAAGCAGACATTTGCAAAACGCCATGTCCGCTTTACTCCCAATAGCGGCCGCAAAAGCGGATTTCCGGCATATCTGCTTTACCCCCCGAAAGCGGACACGTGCGGTGCACTAGCTTATGTCTGCTTTGGGCCAAAAGCGGACATCGCTATCAGTCGCGCTTTTCCACCGCGAGGCTAATCGCGGCTCATGGTATTCTGAAGAACCTGGGTAGAGATTTTATAGCATGGCTAAGCTCGTCTTCGGAATGAACCAGTCACTGGACGGCTACGTCGACCACCAGGAATTTGCGCCGCCGAGCCCAGCACTTTTTCGCCACTTCATAGATCAGGTGCGCGGCCTGACGGGCAGCGTGTACGGTCGCCGCCTGTACGAGGTTATGCGCTATTGGGACGAAGACCGTCCTGAGTGGAGTCCGGAGGAAGGTAAGTTCGCGGCGGCGTGGCGGCGCCAGCAGAAGTGGGTCGTGTCGCGTTCGTTGAAGTCGGTTGGCCCTAACGCTGCGCTTGTCCAAGATGACCTCGAGACGGTGATTCGTGGGCTGAAGGCTCAGCACGTTGGGGAGATTGCAGTCGGCGGACCAGACCTGGCGCGAAGCCTGACCGACCTTGGTCTTATTGATGAGTATCGCCTCTACTTCCACCCCGTCGTGCTGGGCCGCGGCAAGCCGTTCTTTGCGGGCCCCCGGCCGCCGCTCCGCCTTGTGGCCAGTGATCCAATTGGCGAGGACGCAATTAGGTTGACTTACGTTCCTGCATAGTGACGCGACTCGCCCCACGGATTGCGCCGATGCGTCAGGCCCGCTTTGGGCCAATAGCAGACATCGCGACAAGTTCACGATGTCCGCTTTGCCGGGACGAAAGTAGGCCTGGCGTGAGCTTTTGCTATTTAGGCAGTTTGATTTCGCCGTTATACGCAGCGGCGAACCCGTACTCCATTCACGATAACATAGCGGCAAGCGGCTGCGGGACGTACGACCGCCGCGCGTGCTGGGGCTACGCAACCGGCTCGATAGACCCCTTTGGCACAAACTACCGCGTTAGCCTCGTTCATTTTGACAGTCATCGTTGTGCTGAATGCTGCGACCGCAATCGCCGCAAGCAAAATCGTGCGCATTGTTGGCTCCCGGGCTAATTTTATGTGACTGTCTTTTCTATCCAGCTTGCGGGTTCGAAAATCGAGTTGGACCGTGGTCCAATACGAACCGTGTTGCATGTGCGCTAAGTACCAAAAGAAGACATTGGCCCAAAGGGCAATACCCCCGCTCAAAAATACAAAAGGATTTGGCCAAGCCCAGCCAAAAGGAACAGAAGTTTTATGGCTCAACCGCTCCAGTGAGGAAATGAGGTATCATCATGTTTATTCGTCAATTGACAGCAGCTTCGTTCGTGGCGTTCGCTCTGATCTCGCTCCCAGGATCGACCCAAACGGCTATGGCACAGGACGCCGCCCTTAAGTACTGCAAGGAGGACGTTGCTAGGTTATGTCAAGGCGTTGCCCCAGGGGGCGGAAGATTAATCGGATGTCTCAAGCAACATGAGAACGAGGTAAGCATTGGTTGTGGAAAGGAGCTAAAAGCAATCAAAGCGAAAATGGGAAAGTGACGACCGCTTACGTTTGACATGTGCGTGACAGCTCTGTTGGCGATATTGTTTGTCAGGTGACAAATCGTAGCGCACCATGCAAGCGTCATGCATCTGTCCGTGGCGGCTGCACTTTGCAATCTTATTGCGCATGTCCGGCAGGCCGAATATCGGCACCGTAGCGCTCAATTAAATTCTGCATTCGATATTGCTCCGAGCCCCCGCACTTCTCACACTCCAAGCGCACCATCGGCTTGGGATATTCGTAGAGCTGGAGCGATCCTCCGGCCATTTGAAGTTACTGTTGGCTTGGGGATGGAGTGGGCAATAGGAGGTGCGGCTTTGACCGCCTCTGGTCTACGTACCGTAAGCACTCATTGTATTGCGACGTGCCGGGGGAAAATCCATAAGTGCTGTTGCAGGCAAGTGCTGCCTTATCGTCCTCGGTGTAATCACTGTCCCAAGGGTGCTTGAAACTACCACAGCCCGACAAAAGGATCGCCAGACCAATAACGGTCGCAATCCTTTTCCTGTGTTTAATCACTCTCATCGGGCAGCGATATTTTGGCCGGCGTAAGTAGCGAGTGGACCAAACTTATTGCTTCGTTGGTGGAGGATTTCCAAGGTCTTCTTCAGTTATTTCACCCGCCGCCAGCCCATCCCTGATTGCTTCTCGAACATAGCAGGAAAAAAGGCACCAATAACACGGATCTTCCGAACGGGGTCGTTATCTAGGCTCCCGAAATGCCGCTTTGAATGCCCATTATGCCCCCAGTCTCTTAAGCCCGGTTGAGTTTGTTGACCCAATCTGCGTCGGTTAAGCCTGAGCTATCAACTACGCGTAAATCATCGGATCGGTTCGTCATACCATGCCCCAAAAACGGCCCCGCTTCGACGGTGCTTTATCGTTGGTGATGTTCGAACTTAGACCTACCGGATTAAAACGTGCCATCAATTGCCCTGGTTGCTCCTGGCGCGCATTGGTCCAAGGTCCAACTAGAACTTTGCGGCGGCTGGTGCTGTGAGGAGCTCTCACAGTGGCTCCTATAGCTGCCTCTATATGTTCCGATTGTCCTAGTCCCGGGGGCAAGTGGAATGACGATGGCTGTCGAGCGAGATTGCCCCATTGAGGGTGCGATACCGGTGTCAGCACCGACGCACTCCAATTCACCAATCTGGCCCAAAGCGGTGATTGGTGTTGGCCTTGGCCTCACCGTCGCCTGGACGATTCTTTTATTATTCGGAATCGCCAGATTTGCTGAACTTGTGATCCGCATCTACTGGTGAAGATCGCCAGACAAGCCAAGCGACCACCAATATCGACGGTATAAAAGCTACGAGGATTCCCTGCCAAAATTGCATCGTTGGATCGCCACCCACTCGCCACCAATGGAACCAACGCATTTTTTGTGGCTGGTTTGTGAAGGCGGAACCTACAATTCGACATGGCGGGGAACGTACAAATGCAATTGCGTACACCTCGACGAAAAAGGGAGAAGAACATGCGGTCGGTACTACGCAAATTTGGAATCGTCGCCGTTGCGGCCGTTACAGTTGCGGGGATGACCATCACTCTTCCCGACATCGCGTATGCGCGGAGCTTGCACGGTGGTGGCCATTGCTACTACTCCAAATGTAGTCCCTACGTTTATGGTGCCTGGTGCGGTCTTGCCCCGAGTTACGGCCCCCTCTACCCGGTGCTTTATCGCTGGTGATGTTCGTCGAACTTAGACCTACCAGATTAAAACGTGCCATCAATTGCCCGAGTCGCTGCTGGCGCGTTCGGATTCTTGACCTTGATCCAGCTTTTCGTCCGGCCTGACCGATAGGTCGAGTCAATCTTCTTGGACACCATGCCCTCAAGGCCGACCTTGCAAACCGCCTCAAACATTTCGGCGCCGTCGCCCTCAATGTGAGCGACTATTGAATGCCGCCGCGCGTACGGCGCAGGGACTTCTCTAGCGGTGCTTTGCGTTCGGTGAACGGCAGCTTCCGAATGTCGTCGCCGTCCAACACAAGAAGATCGAAGGCAAGTGCGACTGCGTCTTCGTCATTGGCCCGACTATGCAACGCATCGAAAATGGACGTGCCCTTGGAATCGAGCCAAACAACCCCAACGTCGAGGATCACTGAGCTAGAAAGCTTCCGAGCCGCTTCAACAATCAGCGGGTAGCGTCTCGACCAATCAGCTCTGTTCTTGGCGTAGAGGTGCACTCGTCCATCGCACACATGAATCTGCAATCGATAGCCGTCATGCTTCAACTCATGAATAAAAACAGCAGGCGCGTTTAATGGCCTGCGCGAGTACGCGATACCATGCAGGGGATATGGGGCTAGGACACTCTCAAAAATAGGGACGTGCTCTGAAACGGAGAACCCCCGGTTTGTGACCGGGGGTCTCAGTTTACTTCGTCCCACTCATGTCGCGGCGCTCTCTCGCTCGATGATGAGCAACGCGGCGACACAAAACGCGAGTGCCGTCCCCGCCACAATCAGGATGAATGCCATTTTCAACTCCTGGCGTGACGCGACGGAGACGAATGGTACTCGTCAACCGCCTAGGCAACAAGAAATATAATTCCATGCCGTGACAGTGTTGTAACAGCCGGCCGGCGTGCAAGTTCGATCAGTGAACCTTAAATTGTTCCGCGAATTGTTCCGCCAATTGGCAGACAAAGGGCCAACTGGGGACTTGGCCCTTTGACCTTCCTGAGGACGAATTGATGCCGTCCGTGATTGCCAACGC
>Ga0066903_100000223_pt1 | contig 32035 bp, 30 predicted proteins | sample PanSoiMetaGPlot1_FD_67491 | JGI IMG/M metagenome (GOLD analysis project Ga0066903, IMG submission 67491) | Tropical forest soil microbial communities from Panama analyzed to predict greenhouse gas emissions - Panama Soil - Plot 1 (version 2) | ecosystem: Environmental > Terrestrial > Soil >... | reverse complement strand
CTGCCCGCCGCAGCTTCCCGCCAGCACCATCGGCACGTTGAAGTAGGTGTGCTTGCCGCCCTGACCCAGCTCGTTGCACCAGTAGAAGAGCATGTTGTCGAGCACCGACTTGCCGTTGCCCTCGTCGATCGCCTTGAGCTTGCCGAGCATGTACGCGAACTGCTGGGCGTACCAGTTGTGGATCTTGGTCAGGTCCGAACGGATGGTCAACGCCGTCGCCTGATCGACCATCGCCGCCATCGCCGAGACGTCGACGCTTTCGTTGTGCGTCATCATGTGGTGCTCGCGCGTCCCCTGGTACTCGAGCGGCAGCCAGGTGTGGATGACGGTGCTCTCGGCGGTCGACCACTGCAGGCTCGCGACCCGCGTCAGATCGCACTGCAGCGCCAGGACCATCATGTCCATCTGCAGCTTGCCGATGTCCTGAAAGTTGGTGACGCAGAAGTTGGCCGACTGGGTCGCGATGACCGTCGGGTCTCGCAGGTCCTGGTCGCGCAGGCACTGCTGACGCTGGGGCGACGTCGGGTGGATGGCCTGGACGCCGGGGCAGCTGGCCGAGGTCGGGTTCGCGATCAGCTTGGTCACGCGCGTCTCGATGTCGCGCACGTTGGTCAGGTGCTGATCCAGCTTGGCCCGGTCGTCGCTGCCCAGCTGGCCCATCAGATCGCCGTAGTCGTCCGTGACGTAGTCGAGCACCGACTTGCGGTTCTGCAGATCCGCCAGGATCTGTTCGGTCGTGCCGGCCCGGGTGCTGCCGGTCAGGCGCGCGTAGATCTGCACGGGGTCGTCGACCGGCTGGATCGGGATGGCGCGCTTGTACTGGTCGTTCTGATCGACCGGCCCGTAGCACATGTGCGTCACCAGCGTCTCGAGGAACGTGTCCGTGCTCTCGACGCCCAGCTCCAGCGACGGCAGCAACGTCTCGCCGCCGATCGCGGCGGCGATGTGCTGGTCGATCGACGGACCGCCCGCGGATCCGTCGAGGAAGTGGTTCGCGCGCCCGGCACCCGCCGGCCCCTTCACCAGCGGGATCGCCGTCAACATGTGGGTCATCCCCTGGTCGTGGACGTTGGCGATCGGCGGCAGCTTGGCCGTCTCGAAGTTCATCCCGCGCATCACGACGATGTCGCTCTGGAACGGCGCCAGCGGCTCCAGGATCGTCGACAACGCGAAGTCCGTCTCGTCCCGGTTGTTGATCGTGCAGACCCAGTTCTCGGGGATGGTGCCGCACGGGCTGAACATGACGCCGAAGCGCTTGGGCGGCGCGACCGTCTGGGCGCGCAGGCCGCGCGGCCGCATCAGCTCCAGCCAGGGCAGCGCCACGCCGACGCCCAGCGCGCCCCTGAGCATCGCCCGCCGCGACAGCGTCCGCGAGATCCGTCGTTCGATATCCGCTTTCTTCTTCATGGCATTGCCGGCGTACGGTAACGGAAGGTGTCGCTGCCGACGATCGCCGTCACCAGATCGAGGACCTTCGTGTTGCGCGAGAACCGCGTCATCAGCCAGTTGATGTAGGGGACGTCGCTGTCGCCGTTCAGCCGGCCCTCGAAGAAACGCAGCCACTGCGACGTGTAGCAGGAGCGGGCGTCGGGCATGTCGGACAGCACCGCGGCCATTTGCGGCACGCCGTCGAACGGCATCACGGTGCCGTCGGTCGTGGCGATCTGGCCGGTGGCGTCGATCGCCATGCCGCGATCATCGTCGCGCCAGCGCCCCATCCCGTCGTAGTGCTCGAACGGCAGCCCGAGCGGGTCGAGGATCTGGTGGCACGTGGCGCAGATCGAATTGGTTCGATGCTGCGTCAGCTGATCGCGCGCCGTCTTGCTGAGATCCAGCGGCTGGAACATCGCGACGACGTCGGGCGGCGGCGGCGTCACGTTCCGGCACAGGATCTGGTTCAATATGAACTTGCCGCGGCGGATCGGGTCGGTGCGATCCTGCTTCGACATCGTCGCGGTCAGCGACGCCTGCGTCAGCAGGCCGAGGTTCTTGTTCGGGTCCAGCGGAACCTTCTGCCAGTTGTCCTTGTCGGTCGGGTCGGCGCCGGGAACGCCGTAGAACTGGGCCATCGGACCGTTGGCGTAGGTGTAATCGGCGAGCAGCAGCGACGCGAACGTGCCGTCGTTCTCGAAGATCGTCTTGCGCAGGAAGGTGTCCGTCTCCTTCCCCATGTAGTACGCGAGCAGCGGATTGAAGTCCGGGAAGGCGGTCGGATCCTTGGCGAGCGCCGCGATCGTGTCGGTCCCCAGCCACTGCATGTGGAACGTCACAAGCTGCGTCTGCGCGCGCGTCGACGTCAGCAGCCGGCGCGCCTGCTTGACGATCTCGTCCTGCGTTCCCAGCGCGCCGGAGTCGGCGGCGGCGGTCAGCTCAGGATCCGGAATCGATCCGGTCAGGAAGTACGACAGCCGGGACGCGATCTCCCACGGCGTCAGCGGCACGCCCGGGCCGCCCGCGTGGCTGACGTCGCCGATCTCGGGCCGGAACAGAAACTTCGGCGACAGCAACATCGCCTGCACCACCATCGCGAGGCGGGTCGAGTAGTCGGCTGTCCCGGAATCCTGTGCGAGCAGCGCCAGCAGGCCGGCCTGCTCGGTCTCGGTCAGCGGGCGGCGGTAGGCGCGCTTGCCGAAGTCGGCGATGTACGGTCCGGCGCAGGCCGCCTCGCCCGCCGCGCCCGCGTCGCATCCGGTCAGCGTCGTCGGATCGGCCGCGACCAGCTGGGAGATGAGCAGCGCCGCCGACTCGTACTGCTCCATCCGGACCAGGCTGCCCGTCTGCGAGCTGGACAGGTTGATGAAGCCGAGGACCTTCGGATCGGGAACGAAGTTGATCTGCGGGATCGTGTAGCCAGGGAACAGATCGGCCGCGCTGGCCAGGTACTCGGCGTTGGTCAGGCGCCGGATCGGCACGGGCTGCGGAGGCGGCCCGTTCATGTCGATCTTCTCGGCGGTGCAGGCCACCCCGGCGAGCACACAGAGGACGCCCAGCGTCGCCACACTTGCAAGCGCCTGCGGCAGCGATCGACGGGCTCTAGCCATGTTCATCGTCCTCGCGTACTCAATCTAGAAAGTACCATGGCGGCTCGGCGAAGGCTCAGTCTCCTCGAGCCGCCCTTAGACCCTCCCAAGTGTTACGGCGTTATGTATTTGATGTTGTCGATGGTGATATCGACCATGTACTGCGCCGACCCGGCCCCGCTCCAGGGGAGGGCCCAGGCGATGGCCGTTATCTTCGACGGATCGGGGCTCTCACCGGTGAACTGGGGCGGCCGCTTGCCACCGGTCACGTCGGTCCAGTGAAGCGTCTGGGTCACCGGCTGGCTGGTGATCGGAATCACCTTCGCCGGCGACGCGCAGGTTCCGTCGTACTGCGACGTCGTCGGCGCGCAGGACCCGCAGGTCGCCATCCCGTTGGCCGTGTGGAGGCTGTCGACCGCGTGGGCCACGTCGGTGATCGAGAACGTCGCGCTCATCGCCGGGACACCGCCGTCGCCGACGCCCGTCGGCGTGAACGTGCCAGAGATATCGAAGCTCATGCCGCCGAACATCGAGACGTCTGCGGTCGAGGTCAGGTAGAGGCCGAAACCCGAATAATCCTTGACGAGACCTGTGATGTGCCAGGTCATCGTGTCGAAAGTGTTGGTCAGACCCATCCCGTCAGCCGCGGTCGCCTTGTCCGGATAGATGTACGTCCCGCCGCCGTACTCGACGCCCATCATGTAACCGCCGAAGGTGGCCTGCGTCGCGCCGGCCGTCACGCCGTTGAAGTCGAGGATGGTCATGTCGGCGGCCGTCGCGGCCACTGCGGTGCAGTTGAGCGCGGAGCTGGTGCCGCCCGTGCCCGTGCTCGTGCCGCCGGTGCCGGTCGTGCCCGCGGTGCCCGTGGTGCCGCCGTGTCCGGCCGAGCCGCTCGAGCCGCTGCTGCCAGCCGTCCCGGTGCTGTTGCTGCTGCTTCCGCAGTTGACCGACGCCGCCAGAGCGACCGGCAACACCAGCAGGGGAAAACGTGCAATAGTGGCAACAGTCCTTAAAAACATGCCTGGCCTCCCAATATCGTTGAAGTTTTTCAGGTCCCTATCGGTTTTGATAGTTTACACGTCTATTGTAGTTTCGTGTGGGAGTAAAGGCGCTTCTGCGAACCACCCGGATTCCGGCGTCACCCCCCCGAAGCCGTTAGAGGACCTGCAGCGGTCGTTCGTCGATCTCCGCTTCGGCATGTTCCTGCACTTCGGGATCCTGACGTACACGGGCAGCTGGGCGCAGCCGAACCTGGACATCACGATGTTCAACCCGACGCAGCTCGACCCGAACCAGTGGGCCGACGCGGCGGTGTCGGCCGGGATGAAGTTCGGCGTGCTGGTGACCCACCACCACGACGGGTTCGCGCTGTGGGATTCGCAGGTCAGCACGTTCGATGTCGGATCGATCCCGTGGATGGGCGGCAAGGGCGACGTCGTGCGCGCCTACGTCGACGCGTTCAGGGGACACGGCCTTCTGCCCGGCCTCTACTATTCGATCTGGGACAGCACGCACCCGGTCGGCGGCACGTCGACGTCGGACACGACGGCGGTGACACCCGATCAGCTCGACTACGTGAAGGCGCAGTTGACCGAGCTCTTGACCAACTACGGCGAGATCCCGCTGCTGATCTTCGACGGCTGGGCCTGGAAGATGGGCCACCGCCAGGTGCCGTACGACGAGATCCGCGCGCTGGTGAAGTCGCTGCAGCCGAACTGCCTGATGCTGGACAACAGCCATCTGATGAGCCCGTGGGAGAACGATCTGGCGGGCGTCGAGGAGGCGCAGGGCAACGCGTTCGTGCCGGCCGACAACACCTTCCCCGCCGTGCAGATGCAGAAGATCAACATGACCGGCGGCAACGACTGGTTCTGGGCGCCCGACGTCGGCAACCTGATGACGGAGTCGGTGATCGTCGATGGCCACCTGAAGCGGATCGAACCGCTGTGGGCGAACTTCCTGCTCAACTGCCCGCCCAACCGCGACGGCCTGCTGGACGACGCGATCGTCTCGCGGCTGGGCGAGGTCGGCGCGGCCTGGGCGCCGGATCCGAACCGCCCGCCCCTGCCGGCGCAGCCGCCGCAGATCGACGTCGCCTACGATCCGACCGTCGCGACGGCGACCACGGGCCAGGGTTTCTTCGCCGTCGACGGGAAGGACGACTGGTACACCTACACGGTCTGGGAATCGTCGGGGGCGCTGCCCCAGTCGGTGACCGTCGATCTCGGCGACGTGCGGCCGGATGTGTCGGTGCTGAACTACGTCCCGCGCTACATCGCGCAGATGGGGCCCAGCACCGACGGCGCCATCACGTCGTACAACGTCTACGTCAGCACCGACAACGCCACCTTCACGATGGTGGCCAGCGGCGACTGGCCGGCGAGCGGCCTGATGAAGACGGCGTCGTTCGACCCGGTCGCCGCGCGCTACGTGCGCCTGGAGGCGACCGCCGTCAACGGCACCAACGCGGCGGCGACCGAGATCGCGGTCGGCGCGCACAGGTAGCGGGCGCTCACGGCTCCGCGATCGGGCGCGCCAGCTGGTGCTGCTTCTCGTCAACCAGCGAGTAATAGACGCCCGGTCCGCGCGTCGCGACGATCTCCATGCCGGGCGCCGGGTCGTAGGGCGGCACGACCCGCCGCTGCAGGACGCCGGTGACGCGCACCAGCTTGTCCGACAGCGCGTAGTCGCCGTCGACGTCGACGCCACAGACGGTCGGTTGCTTCGTCCGCGTCTGCACGCCGACCAGCGTCACCACCTTGCCGACGTACGCGTCCAGGTTGCCGCCGTCGCGCAGCACCGGCGGGGGCGCGGCGGTGGCGCAGCCGGCCAGCAGAATCAGCGCGAGCGCCGCCCTCACGATCGCCTCAATCCGATTCGGCGCCCAGCCAGTCGGTGCGGACGTCGGGCCCCAGCTTGGCGACGATCTCGGCGCGGAAGCGCTTCTTAAGCTGGTCGGCGATCTGGCCCATCCGCTGCTTCGTGACGCCGAAGCGCGCGCCGAGGACGCCGAGGGCGACCGGCTCCTCGGCGGCGAGGTGCTCCTGCCAGACGGCCCGCTCGCGGGCGTCGGTCAGGCTGTCGCGGAAATGGGCGACCAGGTCCTGCATCGTCTCGGCCAGCTCGGCGCGCGCCGCCTCGGTCTCGGGCGATTCGCCGCCGCCGGGCAGCCGCTCCGACAGCGCGTAACCTTCATCGGCAGAGGACTCTCCCGGGCGCGGATCGAACGGCACTTCGCGCGACTCCAGGTGCTGGCGCACTTCGTCCAGGTCCTTCTCGTCGACGTCCAGCTTCGCGGCCAGCAGCTTGGGCGTCACATCGATGCCCGCGGCGATCAGCTTCTGGCGTTCCTTCTCCAGGCGGAAGAACAGCTTGCGGCCGGCCCGCGTGTTGCCGACGTGGATCAGGCGCGAGTTCGTCATCAGGAAGCGAAGCACGTAGGCGCGGATCCAGTAGGCGGCGTAGGTGCCGAAGCGCGGCCCCAGCTTCGGCTCCCAGCGCTTGACCGCCTCCATCAGGCCGACGCTGCCCTCCTGGAACAGGTCGAGGATGTTCGTCCAGGCGCGCCGGTACTGGTAAGCGATCGAGATGACGAGGCGCAGGTTGTGCACGACCAGCGTGCGGGCGGCGTTCATGTCGCCGCGCTCGCGCGCCGCGACGCCGAGCGCGCGCTCCTCCTGCTCGCTGAGGCGCTTGTAGCGGCGCGCCTCCGCGAGGAACCGCCCGACCGAATCGCGCACGGTCGACAGACGGCCGACGCTGCGATCGTCACTGGCGAGACGCTCGGCCTCCGCCTCGTCGGGTTCGAGCAGCTGGATCGCCTTCTCGCCGCCGCCTGCCTCGCCCTCACCGAGCTCGGCGATGTCGGCGTCGTCGTCGCGAGAGTCGGACTCTTTTTCCGCAGTCTCTTCCGACTCTGCCTCGGGCTGCTTGCGCTTGGGCATGGCGGGGCGTCTCGGCACGGAGTGTATGATGACACGCGCGCCGGCGCTGGAGGACGACGAACCTAGTGGACCAGCGACCTCTCCTTGCGGCTGCTGTGTTCCCTGAAACGCAAGCGGATCCTCCGATTCGGGAACAGCTTCTTGAGCTCTGGCTTCACCTGGCGCGCCCGGGTCTCCAGCAGGAAAAGCACCCGGTTCCTGCGATCCGACATCAACACATCTGATTCCCAGCCGAGGGGGGCCTTCCGTTGTTCGCGGTCCCAGGTCTTGAAGAAGAGCTTCAGCACGTCCCGCGCGTCGTTCTGACCGTCCGTGAACGTGACAGTGAGCGTCGCGTAGACGGGATCCCATTCGAACATCACGTCCGACTTCGACGCATCGAGATTGGCGGGGGCGAGGCGAAGGGCCTCCGTCATCACCTCGTCCAGCGCGGCCCTGATCGACGGGCCGTCGGTCTTTTGCAGGCTGATGTGGCGGACCTGGTAGACGGAACCGTCCGGCTCGAACGGGCTGGCCGAGGGGGCGGCGGCTATCCATTTCATCGTCGGCTTCGTCTTGGCTTTCGTTTTCGTTTTCATCGGCTGGGCCCGCGCGTGACAGTAGACAGGACGATCCGTTTCCGCCAGTGTCGCGTTCGTGCGCGTCACCGGAAGACCCGCGGCGCTGCTCGCGTGCGCCTGCCTGATGACCGCGCCCGGGTGCCGGCGGGCCGACCGCGAACACGCGCCGGCCGCGCCGGCGCCGCCCGCTGGCGCTCGCGCCCCGGCGCCCGCGCCTCCGCCGCGAGGCAAGTTGATCACGCTGCTCTACTCGTCCAACCTCGGCGGCGACTACGAGCAGTGCGGCTGCCCCGTGCATCCGCTGGGCGGGGTGGCGCGGCGGGCTACGGTGATCGATCGCGCCCGCGCCGAGGCCGATGCGGCGCTGGTGCTCGACGCGGGCGACCTGTTCCTGCCCTTTCGGCCCGACGTCGTGCGCGCCGATCCGCCCGACCGCGGCGAGGTCGAACGGCGGGCGCGGCTGCTCGCGGCGGCGTACGGGCGCATCGGGACGACCGCGCTTCTCCTGGGCGAGCAGGATCTGGCGCTCGGCCTGCCGCTGCTGCGGCGGGTGGCCAAGCAGGCGCACCTGCCGCTGCTGGCGTCGAACCTGTACGGCCGCGACGGCAAGCTGCTGTTCGACGCCGATCGGATCGTCGACAGCGCGGGCGTGAAGATCGGCGTGTTCGGCGTGACCGCGCCGCCGCGGCCGACCGACGCCGCCGCGTTCGCGGCCGCCGGCATCGAGGCGCGTGATCCGGCCGCGGCGGCCCGTACGGAGGTCGCGAGCCTGCGCGCGCGCGGCGCGAAGATCATCGTCGCGCTGGTCCACGTCGGCGACGCCGACGCCAACCGGAAGCTCGTGTCCGCGGCGCCGGGCATCGACTGGGCCGTGCTCGGCCACAGCGCGATGAACCTCGAGCTGCCCGAAAAGGTGGGGCGCACGTACATGCTCGAGGCGATGGCCGGGGGCAAGCACGTCGGGCGGCTGGACCTGCACATCGTCGGCGATCGACTGGGGTTCACCGACCGCGGTGAGCGCGCCGAGATCGAGACGATCCTGGCCGATCACCGGCGCCAGCTGACTGAGTACGACAAGCGGCTGGGCGAGACCGACCCGGCCACCATGCGCGATTACTACGAGCAGCGCCGGAAGGAGATCGAGGCGGCGATCGCGCGCGAGACCGCCTTGCTGGAAAAGCTGCCGGCCACGATCGCTGGAAGCTGGTTCGAGAACCGGCTGGTTCCGCTCGACGCGGCCACGCCCGACCAGCAGGGCGTCGCCAACCTCGTCGGTGCCTACAACAAGGAGAGCGAGGCGCGCGCCGCCGCCGGCAAGGCGGTCGGCATCGGCAACGAGACGCCGCGCCCGAAGCGAACGGCGGAGGCCGCCGCCGCGATCGCGGGCGCGAGCTACATCGGCACGGCGGCGTGCGGCGGCTGCCACGCGCCGGCCCTCGCCCAGTGGAAGACGACGAAGCACGCCCGCGCCCTGTCCGCGCTGGCCCGCATCGGCCGCGACAAGGATCCGTCGTGCATCGGCTGCCACGTCACCGGCTACCTGCAACCGGGGGGCCCGCCCGACATCGCGACGGCGCGCGAGCGCTTCGCGAACGTCGGCTGCGAAAGCTGCCACGGCCCCGGCAGCAAGCACGGCGCCGCCCTCGACAAGCGTGGCACCTTGGGCCGGGCCGTGCCGGAGGCGATCTGCCGCGGCTGCCATACCGTCGACGTCACCGGCGGCGACTTCGACTACAAGAAGTTCCTCCCCGCCGTCGTCGGCCCGGGGCATATGCTTCGCACCGCGGGGTGATCGATGCCGAACCTCACGTGGGGCGATACCGTACGCGTCAAGACCGGCGCGCCACCCGAGGCGCGCCCCGATGCTTTGGCCGCGGTGGTCGGCATCCGAGTCATCGAGACTGCGGCCCAAGGTCGGGCCGGCGGCGCCACGATCGGAACCACGATGTACGTGATCGAATTCAGCGACGGCAGCTCTATCGAGGTGCCGGCGTCATGGATCGAACCGCTCGATTCGCCCCCCTGAACTATCGCCCTTTTCAAACTTGATTCGGCGATAGTCGTGCGGCGCCTCTGGCGCCAAGGCGGGCACGTCCTCTATAGTGGGCGCGTTCATGGCCAGTCACGCCGCCCTCGCGCTCGCGCTCGTGCTGTTCGGCCCGGCGCCCATACCGCAGGGGGGTGAAGCCGCGGCCGGTGCGCCCGCCAGACCGCCCGCTGCGGCGGCACCCGCGCCCGCCCCCGCCGCCGACGCGGCGGCCACCAGCTTTGAGAAGCTCGGCCAGGGGGCGGTCCGGACGCGCGACATCGGGACGCTGCTCTCCTCGATCGTCGAGCGCTGCGACAGCGAGAAGCGCGAGATCGACCGGGCGCGCTGCCAGGCCACGACGGCGTTCCTCCGCCGCACGCTGCCGCAGAAGACGTTCGCGTTCACGACCGACGAACCGGGCGTTGTCGCGGTCTCGGATTACGACGCGCAGGTCAAGGGGTACCACGTCGCACTGGCCGGCTGCGTCTCGTGCAGCAAGCCGGTGACCATCGGCCGCGCGAAGGAGCCGCGCCTCGTGACGCTGAAGGTCCCCGACAAGGAGGCCGGTTCGCTGGTGCAGGCGGTCTCGCTGTCGCGCAACACCTTCGGCTTCGACACCCTGGCCGACGCCAAGCGCTGGCTCGATACCGAACGGCCGTTCCTGCGCGCCGAGTTTCTGTTCCAGCCCCAGATCGTCGGCGACGTCTGGACGTTCGGCAACGAGCGCGGCGTCGCGCTCAAGCTGGTCGGCGCGCGCGTCTACAACCGCTGCACGGGCGACGTGCTGGTGTCGAAGCCGCCCTCGACGACGATGGCGGATCGTCCCGGACCGGGGCGCGAGGATCCGACCTGCGCCGTCAAGCCGACCGTGACCGCCGCCCCGCCCCCGCCGGTCGACGATCGGGCGATGCAGCTTTCGATGGCCCAGATCGCCGACACGATGGCGAAGATCCGGCCGCAGGTGTTCGCCTGCTACCAGCAGTTCAAGGTGCCGGGAATGGTCGAGCTCGCGTTCGTCATCGCCGGCAACGGCACCGTGCAGGCGGTCTCGGTCTCGCCGGCCTGGCGCGGAACGCCCACTGGCCTCTGCGTTCGCGAAGCCGCGAAGGACGCCCACTTCCCGCCCTTTCAGCTGGACGAGCAGAAGTTCACGTACCCGTTCTTCCTCCGACAGTAACCCGCGACAGTAACCCGCGACAGTGAACCGCGGCATCAGTTGACGGGGTGCCGCTGCTCCTCGGGCGGCTCCGCCCCGACCGCCGGCATCTCGTGGGGCGTCAGGTGCTCCGCCGGCAGCTCGAACCAGAACAGCGCCCCCTCGCCCGGTCGCGACGACACGCCGTAGCGGCCGTCGTGTCCCTCGACCAGGCGGCGCACCGTCGCCAGCCCGAGGCCGAGACCGGGCTCGGAGGTCCGCGGCCCGCGCACGTACGGATCGAACACCTGCGACAGCAACTCGGGGACCAGCCCCGGGCCGGTGTCTTCCACCTCGAAGCGAACGCGATCGTGGCGGGCGATGATCCGCAGCTCGACCCGCCGCCGTGGGCTGGCGCCCATGTGCTTGATGGCGTTGCGCAGAAGGTTGGAGAGCAGGCTGGCCAGCACGCCGCTCGCGCAGCGGACAACAACCGGCGCGTTCCAGGGCGTGACTGCGATGGTGATGCCGCGCTCGGCGGCCGGTCCGCGCAGCTCCTCGACGACGCCGTCGACGACCTCCGGGATGACCGTGGTCACCCCGGCCAGCGGTCGCGCGCCCGCCTGCGCGAACGCGAACAGATCGTCGACCAGCGCGCGCGCCCGGATGAGGCTGCGCCGCCCCCGCGCCGCCAGCGCCGCCGTCCGGTCGTTGCCGGAGATCACACGCTCGGTCGCCGCCATCGACATCTCGGCCGCCGAGATCGGATTCAGCAGATCGTGCGCGACGCGCCCCGCGAAACCCTCCAGCTCTTCGGACCGGCGCCGCACGATCGCCTCCTGGCGCGCCAGCGTCTTCAGCGCAAGCAACGCCAGCGAGATCGCCAGCGCGACGCTGATGCCGTCCAGGCCCCACACCCACAGCGACCGCGTGCGCCGCTCACCTTCGATCAGCTCTGCGACCTCGCGCACGCGCGCCGCGTTCAGCTGGATGTCGGCCATGATCGCGTCGGCCTCGTCGTCGATGGCGTCCGGCAGCTCGTCGACCAGCAACCTCTGCGCCGCCTCGTACCGCCGCCCCGCGGTCGCCTGCATGATCTTGCCCGCCAGCACGTCGACGTCGATCAGCTCCTTGTCGATGCGATGCCACAGCTCTCGCTCGGCCGGCAGCGCCGGCAGCGCGAAGTACGCCTGCAGGTTCTGGCGCAGCCGGTCGCGCACGTCCTTGATCGGTTGCGTCGGCGAGGGCCGCCCCGTCGACGCCAGCAGCACGTGCGTGTTCAGCAGCCGCTGCAGATCGCGCAGCTCGGCGCGCGCCGCGGCCAGGTAGAGGATGCTGGGCGATTCGTTGGTCGCGATCTCAGCGGTCAGATCGTGCGTCCGCTTGGCCCGCCACTCCGCGTAGCTGCTGCCGCCCAGGAACGCCGCCACCACCACCGCCAGGGTCACGATGATGACCCACTTCGAGCCGACGTGCGTATCGGCCTTTCGCTTGCGCTCGGGCATCACAACGACCTCGCCGGAAGACCCACCCAGATAGGGGATGGGAATACCGCTCGTTCATCAAATTGTCACGGGCGCTTTTTTCTTCCCGCATCAGGCCGGCGCGGCCGCGAGCGAACCAGGATGACGACCAATCCGGCCAGGCAGGCGAAGCCGAACAGATCGCCGACGTGTCGGTAGAGCCCGCCGCCCGGAAGCATCGCCAGATCCACCAGCAGCGTCTTCGGCGTCGGCGGCGGGAGCTCGTCCGGATCGACCGACACCGTCTGGGCGAGCACGCGGCCGCCGGCGTCGATGTGCGCGGAAACACCGGTGTTCACGGCGCGGACCATCTCGATCCGGTGCTCGACCGAGCGAAACACGGCCAGCGCCAGGTGCTGATAGGGCTCGGCGGTGCGGCCGAACCAGGCGTCGTTGGTGATGTTGATGAACGCGTTCGGTCCCAGGCGCGCCACCCGGCGCGCGAACCCGGGGAGGATGTCCTCGTAGCAGATGAGCGGACCCAGCCGGTAATCCTGGCCGCGGACCTGGAGCGGAAACGATCCCGGCTCGCTGCCGCGGTTGAAGTTCGAGGCCTCCGGAAACAGCTGCGTGAACCAGGGGATCGAGTCGTAAAACGGGATGTACTCGCCGAACAGCATCAGGAAAACCTTGTCGTATGTGCCGGCGACGTCGCCCGATCCGGTCATCATCAGCGCGGTGTTGTACGGATACTTGGCTTGCGTGCTGCGCGTCACTGCGCCGAACAGCAGCGGCGTTTCGAAGCCGCGCCGCACGCGTCGCGCGTCGTCGATCGGGAAGTCGTGAGCGAATGGATCGGGCGGGCGGCGAAGCGCGTACGGATAGGAGGACTCGGGCCAGACGATCAGCTCGGCGCCCGCGCGCGCCAGGTTGGCCGATTCCTGCTGGTGCATCACCAGCAACCGAGCGAACTCGCGCGGATCCCACTTCTCGATGATGCCGACGTTCGCCTGCACGACGCCGGTCCGCACCTTCGGCGCGGCGGCGCGGCGCGCGTCCACCTGGTGCAGCCGGACTGTGCCGTAAACCAAGTTGGCGGCCATCAACGCCGCGACGATCGCCGGGCCGCGGCCCGCGATCCGGATGCCGCGATCGCGGGCGCGCCAGGCATCGAGGAGGGCGCCGCTCAGCGCCACCATCAGGGCGGTGACGCCCAGCGGGCCGGTCAGGTCGGCGATCTGGATCACGCGCGGAACGAACGCCTGCGAGATCGCGAGGTAGTACGGAAAGATTTGCGGCATCCCGAGCTCGATGGCGACCATCGTCAGCGGCGCCAGCAGGACGAGAGGCAGGCGGGCGCGCCGTTCGAGCCGCCTCACGCCCCACGAGAAGAGCGCGAACGCCAGCCCCTGATACCCGACCAGCAGCAGCATGATCGGCAGCGCCTCGAGGGCCGGCATGTGACCGAACCGTTCGAGCAGGCCGTCCATCCACGAGAACGCCACCGCGTTCGCCACCGTCCCGGTGAACCAGCCGTAAAGAAACGCGCGCTTGTGCGTCGACGCGTCGAGCGCGACGGCGAGCTGCGGAACCAGCGCGATCCACATCAGCGGCCAGAGCCCAAACGTCGGCACCGACAGGAACAGCAACACCGCCGACAGCAGCGACAGGCCGAATCTGATCGCGACGGGGCGCATTCGGACTTCTTCTATCGCGGATATACTCCGCCGCGAACAATTCATGGTGCGCGCACGGATCACCTTCGACCGCCGCTGGCGCTGGCGCGGCGTCGGCATCTATTCGCGATTCAAGCGGCTGGGCCCCGTCGATCAGCTTCCCGAATGCGTCAACGCGGCCGACATAGAGGCGTCCATCGTGCGCCTCAGTCGGTTCCCGAGGGTCACCGGGCTCGCCGGCGAATCCTGGTTCACGCGCTGGACCGGACGGTTTCGCGTCGAGGTCGACGCGCGCGGCCGCACCAGAACCGTGGCGGCGCACGCCTACCGTTTCGGATTCAGGGCGATGAAAGGGCTCACGGCGCTGCTGAAAAAGCTCCGCTTCGAGCCGGCGCGCCGGAACGGCCTCGCGGTCAACTACGACTTCGCCGTCAACGTCGCGCTGATCCCACCGAAAGTCGTCACGCGCGAGCCGGCGGCTAGCGCACGTCGTAGCAGAGCAGCCTGACCTCGAGCGGCCCGTTCCAGAGCTTGTGCGAGACGGCCGGCTTGCGCCGCATCTCGCGCGTCCAGAGCGGGCTGCCCGACAGCACGACGACGCGCCAGCCGCCGAGGCGCTCGAAGCTGCGCGCCATCGACCGGTAGAGCCCGCCCAGCGTGTCCGGCTTCAGGCGCTCGCCGTAGGGCGGGTTCGTGACCAGCGTGCCGGACGGCCAGCGCCGCTCCAGCGCAGCGACGTCGGCGCGCGCGAAGGTGATCGCGTCGTCGACGCCGGCAGCGGAGGCGTTCTGGCGGGCGGCGGCCACCGCGTCGGCGGCCACGTCGGCGCAGACGATCGGCTGCAGCGACGCGCGCTGGGCGGCGATGGCCGCCTCCTCCGCCTCGGCGCGCATGCGGGCGAAATCGGCCAGCGCCTCGGGCGGCAGCGTCGGCCATCGCTCGAAGCCGAAGCGGCGGCGCAGCCCCGGCGCGATGCCGCGCGCCGCGAGCGCGTGCTCGATCGCGAGCGTGCCCGAGCCGGCCATCGGGTCGACGAACGGCAGGTCGGCACGGGCGCCGCCCAGCGCCAGGACGGCGGCGGCCAGCGTCTCCTTGAGCGGCGCCTCGACCATCGCGACGCGGTAGCCGCGCCGGTGCAGCGCCTCGCCCGCCAGATCGAGGAACATGCCCGCGCGCCCGGCCGCGATGTGAACGACGATGCCGACATCGGGCGATTTGGTGTCGACGTCAGGGCGCGCGCCGTACGCGTCGCGAAGCGCGTCGACGACGGCGTCCTTGACCTTCAGCGCGGCAAACCCCGAATGCGTCAGCGCCGGCGTGTCGCGCACGCTGCCGTGAACGGAGAGCGTGCTCCGGTCCGTCAGCCAGTCGCGCCACGGGATCGCGCGCGCGCCCGCGTACAGCGCGGGGCCGTCGGGCGCGTCGAACTCGCCGATCTGCATCAAAACGCGCACGGCCACCCGGGCGCGCAGGCAGACGGCCATCCCCATCGCCAGCGGCCCCTCGAACCAGACGCCGCCGCGGTCGCCCTTCGCGCCCGCGATCCGCATGGCGGCCAGCTCGCGGCGCAGCGCCCCCTCTGTCCCGCGCGCGCAGGTGACGAAGAAGCGGAATTTCGCGGCCATGGCGCGGGTACTCTACTACCGTCGCGACATTCCGCCTGCCGCACCGTCTGATGTGGAAGACCGAACCTCGAGGAGCCGCCATGACCGTTGCCAGCGTCAGCCCCGCGACCTGCACAGCCTGCGGGACGACCGCGCCGCTTCACACCATGCTGATGAACGACCAGGGCGCGCTGACCTGCGCGTCATGCCTGGCGCGGGCCGAGGCCCAGACCGGCATGCGCAAGCGGGCGAAGAACATCATGCTCGCGCCGGCGATGGTGTCGGTGATGTCCTATCTCGCCCTCATCGTCCCGGTCGTGAACCTGGCCGCGCCCGGGATCCTGGCGGCGATCGCGCTCTGGAGCGCGATCGCCGGCATCCGGCTGCACACCGAGCTGGGCCGCCGCCGGGACGACCACGGCGTCAGCCCCGGCCTGCGGTCCGGGCTGCTGGTGATGTCGATCCTGACCATCGTCTTCGCGTCGTTCCCGCTGCTGTCCCAGAGCTTCACCTGGATCCGCCTGGTGCTCGCGCCGAGCCGCCCGAGCTACTACTAGAGTCATTTCCCGCTGCGGCGCTTCAGCAGCCAGTCGCGCGTGGAGCCCCAGCCGTGCCGGTCGTCGCGGCTCGAAAGATTCGCGACCTCCGCCAGCGCCGCGTCCACGGCGAGGCCGGCCCGCGCGCCCTCTTCGACCAGATCGTCCAGCCACAGGGTCGCGTCGCGCGGATCCCGATCCTGATCCTTCGCGGAAAAATGCAGCAGATGGGTCCGGAAACCCTCTGGCGTGGTGCGCGGGACGCGGAGGGTCGTCGCCCAGGCGAAGGCGCGGAAAGTCGTGAACAGGGTTCGAATCGCGCGGCGGCCATCCTCGTCGGCGGTGGCATAGGCCGCCAGCAGCTCGTCGAGGAGGTCCTGGGCCCGCTCCCTGACGCCGGCCTCGTCGAGCGGGCGGCTCTGTTTCAACTTGTCGACCCAGTTCGGGTCGGAGATGTCGACGGGCCGATCCGCGATCGGCCGCAGCCGCCTCTCGACCTCGCCGAGCGCCTCCTCCCACCGGTTCTGGGGCAACGCCATTTTTCAGCCAAACGATCTCGTGCGACGCAGAGGTGTGCAAGTCAGAGGGGCAAGAAGATCCGGCTCCCTCGCCCCGCGAAGCGGGGAGAGGGCTGGGGAGAGGGGCCGCGTGAGGATCAGTGCGGCGCGAGGCGGGCGGCGGCGTCGAGGCGGGCCTGGGCCCAGCCGCGGCGCTCGACGAGCGCGACGTGGGAGCCGTCGATCTCGCCCTTCCAGGCCGCGAGCTCGCGGTCGGCCGCCGCCAGTTCCTTCTCGGCGGCGCCGACGTCGATGTCGGCCGCGGTCAGCGCCTGATCGACGAGCACCAGCACGCGGTCACGTCCGAGGCCGGTGCGATCGTCCGCCTGGGGCAGCGGCGCGACCTGCAGGTAGCCCTGCCCCAGCGCCACCACACCGGTGTGATCCTTGGCCTTGTACCAGAGCACGCCGGGCTTCAGCGCGGACATCAGCGCGACGTGCCCGGGCAGCACGCCGAACTCGCCCAGCTCGCCGGGCGCGGTCACCTCGTCGACGTCGGTGTCGACCAGCGCGCCGCGCGGCGTGGTGACGGACAGCCTCATCGCCGGCCTAGGCCGCTTCCTTGGCCATCTTCTCGGCCGCGGCGCGCACGTCGTCGAGACCGCCCTGCATGTAGAACGCCTGCTCGGGCAGGTCGTCGCACTTGCCGTCGACGATCTCCTTGAAGCTGCGCACGGTGTCCTTGACCTCGACGTACTTGCCGGGCGATCCGGTGAACGTCTCGGCGACGAAGAACGGCTGCGACAGGAACTTCTGGATCTTGCGGGCGCGCTGCACGGTCAGCTTGTCGTCCTCGGACAGCTCGTCCATGCCGAGGATCGCGATGATGTCGACCAGCTCCTTGTACTTCTGGAGGATCTTCTGGACCTGGCGCGCCACCTGGTAGTGCTCGGCGCCCACGACGTCGGGCGACAGGATCGTCGACGTCGAGTCGAGCGGATCGACCGCCGGGTAGATCCCCAGCTCGGCGATGCCGCGCGAAAGGACCGTGGTCGCGTCGAGGTGCGCGAACGCGGTGGCCGGCGCCGGGTCGGTCAGGTCGTCGGCCGGAACGTAGATCGCCTGCACGGAGGTGATCGACCCCTTGTTCGTCGAGGTGATCCGCTCCTGCAGCTCGCCCATGTCCGTCGCCAGCGTCGGCTGGTAGCCGACGGCGCTGGGGATGCGGCCGAGCAGCGCCGACACCTCCGACCCCGCCTGGGTGAAGCGGAAGATGTTGTCGATGAAGAGCAGCACGTCCTGCCCTTCCTCGTCGCGGAAGTGCTCGGCGACGGTGAGCGCCGACAGCGCGACGCGGGCGCGCGCGCCCGGCGGCTCGTTCATCTGGCCGTAGACGAGGCCGGTCTTCGACAGGACGCTGGCGCCGTCGGACAGCTTCGACTCCGCCATCTCGTTGTAGAGGTCGCGCCCCTCGCGCGTCCGCTCGCCGACGCCGCCGAACACCGAGAATCCGCCGTGCTTCTTGGCGACGTTGTTGATCAGCTCCAGCATCGTGACGGTCTTGCCGACGCCGGCGCCGCCGAACAGGCCGATCTTGCCGCCGCGGCGATACGGGGCGAGCAGGTCGATGACCTTGATCCCGGTCTCGAACATCTCGACGCGCGTCGACTGGTCGACGAACTTCGGGGCCGGCCGGTGAATCGGCATCATCTTCTTCGCCGTGATCGGGCCCTTCTCGTCGACCGGGTCGCCGACGACGTTCATGATCCGCCCCAGCACCTCGCGGCCGACCGGGACCTGGATCGGCGCGCCCGTGTTCTCGACGGGCATGCCGCGCACGAGGCCGTCGGTCGTGTCCATCGCGATGCAGCGGACGTTCTTCTCGCCGAGGTGCTGCGAGACCTCGACGACCAGGTTTCCCGGCCTGTCGCTGATCGACGGGTTCGAGATCCGCAGCGCGGTGTTGATCTCGGGCAGCGCGCCCGAGAACTCGACGTCGACGACGGGGCCGATCACCTGAACGACCTTGCCTTGGCTGGTGGCGTGGGTTTCCATATGGTCCTTTTCCTCTGGTCCTATCCTTTGAGGGCCTCCGCGCCGCCCACGATCTCCATCAGCTCCTTGGTGATGGCGGCCTGGCGGGCGCGGTTGTACTGCAGGCTCAGATTGGAGATCATCTCTTTGGCGTTGCGGGTCGCGTTGTCCATCGCGGTCATGCGCGCGCCGAACTCGGACGCCATCGATTCGAGCAGGCCGCGGTAGATCTGCGACTCGACGTACATCGGCAACAGCGCGTCGAGCAAACGCGTCTTCGACGGCTCGTAGAGAAAGTCGATGGCGCCGCCGGCGCCGCCCTCGGGCGCGCGCAGGTTGGCGCCCGTGATCGGCAGCAGCGGCTCGACCACCACCCGCTGCGAGCCGGCCGACTTGAACTCGTTGTAGACGAGGTAAACCGCGTCGGTCGATCCCATCTGAAAGTTGTGGGTGACGATGTGGGCCATCTCCCGGGCGATCTTCAGGGCGGTCTCGCCGGTCGGGCCGGGCAGCTCGTGGCCGATGGTCCCCTTGCGGCGGCGGAAGAAGTCGCGCCCCTTCTTGCCGACGATCTCGAGGGCGATCTCGCGCGCGGGCGGGGTGGCCCGCTTCTGCTCGTCGGTGAAGCGCTGCAGGGCCCGGAACACGTTGGCGTTGAAACCACCCGCCAGGCCGCGGTCGGACGTCAGCGGCACCATCGTCAGCCGTTCGGGCACGCGCCGCTCGAGCAGCGGGTGCGCGTCGGCGCCGGCGCGCAGCGCCACCTCGACGATCGCCTCGGCCAGCGCGTTGGCGTACGGGCGCGCGCCGAGGATCGCGTCCTGCGCGCGGCGCAGGCGGGCCGCCGACACCAGCTTCATGGCGCGCGTGATCTTCTGCGTCGACTTCACCGACGCGATCCGCGTTCGTATGGACTTGAGGGAGGGCATCGCTAGGCGATCACGCCACCGCCTGCGCGTCGGGCGCGAACTCGCGGCCGAACTCGGTCAGCACCGCCTTCATGCGGGTGGTCAGGTCGTTCCAGGCCTTCTTGTCGGTGCCCTTGGTGGCGATCTCGGCGAACAGCCCGGCGTGGCGGCTGTCGACGAACGCGTACAGATCGCGCTCGTACCGCCCCAGCGCATCGACCGGCAGGCTGTCGACGTAGCCGCTGGTGACGGCGAACAGGATCAGGATCTGCTTCTCGACCGGCAGCGGCTGGTACTGCCCCTGTTTGAGGAGCTCGGTCATGCGCGCCCCGCGCGCCAGCTGCTGCTGGGTCGCCTTGTCCAGGTCCGACCCGAACTGCGCGAACGCGGCCAGCTCGCGGTACTGCGCCAGCTCGAGGCGCAGCTTGCCGGCGACGTTCTTCATGCCCGCGATCTGCGCGGCGCCGCCGACGCGGCTGACCGAGATGCCGGCGTTCACGGCCGGCCGCTGGCCCGAGTAGAAGAGATCGCTCTCGAGGAAGATCTGGCCGTCGGTGATCGAGATGACGTTGGTCGGGATGTACGCCGACACGTCGCCCGCCTGGGTCTCGATGATCGGCAGGGCGGTCAGCGAGCCGGCGCCTTCCTTGTCGGACAGCTTGGCGGCCCGTTCCAGCAGGCGCGAGTGCAGGTAGAAGACGTCGCCCGGATACGCCTCGCGGCCCGGCGGCCGGCGCAGCAGCAGCGACAGCTGGCGGTAGGCGACCGCCTGCTTCGACAGATCGTCATAGATGATGAGCGCGTGCCGCCCGCTGTCGCGGTAGTACTCGGCCATCGTGACGCCCGTGTAGGGCGCCAGGAACTGGAGGGGCGCCGATTCCGACGCGGTCGCCGCGATGATGGTGGTGTAGGCCATCGCGCCGGTCTCGCGCAGCTTCTCGACCACCGCCGCGACGGTCGACTGCTTCTGGCCGATCGCGACGTAGAAGCAGCGCATGTTCTGGCCCTTCTGGTTGATGATCGCGTCGACGGCCACCGCGGTCTTGCCGGTCTGGCGGTCGCCGATGATCAGCTCGCGCTGCCCGCGGCCGATCGGGATCATCGAATCGATCGCCTTGATGCCGGTCTGCATCGGCTCGTGCACCGACTTGCGCGCGATGATGCCGGGCGCCTTCACCTCGATCTTGCGCGATTCGCTGGCGGTGATCGGGCCCTTGCCGTCGATCGCGACGCCCAGCGCGTTGACGACGCGGCCGATCAGGGCGTCGCCCACCGGCACCTGCGCGATCTTGCCCGTGCGCTTGACCTGATCGCCCTCCTTCACCTCCTCGAAGTTGCCCAGCAGCGCGACGCCGACGTTGTCCTCTTCCAGGTTCAGTACCAGCCCGACGACCCCGCCGTGGCCGAAGTCGAGCAGCTCGCCAGCCATCGCCGCGTCCAGGCCGTAGACGCGGGCGATGCCGTCGCCGGCTTCCAGCACGGTGCCGGTCTCGGTGACGGCGACCTTCTTGTCGAAGCCCTCGATCTCCTTGCGGATGATTTGGCTGATCTCTTCGGCGCGGATTTGCATGGGGTTTCTTCCGTTCTGTTCGCTATCGCTAGTTGAGGAGCCTCGTGCGCAGGTCTTCGAGCTGGGTGCGGACGCTGCCGTCCAGCACCAGATCACCGACGCGCGCGACGACGCCTCCGATCAGGTCGCGGTCGACACGGGGCGTGATGATCACCTTCTTGCCGGTGCGCTGCTCGAGCGAGCGGCGCACGCGATCCAGCGTGGCGGGCGCCAGCTCCTCGGCGGACGTCACCTCGGCGCGGACGCGGCCGACGTGGGCGTCGGTCAGATCGCGGTAGGCGCGCGCGATCGCCGGCAAGAGCACGATGCGCCGCCGTTCCAGCAACAACAGTACGAAGCGCTGCACCTCGGGCGTCGGCGCGATCTTGGGCAGGATGTTCTGCAGGACTGCGCGCTTCTGCTCCGGCCGGAACACGGGGTTCTCCAGCGCCTGCCGCAGCTCGTCCGACTCGCGCCAAAGGCCGGCCAGCCCGTCCAGCTCTTCGCCCAGCTCCTCGAACTTGCCGGCGTCCAGGCCGATCCCGAACAGCGCGCGCGCGTAACGCCGCGCGACCGATCCCCCCATGACCGCCATCGCTAGATCTCGCTCCTGGGCGGGCCGGCCCCGGCGGGGCTCGCAGAGCCCGAATGCGGCGACTGCCTCACGCCGTTGGCGGCGCCGATGTCGCCGACGAAGCTGTCGATCAACCGCTGCTGATCGCTGGCGCCGAGCTGGCTGCGGACGATCTTCTCCGCCAGGGCGACCGCGGCGACGGCCACCTCGCGGCGCAGGTCTTCCTCGGCCTGCTTGATCTGCTGCTCGATGATGAACTCGGACTCCTCGCGGATCCGGCGGGCGCGTTCCTCGGCCGTCGCGATCAGGCGCGCCTTCTCGGCCTCCGCCTCCTGCTTGATGCCGGCCGTGATCGCGCTGATCTCCTGCTCGAGCGCGGTCAGGCGCTTCTCCTGCTGCTCGAAGCGCGCCTGGGCCGCGGCGCGCGCCTCGGCCGCCGCTGCCAGATCGCTCTGGATCTGCTGGCTGCGCGCCCGCAGCGCGCGGCTGACCGGGCCGCGGCCCGCAAAATAAAGGATCGCGAGCAACGCCGCGAAGTTGAACAGCTGGAAGCCGAGCTTCCAGGGGCTGATCGGCGGCGCCTCGTGCTCCTCCCCGTCGCCGTGCCCCGCGACAGTCTGCTCGTCCGCGTGGGCGGCCTCGGGCTCCGGCTCGGCCTGGGCCGCAAAGGGGATCGCCGGCAGCGCCAGCGCGCAGGCGACCGCCAGCAGGCGGAGCAGCCTCACGTCACCACCTCCCGGCCCAGGATCTTGCGCGCCGCCGCCGCCGCGACCTGCGATGAGTCGGCCTCCAGCTTCTTCCGCTCGGCGTCGATCGCCTGCCCGAGCCGCGTCCGCGCCTCGGCGACCTTGCGCTGAGCCGCCGCGTTCGCTTCGGCGAGCAGCGTCTGCTCGCGCGCCTGCGCCTCGGCCCGCGCCACCGCGCGCTCGCCCGCCCCGACCCGGCGCGCTTCGGCCAGCGCCGCGTCGGCCCGGTGCAGGCGCTGCTGGGCGTCGCCTTCGAGCTTCACCGCCTGCTCGCGGTAGCCCTCGACGCGCGCCACGCGCTCGGTGCGGACGCGCAGGTACGGCTTCCACAGGAAGCGGTTCAGGATCCACAGCAGCAGCAGGAAAATGCCGAGCTGGACGAAGATCGTCGCGTCGACGTCGATGAGCTGCGGCTCATGCGCCTCTGGAGCCGCCGTCAGTAGCATCGCCAACGCTGTTTTCATGCCCGAAAGCCCGCGGCTCGTTTACCGAATCGGGGGGGGTTCGTCAATGGGAGCAGCTACTATTTCAATATGTTGCTGGGCGCCCACGAATCGGTCGCCGGAGGCGCCTGGAACGCCATCGCCCGGGGCCGGTCGGACGGCTGCGAGGCGCTGCAGATCTTCGCCCGCCCGGCGCAGCAATGGCGCGCGTGGGCGCCGCCCCCGGACGAGATCTCCCTGTTCCGGAGCGAGCACGCCACCGTCGGGTGGCCGGTCATGTCGCACGCCTCGTACCTCATCAACCTGGCCGCCGGGGATCCGGTGATCCTGCGCAAGAGCCTGACCGCGCTGGAGGAAGAGATGGTGCGCGCCGAGGAGCTGGGGCTCGACTTCGTGGTCCTGCACCCGGGGGCGCACCTGGGCGCGGGACGCGACGACGGGATCGACGCCGCCGCCGAATCGCTGTCGGAGGTTCACGCCCGGACGCGCGGGTTCGGCGCGCGCCTGCTGCTGGAGATCACCGCGGGCCAGGGGAGCTGCCTCGGCTGCCGCTTCGACGAGATGGCGGCGATGCTGGAACGGGCGCGCGGCGGCGACACGATGGGCATCTGCTTCGACACCTGCCACGCGCACGCGTCGGGCTTCGACCTCTCGACCGAGGAGGGCTACGAGCGGACCTTCGACGCGTTCGCGCGCGAGATCGGCGTCGAGAAGCTTCTCGCCTTCCACCTGAACGATTCGAAGACGCCGGCTGGCAGCCGGGTCGACCGCCACGCCGAGATCGGCGACGGGTACCTGGGCCTGCTGCCGTTCTGGCGGCTGGTCAACGACGCCCGCTTCGCGCAGGTGCCGGGCGTGCTGGAGACGCCGCACGGCCCCGACAAGCAGCCGTCGTTCGCCCGCAACCTCGGACGCCTGCGCGCGCTGGTCGGCGCGCCGCGCCCGCCCGGCCCGCCCCGGTCTCAGGCGTTGCCCGAAAAGCGCGACCCACGCCAGGGCCGCCTGTTCGCGGACTAGAACGTCCTCTACTGGAGGCCGTGCTTCTTCAGCGCGGCCGGGAGGCGGGTCATCATCAGCGGCGCCATCTTCGCGCCGAGCTCGCCGGATATCGCCGGCATCGAGGCGGCGAGCTTCTTGCCGGTCGGCGTCTTGTAGAAGGCCGCCAGATCGTCGAGCTCCTTGCGCGAAAAGTGCTTCGTGTAGACGTCCGCTGACCAGGAGATCAGATCGTCGTAGGGCAGGCACTCCTGCACCGCCTCTTTGAGCGCCTTCTGCTTGCTGGCGGAGACCGACTTGCCCCCTGTCTGCAGCATCGTCGCCGACATCTGCGTGTACATCTGTTCCATCATGCCGTCGTACGCAGCCCGGGAGACGATCGTCTTCATCACCTCGTGCGACGCGGCCTTGTCGTCCTTCGCCGCGCCCTCGGCCAGCGCCCACGCCGCGAACGACGTGACCGACAGCAGCGACAGGCCGAACAGCACTCTCGTCGTGCTTTTTTGCATGCGCGGACCGTACGTCAGTTCGCCAGCGCGGTCCACCGCGGCGCGCCGCCGCTAGAACCAGTACGCGATGCCCATCCGGGCCTGAGGGCCGGCCAGCGTGCGCACGTCCTGCTTGTCGAACGGGCTGGCGTCGCATTCCACGACGCAGAAGCGACCGCCGCCGAGCCCACGATCGATGCCGACGGCGAACGAGAACGCGAATCCGCTCGCGAAGAGGTGCTCGTACCCGAGGGCATCGATGTTCAGCCAGACCGGGTTGCCGTCCGTGAACCGGGTGTCGGGACTGATCGTGTAGGCGATGCCGATGCCGGTCACGAAGTGATCACGAGCGCCGCCGAGCACGAGCTTGGGCATCAAGGAGACCTGTGTGCCCGAGAATCCCCTGCCGACGCCGGCCTCGATGCGGAACGTCTGGCCGAATGCCTGTGTGAACGTGATCCCGGCCGCCCCGACCGCGGACGCAAATCCGATGTCGACGCCGATCGCGTGCGGATGTGCGATGAGCGGCGACGGTTCCCTGACGGCGGCCACCGAGGCCACCTCTCCATCGGTGGCCGCCGGCACGGTCCCGCTGGCGATGGCGATCAGCACCGCCGAGAGAGTGACGATTTGCACCGGCCGCATGCGCCCGTACAACGCAAAGCGCGGGCCACGCCCCGGCCCGCATTGTGCGGCCGCCGGCATGACAGGAATTCAACGCCGGGTGCCGAAAATGACGCCCGCGACCGCGGCGATGATCATCGCCGCCGCGATGGCCGTGCGCGCGGTCATCGGCTCGCCGGCCAGCGCCGCGCCCAGCAGAACCGCGATCAGCGGGTTGACGAATGCGCCCGTCGACGCGCGCGTCGGGCCCGCGTGCACCAGCACATAGACGTATGAGCCGAAGCCCGCCAGGCTCCCGAACACGACCAGGTAGGCGAGCGCGGCCCAGGCGCCGGGCGTAATCGCGGCCGGATGAAACCGGGCGAGATCGCCGTGACCGAGCGCGGCCAGGCCGAGCAGCGGGGCCGCCACGACCATCTCCATCGCCGTCGCCAGCGCCGCTGACTTCGGCAGCGGCAGGCGATGCTGGATGAGCGATCCGGTCACCCAGCTGAGGCTCGCCACGAGCAACGATAGCCGCCCGAGCAGCAGCGCGTGGCCACCCGCGCCGCCGCCGTGATCGCCGCCGCCGATCAGAACGCCGACGCCCACCAGCCCGACGACGACGCCCAGCGCGACCAGCGGGCGCGGCGCGGGCGAGCGGCGAAAGATCCAGGGGAGCAGCACGGTCCAGAGCGGCCCGGCGGACAGGATCAGCGCGGTCTCGCCGGACGGCACCCACTGCTCGGCCCAGCAGACCGTGCCGTTGCCGCCACCGAGCATCAGCCCGCCGACGATCGTCGCGGCCAGCCAGGCGCGCCAGCCGGGCGCGGGGGCGCCGCGCAACCGCAGCACGGCGTAGAGACCGCCGCCCGCGATCGCGAAGCGGACCGCCGCCATCCACAAGGGCGGCCAGTGCTCGACCGCGATGCGGATGGCGAGATACGTCGATCCCCACACGACGTAGACGGTCGCAAATGCGACCAGCAACAGCGCCTTCGAATGGGTGGGTGCGGAATCGGGAGCGGCGGCGGCGGTCGTCAATCCTTGGTCTCGCTCCTCCACGCCGACGGCTGCGTCCGTGACAGGTCGAGCGCGCTCGCGGTCTCCGCCGCCTCGGTCGCCGCCTGGGCGGCCGCCGCCACCGCCGCCAGCATCGCGGTCTCGTCGTCCGCGGCGGCGGGCGCCAGCTCGGCCTTGTGGCGCTCGATGAACCCGGTGTCGTACTCGCCGGCGACGAACGCGGGGTGGCGCATCACCTGGCGGTGAAACGGCAGGTTCGTGCGGATACCGCCGACGTGATACTCGCCGAGCGCGCGCCGCATCCGCTCGATCGCCGCCGCGCGCGCGTCGGCCCAGACCGCCAGCTTCGAGATCATCGGATCGTAGTGGACGGAGATGACGCTGCCCGCGGTGACGCCGGAGTCGTCGCGCACGCCCGGACCCGACGGCACGCGCAGCGAGGTGATCGTCCCGGGCGAGGGCAGGAACTTCACCGGATCCTCGGCGTAGACGCGGCACTCGATGGCGGCGCCGCGGCGCGGGATCGCCTCCTGCGCGAGCGGCAGGCGCTCGCCCTGCGCGATCGCGATCTGCCAGCGCACCAGATCGACGCCGGTCACCAGCTCGGTGATCGGGTGTTCGACCTGAAGGCGGGTGTTCATCTCCAGGAAGTAGAAGCTGCGCGACGCCGCGTCGAACAGCATCTCGATCGTGCCGGCGCCGACGTAGCCGACCGAGCGCGCCGCCCGCACCGCCACCTCGCCCATCCGCGCGCGCAGCTCGTCGTCGATCGCCGGCGACGGCGACTCCTCGATCACCTTCTGGTTGCGCCGCTGGATCGAGCAGTCGCGCTCGTAGAGGTGAACGGCGCCGCCGTGCTCGTCGCCGAACACCTGGATCTCGATGTGGCGGGGCCGGACGATCGCCTTCTCGATGTAGATCGTGTCGTCGCCGAACGCGGCCTTGGCCTCGCGCTGCGCGCCCGCCAGGGCGGCCTCCACCTTGTCCTCACCGTCGACCAGGCGCATGCCGCGGCCGCCGCCGCCCGCCGCCGCCTTCAGCATGATCGGGTAGCCGATGCGCGCCGCCGCCGCCTTCGCCGCCGCCGCGGTCGCGAAGCCGCGCCCGCCCTCGCCGTTGTCGCCCGGGACGACCGGCACGCCCGCGCCCTGCATCAGCGCGCGCGCCGAGGTCTTGCCGCCCATCGCGCGGATCGCCGCGGGCGGCGGCCCGATGAACGTCGCGCCCGCCGCCGCCACCGCCTCGGCGAAGTCGGCGTTCTCGGACAAGAAGCCGTAGCCGGGGTGGACCGCGTCCGCGCCGGTCTTCTTGATCGCGTCGACGATCTTGTCGGCCCGCAGGTAGCTCTCGCGCGCGGGCGGCGGCCCGATCGCCACCGCCTCGTCGGCCAGGCGCACGTGCAGCGCGGCGGCGTCCGCGTCGGAGTGGACGGCCACGGTCCGCAGGTCCAGCTCGCGGCAGGCGCGGATCACGCGGCAGGCGATCTCGCCCCGGTTGGCGATCAGCACCTTGGTGATCCTGCGGGCGGGCATAGGCCGCAAAGACTTTGGCAGCTTCGCGAGCACGAGGCCACTTCTGTCGTATCTGGACGTGGACGTGGACGTGGACGTGGTCCTAGACGTAGTCGCTGACGCTGTCGTGTGCGTGTACGTCCAGGCACACGACAGCGACTACGTCAGCGTCTACGACTATGTCCAGGTCCAGGTCCACGACCACGTCCACGACCACGTCCACGACCACGTCCACGTTCACGTCCACGCTCTTATCCACGGTCAATATCCGGCCGGCTGGCTCGGGCTGCGCGGTTCGGCCGCCGCTTCGATGCCCGCGTCGGTGCGCACGAGCAGGTTGACTGTGCCGATGTGCGGGAACGTCTTGGTCTTGTGACCGATCTTGCCGAGACCGGCGACGGCGTCGGCGCCGATCTCGGGCTCGACCCCCAAGAGCTCGGGGAACCATTGGTCGTGCACGCGCGGCGCCGCGATGGCGGCCTGCGCGTCCAGATTCCAGTCGACGACGTTCAGGAACACCTGCGCGGTCGCGGTGATGATCGTCGGCCCGCCTGCCGCCCCGACGACGACGCGGACCCGGCCGCCGTCGTCCAGCGCGATCGTCGGCGTCATCGACGACAGCGGGCGCTTGCGCGGCGCGATCGCGTTCTGCTCGTTCCCGATCAACCCGAACGCGTTGGGAACTCCCGGCTGCAACGAGAAGTCGTCCATCTCGTCGTTCAGCACGATGCCGGTCTTGCCGGCCACCAGGTGGGCGCCGAAGCCGAGGTTGACGGTCGTCGTCAGCGCGACCGCGTTGCCATCGGCGTCGATGACGGACAGGTGGGTCGTCCCGGCGTCCTTGCGCGGCTCGGGCGGCGGTCCCAGCGTCCCGTACGCGTCGCGCGACAGCACGCTCCCCGGCTTGATCCGCCGGGCCAGCTCGGCGTGATAGGCCGGCGCGGTCAGGTGCGCGACGTCGACGGAGACGAAGTCCGTGTCGCCCAGAAAGCGGGCGCGGTCGGCGAAGGCGTGCTTGAACGCCTCCGCGAGCACGTGCAGCTGCGCGGCGCTGCCGCGCGTCTCGCGCGCCGCCGCCGGGCCCGAGGGGTAGCGCGCGGCGAGGATCCCGAGCGTCTCGATCAGCGCGATGCCGCCCGACGACGACGGCGGCATCGTCAGCACGCGCAGCCCGCGATAGCCGGTCTCGATCGGCGTCCGGTCGACCGTCGCGTAGCTCGCCAGGTCCTCGGGCGTCATGACGCCGCCCGCCGACCGCACCGCGGCCACGATCTCCTTCGCCACCTCGCCCTTGTAGAAGGCATCGGGCCCGGCGCGCAGCTTGCCGAGCGTCCACGCCAGATCCGGGCGGCGCCAGGTGTCGCCCGTGTGTAGCGGCTTCGTCGCGAACAGCTCGATGAACTTGTGGTCGCCGCCGCCGGGGCCGGCGCGGTCGAGGGACGCCAGGCTCCCCGCCAGCCGCGACGAGACCGGGAAGCCGCGCGTCGCCAGCCGCTGCGCCGGTTCCACGCAACGCCGGAACGGCAGCGCGCCCCAGCGCCGCACCATCTCGCCGAGGCCCCGCACCTCGCCCGGCACCGCTACCGCCAGCCCGCCGCGCTGCGAAAGCTCGGGCACAGCGCGGCCGTCCTTGATGTAGGCGGCCGGCGTGATCGCGGCCGGCGCCCGCTCGCGCGCGTCGAGCGCGTAGATCTTCTTCTCCTTCGCGATGTAGACGAGCGCGAACGTGCCGCCCCCGATCCCCGACGATTCAGGGTGCAGAACGCCCAGCGCCAGCGCGGTCGCGCACGCGGCATCGACGGCGTTGCCCCCCGCCTTGAGCGCGGCCACGCCCGCCGCCGACGCGAGCGGATGGTCGGACGCGACCGCGGCATGCGACACCCGCAGAGGCGCTTCCGCCGCAGAGGGCGCCGCTCCCGGCGCGGCAGGCGCCGCTCCCGGACCCGCCACGGCAACCGCGACCGGAAGAATCAGACCGAAGCAGAGCGCCGCGCGCGTGATTTCCGAAAGATATCAGGGATAATGAAAGCCGGATCAGGCTTATAGTCTGAGGCCCGCTCCACGAACATGGCCGAGCCCACCGACAAAGACGCACGCGGACCCGTCAACCTCCGGATCAAGTTTCGCAGCGAGAGCCTGCAGCAGTTCATCGAGCGTTACGGGGTCGACGTCAGCCGCGGTGGAATTTTCATCCGGACGCGCGAGCCGCTGCCCGTCGGCACGCGGCTCAAGCTCGACTTCCAGCTGGTCGACACGGTGCCGCTGTTCCAGGGCGACGGGACTGTCGTCTGGATCCGCGAGCACGACCCGGCGCGCGCCGGCGTGACGCCCGGGATGGGCGTCCGCTTCGATCGGTTGACGCCGGAGAGCCAGACGACGCTGGACACGATCCTCGAGGAGAAGATTCGCCTCCAGCAGAGCGGCGTCGCGCCCGGATCGGTCGCGAAGGCGGGCGCCGGGATGGCGGTGCGGCGGCCGTCGGGTGCGTTCGCGACGCTTGAATCGCACGGCGCGAGGCCGGCCGGACCGCCGCCGCTTCCCGTCGAGGTGAAGATGGACACGCCGATCGCGCCGGCGGCGGGCGCAACGGGCGCGGCGCCGGTGACCGCGATGCCGACGTCGTCGTCGCGCTCGGGGGCGCACGCGACCGGTTCCAGCATCTTCTCGCGACCGCGCACGACCAGCGGCATGCGCGCCGTGCCGGTGCCGTCCGCCCTTTTCGAGGCGCCGACGGCGGCGGACATCGACAAGGCGCTGTCGGTGCTGGAGGAGAAAGGCGGCCCCGCGCCGTCGCTGCCGTTCGCCCCGACGATCGTCAAGGCGGACACGTCCCGTCCCCCCGCCGATGACGAGCCGACGAAGGTGTTCGAGACCACTGCGCAGCAGGAGTTCTCGGTCAACGAGGCGAAGACCGGGCCTGCCACGGTGCTGCCCGAAACGGGCATTCCGATCGCGATGGATGGCGGCGAGGGCGAGCTGACCCAGCGCGCGCTCGTCGATCCGGCGGACGGAAAGGTGAAGGTCGATGCGGACGTCGCCGCCGCCCTCGACGGCAAGGGCGTCAAGAAGGGCGACGCGCAGGCAGACGCGGCCGTGCTGGACGCGCCGCTCGCGTCGCTCGTCGATTCGGGCTCGGCGCCGTCGGCGAAGCCACCGACGCCGCCGGCGATGAAACCCGCCGCCCCCTCCATCCCGCCGACGCCGGCCGCCGCTCTGAAGTCGGGCGTACCGATGCGGATCACGACCGATCGGCCGATCGCGACGGAGAGCGGCCGCTTCCGGAGCGACACGCGCTACAAGCGCGCGCGTGGCAAGGGGCTCGGCCGCGCCGTCGCCGCCATCGTCGTCGTCGGCGGGCTGGGCGCGGGCGGCTTCTTCCTGAAGCAACGGCACGATAAGAAGGTCGCGGCCGACGCGCAGGCGGCGGCCGCAGCGGCCGCAGCGGCCGAGGCGGCTGCGAAGGCGGCACCGCCGCCACCACCCCCACCGGCGCCGCAACCGGGCACGGAGACCGGCGGAGCGGCGGCGGGGGCGAATCCGACGGAGGCCGCGGGCTCGGCGAACGCCGAAAAGCCGACGGCCGTCGCGGAGGCCAAGACCGAAGCCAAGGTCGATAAGCCCGACAAGCCGGACAAGTCAGGCAAGCCCGACAGGCAGGACGTCGGCAAGTCGGCCGCGACCGAAAAGGCCGCGCGCGGCGAGGAGGGATCGACGCCGGTGAAGACGCGCAAGCGCGAGCGCGCATCGGCCGAGAAAGCCGCACCGGCGCAAAAGCCCGAGGAGGGAGCAGGCGAGAAGCACGCCGCTGGCGACGAGGGCGCCAAGGCCGGAGGCGAGGCGGCCAAGGAGACCACCAAGTCCGCCGAGACGGGCAAGTCCGCCGAGACGGGCAAGGCGGCCGAGGGCGACAAGACGGGTGAAAAGGCGGGTGAAAAGACGGGCGAAGCGGCCAAGCCGACCGAGGCGGCGGCCGCGCCCGCGGTGACCGAGCGCCCCACTCTCAAGATCACCTCCAGCCCGACCGGCGCCGACGTCGTGATCGACGGCGTGCCGGTCGGCACGACGCCTTTCTCCAGCCGCGACATCACCACGGACGCGACCCACGCGATCTCCGTCAAGAAGGACGGCTTCGAGACGCACGAACGCATGATCAGCGGGTCCGACTGGTCGCGGGGCAAAGGCGGCGCGCAGCTGCTGAAGTTCAACGTCAAGTTGAGACGCGCCGGAGCCGAGAAGGCGCCGGCGGCCGAGGGCGAGAAGAAGGAGAAGCCGCCCGAGGTCGAGATCCTGACCCCGTCGGACCCGTGACGTGAGGGCGCTCGCGCGCGCGCTGGGCCTCGTCGCCGCTCTGGGGGCGACGGTCGGGTGTCGGCGCGGCGGATCGGCGCCGGTCGCGGTCGCTTCCGACGGCGCCGCGGCGCCGGCGGCGGCGCGCGCCGAGCCGCGCCGCTTTCATCGCATCGACGTGCACACGCACATCGGACCCGACGGCATCCCGCGCGCGGTGCGGCTGATGAACGAATGGGGCATCGACGGCGCCGTCAACCTGTCCGGCATGTATCCGGGTCCGCCGCGCGGCATGCTCGAGACCCAGCTGGCCGCCGCGGCGACCGCCGACGGGCGGATCGCCGTCTTCATGACGCCCAACTTCAAGCTGGTGCGGGCCGTGAAAAACTACGGCGAGGCGATGGCCGCC
>Ga0066903_100000222_pt1 | contig 32064 bp, 22 predicted proteins | sample PanSoiMetaGPlot1_FD_67491 | JGI IMG/M metagenome (GOLD analysis project Ga0066903, IMG submission 67491) | Tropical forest soil microbial communities from Panama analyzed to predict greenhouse gas emissions - Panama Soil - Plot 1 (version 2) | ecosystem: Environmental > Terrestrial > Soil >... | reverse complement strand
TTCCGTCGGAAGAGAGCGCGAGCCCGAAAGGATATCGCCCCACCTTGGCCCGCCCAACCACGGCGCCGAAGTTGTCGGGCTCGACGACATTTCCCGCGCCGTCCACGCCGGTTGCGATGCGCGCGGTGTCGACGACCACCAGTTGAAATCCGGCCTGGTCGACGACGTACAGCGCCCGCCCGTCGGGGCTGACGACGATGTTTCCCGGGAAGGCGCCCCTGAAGCCCCGCGCCGGGCCCGCGGCGGGCGGCAGCGGACGATCGAGCGGGTGCGCGGGTCCGTTCAGGTTCACCGAACCGATCACCTGCCCGCGCGCGACGTCGCCGATCCAGATGTTCCCGTTGTCGCCGCCGGAGGCATAAAAGCGCCCGCCGTCGGGCGAGAAGGCGATGCCCATGAAAGTGGCGCCCAGTGCAACCTGAACGACGTCCGGGCGAGGCGCGCGCGGGTTGCGAATCAGCGTCACCGAGAACTGGGAGGAGCCGCTGTTGATCGTGGCCAGCGTGCGCTCGTCCGACGACAGCGCGAGGCCGAACGGTTTCGGCGCGCCGATGTCGATCTCCAGGCCGGCCGGCGTCAGCAGGCGGCCGTTCGGCAGGATCGCGGTCGGGCGACCGTCGATCAGCGTGGCCAGCGTCGCGGGACGGTCGCCGGCCGGCGCGCGAAAACCGAGGAAACCGGACGGGCCGACCTGCCCGCGTTCCTGCGCGCACGCAGCCGCCCAACATCCGAACGTCACTATCCAGATCAGCGGCGCGCGCCGCTTCGGATCACGTGTCATGGCGACGAGCGCCCCGGAACGACATCCTAGCGCGAAACGGTTATGCTGCGCGCGGTGGGCATGAACCGGCCGTGCGCTTTCCTGGTGCTCGCGGCGGCGGCCGCCGCGCCGGCATGCCTGCCGCGCCCGCACAAGGAGCGGCAGCAGCCGATCGTCGATCAGGACCTGCGCTTCTCGCTCAAGGCCCCTTCCGACGAGTGGCGCCTGATGCCCCGCGCCGAGATCCGCGGCATCACGCCGGACGCGGTGGCGGGCGCCGAGCAGACGGGCAGCGGCATCTACGGCGCCATCATCGTCGAGCGGATCCCGGGCGTGAAGCTGGATGCGGCGGCGGTGCAGATCCGCGACAACCTCAAGCTGTCCGGGCAGAAGCAGACGCCGATCGAGCCGACCAGGGTGGCCGGCAAGGAGGGGCGTCGCTGGATGACGACCGGCTCGCTGAACGGCCTGCCCTTTCGCTTCCAGCACACGCTGTTCGTGCACCAGGATCACCTCTATCAGCTGGTGGCCTGGGGCACGCTGACCGCCGCCGCCGAGGACGGCAGCAGCTTCCGCCCCTTCGTCGAGGCGTTCACGCTGCTCGACGGCACCGTCAAGTCCCCGGCCGCCGCGCCGACCGCCGATCGCAGCGGCCTGGGCTGGCGCATCCGCGGCCAGACGTACGAGAACGCGCCCTATGGCCTGACGTTAACCGCGCCCGCCGGGTGGCGCGTCATCGTGCGGCCGGAGCTGGCGCAGATGAACGAGAGCGCGCTGGTCGGTCTGCAGCACAGCTCGCCCGACTGCTACCTCGTGCTGATCGTCGAGCGCGCGCCCGGCAAGGTCGGCCCCGGGCTCGCGCAGAAGGTGCTGAGCGACTTCGCCGCCAGCCACCACTCGCGCGTGGGCCGGAAGACGGTCACCGCGATCGTCGACGGACATGAGTCGATCGTGCAGATCCATCCCGGCGCGACCGGCATGAACAGCGAGGTGATGCACACCGTGCTGCTGGACGAGGGGCTGGCGGTCCAGATCCTCGCCTGGTACGCCGGGAAGGAGGACCGGCAAGCCCGCGCCACCACGCTGGCGGCGTTCTCGTCGCTGCATCTACTTGATACGGGCGAACGCGCGAAGCTGGCGGCCGCGCTGGGGCCCGGCACCGACCCCACCTCGATGGTCGGCCGGACGTTCGCTTATCGCGGCGACGTCTACCGCGACTTCAAGCGGCACTTCCTCCTGCGGCGCACGGGCGCCTGGGAGCTCGACGTGGAAAAGTCGGCGCGCGCCGACACCGAGGATCTCACCCTGCCGCTCGAGAACGCAGCGGCGGGCCTGGAGGGCGAGCTGTTCGTGACGTCGGCCAGCACGCGCGACGGCGCCGCGTTCCACGCGGAACAGGGGGCCAGGCGCTTCGGACGCCGCGTGGGTGCGCCCGGCAACGTGCGGCTCGGCGGAAAGCCGGCGCTGGAGACGCGGGCGTCGCTGCGTTCGACGCCGCCGCTGGAGCAGGTGCTCGCCACGACTGTCTCCGGGGGCTGGGGCTTCGTGCTGTATCTCTACGGCGTTCCCGAGAACGTGGAGAAGGCTGGCGCAGCCATCGACCAATTGCGCGCGGCGCTGGTGTTCGACGACCCGAGCCTCGCCGACGCGAACGACCGCCCCGACGGCGCGTACGTCGACTGGCGCATGGGCTATCGCATCCGCCTGCCGGGGAGCGGCTGGCAGCGGCACGACGCCACGCCGCCGGCCGTCGCCGCCGTCACCAGCGTGCAGTCGTGGAACAGGCTCGGGTACGAGGTGGTCATGAGCGTGATGCCCGCGCCCGACGAGCAAGCCGAGGTCGTCCAGGCCCAGGCCGAGCGCCAGGCCGAGCACCTGATGTCCGACGGCTACAAACAGCGATCGGCCCGGATCGGCGGCCAGCCGGCGAAGATCATGTCCGGCAGCGTAGGGCTGCTCGAGAAGCGCGCCGCCATGGTGCGGCGGCGGGGCAACTTCTATCTGTTCATGACCAGCTGGCCGCGCATCGGCTCCGACCAATTCGAGCACGATCTCGACGCCGGGCTCGAATTCCTCGACTGACGGAATCTCGCTGACCCGCCGAGCACGGTTCGACCGCGACGTACGCGCGCACACCTGATCGCGCGCGAGCAAATTATTGCGAGCCATTTGGACCTGCCGTCGGCGCTATGAGGCCGGCGCGCGTCTCAGCGCGATGGTTCGAAGCGGTCGATGAGGAGGATCCCAATGCAAAGAGCTCGAATGGTCGGCGCAGCCATCGCTGCGGTTGTCATCCTCGCCGGGGCCACGCCGGCGTTCGCGGATTCCTGGAGTACAGGAACCACCGGACAGATCACCACCCCGCTGAACACTCCCAATACGAAGGTTGGAATGGGCGTGACCGCGAATCCGAGCGCGCAGGTCGAGATCCGATCGAACACGAGCGACAGCGGCACAGCGCGCGTCACGCTCAAGGTCAATCAGATGCGGACCGACGCCGACATCGTTCGCTTCCAGCAGGCGGGGAACACGAAGGTGTCGATCAGCGCCGCCGGCGTCTTGCAGGCGGACAACGGCGTGAAGATCAAGACCTGGAGCATGGAGGTTCCGGATTACGTGTTCGACGGCAGCCGCTACAAGCTGACCAGCCTTGGCGACGTCGACCGCTTCATCAAGCGGGAAGGGCACCTCCCGGACATGCCCAGCGCGTCCCAGCTGCAGGAGAGCGGCATGGACCTGGCCGAGATGAATCTGCGCCTGCTCAAGAAGGTCGAGGAGCTGACCCTCTACACAATCGCGCAAGACCGGAAGATCCGGAAGCTCGCCGCGCGGATCGACGCCAAGAAGACGGCTGCGCCGGTCGGGGCTGACCGCAACGCCGCGACGGCAACCAAGTAGCGCCTGGAGATCGTCACATGACCGCTCGAATCAGCGCCGCCCTCATATTCGTCGCGGCGACCGCCGTCGTCGGAACGGCCAAGGCCAACCCGGCCGGTCGCATCAACATCAAGTTCAATGGCACGCAAGCCCCGTGGATCGGACAGGTCGCGCTCGCCGTCGATCCGAACGGAAACCTGTTCTCGCGCGGCAACGAGATCGGCAACGCAGGCAGCGGCGCGATGACCGGCTTCCAGGGATTGCTGATCAAGAAGAGCGGCGTGCCCCTTTACGGCATCCGCGCCGACGTCCCGTCGGATCCATCACAGATGGGGCAGCTCGTGATCGTGAACTCTTTCACCGACGAGCTCGTCAGCACCATGCCGCTGCCGACCGATCCCGCGGGCGCGGCGCTCATCTGGAAATCGAACGGCGTGGCACGGCTGGAGTTCGATCAGGCGGACCACGGCGGGGCGATCTTCATCTCCCAGTTCTTCGCGCGCGGCTTCGGGTATCGAAAGAACGCGGCCTGGTACAGCTATTCGGCGATGGAGCAGCGGAACTTCGTCGACGCGGTTCGCCTGGCGGAGGCCACGAAGTACGACAACGGCGTGGCCTGCCAGGACATGTGGGGGACGAATTACATGGAGAAGCTCGACGGGTCGGGCTTGATCCACCCGCGAATCCCGAGCGGCGTTTCGCTCTACTCGAAGTTCGACGAGACCCACTCGGACACGATGACGCACGGTATGGACGATTTCCTCCCCTGGCACCGCGAGCTGCTGCGCCGATTCGAGGCGATGTTGCGGGGCATCGACCCGACGGTCTCCATTCCCTACTGGGACTGGACGACGTCGCCCGATCCGCTCTGGACGGACACATTCATGGGCGTCATGGGTGATGGCGGGCTCGGCCACCCGTGGAAGTGGGACCCCCAGGTCGATCCGACGCCTCCGGTCGGCAGCGACCTTTACAACCCGTCGTGCGACCCGACCTGCGTCCAGAGCGGCGGGGATCCGTGCTCGTGCCCGAATTCCTGTCGAGGCGACGACACGGTCGCCAACGCGATGATGAACCCCTACTACAACACCGCGTTCGCGCCCGAGATCATCAAACGGACGGGCACGCTGTCATCCGTCTACGGCGGCTGCTACGCGATGGGGCTGGATGCGAACGGGATCTTCGTCAACGTCGACAGGACCGGCGTCCAATGTCCCAACAACGAGGTTTGCTACGCGTTCACCGACGATTCCGATCTCGTCCATTTCGTCGAGATGTACAACGAAGCGGACCAGTTCAATGTGCTCAACGCCAACATCAGCTGCCCGCACGGCACGGCGCACATCGACATCGGCGGGACGATCGCCCCCGCCGCGACCTCGGCGCGCGATCCCTTCTTCTTCCTCCTGCACGCCGGCGTCGATCGTATCTGGGCCAGCTGGCAGATTCAGACCGGCTTCGGGCTCGATCCGGCCAGAGTCTACGGCAGCCGACTAAACGTGACCGGCATCGAGTCGGTGACGTTTCCTCTGGCGCCGTGGTCGGACAGCGACTCGAACGACAATCCCATGCCCCCGGTCTCGGACATGTACCGCCACATTCGCCCGTACGTCAGCTCCGCGCACTGCATCAAGTCGTCGGGGGCCGCCTGCTCGCTGCCGGTCGGCGAGGGGCCGGTCGTCCCGGCGCCCAAGGGGACGGATCTCGCCATCGTCACCCCGGTCCTGTACGACGCCTTGGTGCAGTGACCGGCCCCTCGTCGCCGTTTACCCGGCGACGAGGTAGCCCTTTTCGAACAGCGGGGCCAGCTTCTGCGCGATATCGAGATCGGACAGCGACGACTGATCGAACAGCGCGCTGACGGTCTTGACCTCCATCGCCGCCTGGAAGACGTCCAGCTCTTCCGGCGACAGATCGCGCAGCTTCGACTTCAGCGGGCGCGCGATGCCGATCGGCGCCGACATCTCGGGCAGCTTCTCGGCGGCCAGGCGGTACTCGTCGAGCTGGCGCATGCTCTCCATCAGCAGCGCCTCCGTCGATTCATCCATCTCCTCGAGCACAGCCGATTCGTCCGGCGGCTCGAGCTCGAACGAACCCTGCGTCCAGCCGAGCATGCGGGTCAGCGCCTTGCGCGGACCGATGTTGAACTGGTTCTCGAGGTTCGCGAAGTAGATCTGGCCCTTGCGGAAGAAGATCTTGCCGACGTGCCGATCGGAGTGAACGACCAGCACGCCCGACTTGCGGCTGGTCGACAAGAGCTGAAGCAGATCGGGCAGCGGGATCTCCTCGATGCTGCCGGCCATCGACTTCGGCGCCGCGGACGAGCGCTTGTTCGCCGCCACCGCCATCTTCGAGCGCGCCTCGGTCTCGGTCAGATGGCTGGTGTTCTCACCGTCGACGAAGACGATCTTGATGATCGACGTCCCGATCAGGATCCGGTCGCCGTCCTTCAGATCCGCCTTGCGGACCTTCTCGCCGTTGACGAACGTCCCGTTCGTCGAGCCGAGGTCCTGGATGGTGACGACGTGCTCGTCGGTGGTGATCTTGGCGTGCTTGCGCGACACCATGTCCTCGACCAGCACCATGTCGAGGTCGGATGACCGCCCGATGATGATCTCGCGGTTGGGCCGCAGCGGAAATTCGCCGCCCTGATATTTGCCGGAGATGAAGCGAAGCGCCCATTGCGCGCCTTCTTGTCCGCCTTCACCGCCGTCGGCCATGTCGCGGGGCCTAAAGGTGCTCAAAACTTGGCAATTTTAAGGTGTCGTTTGGGGCACGTCAACCGGGGGCGGAGAATCCGGTTCTCGCAGGATGCCGACGACGACTTCCGCCACCTCGGCGTCGACCAGCAGGCCGGAATGTCCCGTAGGCAGCGCCATGTGGCGGACACCGTCGAGGGCCGTGCTGGCCAGCGGCGCCAGCCAGTCGCGAACCGCGCCGATCGACACCACGTCGGCGCCCGGCGGCAGCGGCCGCTCGCCCAGCTCGCGCAGGAACGGGCTGCCGGGCAGAAGCTGCAGGCTGGCGAGCCCGAGCGGCGCGGTGACGAGGCCGAGCAGCGCCGACCAGGTCCCCTGCGCCGGCGTGCCGAGCAGGATCAGCCGCCGCACCCGGTGCCGGCCGCCCAGCCGCTTCAGGTAGTCGAGGCCGACCAGGCCGCCCATCGAATGACCGACGATGTCGACGCGCGAGATGCCGGTCTGCGCGACGATCGACTCGACCTTTCGCGCGATCAGGCCGGCCGAGTCGCGGATGTCGCCGACGTTCAGCAGCGGGCCCCCCAGCGGATAGCTCATGACGATGAGGCCCCGATCCGTCAGATGGCGTTCCAGGAGGTGCAGCGATCCGCGCGTCGCCAGGTAGCCGTGGATGATCAGGACGGGCGGCTGGCCGGGCGCGGCCGCCTGGTCCTTCTTCGCGCTGCGATGATCGAGCGACTTGAACGCGCGCTTGGCGCGGTTGCCGCGCAGCAGCTGCCGGAGGTAGACCGCGGCGTGGCCCGAGTCGGCGACGCCGGCGGAGACGCCCCCCGAGATCTCACGGCCGAGGCGCTCGGCACGCGCGCGCAGCTCCTGCCACCAGCGCGCCGGGGCCATCGTCAGGAGTCGCTCGACTCGCGCAGGCCGTGCTTGCGCAACAGCTCCCGCAGGTGCTTGCGGTCTATCTCAGCGCCGCGCGACGCCGCCGACAGGTTGCCGTTGTGGCGTTCCAGCAGCGCCCGGATGTAGTCGCGCTCGAACGCCTCGACGACGCGCGCCTTCGCTTCTTTGAAAGGCAGGTCGACGTTGACGGCGACGGGCGCCGCCAGGACCGCGCCCGAAGCCGGGCGCTCGTCGAGCGCGTCGTCCAGTTCCAGGCGCGTGCCGTGGCTGACCGCGCAGGCGCGCTCGACCACGTTGCGCAGCTCGCGCACGTTGCCGAGCCAGTCGTGCCGGCGCAGCTTCTCCATGTCCTCGCCGCTGACGTCCAGCGTGCGATCGCCGCGGAACTGGCGCATGAAGTGCTGCACGAGCAGCGGGATGTCGTCGGGGCGCTCGCGCAGCGGCGGCACCACCATCCGCACGACCGCGACGCGGTAGTAGAGATCCTCGCGGAACCGGCGGGCCGCGATCTCCGCTCGGAGGTTCCGGTTCGTGGCGGCGACGACCCGCACCGACGCGCGCGTGTACGTCGATCCACCGACCGGCCGCACCGACTGCTTGTCCAGCGCGCGCAGCAGGGCCGGTTGCACGCCCGGCGCCAGCTCCCCGATCTCGTCGAGGAACAGCGTCCCGCCGTCGGCCTCCTCGAAGGCGCCTGGACGATCGGTGATCGCGCCCGTGAACGCGCCGCGCACGTGGCCGAACAGCGCCGATTCGATCAGCTCGTCGGGCACGGCGCCGCAGTCGAACACGATGAACGGGCCGTCCTTGCGCGGGCTGTGGCGGTGAATCTCCTCCGCGAGCAGCTCCTTGCCCGTTCCGGTCTCGCCTTCGATCAGCACCGTCGCCTCGGTCGCCGCCACGTCGTCCAGCACCCTGAACAGCCGCCGCAGCTTGGGATCGCGCCCGACCAGCGAGCCGTAGCTCTCCTGATCCGACGGTGCGAGGTCGACCTCTTCCTCCGTCGGCAGGTACTTCAGCACCGTCTTGCCGATCGTCACCTCGGTGCCGAAGGCGAGGGTCAGCTCGTTGAAGCGCGAACCCTGCACGAACGAGCCGTTGGTCGACCCGAGGTCGCGCAGCACGAGGCCGGCCGGGCCGGGATCGATACCGAGATGCTTGCGCGAGATGGTCGGGTCCGACAGGAGCACGTCGCAGCCGCCCCCCGAGCCGACGGTCAGCGGCGCCTCGGCGATGGCGATGGTCTCACCGCGATCCGGCCCCTTCACGACGACCAACCTGCCCCGGCCCGACTGCCGGGTGATCGCCGCGGTGTCCAGGATCCGGGTCGGGATCTTCTCGATCATTTCCTTTGTGAAGAGGTCGGCGAGATCTCGGGCGCCGGCGGTTTACGCGGCGCCGCCGTCTTCGTCCCGGCGGTAGCCGTCGAGGCCTCCAGAGCGGCCACTGCGTTGTGGGTCACCTTTTCGCCGAGCCAGGCGCCCCCCGCTGCGCCCGCGATCAGCGTCAACAGCACGACCAGCCCGGGCGGACCCGAGCGGCGGATGACGACCGGCGCCGAATTGCGGCCGAAGTCCACGGTCTCGGGGAAGCCGCCGCCGAAGCCATTGTTGCCATGGTCGAACGCCGGCGGCGCCGGCGGCGCGGGCGGCATGTGCAGGTTGGCACCGTAGCTGGGATCCAGATAGCCGCCCGGGCGCGGCAAGCCGGGCCGGCCGGGCGGAGGCCCGCCGCCGAAATTGAGCGCGGGCGCCGGCGGAAGGCCGCCGAACGGCTGGGGTGGCGGCAGCGCGGTGAACGCTCCCGACGGCCGCATCGGCGGCGGCGTCTCGGACGCGAACTCCGGCTCTTCGCTGCTGAAGGCGGGGTCGGGCCCGGGCGTCGGCGGAAACTCGTCGAACGGCGATTCGGGCGGCAGCGGCGGCGGCGGCATGAACGCGTTGTCGAGCCGCACCGGCGGCGGTGGGGGCGGGGTAACTTTCGCCGGCCGGATCGGCTGGCCGGGCGCCCGGACCGGCGGCGGAGGCGTCAGTCCGTCCGCGCCCGCGTCGAAGGCGTCCGGTTCGTAGTTGCGGGTCGGGATCTCGTCTTCGTCTTCCTCGTCGATCGGGATCATCGGATCCCGGGTCGCGGCCGCGTGCGCGGCGGCGATCGGATCGGGCTGCCGCCGGGTGGTCTCGTCGCTCTCATCCTCATCGGCGCCGAAGCGCGAGGGCAAGGTGCGCAGCGGATCAGATTTCGGATTTCGAGTGCTCACCGGTGCCTTTTGGCTTACCACGTCGGCGTTGTCGACGACGTACAAGTTTGCGCCGTCCATCACCACGCCTATTGACTTTGCTTCCTTGCCTTCCAGCTCCTTGGCGATCTTCTGCGTCGACGGATCACCTGTCGGCCCGGCCTTGTCGTCGCTCAGCCACAGCTCCGGATCACGGCCGAGGATCTGACGCAGGTGCTCGGCCAGCTGAGGCGCCGAGAAGCCGAGGCCATGGCGGTGCGCGACCTGGCGCAGCGCTTCCGCGAACGCGACCGCGTCCTGGTAGCGATCCTCGGGCTTCGGCGCGAGCGCGGTCGCCATCACGACGTCCAGCGCGCGCGGCAACGTCTTTCGCTTCTGCGACGGCGGGATGATCGGCTGGCTGTAGAGCACGTCGGCGGGCGTGCTCAGATCGCCGACGAACAGGCGCTCGGCGGTCAGCGCCTCGTACAGGCAGACCGCGACCGAGTAGAGATCGGTGCGGTGATCGATCGGTTCGTTGCGCGCCTGCTCGGGCGACATGTAGCCGACCTTGCCGCGCACGCGATAGAAGAGAGACGAATGCGTGGCCGCCTTGGCGATGCCGAAATCGGACAGCTTCACCTCGCCCTGCACGGAGCAGAGGATGTTCGAGGGCGAGACGTCGCGATGGATGATCGCCAGCGACGCGCCGTCGGGGTTCCGGCGCGTGTGCGCGTAGGCCAGCCCGGCCAGCACCTCGAGGATGATGTGCAGCGCCGCGCCCGGCGCCAGCTCGCGGCGGCGGAGCTTGGCGCGGCGGACGATCGTGCGCAGGTCGGTGCCGCGCACGTACTCCATCACGATGAACAGCGATTCGTCCGACTCGACCAGGTCGAAGGTGTGGACGATGTTCGCGTGATCCAGCGTGGCCGAAATTTTCGCTTCGCGGAAAAACAGATCGCGGAACTCCGGCCGCGATGTGTACTCGGGCAGCAGCTGCTTGAGCACGACCTCCTTCTCGAAGCCGCCCGGCCCGACCTTCTTGCCGACGTAGATCGCACCCATCCCGCCTTCCGTCAGGTACCGCTCGATGCGGTAGCGGCGCGCCGCGGCCAGCTGGTGGGAGGTGGCGGTCATGCAGGTCGAGGGTAGGATCCCAAAACACAAGTTTCAATGAAGAGTTACGGGTCAGGTCTGAGGGGTGTCCTGGGCCCCCTGCTCGACCTGCGGGTCGAGGCGGAGCGGGCGGCCGAGCGGGCGCTCGCCGTGGCGGCGTCCGCCCGCCGCGCCGCCGAGGAGGGGTCGGCCCGGTTGGCGTCGGCCGCGGAGGCTGCGCGCGGGGCGCTCGCCGCGGCGCGCCGCGACGATGGCGCCGGGGGGGCTGGCGCGGGCGGCAGCGAGCGGGCGGCGGATGCGCAGGCGCGCCGGCGGTTCTGGGCGCGACTGGCCGCGAACGTCGAGACCGCCGAACAGGCATTCGAACGTCATCGCAGGGAGGTCGTCGCGCCGGCGATCGATGGTGACACGGCGGCGCGGGCGGCCCACCTCCGGGCCCGACAGCGGCGCGAGGTGGTCGAGAAGGCGATCGCGCGCCGGCAGGCGGCGGCACGGCGCGAGGCCGATCGGCGCGAGGAGGCCGCGATGGAAGACGCCTACGCGGGCGCGCGCGCCAGGACGAACACGCCGACGACCGGGAAGTGATCGGAGTTGCCGGCGTCCAGCACCTCGACGTTGAGCGGCTCCAGCCGAAGATCATAGATGATGTGGTCGAGGCGGCGCTCGAAGGTGTGGAAGCTGGTCGGCCAGCGCCAGGTCGGGCGGTCGGGCGCGAATTCGGGCAAGGCGCTCTTCATCTTCCATTCGGCGCGCGCCAGGTAGGCGACGGCGCGCCCGTCTTCCTCTTCGTTGAAGTCGCCCACGACCAGCGTCGGCAGCGAACGATCCAGCGCCTGACAGAAGCGGGCGATCTCCTTTTCGTGGATCGCCGGCGCGGTGAAATGTCCGGCGACGAAGCTGCCGCCGTCGCTGACGGGCGGGCGCAGGTGAACCACCAGCGCCTGCACCGGCCCCAGCGGAGATTCGAGCACCAGCCGCAGCGCCGGGAACCAACCGTCGTCTTCCTCGCGCGAGATCAGCTGCTGAGAACGGATCGGCAGCCGCGACATCACGGCGATGCCGCCCGCGCCGCCGCGCGGGTAAAACGCAGTGTGTGGATACGCGGCGCCCAGCTTGGCGCGCAGCGCCTCCTCCCACGCCCGGTTGATCTCCTGCAGGAAGATGACATCAGCCTTGCCGCTCTCGATCGCCGCCAGCGTCGGCCCGTCGCCCGGGATGCCGAAGTTCACGTTGTAGGTCATCACGCGCAGGGCGGGCTGCCCGCCGGGGGCGCGCGCCTGGCGGGCCGGCGCGTGCGAGCAGCCGGCCAGCGCCGCGGCCAGCAGCAGGCCCGGAACCGGCAAAAGACGCGTCGCCACCATGCAGCAACCGATTCTGTGCCGGGGGCGCGGGGCCAACAAGTGACCGCCGGCATGCCCATACAGACTCGGCCCGACATCATGGAAACCTTCTTGTGAGAGCAGCCAGGTCCGGGGAGGGGGCGGGAGTCAATGTAATGTCGCGTCGCGCCCGCAACGAACATCGTTGATGCCGTTTGCTCCGTCATTGCCAAACCTGCGTTTTGTTGGGCAGGTCGGCGGGCGCGAGATGAGAGAGGTCGTGGGCGCGACATGAGATGTCGCAAACGTGACGGGTGATGTCGCACCCGTCCCCACGGTGCCGTCGATGTCGGTATGGGGCCGCGCGGCACCGTGGCCAATCTGGACGCCTGAAATTTCGGGCTCGTGCGACTCTTCTTTCGCTACCAATGCGCGGAATCGATACGACGCCTGGGATTGATCTGCCCGATCTGCCGCGGGACCAGATCTGTCACATTCTGATCTGCGCCGGTCAAGCGGTCCCCGCCGCGGGCGCCGAAGGGCTGCGCCTGATCGAGATCGGAACGGCGCTGGAGCTCGGACGGCGAACCGACGCGGCAGTGGCGCCGCGCTTCGCGACCTCCGATCCGATGATGTCGCGCGCGCACGCCGTGATGAGGCGGCTCGACGCGAAGACGGTCGTTCTGCGCGACCTCGGGAGCCGCAACGGCACCTTCGTCAACGGCGAGCTGCTGCGCGAGGAGTGCGTGCTGCACGACGGGGCGGTGATCTTCATGGGCGCCCACGTGTTCGTCTATCGCCAGACGTCGCGCGAGGATCTGGCGGCGATCCGGACGCAGCTGACCCGGCCCTTCTGTCCGGTCCCGACGATGTCGCCGGCCATCGCGCGCCTGACGAGCCGGCTGCGGCAGCTGGCCCGCTCCGACGTCGAGATCTTGCTCGGCGGCGAGACGGGCGTCGGCAAGGAGGTGTTCGCCAACGCCATCCACCGCGAGAGTGGCCGCAGCGGATCGATGGTGGCGATAAACTGCGCCGCGCTGCCGGATTCGCTGATCGAGAGCGAGCTGTTCGGGTACGCGCGGGGCGCCCACTCGATGGCGGAGCAAGGCAAAGCCGGCCTGCTGGAGCAGGCGGCGAACGGGACGCTGTTCCTGGACGAGATCGGCGAGATGCCGACGGGCGCCCAGTCGAAGTTGCTGCGCTTCCTGCAGGACCGCGAGCTGTTGTCGCTGGGGGCCACGCGGCGGCGAAAGATCGACGTTCGCGTGATCGCGGCCAGCCACCGCGTCGTCGCTCCGAACGACGACTTCCAGGGCATCCGGCTGGACCTGGCGGCGCGACTCGGCTCGGAACGGTTCGTGATCCCGCCGCTGCGCGATCGTCCGGAGGACATCGGTCTGTTCGCCAGCTACTTCCTGCGCGACAAGGTCCGCTCCTTCGACATCTGGGCGTACCAGGCGCTGTTCCTTCACCGCTGGCCGGGCAACGTGCGCGAGCTGGAGAAGGTGCTGCGAAACGCCAGCATCCTCGCCGGCGGCAGACGCCAGATCGGCCTCGGCGATCTACCGCTCGACAGCAGCCAGGACCGGTCTCCCGAGGAGCGCGCCGCGCACGACAACCCGCGCACGCAGGGACCGTCCACGCCGCTGCCGGGCTGGACCGCGAACCCGGCGGCCAAGACGCTGCCGGCGGTTGCCCCCACTCGTCCGCCCGTGCCGGAACGTCCGACTCCTCAGCTGCTCGCGACGCTGCTCGAACGCCATCGCGGCAACGTCGGACATGTGGCGCGCGAGCTGGGGCGGCAGCGGACGCTCGTCTGGCGCTGGTTGCGCATCGCCGGTCTTGATCCGGCGCGCTACCGCCCGGTCGTTTGATTCATTGCCCAAACAGCGATCAACGTTCGTTGCGCGATCGTTGCAAACGACAAGATCGTTGTGATTCGCGCCAACGTCGGATAGCGGTGCCTCGGTAGAGAACTGTGGGTGTCCCGACGCGCTGAGTTGATACGTATCCGAGATACGTACCGGCACGTCAGCGATACGGTTTACGCGCGAAGAACGTCCCGAAATTCGGGGCGAGGACGACGGCGCGGGAGTTGCCTTACGGGGCCCCGCCATAAACGGAAGTCCCCAGGCGTCCCGGCCGCGCGGAACTCGGTCGGGACGCGTCCTTCCACATTAACGCCCTCCAGGAGGCTGTCATGCGCAGCACTACCCTCGTCAAGGTCGCGCTTCTCGTCACCGCCGGCGTGCTCGCCGGTTGCCAAGGCCAGCCGGACGCAAACACAGCGGACACCGAAACCGCCACGGAGGCGATCATCCCCGGCGGAACGCCCCAGGCGGCCATCATCGGCCGCAGCGAAGTGGCCCAGGCCCAGCACTGCACGATGGCGCAGATTCTCGCGATCACGAACGCGCTCCAGCGCTTCCAGGCCGCCTTCGACTGCGGCGACCACCTGTTCAGCGACCAGTTCAACGAGATCGACGGCTCGGGCGCGAACGTCGGCGACGGCCGGCGCTACACGCGGTTCCCGCGCGCCGATCTGAACGGCGCGGGCCAGTGGCTCAATCACACCCCCTCGCGGGCCACCGGTCCCAACGCGGCCTCCTGTTCGGACTGCCACGCCAAGCCGTTCGACGACGGCGGCGGCGGCGTCGCCGTGGACGCCGTGCGCGATCCGGAGCGGCTCGGCAACATCGCCCACTTCATCGAGCGGCAGACGCCGGCCCTGTTCGGGCTGGGCGCCGAGCAGCGCCTCGCCGAGGAGATGACCCAGGCGCTCGCGACCGAGGTCAACACCGCGCGCGCCACGGCGGTCCGGACCAACACCGTCGTCAACGTCAACCTGACCGCGAAGGGGATCAGCTTCGGCACCATGGGCGTCGCGCCCTCGGTCGCCAATGACGTGACGACCGGTATCACGGGCATCGACACCGATCTGGTCGTCAAGCCGTTCGAATGGAAGGGCGTCGTGACCTTCGTGCGCGACTTCGTGCGCGGCGCCGCTCACAACGAGCTCGGCATGCAGGGCGTCGAGATCGCGGGCGTCGGCGTCGACGGCGACTTCGACGGCGTGGTCGACGAGCTCGGCTACGGCGACATCGACACGATGGCCTCTTACATGGCGACGCAGGCCCGTCCCGTGCGCCTGACCGAGCTGGCGGCGGCCGGACTGATCACGGCGACCGTGGCGCCGCCCGGATTGCCCACCCTGACCGCGGCCGACATCGCCTCGATCAACCGCGGGCAGACGCTGTTCACGTCGACCGGCTGCGCGGCCTGCCACACCCCGTCGCTCACGCTGAACAACCCGGTGTTCCAGGAGCCGAGCGCGGACGCGCGCTATCGCGACGAGAGCTTCGCCGGGGGCGTGCTGCCGGCCTCCGTCGGCGTCGATCCGGCCAACCCGGTGCGGGCCAACCTGATCACCGACATCGTCGACAACATGAACATTCCGCTGCCGAACGGCGGCAGCGTCAGCCTCGGCGGTCTCGAACCGAACGGCACGGGCGGCGCGATCGTCCGCATCTTCAGCGATCTCAAGCGGCACGACATGGGGCCGGGCCTGGCGGAGCCGGTCGGCGAGAATGGCGTCCCGGGCAACGTGTTCATCACGCGCGGCCTCTGGGGCGTGGGCGTGACGGCGCCGTACATGCACGACGGCCGCGCCACGACGCTGATGTCCGCCATCCTCGAGCACGGCGGCGAGGCGACCACCGCGCGCAACAACGCCCAGGCGCTGACGGCCGCGCAGCAGACGGACCTCGTCAACTTCCTCAAGAACCTGGTGCTCCTCGATCCGGAGAACAACACCGCGGTTACGGGCGGCAACGGTGGCGGTGGTGGCGGCGGCGGCGCGGTGACGGCGACGATCGCCACCCAGACCGATTGGGGCGCCGGCTACTGCCAGGTCTTGACGGTCACGAACAACACCACGGCGACGGTCGCCGCCTGGAGCGTCGTCGTCAACATCGGTGCGTCGACCATCACGCAGATCTGGAACGGCACCAACACGCCGGCGACGGGGACGATCACCATATCGTCGGAGTTCTCGTGGCAGGCGCTGGCGCCCGGGGCGAACACGGCCCAGACGGGGTTCTGCGCCAACCGCAACGTCGCCAACAACGGCGCGATTGGCATGGTCGTCAGCGCGTCGGGGCGCTGATCTAGGAAGTTGTAGCTCGTAGCAAACCGGGCCGGGCGGATCAAACCGCCCGGCAATGGTCTGTTCGCGCGCCGCCAATCCTGGTATCAGTGACGTCCAAATGACGAAATCTTCGTGGCTCCTCTCGTTGGCAACGTTCGTCTTGATCGGGGTGTCGTGCACGTCCAACAGCGGCGCGCCTCCCGGCAACGCAGGCGCTGCCGGCACCACGTCCGGGCAGGCGGGCACGTCTGGCGCCGCCGGGAGCGCGGGCACCACCGGGAGCGCCGGCGCTTTGGGGACTGGAGGCGCAGCGGGGAGCGCCGGCGTCACGGGGAGCGCGGGCGTCACGGGGAGCGCGGGCGCGAGCGGCGGCGCGGGTGGCGCGGGGACGGGCGGGGCCGCCGGTAGCGCCGGAACGACAGGAAGCGCGGGTACGTCGGGCAGCGGAGGGACCGCCGGGAGCGCGGGCACGAGCGGGAGCGCCGGAAGTTCAGGAAGCGGAGGCGCCGCCGGGAGCGCGGGCTCGGGCGGCGCGGGGGGCGCGGCAGGCGGCTCTTCTGGCAGCGCCGGAAGCGGCGGTGCCGGAGGGGCGGCTGGGCGTGGCGGGAACGGCGCCGCCGGTGCGGGGGGTGGCCAGGCGGGGACTGGCGGGGGTGGAACGGGTGGAAGCACCGGCGGCGCCGGCTCGACCGGCACCGGCGGCGGCGGCGGTGGGGACGGCGGGCCGATGGACGCGTCCGCCTGCCCGTCGTCACAGCCAGCCGCCAACTCGGCCTGCTCGCCGTCGATGTTCGGCGCGTTCTGCACCTACGGCACCACGATGTGCGTCTGCAACGCGCAGAGCGAGACGACCGGCGCCTGGCTCTGCTTCGGGACCTAGCGTCTAGCGCGCGGCTGCGGGCGAATCTTTGCTGCGGGCCCGGTGCGACGGCGGGGCGGGCAGACCGCGCGCCTCGAGCAACCGCAGATAGCGCAGCATCGCCGAGCCGGCGGCGGCGGTGGCATCGAGCCGCGCGTCCAGATCGGTCGCCGTCGTCGCGAATCCACCCGCGACGGCGGCCGGGTCGCGCAGCAGATGCGGGCTCGCGCCGGGAAGCTGCGCGCGCAGCAGCAGCTCGAAGGCGCGGGTGACCCGCTGCCCGAGCGGCACGAGGCTGTGATAGCCCTGTCCGGCGCGAAGCGCGGCCGCGAGCACCGCCGTCCCGCCTTCGGCGCGGTCCGCCGTCACACGCAGATCGGGCATCCAGGCGGGAAACGTCCGCGCAAAGCCACCGGCGAGCTCGGGGACCGGCCCGCGCCCGTCGACCTGCAGGTACGCGCCGGTCTCGGTCCAGTCGAGACAGAAGGCGAGCGCGCGTGGCAGCGGCGCCTTCGTCGACAGCTCGTCGGCTGCCTCGCAGATGCGGGCGCCGGTCTCGGTCAGCGTGTCGCGCGCGCCGAAGAAGGCCGGGCGGCTCACGAGGTGTGCGAGACCGCGCACCGCCGCGTCGAGATCGGCCGGATCGTGCGTGATCCGGTGGGCGCGCGCCAGCGCGAGGACGGCGTCCGCATCGAAGTCGCCGCGCTCGTCGTTGGTCGGCTGCCCGCGGGCGCGATCGTAGCCGGCCGCGAACCCGCCGTCCCGACGCTGCTGCGTCCGGAGAAACGCGGCCAGCGGCGCGATCAGCTCGCGGAACGTGCGGCCGACGCGCCCGGGGGCGAGCTCGCAGTACGCGAGCAGCGCGAGGGCCGAAGGCTGGATCTCGACGCGCTCGCCGTCGCCGATGCAGGTCTGCGCGCCGCAGGCCCGCGTTCCGTCGGTGCGCATGACCGAACCGGCGCGCTGGGCGACGATCTGGATCTGCACGTCGTCGAAGTGTTCACTCGCCGCGGTGATGAACCGCACGACCTCGGCGTGAACGCTCCACGACAGCTCCGGCCTCGGCGTGCCGGACGCGGCGTCCGCCGATTCGGCGAAGCGACCGTCGGGAAGCGAGCGGCGCGCGAGGTGGCCCGCGGCTTCCTTGATCGCCTCGGTCAGGCGCGCGCCCGTCGGCGTCGCATCCCGAACCACGGGCCCGCCTGCGGCGCCTTGCGGAGCGGCCGACGCGAACACGGTCCGCGTCACGGTGAAACGTCGAAAACGTCCGTCACGCCACAGCTGGTCGGCGCTGACGCCGAGCGCGCGCGCGAGGTGATCGAGCACGCCGTCCGCGTCGACGCCGAGCGTGCGATAGAGCCCCGCCTGGCGCAGATCGTCCGGCGTCAGGAAGGCGTCCCGCCCGTCGAGCGTCGCCCGCACGCCGTCGCGCCCGGCCACGAACGACCAGCCGAACAGGCGCCGCCCGAGCGACAGCACCCGACCCTGGCTGGAAACATGTTCGAGCACGCGCGTGGTTCCGGGGACGGCTGCCTCGGACGCGAGCGCCTCCAGCGGATTCCGGCGCGTCACCTCGCGCCCGACGCGCGCCCCTTGCCGCCAGACCGTCACGATGTCGCCCGCGGCCGGGTCCGGCCGCCCCGCCGACAGCCAGACGAAAAGACCGACGTTCGCGAGCACCAGCCCGACCGCCCAGGCCGCCAGCCCGCGCCACGTGGTCACCGCGCCGGTCTCCGCGCGCGAAGCCAGAGCAGAAGGCCGATCGGGTACGCGAGCGTGTACGGCAGCGCGAGCAGCACGGCGAGCAGGTAGACCGTCGATCCGGGACCGGCTCCGCTGCCGCCCACGGCGCGGAAGAACGTCATGCCGAGCGTCAGCGCCGAGGTGACGAGCAGGCCCGCGGCGAGCAGCGCGATCCCGGCGACCCTGGCCACCATGCGACCCCAGGCGGCGCGCGCGGCCAGGCCGACCGCCGACGCGACGAGCAGCGCCATGACGATCGCCGCCGCGATCTCGATCGGCAGCGCGCGCGGACGCCAGGCTCGAAACACGGCGAGGCCGATGACGGCCGCGACGATCAGATTGGCCGTCGCGAAGACGCGCGCGATGGCCGCGCGCTCGATGCCCGGTCCCTGGGTTTGGTCGGTCATCCCGGCACAACCTCCGTGCGAGCCTGGCTACGATAGATGCTTTTGACCGGACTGCAAAGCGAGGCACTTTCCGTGGCTGACCGGTGGTCAGGGGCTCCGGTCGTGCGGAAGGGGGTTAGAATGGTGCCGTGGCAAGGTTGTTAACAAATTGCCGTCCGGCGGCCCGGCTGGCGTTTTTCGCGGGTGCGCTGGCGATCGCCGGCTGCGGTGGCTCGGGCGCGGGAGGCGGTGCGGGCGCGGCGGCCGGAACCAGCGGGGGTGGCGGTGCTCAGGCGGGCGCGGGCGGCGGCTCGGGCGGCGTGGGCGGGGCCAGCGGAGGCGGAGCGGCCGGCGATGGCGCGGCGGGGGGCGCGGGGACCGGAGGTGGCGCGGGCAGCGCGATCGGCGCGGCCGGTGCGAGCGGCGGCGCGGGGACCGGAGGCAGCGCCGAGACGGGTGGCAGCGCCGGAGGTGGCGCGGGCAGCGGCGGCGCAGCGGGCTCGGGCGGCGCGGCCGGTGGCAGCGCCGGTCGCGGTGGCGCGGGCGGCGCCGGAGGTCGCGGGGGCGCGATCGCGGGCAGCGGCGGCGCGGGCGGAAGCGCGGGCGGCGCGGGCGGATCGATCTCGCACGCCGCCGATGCAGCCTACTGCGCGCAGCAGCTGACGCAGGCCGCGTCGGATTTCACCCGCTTCCGGACGACCTACACGAACGCGACGCAGATCCCGCGCTCGGCCCAGAACGGCACGGTGCGACTGGTCGCGACCAGCGACTGGACCAGCGGGTTCCCCGCCGGCAGCTTCTGGCTGCTCTACGAACGAACGAAGGATCAGGCGTGGCGGACGGCCGCCGAGACCTGGACCGCCGCCTTGATGTCGCAGCAGACACGGACCGACACACACGACGTCGGCTTCATCATCGGCACCAGCTACGGCAACGGCTACCGGCTGACGCAGAACGTGGCCTACAAGCCCGTGCTGATCACGGCCGCCGGATCGCTGGCGACGCGCTTCAACGCGACCGTTGGTTGCACGCGCTCGTGGGACTTCGGGACGTGGATGTTCCCGGTCATCATCGACAACATGATGAACCTCGAGCTTCTGTTCCGCGGGACGGCGCTGGGCGGCGACGCGCGCTATGCGCAGGACGCCGTCACGCACGCGCTGACCACGCGCGCGAATCATTTCCGCGCCGACTACAGCTCGTACCACCTGGTCGACTACAACCCGACGACCGGCGCCGTCATCAAGAAGCAAACCAACCAGGGGCTGTCCGACGAGTCGGACTGGGCGCGCGGCCAGGCGTGGGGTCTGTACGGCTTCACGATGAGCTACCGCGAGAGCGGCGACGCGCGGTTCCTCGACCAGGCGACGCACATCGCGGACTTCTACACGACGAGCTCGCGCATGCCGGCCGACGGCGTCCCGTACTTCGACTTCGACGCAATCATTCGCGACGACGTGCCCGATTACCGCGACGCCTCGGCGGGCGCGATCGCCGCCAGCGGCCTCTTCGAGCTGGCGGGCTACGAGACGGGCGCGACGGCGGAGAACCACCGCGCCTTCGCGATCAAGGTGGTGCGCTCGCTGTCGTCGACCGCCTATCGCGCGGCGACGGGGACCAACAACCAGTTTCTGCTGATGCACAGCGTGGGGAACTACCCGGCCAACGACGAGATCGACGTCGCCATCAACTACGCCGACTACTACTATCTGCAGGCGCTCGGCCGGTGCGCGGATCTCCAATGAGCGTCAGGCGCGCCGTCGGTTGCGGTCTGATCGTCGCGGCGGTCGCGTTCACGGCCGCCGGCTGCGGCGGCTCGGCGACCTCGTCGGGCAAGGGCGGAAGCGGCGGCGCGGCGGGCGGAAACCCCGGCAGCGCCGGCGCGGGTGGCGCGGGCGCGGGCGGCAGCATCGGCGGCGCATCGGGCGCGAGCGGCGCAGGTGGATCGTCGGCGGGCGTGTCGGGCGGCGCGGGTGGCATCGCGGGAGGCTCGGGCGGCAACGCGGGCAGCGGTGGCAACGGTGGCAGCGGAGGCAGCGGTGGATCGTCCGGCATGGCAGGAACCGGCACTGCGGGCGCGCGCGGTGGCAGCGGTGGCAGCGGTGGATCTTCCGGCGCGGCGGGAACAGGAACCGCGGGTGCGCGCGGCGGCAGCGGTGGCAGCAGTGGCAGCGGTGGCAGCAGTGGCAGCAGTGGCAGCAGTGGCAGCAGTGGATCGTCCGGCGCCGGTGGCGCAGCGGGCGCCAGCGGCGGCACCGGCACGATCGTCAAGATGCTCGACATCGCCGACGTCTGGTCGGGCCATCCGGTGCAGTTCGCGTTGCTGACCACCGCCACGAAGCAGTACGCCGCGTACTACGACGCCAACCGCAACATGGTCGTCGCGCAGCGCGCGCTATCGAGCGACACCTGGACCTTCGTCACGCTGCCGACCACCACCGCCTGGGACAGCCACAACTACATCGCGATGGCGATCGACAGCGCCGGCTTCATCCACATCTCGGGGAACATGCACGCCGTGCCGCTGATCTATTTCCGCAGCGCGCAGCCCAACGACGCCTCGATGTTCTCGACCGCGGCGATGGTCGGCACCAACGAGACCAGCTGCACCTATCCGCTGTTCTTCCACGACACGTCCGGCAACCTGGTCTTCAACTACCGCGACGGCATGAGCGGCAACGGCAACCACATCTTCAACATCTACGACACGACGACGAAAAAATGGCGCCGCCTCTTGAACGCGCCGTTCACCGACGGCGAGGGGCTGCGCAGCGCCTACCCGGTCGGTCCCGTGCTGGGCCCCGACGGCTGGTGGCACATGGTCTGGGTCTGGCGCGACACGCCCGACGCGTCGACCAACCACGATCTGTCGTACGCGCGCAGCCAGGATCTGGTGAACTGGCAGACCGCCGCCGGCAAGGCGCTGACGCTGCCGATCACGCTCGCCACCAGCGACATCGTCGATCCGGTTCCGGTCAACGGCGGCATGATCAACAACAACACCAAGGTCGGCTTCGACGCCCAGAACCGCGCGATCGTCGCGTACCACAAGTTCGACGCCGCCGGGAACACGCAGCTTTACAACGCCCGCTTCGAGGGCGGCAAATGGGTGACGCACCAGACGTCGAGCTGGAACTACCGCTGGGCCTTCGGCGGACAGGGGACGCTGGTGTTCGAGATCGAGGTCGAACCGGTCACCGTCGACGCCGGCACGCTGAAGCAGCGCTGGTACCACGACCAGTACGGCGGCTGGAACGCGTTCGCGCTCGACCCGACGACGCTGGCGGCGACCGCGATGCTCGGCCGCTCACTCCCCTACCCCGTCTCGCTGGAGACCGTCGAATCGACGACGGCCGGGATGGGCGTGCGCTGGCAAGATGATTCGGGCGCCGGCCCCGATCCGACGGTGCTCTACATGCTGCGCTGGGAGACGCTGGACTCCAACCGCGACATGGCGCGCCCGCCGCCCTACCCGCCGCCGACCCGCCTGCGTCTCTACGGATTCGAGAAGTAGAAGCCTGTCCTCGTCCTCGCCGCCGTTCCCCGAGCGCGGAAGTTTTTCGAGGATACGACGACGAGGACGAGGACGAGGCCAGGGGGGTTGAGACTTAAGCCGTTCCGATCCCGAGCTTGCGGATCATCTCGCACATGGTCCGGTACGGGACGCCGGCCCGCTTCGCCGCCTCTTGCCGGCTGCCGCTCTCGCCCAGCAGGAAACGGATGTAGCTCTCGCGGAACTGCATCTCGGCGGTCGGCAGCGGCAACCGCGACGGCCCATCGGTCACCGCCGCCAGCGTCGGCGGCCGCGGCACGGCCGACGCGCACGACGCCGCCGCCCGCCGCAGGAACGCGCCGCGCGCCAGCAGCGCGCCGCCGCGCGCCAGCCACGCCGCCATGTGCTGCGCCGGCACGATGCGCGTGATCCCGAGGACCGACGCGGCCGACACCTCGGGCGCGTCCGGGTTGTCGCAGTAGAAGACGACCTCTGCGAACGGATTTCTCTGGACCGCCTCCGCGCCGATCCCGAGCGCCGAGACCTCGCGCCCGCCGAGCGCGAGCAACACGAGATCCGCCGGCAGCAATTCGTTGCGCAGCGCCGGATCGTCGGGGGCGACGACCGTGACCGCCAACTGACCGCTCAGCTTCAGCGCTGCCGCCAGCGCCGCCGCCCGCCGGGGGTTGTCGTCGACGACCAGCGCTCGCGCGACGTCCGTCTGTCGTCCGGCGTCATCCGCCAGCTCGCCGTCCCTGTTTCCATGAAACTCAAGAACCTGGGGTGTGGAATTCATGACCGCTGCCTCCACTAGGACGACTGCAAAAAATTGCCGCCATGCAAATTTCGCAACGCGCTGCGGCGGCGGGCGGCCGGGGGGGCTACGGAGTCGAGACCTTCACGTCGTCAAATTCCACAATAGTATTCGAACCATAGACGTACATGCCGGCGCTGCCGGCAATGACCGTCGTGCCGGTGGTGGTGCAGTCGTGGACCGGGGCGCCGTCCAGGAAAGTCTGCAGCCTCACGCTGGTCGAGCCGCTGACGCTGAGCTTCAACGTGTGCCAGCTGCCGGCGGTCAGGTTCGCATCGACCTTGCCGCACGTCCCGGTGTGGTTGTCCGGGACGTCGGTGGTCTTGAGCAGGCGCAGCCCCCCGGTTCCATCGTAGAGGAACACATAGAACGTGTTCGCATCCGCGTAGCGCGCGATGACGCCGCCGCGCGATCCCGCCTTCATGTTGGCGAACTGCACCACCTTCACGCGCGCCTCCACGGTCTGGTCGGTCCACGTCGCGGAGCCCGCGAGCGAGTTGGCCGAGCCGTTCGCGCCGCGATAGACGGAGCTGCCGTCGGCGACGACTGACCAGGTGCCGCCGATCGGCGTCCAGCCGGCGGCGTCGCCGTCTTCGAAGTCGTCGCAGAACGCGTAGCCCGGGCAGCCGCCTGCACCCGCGCCGCCGCCGGTGCCTGCACTGCCGCCGGCGCCGCCGCTGCTGCCGCCCGTGCCTGCGCTGCTGCCGCCGGTGCCGCCGCTGCTACCGCCTGTGCCTGCGCCGCTGCCGCCCCTGCCCGCGCCGCCGCCGGTGCCTGTACTGCCGCCGGCGCCGCCACCCGTGCCCGCAGCGCCGCCGCCCGTGCCGCCGCCGGTGCCGGTCGTGCCGCCGCTGCCGCCTGCGCCGGCGTCGGGCTCCGAGGGCGGAACGCACGCGCCCGACATGCAGACGTTGCCCGGCGCGCAGTCTCCGTCCGACGCGCAGCTGGTGCGGCACGCCTCGCCCGACGCGCAGACGTACGCGCCGCATGACGCGGGGACGACCATCAGGCAAGTCCCGCCGCCGTTGCAGGTTCGCGCCGGCATCGACGTCGCGCTGCTGCAGCTCGCGGCTGCGCAGATCGTGCCGCTGGCGTACAGGCGGCAGGCGCCGGCCCCGTCGCACGCGCCGTCTTTTCCGCAGCTCGCCGCGCCGTCGTCGGCGCACTGATTCAACGGATCGGCGCCGGCGGGAACGTCGATGCACTGCCCTTCGCTGCCCGCGATCGCGCACGACCGGCAGGTGCCGCTGCACGCGGTCGCGCAGCAGACGCCCTGCGCGCAAAATCCGGAGGCGCAGTCGCTCGCGGTGCTGCACGGTGTGCCGGGCGGCTTCGGCCCGCAGCTTCCGTTGACGCAGGCGGCGCCGCCCACGCAGTCGGCGTCGCTCCCGCAGTCGGCGCGGCAGGCGCTGCCGCCGGCGTTGCACATGTACGGGCCGCAGCTGTCGGTGGCCGCCGTGCCGCAGGCGCCCGCGCCGTCGCAGCGCGCGGCGTGACTGACCGTCGACGCCGAACAGGATTGCGCGCGACAGATCGTGCCCGCCGCGTACAGCGCGCACGCGCCCGTGCCGTCGCAGAAGCCGGTGCGCCCGCAGCTGGCGCTGCCGTCGTCGGGACAGTCGTTGCGCGGATCGGCGCCGACGGGAACGCTGGTGCAGGTGCCGAGGCTCCCCTCGACCGCGCACGACTGACAGGCGCCGGAGCAGTCGGAGCGGCAGCAGACGCCGTCAGAGCAGAAGCCGCTCTTGCAGTCCTTTGCAGCGTCGCATTCGCCGCCCGCCTCGATCAGCGCCAGCGGTCCGCCCGGCGGCGTGCCGCCGCCGCCCGCAGATCCGCCGCCGCCACTTCCGGATGTGACGTGCGGCTCGCCGCCGCCGCCACACGCGGCGCAGGCGAGCGCAACCGCGAAGCCTGCCACCACGAAGCTCGAACCAATAGAACGAAGACAACGCACGTGCACCGATCCGTCTCTGGGGATCCGTGCTCTCGGACGGCGAGCGGCGACGCTTAAGACCGCGCCGCCGACCTGTTAGGTCGCGTACCGGTCGGCGGAAGATCGATCACGGCGTCGAGATCTTGACGTCGTCGAACTCCGCGATCGTGTTCGGTCCGTATATGTAGGTGCCCGCGCCGCCGGCGGCGAGCGTGCCGGTCGTGATCTGGCAGTTGTGAATCATGGTTCCGTCGAGGAATGTCGTGACGGTGACGTTGGCGCCGCTGCCGGCGACCTTCAGCTGCATCGTGTACCAGGTGTTGACGGCGGCGAGCGGCGACGGTGTCACCTTGCCGCAGGTGCCGGTCGCGCCGGTCGTGCCTCCCGGCGCGCTGGTCCCCTTCAGCAAGCGAAGCGCGCCGCTCGCGTCGATCGCGAACACGTAAAGGTTCGACGAATCGGTCACGCGCGCGACGAGGCCGGCGCGGTAGGACGTGCTGGTGCCGCCGAACTGCAACACCTTCACGCGCGCGGTGATCGTGGTGTCGGTCCAGGACGTCGCGCTCGCGGCGAGCGAATACGAGTTGCCGTTGCCGCCTTCGTAGACGTGATTGCCGTCGGTGATCACCGACCAGGTTCCGCCGCTCGGCGTCCAGCCGGCGGCGTCGCCGTCCTCGAAGTCGTCGCAGAAGACGTAGCCGGCGCAGCCGGTGCCGCCGGTGCCGGCCGCGCCGCCGGTGCCGGAGGCTCCGCTGCTGCCGCCGCTGCCGCCGCGCCCCGCCGCGCCCGCCGCGCCGCCGGTTCCGGCCGCGCCGCCCGTCCCGGCCGCGCCGCCGGAGCCGGACGATCCACCGGTGCCGCCGATGCCACTGGTGCCACCCGTTCCGCCGGTCGCGCCGCCGCCGGCCGCGCCACCCGTCCCGGCCGCGCCGCCGGAGCCGGACGATCCACCGGTGCCACCGGTGCCTCCCGTTCCGCCCGTCGCGCCGCCGCCCCCGCCCGCGCCGCCGCCGCCCGTGCCACCGCCCGCGCCGCCGGTTCCGGGCGGAACGCAGCGGGTGGCCATGCAGACGTTGGGCGCGAGACAGTCGGCGTCGGTGCCGCAGCTGGTGCGGCACGCGCCGTCGGTGCCGCACAGATAAGGCGCGCACGACACGGGCAGCGCGATCAGGCAGGTGCCCGCGCCGTTGCACGTGCGCGCCGGCGTCGCCATCGAGCCGCTGCAGGTCGCCGTCGCGCACGTCGTCGCGCCCGAGTACTGGCGGCACGCGCCCGCGCCGTCGCAGGTGCCGTCGTTGCCGCAGGTCATCGCGCCCTGGTCGGTGCACTGCCCCAGCGGATCGGCCCCGTCCGGAACGTCGATGCACTGACCCTCGCTGCCGGAGATCGCGCACGACTGGCAGGTTCCGGCGCAGGCGGTCTTGCAGCAGACGCCCTGCGCGCAGAACGTCGACGCGCACTCGCTGCCCGCCGTGCAGGTCGCGCCCGGCGGCTTTGGACCGCAGCTGCCATTCACGCACGCAGCCCCCGCCACGCAATCCGCCGCGGTCGCGCAGGTCGACTTGCATTTGCCGTCGCTGCCGCACAGGTACTGCCCGCACGAGTCGCTGCTCGCGGCGCCGCACGTGCCGTCGCCGTCGCACAGCGCCGCGTGGGTCACCGTCGACGACGCGCAGCTTTGCGGCTGGCAGATCGTGCCGCGCGCGTAGACCCCGCACGCCCCCGTGCCGTCGCAGAAGCCGTCGCGCATGCAGCCGGTGGCGCCGTCGTCGGGACAGTCGTTGCGCGGATCGGCGCCGACCGGCACGTTCGTGCAGGTGCCGACGCTGCCCGGCTGGTTGCACGACTGGCACATCCCCGAGCAGTCCGAGCGGCAGCAAACGCCGTCGAAGCAGAAGCCGCTCTTGCAGTCCGCGGCGAGCGCACAGGTCGCGCCGATCTCGGCGCCCGTCACCACCGAGCCGCCGCCGCCTCCGCCGCCGCCCGCGCCGCCGCTCCCGCCGATTCCACCGGGCCCGCCCGCCGCGCCGCCGGTTCCGCTGGCGTCGATCGGTCGGTCCATCGCCGTGTCGCCGGGCGACGCGTCGCTCTCGTGCGGCTCGCCGCCGCCGCCGCAACCCGCGCCGACGACGACCGCGCAGCCGCCCGCGACGACGAGCGCGAGCAATGACGACAGGCCATGGGCGCGCATGGAAGCTCCGGAAATGGGTGTCCGGAGCGCCGCGCGAAGGGCCACGTTCCCGGCCGAAAACGCCTATTTCGCGCGAAGCAGTTCTTCCGGTACGTCGGCGAAGCCCCAGGCGTGCAGCTGACGCGCCCAGCCACCGAGGTTGTCAGCCGACACGCGCACCAGCTCGGCCGGGATGCGCGCGGGAACCTGCTTCTTTCCGGTCACCCGGTCGACGATGGCGTCGACGCTGGTCTCGCCCCACCGGTACATCGGCTGCGCCAGCAGCACGGGGGCGACCCCGGCTTCGACGTAGGCGAGCTGCGGCGGCAGCGCGTTTATGGAAACGATCTTCACCGGCCTTTTGCGGCGCCGGTCGTCCTGCTGCAGGTCGTTGAGCAGCGTCTTCGTGTACAGCGCCCAGCCGCCGACCATCGCCCAGCCCTCGATGTCCGGGTGCGCCGCATCGATGTGGATGACGGTCGCGCTCGCCTCCTCCGGCGTCTCCACCGTGTAGAAGGTGCCGATCACCTTCAGGTCGGGGCGGCGGGCGGCCTCGCGCAGAACGCCCTCGACGCGGCGGCTCAGATTGGGCGCCGCCCGGTTGCCCGCCAGCACCGCGACGTGCGCCCCGCGCGGGACCAGGCGCGCCAGCTCTTCCATGATCATCTCGCCTGCCCGGACGTCGTCGACGCCGCAGTACGCGAACCGCTTCGATTCGGGCGCGTCGCTGTCGAACGTCATCACCGGCACGCCGTGCGCGACCGCGTCGTCGATCGCCGGCGTCACCGCGCGCGCGTCCGAGCAGGACAGCAAGACCGCGTCCATCCCTTCCTTGACCGCCTGGGCGATCCGCTGCGCCTGCACGGCGCCGTCTTCCTGCGGCGGGGTCAGCCATTCAATCTGGATCGGGCGGTTCGAGGAAGCCGACAGCTCCCGGGCGCGGTTCTCGGCGCCGGTGCGCGCGGCGACGAACGACGGGTTGCTGGCGCTCTTCGCGATCATGGCGATGCGCAGCGGGCGCGGCGCGGCCGCGGGGGGCGGACCGCCCGGCGCGGTCGCGGCGCCGGTGTCGTTGCGGCCACGACACGCAACCCCCGCAAACGCGGCAAAGACCCCCAGCGCGAAGGACAGCACCCTTTTCATTCGAGACCGCGGGCCTAAAGTGTTCACAGTATCCACTAACGGCGCAGACCCGACACGCGGAGGTTGCGCGCGCGCCGTGTTAGCGTCGCCCGGACCCTTCAGGCCATCACCCGTGGACAGAAACCTGGCACTCGAAGTCGTTCGCGTCACCGAGGCGGCCGCGCTGGCCGCCGGGCGCTTCGTCGGGCTCGGCTACAAGGACGGCGCCGACCGCGCGGCCGTCGAGGCGATGCGCCGCACGTTCGGCTACCTGCACATCCGCGGGCGCGTCGTCATCGGCGAGGGCGAGCGCGACGAGGCGCCGATGCTGTTCATCGGCGAGCAGCTGGGCGACGGATCGCCGGACGCGCCGGAGATCGACATCGCCGTCGATCCGCTGGAGGGGACGAACCTGTGCGCGAACGGCATCGGCGATGCGCTCGCCGTGGTGGCGATGGCCGAGCAGGGCCAGTTCCTGAACGCGCCCGACACCTACATGAACAAGATCGCGGTCGGGCCGATCGCGCGCGGCGCGATCGACATCCGCCGCAGCGCCACCCACAACCTGGCCGCCATCGCCGAGGCGAAGCGGGTGCGCGTCGCCGATCTGACCGCGGTCATCCTGGATCGCCCGCGCCACGACCAGCTGGTCGCGGAGGTGCGCAAGGCGGGCGTCCGCATCCGCCTGATCTCGGACGGCGACGTGGGCGGCGCGCTGGCGACCGCCGACGCGGCGACCGGGATCGACGTGCTCCTGGGCGTGGGCGGCGCGCCCGAGGGCGTACTGGCGGCGGCTGCGCTCCGCTGCATCGGCGGCGACATGCAGGGCGTGCTGGCGTTCCGCAACGACGACGAACGGGCGCGCGCCGAGCGGATGGGGATCAAGGACCACAACCACGTGTTCGGCATCGACGAGCTGGCGAGCGGCGACGTGATGTTCGCGGCGACGGGCGTCACCGACGGCTTTCTGCTGCGCGGCGTCCGCTACAACGCCGCCGGCGCGGAGACGCATTCGATCGTCATGCGCTCGCGGTCCGGCACCGTGCGCTACATGTCCACGCGCCACCACTTCGAGGGCCACCCGATCTACGACCGCGGCGGCCAGCCGCGCTGAGGGCCCATCCCGATCGGCTCTCCCTTCCGGAGGCCGCGTCTGCTAGGCTGCCGCCCGCATTCGCAATCGCAGTGTCAATCGGGCGCGTAGCTCACCTGGATAGAGTACCGGCCTCCGAAGCCGGGGGTAGCGGGTTCGAATCCCGCCGCGCCCACCCTGAAATCTGTAGTCGCCCTTCGCTCGTCACGGCGACGGGGGCGCACACCAGACGCTGATGCTGTTGTTCTGTTCGCCGGACGCGATCTCCGTCGGCGAGAGGAAGGCCAGGTGGTAGAGGTACGAGTCGACGGCGTAGAGGGGTGTCAGATCGGAGGCGCGCCAGACCACGGTGGTCACGCCCTCGGTCGCGATCGAGAGGCCGTCCGGGGACACGGCGAGGTAACTCAACCCCGTCGACCAACGGGCCGTACGTGACGACACCGAGCCGTCCGCGACGCGCACGCTCAACACGACGCCGGCTTCGCCCGTCGCCGTGGAATTGACGGCGCCGCCGACGCCGAACAGGGAGCTGCCGTCCGGCGATAGACGGACGGTGGACAGATAGGAGAGGCCGTTCGCGGCGAACACCTGGGTCTTCATCACCGCCGTTCCGTCCGTCACGCGCCAGACCTCTACCTCCGTTCCCTTGCTGGCCAGCAGGGCCAGGCTGCCGCCGTCGCTCGAGAAATCGAGCGCGCCGATCGGTCCGGCCGCGGCGTTGCCCGTCCAGACGAGGCTCTGGTCGGCGACGTTGTACAGATCGACCGCGCCGGTCGAGCGGCCGAGCGCCATGCGGGCGCCGTCCGGCGACAAGGCAAATACCGTCTTGGTGTCAGCCGAGAACGTTGCGCGCGTCGCGCCGCTCGCGACGTCGACGACGGAGACCATCTGATCATAGATGTCCTCGGCCGCGAGCGACGAACCGTCGGCCGACAGGGTGGCGGCGCTGACCGCGATGGGAAACCGGGCGACGAGGCCGCCGGTGCCGATGTTCCACAGCAGCACGTCGGGTTCCTCCGCGCCCGACAGGAGCAGACCCGCCGCCGGCGACGCGCTGAGCGCGTAGATGAGATTGGCATGGCCCGGGATGCTTCGTTTCAGCGCCCCACTGGCCGCATCGGAGATGTGAACGGCCGGATCCGATCCGCCGCTGGCAAGTTCTCCGCCGTCCGGGGAGAGTGCGAGCGCCAGGATGTCCAGCTTGTGGGCGGTGAACGTGATCCCGGCGGAGGTGTTCGTGGCCGGCCGCACCGCCTGGATCTGGGCGTCCATGCCCGCAGATGTTCGATTCCAGGCGTGACCGAGGAAGAGCACGTCGCCGGCGCCAGAGAACGCGAGTGAGTCGACCGCACCCGAGGAGATGACGCCGCTGGCGACGTGGGTCGACGTGTTCCAGACGAGGAGCGAGCCGCCGGCGATCGACTGTCCATCGCGCGAGAACGCCAAGGGGGCGCCGCCGTTCGCGTCAGACCAGATCGTGCTGCCGTCGCTCGGGCGAACGATGTTGAGGCCTCCGTTGGAAAAGGCGATCTGACTGTCGTCGTAGGCGACGGCCAATCCGAGCCCTCCTTCGGCGGAGGGCGCGAACCCAGGGAGCGGCGTCGTCCAGCGTTCGGTTCGACCGGCGACATCCCAGCAGACGAGGCGGAACTGCCGGCCGGACATGTCCTGCAGCACGCCGAGCAGGAAGCTTCCGTCGCGCGCTGACGCGAGCTGGATCGCGGTCTCGGACCCGAGCGCGATCTCGCCCTGCAGGCTGCCGTCCGACACACGATAGAAGCGCACCGCCGCGTCGGTCGCCGCTCCACCATCGGCGGGCGCCGTGTTCTGTCCGAACGTTCCAAGCTGGCCGCTGATTGCGACCGTACCGCCGGCGGTGAACGCGAAGAGCGGCTCGATGCCGTAGGGTGGCAGCGCGACCACCGGGTCCCAGCTGTCCGCGCGGTGAATCTTGATGTAGCGCCCGTGATCCCTCACCCCGACCAGACTGCCGTCGCCCGAATACTGGATCGACCCGACCCTGCCGACGCCGAACCAGCGGCAGGGCGTGCTGATCAACGTCGTCGGCAGATCGACCACGGTCGACGGGGGGGCGCCTCCCACGCCTCCTCCCAGGCCGCCGCCACCCCCGCCGCGCCCACCGTGGCCGCCCGTGCTCTTGCCGGAGCCACAGGCCCCGACGATCGCGCCGGCCGCCAGAACGAGAACCCAACGCCGGCAACGCATGCGCCAAAAGGCATCTTATCTCGGCACGGCGGCTTTTTGCCGGTGACTCAGCCGTTCCGGTGTTAGGCTTGGTGCTGGTTCCGTCCTCGTTGATTGCTTATTGGAGAGGCGGTTCATGCGCGGTTTCCCCCTTAGCTTGATGTTGATCGCTGCGACGGCTGCCACGGCGGCCTCGGGGTGCATGGGCTG
>Ga0066903_100000221_pt1 | contig 32088 bp, 24 predicted proteins | sample PanSoiMetaGPlot1_FD_67491 | JGI IMG/M metagenome (GOLD analysis project Ga0066903, IMG submission 67491) | Tropical forest soil microbial communities from Panama analyzed to predict greenhouse gas emissions - Panama Soil - Plot 1 (version 2) | ecosystem: Environmental > Terrestrial > Soil >... | reverse complement strand
CGCGACGATCGGCACCTCCTCGTCAGTCAGGATCTTGCCGTGCGCGAATGAGGCGCCGAGGCGCAGGCCCGCCGCCGGCGTGACGCCGGCGCCCGCCTCGAAGACCGGCGTCGCGCGAGGATTCGAAGCCCCGTTGATGACGTTGATCCGGGTGGGCGCCGAGTTGACGATCGCGGCGCGCGCGTCCCAGTTGTGCGTGGAGAGCGTGAGGACCGATCCGAACGGATAGGTCGATGAAATCGCGGAGACGCGCCGGCCGCCTCCCACGTCGAACGGCAGCATCGGCGCGAAGTAGCTCTGGTGCACGCCGATCGTCGGATTGCTGCTCGGACTCGTATCGAGCATGCCCAGGCCCACAGGCGACGCGATGTAGCCGGTCTCGAGCCGCGTGGCGACGCGTCCCGGGCGCTCGTAGCGGATCGCGGCCTGGTAGATCTGCTTGTCCCACGGCGGCGACAGGTTGGCCAGGGTGGTCGGACGCGGAAGCCTGAACCAGGGTCTGACGTAGGCCTGCCACCCGCCGCCCAGATCGACCGTGGCGAGCACGTCGACGATGACCTGCGGCCGGTCCAGCAGCTGCTTCGTATCGGCGTCGCAGTCTGGGCAGCGAAACAGATCCACGGCGAGCGTCGTCTCGAGGCCGACCCGGCGGAATTCGGGCTGCGCGCTCGCCGAGCGGGCGCCCGTGGTCAGGCACGCAAGCAGCACGACGATCGCGGATCGCCGGCAGGCCTTACGCATGAATGTTCTCGAGGACGAGCTCGGTCTCGAACGTCACGCCCGGCAGCGCCGAGGCGAGCGCGGCCACGATCTCCGCATGGAACTCGGTCCCCGAGCAGCGCCACAGCTCCCGCAGCGCCTCGTTGACGGGCATTGCGCTGCGGTACGCGCGGGCGCTGGTCATCGCGTCGTACGCATCGGCCACGTGCACGATGCGCGCGGCGAGCGGGATGTCGTCGCCGCGCAGGCCGCGCGGGTATCCCTTGCCGTCCGGACGTTCGTGGTGCAGCTCGACGATGACGGTGTGCGGCGCGAAGAACGGCACGGCTCCCAGAATCCGTGCCCCGAGCACCGGATGCTGCTTGATCGTTTCGAACTCCTCCGAGGTCAGTCGCCCGGGTTTGAGCAGCACCTGATCCGGCACGCCAATCTTGCCGATGTCATGGAGGAGCGCGCCCAGCCGCACCACTTCGATGTCGTCCGCAGCCAGCCCCAGTGTCCGGCTGATGGCGACTGACAGCACGCTCACGCGTTCGGAGTGGCCCGCCGTGTACGGATCGCGTGCATCGAGCGCGGTCGCCAGCGCGCGGATCGCGCCGGTGTACGCGGCCTGCGTTTCCGACTCCGCCTGTTCGAGCGACGTCATCATCGCGTTGAACGTTTCCGAGAGCGCGTCCACCTCACGGCTCGAGCCCGACAGCAGGAGCCGCGCCGTGACGTCGTGGGAGGCGGCGATGCGCCCGAGCGATCGCGACAGCTGATCGACCGGCTTGGACAGCAGGCGGGCCAGCCAGAAACTGGTGATGAACGCGAGCAACAGGCCGCCCGCGCCGATCAGGACTAGGCTGGTCGTCGCGGACCGCATCGCCGACTGCGACGACTCGTCGATCGAGCCGAGCGCGTAGAAGCTCGTGTTCGCCACCTGGACGAGGCGCCGGTAGGCGTACGAATCGTCGCCGAGGATCACGACACCATCGCTATCGGCCCCCGTGGACCGGGAGATCGCGGACTCGAGGTCCGGCGCGCTGCCGCTCGCGAGGGTGCTCGCGACGACCAGGCCGTCGGTGACGATGGCGGTCCGCATGTGAACCAGCGAGCCTAGTTCCTCCGCGTACCGCTGGTCGAGCGCTGTCGCCAGATAGAGCGTGCCGATGGAAATGTCCTCGAGCTCGAACGGCACCGCGATCACGTGGAACACCGTCCCCGTCATTCGCGTGATGCCATCGGCAGCCTGGTCGTCTTTGACAGGCTCCAGCGTCACTTGCCGGCCGCGCGGCCATCGATCGGCCAGACGCCCGGCCGAGGCCAGCGTGTTGCGCCGTATATCCGTGAGGACGACGGCATCGGCTTCGATGCCGGCCGCCACCTTGTCGAGCTCGCGCTGAATGGTCTCGAGCCACTGCGTGCGCGACACGGCATCGCTCGTGCGCGCTTCGGCGGCGAACGTATCGGCGGCGGCCTTCAGCCGCGGATTCTCGGCAAGTGCGGACGCTTGCAGCCGCAGCTCGCGCTGCCGCCGCGACTCCAGCGCCGCGAAGATTCGCTGTCCGGATTCGAGACTCGCCGCGACCGATCGGCGCACCTGCTCGCGCACGGTGAGCGTGACCACGACGAAGACGACCGCCAGAAGCGCCGCGACGCTGACGAACGTCACGACCATCGTCTTGAAGAGCAGCCGCGGAGGCCGCGTCATCGTGGGGCGTCCTCGACCGGCACCGTGAGATCAACGCTCAGCTTTCGACCGGACTGGACGTGCACCGTCGTGGCCTGCTCGCCGACGCGCTCGTGCCAGCCGACGAGCGTGTACGACCCCGCCGGCACGTTGGGCAGCTCGAAGGCGCCGTCGTTGTCGGGGATGGCGAAGTACGGGTGATCGAGCACGAGAATCGACGCGCTCATGTGCGAGTGGATCTCGCAGTACACCTTGACGAGCCCCGCCTTGCTGAACTGCTGCGTGCGTGTCTGGCCGCTCGGATAGCGTCCGAGGTTGAAGCTCGACGCCGATGACAGCGAGAACACGTTGTGGAAGAAGGGGTCGTCGTTCGGGAAGCTGACCGTCGATCCGCGCGTGATAGCGACGACGTGCGGCACGAACGTTTCGTTTTGCTGCCGCAGCTCGGCTTTCATCGCCGGCAGCGCGCCGCGAAACGGCGCGCCTTTCATGTAAACCACGACGTTCTTGATTTCGGGAGCCGGCGGCGGTGTGTGTGTGCCGATGGTTCGTGTCGGATACGCGCTCGACGGCAGACGCGTGTGCACGCGCGCCCTCAGCCGCACATGGCCTGCGATCGTGCCGCCTTCCTGCGTACGCGTCGCCGGCACATTGATGACGCTCAAGCCAAGCACGAGTGTCAGCGTGTGCAGCCAAACGACGCGACTGAACATCTCAACATTGTACGCGTGCGCCGCGCACGGTCGGATCCGCGGCTGCATGCAGCCTGCAGGAGTGTGTAGCGACGTGTTACGGCGCCGCGCCTGCGTGCTGCGGCAGCGACACGCGCAGCGCTTCCTCCAGCGTGTGAACCGGGACAAAGTGCATGTCGCGCATCACCTCAGCTGGAAGCTCCGACAGGTCGGCTTCGTTCTGCGCGGGCAGGATGAACTCCTTGATGCCGTACCGTCGTGCCGCAAGCGCCTTCTCGCGAATCCCGCCGACCGGGAGCACGAGGCCGCTCAACGTAATCTCGCCGGTCATGGCCACGTCGTCGCGCACCTGCTGGTTGCGAAGCGCGGAGACGATGGCCGTCGCCATGGTGACGCCGGCGGATGGACCGTCCTTCGGGATGGCGCCCGCCGGCACGTGCACGTGCAGGTCGTGCGTGTCGAGCGATTCCGCGGAAACGCCGAGCTCCCTGGCCTGCGAGCGGATGTGGCTCAACGCGGCGCGCGCCGACTCCTGCATCACGTTCCCGAGTTGGCCGGTGAGAATCAGGTTGTGATGCCCCGAAGGGAGCAGGCTGGCTTCGACGAACAGCACGTCGCCGCCTGCTTCGGTCCAGGCGACGCCGGTCGCGACGCCGGGCCGTGACACGCGGAACGAGACCTCGCGGTGGAAGCGTGCCGGCCCGAGAAAGCCGGGAATGTCGGCAGCCTGCACGACCGTTGGCGAGGCCGCGCCGGTGCTGCCCGCGACCCGCGCGGCGATCTTCCGGGCAACGGCACCGATTTGCCGCTCGAGGTTGCGGACACCCGCCTCGCGTGTGTACTCGGCGATGATGCGACGCAGCGCGGCTTCCTCGAAGCTCGCCATCGCCGGCGTCAGGCCGTTCTCCTGCAGCTGCCGCTGCACGAGGTACCGCGTGGCGATGTGCAGCTTCTCCTCCTCGCTGTAGCCGGCCAGCTGAATGATCTCCATGCGATCGAGGAGCGCCGGATGAACCGTGCCGAGTTGATTCGCGGTCGCGATGAACAGCACTTTCGAGAGGTCGACGTTGATTTCGAGATAGTGGTCGCGGAAGGCGTGGTTCTGCGATGGATCGAGCACCTCGAGCAGCGCTGCGGCCGGATCGCCCTGAAACCCGGCCGCGATCTTGTCGATCTCGTCGAGCATGAACACTGGATTCATCGCGCCCGCTTGCTTCAGCGCCTGCACGATGCGTCCGGGGATCGCGCCGATGTACGTCCGCCGGTGCCCGCGGATCTCGGCCTCGTCGCGGACGCCGCCGAGGGAAATCCGGATGAACCGGCGGTTCATGGCGCGGGCAATCGACTGTCCGAGCGACGTCTTGCCGACGCCGGGCGGTCCGACGAAGCACAGGATCGGTCCCTTGATCGCCGCCGTCGCGCTCGTCGACGTCTTGAGCTTCTGGACGGCCAGGTATTCGACAATCCGCTCTTTGACTTTGTCGAGATCGTAGTGATCCTCGTCGAGGACACCACGCGCCACAGCCGGGTCCAGCCGGTCTTCGGTCGTCGTCGCCCACGGCACGTCCAGCACCCAGTCGATGTAGGTGCGGATCATCTGGTACTCGGGCGAGGCGTTCGGCATCCGCTCGAGCCGATCGACTTCGCGGGCGACAGGCGTGGCGACGCTCTCGGGAAGGTTGGCGGCCTTGATGCGCGCCCGCAGTTCCTGGACCTCCGTCTTCTCGCCCTCGCCCAGCTCGTTTTGAATGGCCTTGAGCTGTTGCCGCAGGTAGTACTCGCGCTGCGCGTCGGACATTTCGCTCTGGGCGGCGCTCTCGATCTTGCCTTTGAGCTCCAGCAGCGCGATTTCGTGGTTGAGCGCGCCGGCGACGGCGTCGAGCTTTCCCGTCAGGCTGGCGTTCTCCAGAATCAGCTGCTTGTCTTCAGCCTTGATGTCGAGCAGGCTCGCGAGCAGATATCCGAGGCGCAGCGGGTCGTCAATGCCGGCGACCAGCGCCCGCAGGTCCTGCGACAGGCCCGTCGTGACCGAGAGCGCGCGCTCGATGAGCTCGTGCAGGCGCCGTACGTACGCGTCGATTTCGAGCGTGCGTTCGCTCGACTCGGGCATGGGCGCGACCGTCGCCTGCAGCGATGTCCCGCGCGTCGCGATTGCCGACGCCCGGGCGCGCGTCAGCCCTTCGACGATGATGTGGATGCCGTTCGGGATCTTCACCATCTGGCGGATGGCGGCGATCGTCCCGATGTCCGCCAGATCGGCCGGCCCTGCCTCGTCGCTGTCGTTCTTCTGCAGAGAAAGAAAGAGGAGGCGGTCCCCGGCCAGCGCCCGGTTCACGGCTTCGATCGACGCGGGACGATTGATCGCGAGCGGCTGAACCGTGAGCGGGAACACCACGGTCTGTCTGAGCGCGAGCGCGGGCAGTTCGCTGGGGTAGCGGCGGTCTGGTTCGGTGGCCATTGTTCGTATGATCGCATCACTGATACGTAATCAGTTTCAAAAGATGTAAGGCACGATCCGCCAGTGCACGCGGCGCTGGTAGCGACGGTACTCGTCGCCGAACTGCCGCGTCAGCGCGCGCTCCTCCCACGGCACCGCGACGACGAGGTACAACGCAGAAATCGCGGTGAACGCGAGACGATCGCCCGTCATGTGTGCGGCGCCCGAGGTGCAGAGAATCCAGCCCAGGTACAACGGGTGACGCACGAGGCGATATGGGCCGGCTGTTTGCAAGGCGGTGGCCGATGGCGCGAGCCGGATGCCGGCCAGTTCGAGGGCGTCGATCGCGCGCACCGATCGCGCCATGATCAGCAGGCCGGCTACCTGAACGGCGACGCCGGCGCCGGCGAGCCACCCCGACGCGCGGTACACCTCGCCGCCGATCGGGCGCCACCAGGCGCAGGCGGCGACGAACAGGATGCTTGCGATCCAGACATACACGGAGCGGACGAGCCGCGACGACACGAGCGCGGCGATGCGCGACTTGATTGGGTCGCGCGCAAACAGGCTGTGGTGCAGCGCGAAGGCGCTGAACAGCACGACGTCGACGGCAAGGGCGGGGGGATGGAAGGGCGCCGGCCGGCCCCAGCGCACCAGGTAGGCGTAGACGCCGAAGAGCAGCGCGCCCACGAAGGCGCCTCCACCCAGCCACACGAAGGCGAATTCACGGCGCGTCATCACCGGCGCTCAGAATGTCGTCAGGCCGCACAGGCGGCCCCATTACTATATGACGCCCATGCAGCCGTCATCGGCCACGCGCGTCGTCATCAGCGGAATCGGCGTGGTGTCGCCGTTCGGCGTCGGCCGCGAGCGCTTCTGGGATCACGTGCGCCGAGGGTGCAGCGGAACGCGAGCGATCGCCGCGTTCGACGCGTCAGCGTTCGGGTGCCGCGTGGCCGCGCCGGTCGCCGACGTCACGCTCGACGATGTGCCGTCGCTCGAGGGCGACGACATCTGGGACGCCGGCTACCGCGCGGATCCCAAGCGGTACTCGCGCGCGGCGCTCATCGGGGTCATTGCGGCGCGCGAAGCGTGGCACGACGCGCGCCTGCGCGTCGGCGAGCCGCGTGCGGGCGTCGTGGTCGGGAGCGGCGGAGGCGGCATCGACGTCGGCGAACGGCAGTATCACGACTTCTTCCTCGAAGGCGGACGCAAAGTCACGCCGTACGCGATTCCCGTGTCGATCGTCGGCATGGTGTCGAGTGAAATCTCCATCTCGCTGCGGCTGCGCGGGCTGAGCCACGTGCTGTCGTGCGGGTGCACCAGCTCCACCGACGCGATTGGGTACGCCGCGGCGCTGGTGCGATCGGGCGAGGCCGACGTCATCCTGACGGGCGGCACCGACGCGTGCGTGACACCCGGCATGATCTTCGGGTTCTCCCGGATGAAGGTAGTGTCCACTGCGTTCAACGAGTCGCCGGCCGAGGCCTCTCGGCCTTTCGATCGTCATCGCGATGGCTTCGTGCTCGGCGAGGGCGCGTGGATGGTGACGCTCGAACGGGAGGATCGCGCGCGGGCCCGCGGCGCGACCATCTACGCCTCGATCGACGGGTATGCATCCACGTGCGATGCCTACCACCGCGTCCAGATGTCGCCCGATGGCGAGGAGATCGTGCGGGCGCTCTCGATGGCCATCGAGCGCTCAGGACGGGCGCGCGAAGAGATCGGCTACGTCAACTACCACGGCACGTCCACGCTGCTCAACGACGCCGTCGAGTCGCGATCGGTGCGGCGCGTTTTCGGCGACCATGCGGACCAACTCCCCGGCTCCTCGGTGAAATCGATGATCGGCCATCCCCAGGGAGCCAGCGGCGCGGCGGGGATCGTCACCGCGGCGCTCGCAATGACGCGCGGCTACCTCCCGCCGACCATCAATCAGCACGAGCCCGACCCCGCCTGCGATCTCGACTTCATCCCGAACGCCGGGCGGCCGGCCGATATCGAAGCCGCGCTCTGTAACTGCCTCGGGTTTGGATCGAAGAACAGCGCGATGGTGATCGGGCGCGTGGAGCCGTAATCGACCCATGGCCGACGTGCTGGTGATCGGCGCCGGGCCAGCCGGGTGCGTGGCCGCTACGGTGCTCGCGCGCGCCGGCGCCCGGGTCCGGATGCTCGATCGCTCGACGTTTCCGAGACCCAAGCTGTGCGGCGATACGGTCAATCCGGGCACGGTGGCCCTCCTGCGTCGGCTGCACCTGGCGGACGGTCTCGAGACGCGCGGTTTGCGGATCGACGGGATGGCCGTCACCGGCGCGTCGGGCCTCCGCGTCGAGGCGCGGTATCCGCGCGGGCAGCACGGCATCGCGATCGTGCGGCGCGAGCTCGACTGGCTGTTGCTGCAGGATGCGCTCGCTGCCGGCGTGGAGTTCGAGCCCGGCACGTTCGTGAGGCGCGCGATCGTCGACGGCACGCGCGTGACCGGCGCCGAGATTGTGTGCGGATCGTCTATGCATGCGCTTCGCGCGCCGGTGACCATTGCCGCCGATGGGCGGCACTCGACCATCGCCTTCGGCCTCAGCCTGGCGCGCCATCCGAACCGGCCGCGGCGATGGGCGATGGGCGCGTACTTCGACGGCGTGCGGCACGACGCGCCCACGATTGGCGAAATGCATATCCGAGCCGGACGATACGTGGGCGTCGCGGCGGTGCCAGGCGGGCTGACGAATGTCTGCCTCGTCAAGTCGCCCGCAGGCGGAGAGTTCGCGCACCGGTCGCCGCGCGACGTGTTTCTCGACGAGGTCTCGCGCGATTCCGTGCTGACGGATCGCCTGGCGGGCGCGCGATTGGTGAGCGGCCCCGTCGTACTCGGCCCGCTCGCTGTCGACGCCGTGCCGCGGAGCATGGACGGCCTGCTGCTCGCGGGTGACGCGGCGGGGTTCATCGATCCGATGACGGGCGACGGCCTGCGTCTGGCGATGCAAGGCGCCGAACTGTCGGCGGCGGTCGCTCTCGAGGCGCTCGAGCATGGATGGCCGGGCATCGGCGTTCGCCTGGCGCGCGCGCGCCGGCGCGCGCTCGCGCCGAAGTGGCGCTTCAATCGCATGCTGCGCGCGGTCGTCGGATCGGCGGCGGCCATCTCGGCCTCGACCGTCGGAGCCCGGATCGCGCCATCGATGCTGCAGGCCGTCATCCGCTACGCGGGCGATTGCGGACAGACGTGACAGTCAGCCTCCTGCTGATCGTCTTCATCCCAATGCTCGTCGAAGCCGCGCGTTCAGCCCGTAACGAGCGGCTGCAGATCGCGCGCGGCGGCATTGAGCCGCCTGGCGATGTGTTTCGGATCATGCGCATCGCGTATCCGGGAGCGTTTCTCGCCATCGTCGCCGAAGGCGTCTGGCGCGGCAGTCCGACGCCGGCCGTGATCGCCGCTGGCGCCGTGGTGTTCGTCGCGGCGAAGGCGCTGAAGTGGTGGGCGATCCTGACGCTCGGCCGGGCCTGGACCTTCCGCGTCATTACCGTTCCGGGCGACGCGCTTGTCACACGCGGGCCGTACCGCCTTCTCGATCATCCCAATTACGCGGCGGTCATTGGCGAGCTGGTCGGCACCTCGATGATGGCCGGGGCGCCAGCCGCCGGCATGATTGCGACAGCCGGGTTCTCCATGCTGATGTGGAAACGGATTGCCATTGAGGAGCGCGCGCTGGACCGCCGCGATCGTCGATGACTGATGCATGATGAGTGATGATCGATTGCAACATCGATCATCGATGAACGATGATGGGGCCGCACGTCGTCGATGAACCAACCGAAATCATCAGTCATCACTGATCAATCACCCATGGCTCCGCCCAAATGGGTGCGGACCGTCGATCTCATCTGTCTGCTGCTGATCGTCGTCGCACTCATCGTCGCGATGTCGGGCGGGTTCCGGCAGCGCGTCGGCAGCTTCCGAATCGCGGTCACCTCGCCATATCCGATTCTGTTGTGGGCGTTCGCCATCGCGCTGGTGCGCCATTTCGCCGCGCCGGCGCAGCCGGTCTATCGCGATCTGCCGGGTCTTCTCGTGGCGGCCTGGCGTCGGCCGTCGGTCCGGACGGCCGCCGCCGCCGTCGCCGGCACGCGGCCGGTGATGCTGTTTGTCGGGTATCTCGCCGTCGTGATGTTCGGGTACAGCACGGGCGCTGAACCGCCGACGCGCGAGTTCGACAGCGACGTGCTCAACCTGTCGGTCCGTTGGGACGCCGGTTGGTACCTGGGCATCATCACCCAGGGCTACAGCTACGAGGCTCCGCACGGCAACAAAGCGCCCGAGCAACAGAGCGTGGCCTTCTCGCCGGCCTACCCGATGATCGTCCGCGTCCTTGGACGGCTCATGGGCGGCAGGCTGACGGGGTACGTCGGCGCGGGTCTGCTGGTGTCGCTGTGCTCGTTTCTGGGTGCGCTCGTGTACGTGTATCTGCTTGCGCGTGACTCGCTCGACGACGATCACGCGCGCTTTGCGGTGTGGCTGCTCGCCGCGTACCCGTTCGCGCTGTTCTTCGGCGCGATCTATGTCGAGGCGCTGTTCCTGCTGGCCATTGCCGGCGCCTTCTACCACTTCACGCGGCAGGAGTTCAGGCGTGCCTTTCTGTGGGGCCTGCTGGCCGGGCTCACCAAGACCAACGGGTTTCTTCTCGCGTTGCCGCTCGCGATCATCGCGGCGCAGTCGTACCTTCGGCGCGACGGGTATCCCATCATCCGCGGTCTGGCGTCGGCGGCCGGTCCTGGCGTCGGCATGCTGATCTTCTCGGCGTTCATCTGGCGACTCACAGGCGATCCGCTTGCGTGGCTCAAAGCGCACGAAGCGTGGGGCCGCACGTACCGCGGGCTCCTGCCGCTCGTGGGCGACCGTTACAACTGGATTGCCAACACGGGGCTGATTGGGTACGTCTCCTCACTGCCCGGCGATCTGATGAACGCGCTCGGCGTGATCTTCGTGCTCGCCGCCGTATGGCCCGTTGCTCGCCGGCTGGGCCTCGCGTATGCGGTGTTCATCCTCGTGTTCATGCTGCCGCCGCTCGCCGCGGGCGGCCTGATTTCGGCAGGCCGCTTCTCATCCATTCTCTTTCCCGCCTTCATCTGGACAGCCAGCGTCGTGCCGGCTCGTCATCGGCCCGGGTGGATCGCTTCGTTTGCGGCCATTCAGGCGTTCAACGCGGCGCTCTTCTACACCTGGCGCCCGCTTTACTAGTCCAGCTAAATCCCTGCAAACGCGTCAGATATAATACGAACCCGATGCAAGCTTCAGCCGAGCCGCGGCATCGTTTCTCGCGTGCGGTCTGCTTGTCGGCGCTGGCCGCGGCGGTGGTCGTTCCGCTCGGCGCATCGCTCGTCATCGCGCAGGCTCCGCGGCGCGCCGCCGCCGCCTCCGCGACGCCGCTCCAGGCCGCCACGCGCGCGCTCATCGAGGGCCGCTACGACGACGTGCCGGCGCTTGCGGACAAGCTCGATCAACCCACAGCGGCCGCGCTTAAGGCGCGCGCCCTGCTCGAGCGCGGACGTTACGCCGACGCGGAATCGCTGCTGAAGCCGGTCGCCGCCCGGGCGCCGTCGAGCGAGGCGGCGCTCGAGCTCGGGCTGTTCCTCAAGACGTTTGGCCGCGACGAGGCGAACGTCACGCTGGAAGGGGTCGCCCGTCTCGCCGGCCGTGCCCAGAACGCGACCGAGATGGCGCGCGCGGCCCGCGCGCTGCAGGCGCTCGGACGATTCGAAGACGCGAAAGCGGCCTTTCTCGAGGCGACGCGAGCGGCCCCGAAGGATCCGGCCATCGAGGCGGCGTTCGGCGATCTGTTTCTCGAGGCGTACAACAACGCCGAGGCGCTGAAGTCGTACCAGCGGGTGCTCGAGCTCGACGCGAAGTGGACGCCCGCCATCGTCGGAGCGGCCCGCGCGCTGGCCAACGACGATCCGCCGCAGGCGGTGGCGGCCGCCAAACACGCGCTCGAGATCAACCCTTCGTCGGTCGACGCGCTGCTGTTTCTGGCAGACCAGGCGATCGACGCCGATCATCACGACGAGGGGCGCGACCTGATCAAGAAGGCCCTCGAGGTGAATCCGTCGAGCCTCGAGGCGCACGCCATGCTGGCGGGCCTCGCTTACGTCAAGGACAACCGCGGCGAGTTCCAGAGCGAAGTCGACAAGGTGCTCGCGATCGCCCCGAAATACGGCGAGGTGTACCGCGTCGCCGGCGTGATGACGGCACGCGCGTACCGCTTCGACGAAGCGGTTGAGCTGACGCGCAAGGCCCTGACGCTCACGCCCGACGACCCTCGGGCTCTGGCCGACCTGGGCGCGCAGCTGCTGCGCACGGGCGACGAGGCGGCCGCACGCACCGCGCTCGAAGCCTCCTTCAAGGCTGACGGCTACAACTTCACCACGTTCAACAGCCTCGCGATGATGGATTCGCTCGACAAGTTCGAGACCATCCGCGATGGCGACCTGATCCTCCGGCTGCCGAAAGACGAGGCGCCCGTCCTCAAGGACTTCGCCGTCGCGCTTGCCCATCGCGCCCTGGGGACGATGGGAAAGATCTACGAGTTCACGCCGAAGGGGCCGATTCTCATCGAGATGTTTCCCAAGCACGACGACTTCGCGGTGCGCACCGTGGGGCTGCCGGGGATGATCGGCGCGCTCGGCGCCTGTTTCGGCCGTGTCGTCACGCTCGACTCGCCGCTGCCGCGGCGCGGCGAGTTCATGTGGGAAGAAACCCTCTGGCACGAGCTCGGACACGTCGTCACACTGCAGATGTCGAACAACCGCATCCCGAGGTGGTTGAGCGAGGGGACGTCGGAGTACGAGTCGAATCGCGAGCGGAAGGATTGGCTCCGGCGGATGGAGCTGACCTATGCCAACCTGATGGAGCACAAGCAGACCATCAAGCTGCGCGAGATGAACGCCGCGTTCCAGGATCCGAAACGAATCGTCCTCGCGTACTACGAATCGTCGCTGGTCGTGGATTACATCATCGCGACGTACGGACAGGCGGCGTACAACAAGCTGCTTCGTCTCTACGGTGAGGGCCTCGAGACGGACGCCGCGATGAAGCAGGCGCTCAATACCGATCTGGATGCGATGCAGGCCGGCTTCGACGAGGCGATGGAGAAGCGGTTTGGCGCCATCAGGCGCGCGCTGGTGAGCCCGAAGGACGTCGACCTGCGGAAGGCGTCGCTCGACGACCTCCAGAAGCTCGCGTCGAGCAACACCGGCAGCTACCCGGTCCAGCTCGCGTACGGAACGGCGCTGCGCAAGGCTGGCAACACGGACGAGGCCGTGAAGGCCTTCGAGCGTGCTGCGGCGCTCGTGCCGCTGGCGACCGGCCCCGACAGTCCGCACGCTCAGCTGGCCGACATCGCCGTCGCGAAGAAGGACCAGGCCCGCGCCGTGACGGAACTGACCGCGCTCGTCGAGGTGGACGTCGACAACGTTGAAGCTGCGCGCCAGCTCGCGTCGCTGCTCAAGGAGCAGGGCGTCAAGGATCCCGCTCGCATCCGTCCGGTGTACGAGCGCATCCTCGCGCTCGATCCATTCGATGCCGAAGCCCACGCAGTCATCGGACGCCTGGCGCTCGACGGGAACGAGGCCGACCTCGCCGCCCGCTCGTTCCGCGCGGTCATAGCGCTCAAGCCGGTCGATCCGGCGTCCGCGCACACGGACCTGGCGGAGAGCTACCTGAAAGCCGGCAAGCCTGACGAAGCGAAAAAGGAGACGCTCGCCGCGCTCGAACTCGCGCCCACATTCGAACGCGCGCAGAATCTGTTGCTCAGGCTGGCCGAGGCAAGGCGTTGAGCGCTCGCCTCAGGTGGCGCCTGGGGATGCTCGTTCTCGCCGGCGCGCTCGTCCCCACGCTGCAGCCCCGTGCGGGCGCCCAGTTGCCCAACGCCCCCGACAACCGCTATGCAGGCCTGCAGTGGCGATTCGTCCGCATCAAGTACCACTTCCGGACCGACGTGCCCGCGGGCCAGGATTTCTACGGCGAGCCGTGGTTCATCGATGGCCCTGCCGCGGAACAGAACCTGTCGCGCCGCGTGAAGACGGCCACGGCCATCCAGGTCGAGGATCCGATTGTGATGCCGCTCGACGATCCGCGCCTCTTTCAGTACCCGTGGGTGTACTTCGTCGAGCCGGGCACGCTGAAGATGACCGATGCCGACGTGGCGGCGTTCCGCGAGTTCCTGCTGCGCGGCGGCACGGCGACCTTCGATGATTTTCACGGTCCCTACGAGTGGGAGAACTTCGAGCGCGAGATGAAGCGCGTGTTCCCCGATCGGCCGATCGTCGAGGTGCCGCGTGACCACCCCGTCTTCAACAGCTTCTACAAGATCGATGAATACCCGCAGGTGGCCGGCCTCGGCTCGTTTCTCGCCGGGCGGACCTGGGAAAAGGGCGGGTTCGTCGCCCACCTGCGGACGATGCTCGACGATGCTGGACGGCCGATGATGTTCATCAACTGGAACACCGACATGGGCGACGGCTGGGAGTGGTCCAACGTCGAAGAGTATCCGGGCTACCTGAAGTTCACCTCGATGGCCTATCGGATGGCCATCAACGAGATCGTGTACGCGTTGACGCATTAGCACGTCTGCCAACGACAGGTGTAGTGCAGGCCTTCAGGTCTGCCGACGACATGGACAGCGCCGCCACCACCGCCGAACGGGTCGCCGAGGGACGCGACCGCATCCTGGCCGAGCTCCGCAAGGTCATCGTCGGGCAGGACGAAGTCGTCGAGGAAGTGCTGATTGCGCTGTTCACGGGCGGCCACTGTCTCATCACCGGCGTGCCCGGCCTGGCCAAGACGCTCCTCATCAAAACGCTCGCCGACATCCTCGATCTCGAGTTCAAGCGCATTCAGTTCACCCCCGATCTGATGCCGTCGGATATCACCGGCACCGAGATTCTCGACGAGGAGCACGGCACGCGCCGGCTTCGCTTCGTGAAGGGCCCGGTCTTCGCGCAGATCATCCTGGCCGACGAGATCAACCGCACGCCGCCGAAGACGCAGGCCGCCCTGCTCGAAGCCATGCAGGAATACCATGTCACCGCCGCGGGCCGGACCTATCCCCTCGAGCGGCCGTTCTTCGTGCTGGCGACGCAGAACCCGATCGAGCTCGAAGGCACGTATCCGCTGCCCGAAGCCCAGCTCGATCGCTTCATGTTCAACATCGTCATCTCGTATCTGAGTCAGGACGACGAGGTGAAGGTGGTGACGCAGACGACCGGCGCCGATGGTCCGGCGCCCGTCCGCGTGCTGACGGGGCGCGATGTGCTGCAGTTCCAGGAAGTCGTGCGGCAGGTCGCCATCGCCGAGGAAGTCGCCCGCTACGTGGTGCGCCTGGTCGACGCGTCGCGCCCTGGACGCCCCGGCGCGCCGGAGTTCGTCGAGAAATGGGTGAAGTGGGGGGCAGGCCTTCGTGCTTCACAGGCGCTCGTGCGCGGCGCCAAAGCGCGGGCGCTCATGCACGGCCGCTTTCACGTGTCGGTGAAAGACATCCAGGCGCTGGCCAGGCCCATTCTCCGCCACCGCGTCATGACGAACTTCTACGCCGAGGCCGAGCGGATCAACGCCGACGCCATCGTCGACCGCCTCCTCGAAGCCGTGCCGCCACCCGCGAGCGGGTTGTAGCCGATGGCGGAGCGCGCGCGGACTCGCCAGTTCCTCGATCCGGCGGTCGTGGCGCGGCTCGGGACGCTTGAACTCCGGGCGCGCACCATCGTCGAAGGATTCCTCTCGGGATTGCACCGGAGCCCGTTCAAGGGGTTCAGCGTCGAGTTCGCGGAATACCGTCAGTACATGCCGGGCGACGATCTGGCGACGATCGACTGGAAAGTCTACGCACGCAGCGACCGGTACTACGTCAAGAAGTTCGAAGAAGAGACGAACCTCGATTGCCATGTGCTGATCGATATCAGCGCGTCGATGGCCTACGGATCGCGTGGGCTCTCCAAGTTCGAGTACGGCGCGTGCCTGGCGGCGTCGCTCGCCTACCTGATGAGCCGTCAGCGCGACGCGGTCGGGTTGACGGCATTTGACGATCACATCGTGACGACGATCCCGGCGTCGACGAGGCCGGGCCATCTGCGGAACCTGCTGGTGGCGCTCGACCAGCTGCCGGTCGGACGGCAGACCAACGTCTCGAAGCCCCTGCATCAGCTCGCCGACTCGCTCACCAAGCGCGGCATGGTCATCGTCATTTCCGACCTGCTGGACGATCCGGCGTCCGTGGCGCGGGGGCTCAAACACTTTCAATATCGGGGCACGGAGGTGCTGGTCTTTCACGTGCTCGATCCCGACGAGCTCGAGTTCCCGTTCGAGCGCCTCACCCGTTTCGAGGACCTGGAAACAGGGGAGGAAATCATGGCGGCGCCCGGTGTGGTACGCGAACATTACCTGAAGCAGATCAATGCGCTGGTCGAGACGTACCGCCGTGAGCTCGGCGCGGTGGGAATCGATTACCAGCTGCTCCGGACGAGTGAGCCGCTCGAGATGGCGCTGCTCGCCTATCTGTCGACGCGCGCCCGCGCCTTCTGAGCACGCAGGAATTCATGCCGTCCTTTCTCGCGCCGTGGTTTCTTGCCGGCGCCGCTGCAGCGGCGGTGCCGCTCGTGCTTCACCTCCTGAGGCGGCACCCGGAACAGCGCGTGCGCTTCGCGGCCGTCCGGCTGCTGAAGGAGGCACCCGTCGAGCATGCTGCGCATCGCCGTCTCCGCGAGCTGCTGCTGCTCGCGCTGCGCGTGGCGGCGATCGTGCTGCTGGCGGTCGCTTTCGCCAGACCGTTCTTTCGATCGGCGGGTGCGGCCGCTGCGACGGGCACAACGGTCGTCGCGCTCGACACGTCGTACAGCATGTCGTCGCGGGGTACCCTCGCCGCTGGACGCCGACTCGCGCGCGAGGCGATCACAAATGCCGCGGCATCCGACCGCGTCGCGGTCGTGACGTTTGCCGACACGGCCGATGCGGTGGTGCCGCCGACAACCGACAGGGCAGCCGCGCTGGCGGCGATCGAACGCACGGCGCCCGGATATGGGGCGACACGCTATCGGGCAGGGCTCCTGGCCGCGTCCCGTCTCGTGGGGCGTGGCCCCGGGAAGATCGTGATCGTCACCGATCTCCAGGAAACCGGATGGGACGCCGGCGAACAGTCGCTGCTGCCCGAATCGACGGCGGTCGCCATCGCCGACGTCGGAGTGCCGCCGGCAAACGTCGCGGTGACGTCGGTTCGCCAGAGCGGTCCCGATATCGTCGCCACGATTCGCAGCACGGCGGCAAAGCCGCGCGATGTGCACGTGCGCCTGACGATTGACAACGGCGCGGCGGTGGAGAAAGCGGTCAGCCTGCCGTCGAACGATTCAGTGGACGTGACATTTGCCTCCGCCCGGGGCAAGGAAGCAGCCGTCGAGGTGGACGATCGCGACGGCTTCCAGGCCGACAACGTTCGGTTTGTTGTGCTGGACCAGCCCACGCGCGGGTCGATCGCGATTGTCACCGCGAACGGGGATCTCGATCGCGACGCGTTCTTCGTCCGCCACGCGCTGGCCGCCGGCGGAAACGCGCGGATCGTTGTCGGGCTGAGCACGTCGGCCGTCGCGGCGCAGTCGGCGTCGGAGCTTGCGACCCACCCGGCGATTGTGCTGCTCGCGACGCGCGGCCTCGAGCGCCACGCGCGCGAGGGGCTCGCACAATATGTGAAGCAGGGAGGTGGGCTGGTGCTGGCGGCTTCGGCTGACATCGATGCCCAGGTTGTCGCCGACGTGCTCGGACCAGGCGTCATGCTTCAACTGACGGCGCCGGCCGAACTGCCCCAAGGAAGCACGGCGTCACGCACGCTGGCGGCGACCGATCTCCGGCATCCGCTGTTTCGCGCCCTCGGTGAGGGCGCGTCGCTCGGCCTCGTGAAGTTTCCAACGATCGCGCGGCTTGCCGGCGCCGGCTGCCAGACGCTGGCGCGCTTCAGCACCGGAGAGACCGGCGTCATGGAGTGCACAGCCGGCGACGGCCGCGCGCTCGTGTTCGGTTCCGATCTCAACAATCGCTGGAACGACTTCCCTCAGCACGCGACGTTCGTCCCGTTCCTCCAGGAAGCGGTCCGTTACGTCGGCCGCGGATCCGGGGCTGGCGAGTTCCTGATCGCGAGCGTCCCGGGCGACGTGCCGAAAAAGCCTGGATTCGCCGCTGTGAAGGGCGCGGATGGAACGACCCGCCGGGTGGCGGTCAATGTGGATCCACGAGAATCAGACGGCACGCGGCTGTCGGCTGACGAATTCATGTCGGCGGTCACACACCTGAAGACGGCAGGCGCAATCGAAGCGCGGCTCGACGCCGCTCAACAGGAAGAAGGCCAACGCCTCTGGCAGTACGCGATCGTCGCGGCGATTGCCGCGCTCGCCGTGGAGGGTGTGCTCGCGGCGAGGACCGCGTAGCCGGCACGGACACGATGCTCAGGCAGGACGAACGGATTCAGCGGCTCCTTCAGCGCGTCAGAAGCCGGCGACGAGGCGTGGAATGGCTTCGCGCGATTACGCGCGCCGCGCTGGGCGTGTCCCTCGTGGTGGGCGTCGCGATCGTCGCCGCGCGGGCGCTGACCCTGTTGTCCGTCGGCGCGCTTCGTACGCCCGTCACGATCGTGACGGCCGGCGTCGCGACCCTCGGCGCGGCGATCGCCGTTCTCTGCTGGAACCTGCGACCTCTGGCGGCGCGTCCGTCCGATCGCCGCATCGCGCGGCTGATTGAAGAACGTGTGCCGTCGCTCGAGGATCGTCTCGCGACCGCCGTCGATCTGTGTGAAGAGAGCCGCGTCGGCGACGTTCCCGTACTGGCCGAACCGCTCGTCGCGGATGCCGCGCGGCGGGCGGCCTCGGTCGACATCGACGCCGTCGTCTCGTCCGCTCTGGTCAGGCGCGTGGCGGTCCGCGCCGCCGGCGCGGTGGGCGTGCTGGTCGCGATCGCGACCATCGCCTGGGGGCCGGCGCGCCAGACCGTCGACGCCGCCTCGCTCGCGCTCTTTCCCGAACGCGTCAGGCTGGAGATTGCGCCCGGCGATGCGCGCCTCCGCGCAGGCGCGCCGCTGACCATCGCCGCCCGCGTGCTCGGAAACCGGGCCCCCGTCGTGCCACGGCTGCAGGTGCCCGATGGCAACGGCTGGCGATCGATCGACATGATGCCCCGCGCCGACGGCGCGTTCGCGTGGGTACAGCCATCGGTTTCGTCTGATTTCAAGTACCGCGTTGCCGTCGCCGCGGTGACGTCGCCGGTCTACGCCGTGACCGTCGCCCGTCCGCCGCGCATCGTCCGAATCGACGTCGACTATGCGTACCCGCCGTCGCTGGGTCTGAGACGGCGTACGGACGAGGACGGCGGCGACGTCTACGCGCCGGCGGGCACGCAGATTCGTCTCCACGTGCGCACGGATCGCGCCGCAGCGTCCGCGCGGCTGGCCTTCGCTCGTGGAGAGACGCTTGCGCTCGATCCGGAGCCGGCCACCCGCCCCGCGGCCGCTCCGTCGCTGACCGGAACGTTCACGGTCGGCGCGGACGATGCCTATCGCATCACGATCGCCGATGCCGAAGGCCTGACAAACGGCGGCGACAGTGAATACTTCGTCCGCGTGCTGCAGGATCGGCCGCCCGACGTGCACATCGTCAGGCCGGCCGCAGACCGCCCTGTCGCGCGGCTCGACGAAGTGGACATCGAGGCGGAGGCCGACGACGACTACGGCCTGGCGGCTGTGGAGCTCGTGTACGCCGTGCGAGGCGGGCGCGAGCAGGTGGTGCCGCTGGCGTTCACGCCGCGTGCCACGATTGCCGCAGTGAAGCATGCGGTGTTTCTGGAGGATCTCGACGTCCAGCCCGGCGACTTCGTCGCCTACTACGTCCGGGCGCGCGACGTGACACAAGGGCGACGCTCCAACGAGGCGCGCAGCGACATCTTCTTCCTCGAGGTCAAGCCGTTCGAGCAGGAATTCACGCTGGCCCAGTCGCAATCGATGGCCGGCTCGGGCTACAACGGATCGATCGAAGAGCTCGTCAACGCGCAGAAGCAGGTGGTCGTGGCCACGTGGAAGCTCGATCGCCGTGCGCAGACGAGCGGCGCGCGGTCAGATCAGGACGTTCGTGCGGTGGGGCGCACGGAGGCCGAGCTCAAGGTTCGTGTCGAGGAAACGGCAAGCTCGCTCCGCGAGTCGACCCTGCGCGATCCGCGGCGGCGGCTGCAGGGCGGCGGGCCGGCTGCCGCGTCGCCGATGCCGGAAGAGGATGCAATGACCGCGGCGGCTTCCGCGATGGCGAAGGCCGTCGTGTCGCTGAACGCGCTCAAGACCGACACGGCGCTGCCCGCCGAGATGGAAGCCTTGAACGAGCTACTGAAGGCCCAGGCCCAGGTCAAGCGGCGCCAGGTTGCGCGCCAGCAGTCCGGCCCCGGCGGCCCGGGCAACAACAATCGCAACTACGACATCACGACGTTGTTCGATCGCGAGCTTCAGCGGGCGCAGCAGACCAGTTACGAAACCGGTACTCCGGCGAATCAGCGCGCGAACCAGAGCGCGCTCGATCGGATTCGCGATCTGGCCCGCCGCCAGGACGAGCTGTTGAAACGGCAGCAGGAGATGGCGCAGCGGCCACTGCCGGAAGCGGAGCAGAAGCGGCAGCTCGAGACGCTCACGCGCGCACAGACGGAACTGCGGCAGCACCTCGACGACATCGAGCGACAGCTGTCGAACCAGCGGGGTGAAGCGGGACGTTCGGGCCAGGGCGGCCGCGGCGGCGAAGGCAGTCAGGATATCCGCAGCGCTCAGGAACAGATGCGCGGTGCGGCCAGCGACCTCAGGCGCCAGGATCCGGCGCAAGCCAGTGCGCGTGCGGGGAAGGCGCTCGACGCGCTCCGGCGTCTCGAGCAGCAGATGCAGGCAGGCGCTGGCGCGATGAGCGGCGCACGCCGCGCCCTTGGGGACATGCAGCTCGACGCGCGCGAGCTCGCCGACGCCCAGCGGGACATCGCTGCCGAGCTCTCGAAGCTGCCGTCGGCGTCGAAGGCTGATGGCGCGCGGCGCCTCGCCGGCGAGCAGGAACGGCTCGCCGATCGGCTGCGGCAACTGCAGAAGCGTCTGCAGGAGATGGCGGCCGATTCGACGGCAGCCGCCGGCGAAAACCAGGCCGAGCGCCGCGATGCGCAAGGCGTCGCCGCGCGCGCGGCTCGTGAGCTTGGCCGCCAGCGCCTTCCGGAACGGATGCAGCAAGCCGCCGACGCGCTGCGTGGCCAGTCGGGCGATCGGTCGGCCAGCCTAGATAAGCAGGCGGCGGCGCAACAGGATCTCGCGCGCGAGCTCGACAAGCTTGGCGAGCAGCTCGCGGCGAAGCCCGCCGATTCCGAGGCGCAGCGACTGTCCGGTCAGTTGGAGCAGGCGCGTCGGCTGCGCGCCCGTATCAACGAGATCACGCAGCAGCTGGAGGCACTTGGCCGCCAGAACCGCGACGGCGGCCGTGCCCCGAGCGATCAGAAGGTGGCCGGCGAAACAGGCCGGACCGGCGAAGGCCGCCAGGCGGGCGCCGGCGGAAACACGGATCTCAATCGGCTGCGCGACGAATACACGCGCCAGCTCCAGCAGGCGCGCGATCTGCTCGCCGATCTGCGACGAGACGACGCCAGCATCAGCCGTGGCGCCGGGGGATTCACGCTGGAAGGTCAGGGGATGACGTTGTCGGCTCCGGGAACCGAAGCGTTCAAGCAGGATTTCAGTCGATGGAACGAGCTGCGGCGCCAGGCGACGCAGGCGCTCGACGCGGCCGAGTCGTCTCTTTCCAGGAGACTGCAGCAGCGAGAGTCGAAGGAACGCCTCGCGGCCGGTATCGACGATCCCGTGGCGCCCGAGTACCGCAAGCCAGTGGCCGACTACTTCAAGGCGATCGCGGGCCGGAGTCGATAGCTCCACGATGCATTTCGCTCATCCGGTTTCCATCTGGGTTTCGATCGCGCTTGCGGCGCTGGTGACGGCGCTGACGGTCGCCGAGTATCGCCGCCCGCTCGCGCCACTCACGATTCCACGACGCGCTGCGCTGGCGGCGCTGCGGGCGCTGACGCTCAGCGCCCTGATCGTCTTCCTGCTTCGCCCGGTCTCGGTGACGTCCGGTGCGGCACACGACGCCGTCGTGCCCGTTCTCGTCGACGTGTCGCAGAGCATGCGGCTGGCCGACGCCGACGGACGGCCGCGTCTGGCGCGCGCGCTGGCGATCGCACGCTCGACGCTTGCCCCGGCCCTCTCACGCAATTTCAGAACCGAGCTTCTGGCCGTCGGCGAGTCGGTGTCGCCGCTGCCCGGCAGCGTGTCGGCCTCTGCGACGCGAAGCGATCTCACGCGCGCGATCGTCGAGGCGCGCGAGCGCTACCGCGGCGAGCAGGTAGCGGCCATCGTGCTCGTGTCGGACGGCGGCGAGACGTCGCCCTCGCCGGGCGATGACGCGCGGGTGGCGGCGGACGGTCCGCCGGTGTTCGCCGTTGGAGTCGGGTCGACGGCCGGCCCCCGGGATCGCGAGGTGACGAGCCTGACAGCAGGCGAGCAGCGGCTCGATCGCACGACCGTCGACCTTCGCGTGTCGGCGGTCAGTCGGGGGTTCGGCCGCGCGCCGTTCAACCTTCGCCTGTCCGCCGGCGGCCGCGTGATCGAGAGGCGCCGGGTGACGCCGTATGCCGATGGCGCGCCGATCGTGGAAGTGTTCACCGTGTCGCCCGATGCGGCCACGCCGACCGTATACACGGCCGACATCGCGGCCGACGCCGCCGAAGACGTGCCCGAGAACAACGCACGCGAAGCCCTCGTGACGCCGGCCGGCCGGAAGCGGCGCCTGCTGATAGTCGAGGGTGCGCCGGGATTCGAGCAGAGCTTCATCAAGCGGGCGTGGGCGCTCGACCCGGGCCTCGACGTGGACGCCGTCGTGCGCAAGGGCAAGAACGCCGACGGCCACGACACGTTCATGGTGCAGGCGGCCGCGCCGCGTGCGCCGTCGCTTGCCGCCGGATTCCCGGCGCGCAAGGAGGACACGTACGCGTACGACGCGCTGGTGCTGTCGAATGTCGAGGCCGATTTCTTTACGCGCACCCAGCTGGCCACGATTGGGGAGTTCGTATCCGAGCGCGGCGGCGGCCTCCTGGTGATGGGCGGGCGATCGCTGTCGGCACACGGCCTGATTGGCAGTCCGCTCGAAGAAACACTGCCGGTCGAACTCAACGACAGGCGCAGCGGCGTCGTCCGCACGTCGATGCCGGCCGCGGCGAATGGACCGCTGAAAGTATCGATCACAGCGGACGGCGAAACCCATCCGGTCATGCGGCTGAGAGAGGCGTCCGAGGAGACGCGCTCGGCATGGGCGTCGCTGCCTGCGCTGGCCGCCGTGGCGCCGCTCGGGGGGCCGCGCGCGGGCGCCGTCATGCTGGCGACCACGACGAGCCCGACGGGCGCCGTCTATCCGCTCGTCGCCGTGCAACGCTTCGGACGCGGGCGGTCGATGATCTTCGCCGGCGAAGCGTCGTGGCGCTGGAAGATGCTCATGCCTGCGGCCGACCGAACCTTCGAGACGTTCTGGCGGCAGGCGGCGCGATGGCTGGCGAGCACGTCACCCGATCGCCTCGCCATCAGCGCGCCGAGGCAGGCAGAGCCAGGCGACACGATCCCGATCGACCTCGATGTGCGCGATGCCGTGTTTGGCGCCGTCGGCGACGCGACAATCGCCGCGAGGCTGAGCAGTCCGGATGGAGGCGAAGAGGCGCTGACATTCCGGCGAACCGAACCGGGGGCCGGTCGCTACACCGCCACGGTGCGTGCCGCGAAGGCCGGCGCGTATCGCGTCAGCGTCGACGCGCGGACGCCGGGCGGCGCCTTCATCGGCAGCGCCGAGGAGTGGATCCACGTCGGCGCCGCGGTTCGCGAACTGGCGGACCCGCGGCTGAACGAGGCGTACCTGCGACGCCTCGCGCGCGCGTCGGGTGGGCGGTACGTGCCGGCGGCGGAGGCGGCGCAGGTCGCATCCTGGCTCCAGACAACCGCACGGCCGGAGGCTCCCCCCGAGTCGCGCGACGCGTGGCACGAGCCATGGGCCTTCGCGCTGGTCATCGCGGCGCTCTGTGTGGAGTGGGCGCTGCAGCGGCGTTGGGGGTTGCGATGAGTGCGGGCCGCGATTGTCGGCTGCGCGCTGCACTACTCCTGACGGTCTGTCTGGTCGCGCCGCTTGGTGCGGAACAGTACGCCGTCGTGGTGACCGGCGCCTCCGGCGGCGAAGCCTACGCCGCCAAGTACGATCGCTGGCGGACGACGTTCGTCTCGTTGCTGCGGGAAACGTTCGGTTATCCCGCGGACCATGTGTTGGTGCTCGCCGAACGGCCGGACGCGTCGGCGGGGCCCGCGACGCGCGATGGCGTGCGCCGCCTCTTTGCCAGCCTGCAGGCCCGCGTCACGAAGGACGATCAGCTGCTGGTACTGCTCATCGGCCATGGCACATCGCTCGAGCAGGACGAGGCGAAGTTCAACCTGGTGGGCCCGGATCTGCGGGCGCGCGAGTGGGCGGATCTGCTCAGGCCGATCGCGGGGCGCGTCATCTTCGTGGGCGGCTCCTCGGCCAGCGCGCCGTTTCTGAGGGCGATCGCCGCGCCCGGACGGATCGTCATCACGGCGACCGACTCGGCAGCCCAGAGTTTCGAGACAGTTTTTCCCGAGTACTTCATCCGGGCGTTCAGCGATGCCGCGAGCGACACCGACAAGAACGGTCGTGTCTCGTTGCTGGAAGCCTTCGACTACGCGAGCGCGGCCGTGCGCCGGTCGTACGAGCAGAAGGGACAGCTGCCGACCGAGCGCGCGCTCCTCGACGACAACGGCGACGGCATAGGCCGCGAATCGGGGGCCCCGGGCGCCGACGGCCTGCTGGCCCGGACGGCGTTTCTGCAGCCGCCGGTGGCCGGCTCGGACGTCGCCTCGAGCGAGTTGCGGCGCCAGCAGGCGGCACTCGAAGCGCAGATCGACGCGCTCAAGGGCACGCGCGCGTCGATGCCGGCCGATGCCTACAACAAGGAGCTCGAGCGGCTGCTGACGGAGCTCGCGCGCGTGTCGGCGCAAGTCCGATCAAAGACCCCTTGACGCGGCCGCGTTAATGCCTACAATGTAGGCCCACGTGGCGGACGTCCTCGGCTCCTTCGAACAGGCGGTCCTGCTGGCCATCGTGCGCCTCGGGCGCGACGCCTACGGCCGCGCCATCCTGAAGGACGTGCAGGCGCGTTTGGAGCGCGACGTCGCGGCCGGCGCCGTTCACGCCACCCTCGATCGACTCGAACGGAAGAAGCTCGTGTCGTCGAGGCTCGGCGCCGGCACGCCTATTCGCGACGGCCGCGCGCGCCGGTACTACAGCGTCGAAGCCGCGGGCGTGCGCGCCCTGCACGACGCCCGCGAAACGCTCGAACACGTGTGGCGCGGCGTGACATGGCCGCTGAAAGCGAGAAGCTGACGTGAACCCGAACGCACAACCGCCGGCCTGGGCTGCCTGGGTGCTCGCCTCGATTCTGCCGTCGCGCGATCGTGATGCTGTTCCGGGCGATCTGCTCGAAGAGTACAGGCTGGACAGGCTGCCCGCTCTCGGAAAAGTGTGGGCCGATTTGTGGTTCGTCGGCCAGGTCGTGCGGCAGGTGTGGAGGTCGACGTGGTTCGCGATCGTGCCGCTCGCCGCGACGTTGATGTTGGGCGACTTCCATCACGCCCTGATCGATCCCTACTCGCCCGTCTTCCCAGAAAACGTGTTCGGCACGGTCGTGCTGGCCGGCTTTCTCCTGGTCGGCATCGTCAACGGCCGTCGAACTGGCCGGGTCGCAGGCGCCACGCTGCTGACGACCGGCACATGGGCCGGCGCCTGGTTCCTGCTGGGCCTGTGGTGGGCGATGACGCTGTACCCGTTCGCGCCGTTCATGCGCGAATCTCCGTACTGGATTCAGGCCTGGCACTACAAACCGAACGACCTCTCGTTCGAGCGCTGGCTGCTCTACGACAACATCGGCGCGTTCGTCCTGGGCGGAGCCTTCGGACTGTCGATCTCGACGGCCGCAGGCGTCGCGGGTGGACTCGTGGGGCGCGCCCTCCGCGCCCGCGCGTGAGCACATGCTCTATTCGGTCGCGTATCTGACGTTATCCAGTCTGGCTGGACTGGGCCTGCTCGGCTACGCAACGGCGCGTTTCCCTGCGAGCCAGGGAGCGGATGGTTTCACGCAAGCGCTGGTGGCGGGTGCGTTGCTCGCGTATCTGGTCGCAGCCCGATGTGCAGCTCACGCCTCGTCAGAGCATCGGCGGTCGACCGAGGTACGACGCGCCCTGCAGACCGGAGCCGCCAGCGGCGTCGCGATCGCGGCCGCGGCGGTTGTTGGCCATAGTCTCGAGGTGTTCGCGCCGCTTCATCCACCTATTCCCGCCGTCCTGGGCGTGGGAATGTGGGGCCTCATGTTCCTTCTCCTGGGAGGGGCCGCCGCCCAAACGTACCGCCGGCGGAAATCGGTAGTGCTGGGGGTTCTCTCGAGTACGTGGGCAGCGTCGATCAGCTCCGTCACGACGGTCGTGTACGCATTCGTCGTCGGATTGATGTTCATGAGTCGCATGGAGCAAGTCCTGTCCGGAGCGTTCGCCGTCAGCGGCATGACAGATGGGCGAGCGTTTGTTGTGCGCAACATGATCGATGGTGCGTTCTCACACCTGCTTATTGCACCTGCCGTGGCAGTTCTTGCCGGAGCAGCAAGCCTGGTCGCATACACCTTGTTCAAGTCCATCAGTCGTGTCGCGGCTGGTACGCTCGCGGGATGTGCTCTCGTCGTGGCGGCGGCTGGCATCGCGTTTCTTCGATTTGCGTCGTCACTCGAACGCTCCGCTCGGCCAGTCTTCGTCATGGTCGGTCTGCTTTTGCTCGGTCTGGGTCTTACTTCATTGAGTGCTCTGTTCGCGGTGATTCGCAGAGCAGCTGGCGCGCACCAACATACCTCACCCTGACATCCTCGGGTCACTCGGCCCAGTACTCCGGCCGCCGCTGACGTTTCCGGAAGATGAACACGCCGACCAAACCGACGACGAATCCGGCGACGTGAGCTGCGAAGGCGACGCCGCCACTCCCGTGGCTCGCCGCCGTCACGGCGACGCTGCCCGCGCTGAACAACTGCATCAGGAACCAGAACCCGAGCAGGACGATCGCCGGCAGCTCGATCACTTCCCAGATGATGATGAGCGGAATCAGCGTCAGCACCCGCGAGGTGGGGTAGAGCACGAAGTAGGCGCCCATCACGCCGGCGATCGCGCCGCTCGCACCGATGGTCGGCAGCGTCGAGGTGGGGTCCATCACGATCTGACCGAGCGCCGCGGCAATGCCGCACAGCAGATAGAACACGATGAAGCGTCCGTGCCCGAGCTCGTCCTCGACGTTGTCGCCGAAGATCCACAGGTACCACATGTTCCCGATGACGTGCATCCAGCTGCCGTGGAGGAACATCGATGTGATGAGCGTCGGCGGCGCGAACGCCGCCGGCACGACGCCGTACACGTAGAGAAACTGATTCAGCTCGCGCGACGACATGGAAATCTCCAGCAGCCATGCCAGCGCGTTGATGACGATGATCGTGACAGTGATGTACGGCGTCGTGCGGGACGGAATGACGTCCCGAAGCGGGATCATTCTTCGAACTCTACTTTGCCCTTTGACCCTTGAACTTTCTGCCTACACCCCGTGGCCGTAGCCGAACTGCTCCACGTGATGTCCGCTGTGCGCGTCGGCCGGCGGTGTGTTGCCGTCGGCTCCGCCGGATCGCAGGCGCTCGACGATGCGGCGCAGGTCGCCGTCGCCGACCATCTTGCGGTGCGCCCCGAAGGAGATGACGGCGCGGTACACGTGTTCGAGCTCTTCGGGCGTCACGCCGAGGCCGAGGGCCTCGCAGCGCCGCTGGACGGCGTGGCGGCCAGAGTGGCGACCGAGGACGAGTTGCTCGGGCTGCTGCCCGACATCCTGCGGCTTCATGATCTCGTAGGTGCGCGCATCCTTCAGGACGCCGTCCTGGTGGATGCCGGCCTCGTGCGCGAACGCGTTCCGCCCGACGATGGCCTTGTTCGCCTGCACCGGTTCGTCCGCGAGGCGGCACAGCAGTTGGCTGGTTTCGTAGAGCAAAGGCGACTTGACGCCGGTGTCAAAAGGCAGCCGGTCGCGCCGTACCCGCATCGCCATCACGAGCTCTTCCAGCGCCGCGTTGCCCGCGCGCTCGCCGATGCCATTGATCGTGCACTCGATCTGGCGCACTCCGCCCTGCACTGCCGCGAGGCTGTTGGCGACGGCGAGCCCGAGGTCGTCATGGCAGTGCGTGCTGAAGATGGCTTTGTCGGAGTTGGGGACGCGCCGGATGATCTCGGCAAAGAACTCACGCGTCTCGTCCGGGGTGCCGTAGCCGACCGTGTCCGGCAGATTGATGGTGGTGGCGCCGCGATCGATCGCCGCCTCGACGACACGGCAGAGGAAGTCGCGGTCGCTCCGCGTCGCGTCTTCCGCGGAGAACTCCACGTCGTCGGTCAACTGCCGCGCACGCGTCACGCCGTCGACAATCGCCTCGAAGCAGGCCTCCCGCGTCGTCCGGAGCTTGCGCTCGATGTGCAGGTCTGACGTGGCGAGAAAGGCGTGGATGCGGCGGCGCTCGGCCGGCGCCAGGGCGCGGGCCGCCTCCTCGATATCCTGCGGCCGGCATCGCGCAAGCGCCGCAATCACCGGGCGGCGCACTTCGCGGGCGATGTGCGATACGGCCTCCGAGTCGGTGGGCGATGCGATGGGGAAGCCCGCCTCGATGATGTCGACGCCCAGGGCGTCGAGCGCGCGGGCCATGGTCACCTTCGCCGGCACCTCCAGCGAATACCCCGGCGCCTGCTCGCCGTCGCGCAGGGTCGTGTCGAACACGAGGACGCGCGTCGAATCGTTACCCATGCTGGAGTTGTACCCGGGGGCGAGTTAGAAGTCAAAGTGATAATCATTACGTTACAATAAGCCGAGTTTATGGATATCGCCGTTCTCAAGACGTTTCTCGCTGTTGCCGAGGAGCGCAGCTTCTCCCGTGCCGCCGCGAAGGTGCATCGCACGCAGCCCGCTGTGAGCCAGGCCGTGCGGCGCCTCGAGGTCGAACTTGGCGAGCAGCTGTTCGATCGTTCCTCGAAGAGCGGCACGCTCACCGATGCGGGGCGCGTCCTGCAGAACTACGGCCAGCGGCTGGTCCGGCTTGCCGAGGAGACGGAGTCGGCGATGCGCGAGCTGCGCGATCTCAGGCGGGGGCGCGTGTTGATTGGCGCGAACGAGGCCGCGGTCCACACGCTCCTGCCCGTCATTGGCCGGTTCCGGAGCCGGTTCCCGGACATCGCCATCGACGTCCGTCGCGTGCCCGCGCGGCAGATTGCCGTGGAGGTGCAGCAGGGCAGTCTCGACTTCGGGGCCCTGACTTTTCATCCAGCCGAAGAGGGGCTGCTCGAGATACCCGTGGGCAGCGACGAGCTCGTGCTTCTCGTGCCGCCCTCGCACGAGCTGGCGCGACGACGCCAGGTGACGATGGAGGAGGTGGCGGGGCAGGCGGTGGTGGCGCACAACGACCCGTCGCCCGCGCGCGAGCGTGTGCTGCGGCTGTTCGAGGAGCGGCACATCCCGCTGAACATGGTGATCGCGCTGCCCAGCCTCGACGGGATCAAGCGAGCGGTCGAGCTGAGTCTTGGCGTCGCGCTGCTGCCGAGGCGGTGCGCGGTCACCGAGATTGCGAACAAGCGGCTGGTGGCTGTCCCGGTTGCGGGTGTCTCGCGCCGTCGCCAGGTCACGCTGGTGTGCCGCAAGTCACATCGCTCGCACGCTGCGGACGCGTTTCTGAAGGTCGCGCAGGACGGGGCGGGTGCACGGTAATAGGGAATGGGGAGCAGGGAGTAGCTTCTTTCTTGCTTCCTACTTCCTACGCCCTTCAGAATCCCGTCACGTAGGGCAGGCGCTTCGCGACAGCGCGAACTTCCTCGAACTTGTCGAGCAGCATCGCGGTCGGATTCCAGGTGCCGTGGACGAACGCATCCCGGAGTGGCGCGGGCATCGACGCGGTGAAGGTCAGCGCGCCGGCGGTCACCGCGCCGGTCTCGACGTTGAGGTGGATCACGGTTTCGGGCGCCTGTTCGATCAGCGACTGCAGCTTCTCGATCGTGTCGTGGTCGGCCGTGAAGCACGGCAGGCCGAGCACCGAGCAGTTCCCCAGGAAGATTTCGGAGAACGACTCGCCGATCATCGCCGTGATGCCAAACCGCGCCAGCCCCTGCGGCGCGTGTTCCCGTGAGGATCCGCAGCCGAAGTTGGAGTTCACGATGAGCACGGCCGCGTCCTGATAGCGCATGTCGCTGAACGGATGCGGCTTGCGATTCGTCTTCCGGTCGTCCTCGAAGACGTGTTTCTCCAGGCCGTCGAACGACACCACGCGCAGGTAGCGCGCCGGCATGATCCGATCGGTGTCGATGTCGTTGCCGCGGAGCGGCATTCCGCGTCCGGAAACCGACGTGATGGCGGCTGATGAAGTGGTCATGCGGGCACCGCCTCGAGCATCGTGCGCACGTCGACCACTTCGCCGGCGATCGCCGCGGCGGCGACCATCGCGGGGCTCATGAGCAGCGTGCGGCCGGTCGGACTGCCTTGCCGGCCCTTGAAGTTGCGGTTCGACGAGGAGGCGCACACCTGGCGCCCCTCGAGCTTGTCGGGGTTCATCGCGAGGCACATCGAGCAGCCCGCCCCGCGCCACTCGAAGCCGGCCTCGATGAACACCTCGTGCAGCTTCCGCGCCTCGGCGGCGCGGCCGACCTCTTGCGAACCGGGAACGATGAGCGCCTTGACGTGCGGGGCAACGCGGTGGCCCTTCACGATGCGCGCGGCCTCTTCGATGTCCGACAGCCGGCCGTTGGTGCACGAGCCGATGAACGCCACGTCGATGCGCGTGCCGCGAATGGGCGCCCGCGCCTCGAAGCCCATGTAAGCGAGCGCCTCGGCATCCGCGTCTGTCGGAATGCGCTCGCTGACGCCCACCGACTGACCGGGGTTGATCCCCCAGGTGACGGTCGGCTCGATCGACCCGGCGTCGAGCGTCACGCGGTCGTCGTACGCGGCGTCGCGGGCCGACGCCATCTGCCGCCACCAGGCGACGGCCCGATCGAACGCCGCGCCCTGCGGCGCGAAGCGCCGGCCGCGCAGATAGGCGAACGTCGTGTCGTCGGGGTTCACGTAGCCCGCGCGCGCGCCGCCCTCGATGGACATGTTGCAGATCGTCATGCGCTCGTCCATCGACATGGCGTCGAGCGTCGTGCCGCCGTACTCGTAGGCATACCCGACGCCGCCGTTCACGCCGAGGCGCCGGATGATCGAGAGGATCACGTCCTTCGCATACACGCCGGACGAGAGCCGGCCGTTGACCTCGATGCGGCGCACCTTCAGCGGTTCAACCGCCAGGCACTGCGAGGCGAGCACGTCGCGCACCTGCGACGTGCCGATGCCCATCGCAATCGCGCCGAACGCGCCATGGGTCGACGTGTGGCTGTCGCCGCACGCGATCGTCAGGCCTGGCTGCGTCAGCCCGAGCTGCGGACCGATGACGTGCACGATGCCTTGCTCCTCGCGATCGGGCGTGTAGAGCGTGATGCCGAATTCGCGGCAGCTGCGCTCGAGCGACACGGTCATTTCCTCGGCCATCACATCGAGGAACGGACGTCGCTGCGACGCCGTCGGCACGATGTGATCGATCGTCGCGACAGTGCGCTCGGGGAAGGCGACGCGCCAACCGTGCTGCCGGATCATGTCGAACGCCTGCGGGCTCGTGACCTCGTGGATGAGATGGAGACCGATGAACAACTGCGTCTGACCGTTCGCCAGCGTGCGCACCCGATGTGCGTTCCACACCTTGTGAAAGAGCGTGTCTGCCATGGGACTCCAGCTACAATGCGAGGATGCGTCGCACGCATCGTCGCTACTTCTTTTTTACACTCGCCGTGTTCGCCGGGCTCTTCGCCGCCAGGAGCCGCGGGCAGGGGCTCCGGACGTTCACCGAAATCCGTTCCTTGACCGCGATCGACCGCGGCCTCGAGACCGCAATCGTTCGCACGCCCAGCCGGCCGTTCGCGTCGGCACGGTCGTCGATGCTGTCGACCCCGGCGCTCCGCGCCGGCGCTTCCGGCCTCGAATACGCGACCGGACGGGTGATTGTGAAATTCCGCGACGGGGTGGCGACCGCGTCGCGTGTGCGAGCGCTGTCGGCAGTTCCGAGGGCGACCACGGTATCCACAGCGGCCGACCAGCCATCATATGCGAATTTCGAGGTCGTCCGCATCGATGCCGCCGACGATCCCGAACAGGTCGCCGCGGCGCTTCGAAGCAATCCTGACGTCGAGTACGCCCAGGCAGCCTATCGCGCGCGTACGCGGATGGTTCCGACCGATCAGTACTACCAGCGCTATCAGTGGAACCTGCGCATGCTCGATCTCGAGCGCGCGTGGGACATT
>Ga0066903_100000220_pt1 | contig 32109 bp, 45 predicted proteins | sample PanSoiMetaGPlot1_FD_67491 | JGI IMG/M metagenome (GOLD analysis project Ga0066903, IMG submission 67491) | Tropical forest soil microbial communities from Panama analyzed to predict greenhouse gas emissions - Panama Soil - Plot 1 (version 2) | ecosystem: Environmental > Terrestrial > Soil >... | reverse complement strand
GACGCGGGCCTGGGCGACGACGACGCCGGTTTGGACGATGAGGGTGGTGGTGACCTGGGGGACGACCTGGGCGGTCATCCTCACCCGCACCGTCCGGGTGGTCCTCTGAACGGCAAGTCGGCCATGCACAAGAAGCCAATGCACCCCGGTCATGGCGGCGACGACATGGACATGATGATGAAGATGGGCATGGCTCGCATGAAGAAAAATATGAAGAAGAACATGCGGAAGAACATGCGCAAAGAAGCCTTCCTTCACAACGAGGACGAGTGGCTGGCGAGCGTCAAGTCCATGATGACCCCGCAAAATATCAAGAACGGCGACGGCTGGACCGAGTATCAGGAGGAAGCACTCCTGCCGCCTACGGACCCCAATGCTGCCGTCACGCAGAGAGAACCGCAGCCGGGTGAGGTCGGTTTCGCGCCCCAGGGTCGAGTCGGCCCGCCGTTGGGCGGTTCGGACGGCTTCAACGAGTGGAAGAAGCGGAACGGACGAGGTTAACGTACTGCTCGATCCCTTCCTTGATACCAATACTAGGGCGGAAGAATTTATTTCTTCCGCCCTTTTGTTATAATATGGTTGAGGAGGGATATATGCGAGTTTGTAAAAAGTGTGGCGAAACGTTTCAAGGTCGTTGTCCAAACTGTAAACGTAGCAAGGATCACAGGCGGTACGCTGCGGTTAAGGATTCCACAGATCAGAAGATTAAATCGGCCTGGTACGCTATCTGTAAACGAAGTAAGGCCAAGAGTGGCCCATATTGTAATGTGGAATTACGAATGACAAAAAGTGAGTTTTATTTTTGGGCCAAGCCTCGCTATGAAGAATTCTTGGAAACTCACTCTGGGGTGCGTCCATCGGTAGATCGCATAGATAGCTACGGGCACTATGAGCTTGGCAACCTTCAAGTAATTTCCTTTTCGGAGAACAGCAAGAAGGCCCAAGAACTAAATCGCGTGGCTCGCTACGCCTTGAGACTTCTACAGGAGGGTCTACCGTCCAACATCATCCTCGACAAGCTAAAGTCTTGATGTAACTTTTAATCCCTTCTGGCAGGGATATTTGAGGCTTGAACCCCAGCAAGGATTCCGCCTTTTTCATGTCACATTCCGTATAGTTCTGGTAGGTCTTCGCGTGCGGGTTGTCGATCCAGATTGGTTCGGGCTTATTTTCCCACCCCAGCGCCTCGGCAATATTGTGGTATACATCAATAAACGCCGTGGCCTCCCCCGCGCCGCAGTTGAAAATATCGCTCCTCTCGTATTTCCAGGCCAGTAAGTTGGCTTCCACCACGTCATCGACGTGGATATAATCACGGCGTTGCTCTCCATATCTGAAAAGTCTGGGCGGGCCGTCAGTAAGCATGTGCCGGATCATCTGGAAGACCATGCTGGCTCGTCGTCCCTTGTGCGCCTCGCCCGGCCCGTAGACGTTGCAATATCGGAGGCCGACGACCTTGACGCCGAAACGCTGGCCGAAATCCTGGGCCACGGATTCCAGAGAAACCTTGGAATCGGCGTAGTGGTTGAGCGGGGCCAGCCTGGTTTTGCCCTCAATATACGGTGCCGGCTCGTTGCCGTAGACGGCAGTGGATGAGGCGAAAACAAAGTCCTTGCAGCCGGCTTGTAGGCACTTGGCGAACAGGTATATCGACGCCTTGACGTTGGCCTGGAACATGGCCTCGCGGTCGTCGCAGAGAGTGTCGTTATTTGCCGCCTGGTGGAATACCACGTCGATATTGTTCACCTGGCTCCAGTCGATGCCGAGCAGACCGGGTTCGAGTATTTTGGAAACTGCGACTTGTTGCTCGGTTTGGTTGCCTGTTATAATAACGTCGTTACCGAGGGCCACCAGGCGTCGAGCCAAGGCCGACCCAATAAAACCTGTACCACCTGTAACCAAGGCACGCATAATTACCCCTTATTTTCCCGGAATGCGAGAGGCACATGAAACTCAAGAACTTCTGGCTCCAGAAAATCCGCGAGAAGGGCCTTCTTAAAATAGTCGAGTGGGCGCAAAAGAACGGCAAGAAGGTCGAGTGTCTGACGCGCGCCGACGCGCGTGAGGCCATCATTTCCCAACGTTAGCGCCAATATTTATTGGACACGCTTACGGGTGCCCAATCGTTTGTGTCCGGCGTATTATTCCCGGCAGGGCGCAAGTCTCGAACTCTGTCCAACCTCCTTCTTTTGTCGGAGGACAGGTGTTTCGTCGCCTTCTCGGTGCGTTCCAGCCACGCTTTGAAGTTCAGCCTCACGAGAGTATTTATGACGACCCTGGAGTATTTCGACTATTACGCGAAGATGGGACTCCAGGTAATTCCCCTGTTCCCCGATAGCAAGATACCAGTGTGGCCTCGCTGGAATGATGATTGGGACCAGGGCCGATGTCGCGGGTATTTCCAAGCCAACCCGACCAGCAATATGGGCCTCCTGCTGGGCCGGCTGGTGGACGTGGAGGGGGATACCGAGGAGGCCGACGACGTAATAAAGAAACTCATCGGCACTTACTCGCACCCCTTCTGGCGAAGCTCCAAGTCCACCCACCACCTTTTCCTCAACCCCGATCCACGCCTCACCAGTACGCGATTCCTGGGGATCGAGTTTCGGGCGCACCGCCACCAGTCGGTCCTTCCGCCCAGCACCCACGAAATGGGCCACAAATACCAGTGGGGTCATCTCGATTTCCCCATCCCGGAGATGCCGGCGGACCTGCTGGAGTATTACCAGGCCAACCGCCCCCGGCATAAAGGTCGGCGGCACAGGCGGCAGGACCGTGCGGGCTTCATCAAAACTACATGCAATGTGTGCCGGTGCCGGGAGGCGATCCACAAAAAACGGCTCATCTTGGAAGTGAAGGCGTTTCGAGAGCTTGGCCTATTGTGGCAATGTCACAAATGCCGTATAGTGGATGTCCGCCCGGCGTGCCGCCGCATCCGCTCAACGCTGCGTGCTGTGCTGCCAGTCACTATAGCCCAACCGGGGTGCCAGAAATATCGCGGAGGATACAACGTCCTCGTAGGTTAGCGCATGGGCTGAGGCCGGATCGTTCTTCTCCACCGTTTGGACCGAGTGGCCCCGCCGACTAAGGGCCTTTTTCATGGGGAGGTAGCGCTCGTGCCAGTTGAAACAGTCGTCCTGCCGGTTGTGAATCAACAGGAACGGCATGTCCGGGAACCAAGCCGTTGGGGTTTTGCGTGGCTGGAGAATGGCCCCCGAATGCGCTACTACCCCAGCGAACTCCTTGTCGCTTCGGAGCGCACACTGGACCGCCATGACCGCGCCCGCCGAAAACCCGACCAGCGCGATTTGGTGGCTGGATAGGCCAGAGTGTTTCTCCAAAAGGTTCAGGTGCCGCAGCAACGATTTGCGGGACTTCTTCATCCCGCGCACGGCGTCAATTTGATCGCCAACACCGTTGGGGATGGGATACCACTCGACCTCCGGTTCTATGCCAACCAGCGTCGTCTCGTGCAGTTCGGCTGCCTGGTATAATTGCATCAGGTGCAAGGCGCTGCCAAACCGCCCCGGCAGTAGCACGACGCAGCCCTTGGCCGTACCCCGGTTGACGATGAAGGTTTTTAGTCCAGTGCCCATTCCTTGTACAATCCCTCGGTTGGTTGGTCTTCCCGAATGCGGCTCGCCAGGCGGTCGGGGAGATATTGTTCCACGATCAGCATAAAAGTCTGGCCCATCTTCTTGTCGCACTCGTTGATGGCCTTCTGCAATGCCTGCTTGTCGTAGCCGAAGCATTGGTAGGCCACGGAGGGGTCATCCTCGCCCAGCATTTCCTCGTTGAGTTCCCAGAAGCGCTTGTGCCCGCCCTTGGTCACGAAGGTCAGTACGAAGTCGCAGATGTCCCAAGCCAACGCCACGCGCTTCGGACTTTCCAGCCAGAAGGCCGTCAGGGGGCGGTATTCGAGGCCGTAATCCTTGTCGCGGTGGCTGCCGGCGAAACCGTACATACTGCGGCGGTCCTTGGCGGTGTGGTCGCGGTCGAGGAATAACGAGGGCACGCCCAGGAATAAATCCAGCATGTAGACGATAAAGGGCTTCTCCCACGAATTTTGCAAGATGCCGCCACCCCCCAGGTGGATGTGCCCGCCCGCCGTGCGAAAGTTGGTCTTCTTAACGACCTCCTTGGGGGCCTCGATCACCTGGAGGGTGTAGGCATCCCATTCCTCCACGCAACCGACCTCGCGGGCCTCCTTGGTTTTCATCTGGCTCTCCGGGTATTCCTGGGACGCTTGGACGGTTAGTTTGTAGGGCTTGACCATCTTGGCGTAGATGCGCAGGCAGTCACGGACGTTGTTGACGACCTCCTCGCGGGTCTTACCGGGCTTGATGGCGCACTCGGCAAGAACGTTGTCGTAGTAAAACTGATGCCCGCCTTTGTCGAGACGGTGAACGCGGTCGCCCTGGACGATGCCGATGGCGCTGTAGTATTTGCCGCCCTTCATGAGCATGAACTCAGGATCGCTGCCGAAGGTAAACTCCATAAGACCACTCCTTAGTAACGGTGCCAGTAGGGAACGTAGAGTCTCGTCGTATTGAGGGAAAAGGACACAATGCCCATCTCGTTGTGCATCGTATCCAGGTCCAAGTCCTCCGGGTAATTCTCGCGGATGTTCCGGTGGAAAATGCGACGAGGCCCAAACCGCATGATCTTGCGGATGCCTTCGCGGGCCTCCACAAGTTGGGTTTTATCGGAAGTGTAGCGCCCCGACTGGTACGGGGTCATGGCCCCGGACTCCACCTTATTCATGGTGAAGTTCCAGGGAGTGCCTACCTCGTGGACGAACCCCACCCGGATCATCAGCGTGTACATTGACAGCATGGGTGGGGCGACTTGCCAGAGGCGGCTGCCCTCGAACAGCCAGACCCCGCACTTCTGATATTTCCGTGGGGTCGGCAGGCAACGGGCACAAGTGGTCTTACGAAGTTTGAGTCGGGCCTCGATCTGGTTCAAAAAGTCGAGGCAGCGTGGAATTTTATTGCCGAAATCGCTGTCCCGCGAGTTCGTGATAAGAATGCGTGCCCGCGTCAGGTCCAGGGGCGGGTGCTGCGACGGGTCGTACTCGAAACCATATTTTTCCTTGGCTTCCTCATACAGATGCCCCTGGATGGCGTCTTGTAGGAAATCCTTGCACCAGACGAAGTGGCAGCATTGCCGGTTGTCGGCGGACAAGAGTGCGTATTCCAAGCCCTGCCGGTACACCTGCAATATGCGGGGCTTTTCCGCCTCGCGGGAAATAAGCCACTGAACCTCGATGGTGCGCATGTTGTTGAGCCTATCAGTAAAATAAAGTCGGGTCAACCCTAAATATTGTAGCCATGAATACCTTCAAGGAGTTCTTCTGGGACGGCGAAGTGATCGGCCTGTACCTGAATAGGCCGGACCTAAAGATTGCCGAGATCGCTCAGCAGTGCGGTAAATCCCAGGCGGAAATATATCGCGTGTTGCACCACAACGGCATCCGGCCCAACCGCCTGAAGACCGGCCACGATGCCGTGCGCCAGCTTGCCGACCGGGGATGGGCGGCGAGCGAAATCGCCAGCATGACGGGTTACACGGAGCGCAACGTTCGTTATATATTGACCAAAATGAGGTTGGCCGAATGATCCAGACCAGCGACATCGTTTTCGTTTTATCCGGCGGTGCCAGCAATACGGACCCCAGCAAGTCGCTGGGCGACGAGCCGTCGTCGCACCAGATCAGTGCGGGCCTGAACAACCTGTTTAGCGATTTGACCGACACCCAGACGCAGCAGGGCTACACCGACTATCGCTGCTTTTATATTTTCAACAACAGCGCCACCGACAATTTTTTCAACACGGCCATCTGGATCGAGTCCGTGACGGCGGGAAGTGGCTCCATTTTCCTCGGCATTAACACCCAGAACGACGTGCAGCAGATCGTGGTCACTGGCAATATTACCGGCGGTTATCTGAATATTATCTACGAAAGCAACGTGGTCCGATGGGACTGGAGCGCCGACCTGGCCACCTGGGGTTTTAATTTGCAAGTCGCCCTGAACTCCATCACCACCCCGCCCCTGAGCGGCGTCAGCGTAACCGCCAGCCAACTAGGACAAAACTCCACCTTCCAGGTGGCGTTCCAGGGCGAAGACGGCAACCGCTTCCAGCCGATCCTCGGCCACGGTGACATCAGCACCCTCCTCGGATGTACCGCCGTGACGGTAGGCAAAATCGTCAGTGGCAGTCCCATCAACGTTATTGCCGACAGCATTGATGTGCCCACTACCCCACCCACCGGCATCAATTTCCGGCAGCCATCTTATTCTTCCCCCATTTCGCTGGGCACCCTGCGGTATACCGAGGGCTTCCCGGTGTGGGTGCAGCGCGTCACGGAGGCGGGCGCGGGGGCGGTGCCCAACGCGGGCTTCGTCGTGCGTTATAAGGGAACTCCGCTCTCATAAAGGAAATCAACTTGAAATCCACGATGAGTTTCTTATAATAAAGCATGAAGAAAATCGCGCTTGAGTCGGGCCAATTGTTTAACTGTTGGAAAGTCCTGAAGCTGGCCGAGGACATGAAGGTGTATTACTGTAAGGCCAAACGCATAGCTTATCAGCAGTGGGAGGTTGAGTGTACGAACTGTGGCAATATTAAGAAGGCAACCCACCCCGATCTAGTTGATATTGTCAGGAACAGCCGGGTTTGCATCAATTGCTACCTTTTGCCCAAGGGTCATTCGGGCCTTACTCAGTTCCTCTGTGCTTACAAGGTGCGGGCCAAGAAAAAAGGGTTGGAGTTCAAGCTGACCAGGGAGGAATTTCACAGCCTCACGAGTTCCAACTGCCACTATTGCGGCGCTGTACCCGCGATGGTTTACCGCGCGGATGGTTGGAGGAAATCCAAGAAATACAACAACGCAAGTGCGTGGGGGGATTACTGTTGTAACGGGGTAGACCGCGTTGACAATAGGAAAGGTTACGATTTGTCGAACTGCGTTTCAGCGTGCGCTTTTTGCAATCGGGCAAAGGGCGCGATGCCCTACGATGAATTTATCACGCGGCTCGATAAGATCGCTATGTATCGAACCACCGTTCCGTTATAATACCACTGTCTCTAAATCCGAAAGGAACTATCATGAAGATGCTGCTTGCCTTTTTCGTCTGCCTGCTCGCCCTCGCCCCGGCTCCCGCCGACGAGGAAAAGCCCAAGGCCAAAGTGCCAACCCCAGCCGATTATGAGAAAGTCCTGAAATACTTCAACGAGTGGAGCGACAACCTCACGAACCCCGACCACTGGAAGGACGTGACGTTTACCAACAAGAAGACCAAGAAGGTCCGAAAGTTCAGCGACCTCTCCGAGTACGAAAAACAAATCTACTATTTCATGTCCGCCGAAAAGCTGAGCAATGAACTCAAGCGCATGGACGGCTACTGGCAAGCCGAATTGAAGAAGTTCGAGGAAAAGAAGGAGGAGGGCGAGGAGAAAAAGAAGGAGGAGGGCAACGACGAGAAGAAGGACGCCAAGCCCGACAAGGAAGAAAAGAAGGAAACTGACCCGAAAAAGCTGCCCGCGACAAAAGCCCAGGTCGAGCAATATTACAAGGACTTGGTGGCCGTGCGCAAGAAAACGGCGGTGCGGTTCGAGGCCCAGGCCGAAAAACTGTTCAAGGACTACAAGGATAAGTTCACCGATGAGGAGCGCGAGCAGATCATGCGTCAGATACGCGACTTTCACGACAAAGACAAACTCATCGAACGGGCCAAAAAATAATGGAGAAGTGTCCGCTAACCGGGCAGCCCTGTCCACATCACAAGCACATTCACATCACTGATGTCACCAGGGACGGTGCCACTTCGATCAGCGTGTGTGAAGCGTGCGCACCCACTTATCTGGGGAACATGGAACCGAAGAAACAGCCCGACGATCTGGTGCAGAAGCATGGGGAAATGCTGCTTGAATTGCTCAAGCAGCTTTTCCTCGCACCACTCAAGAAAGTTGCCGTGCAACAGCCCGTGGAGCCGGAACCTTTGGCTCAGCCCGGCTGCCCCAACTGTGGCATTACTATCCCCGAAATTGCCAAGCTGGGCCGGCTGGGCTGTCCCCACTGCTACGAGTTCTTCCGGCAAGAACTCGACGCGGTATTGAAACACGCGCATCTAGGCCGACACAGGCACGTCGGCAAAGTGCCCAAAAACTGGCTAAAAAACCAGAAGGAACGTGACGCCCAGGCGCAGGAACAGGCCATTCAGAAGCAGTTGCACATCGACCCGCGCCCGCTTCTTGAGGAACAAATCCGCCGCCTCGGAGAGAAAATGGACGAGTGCATCAAGCGAGAGCAGTACGAAATCGCCGGCCAGTTGCGCGACGCCATCAAGTCCCTGCGAGCGCAACTGGAGCAAGCCCCGCCACCGGAACAGGACCAGCCGCCTTTATTCCCGCCAGGATAATACCACGCGGCTTTCATATATAACTCGATGAGCGACATCTATGGGGCGTCCTATTGCCACTGGTCGCCCGCTCTGATTGCGGCGGGGAAAGTAAGACTTGCAACGGTCGCGGCAACCGGCTCGGCGGTCGGTGAATCTGAGGCCCAGGCCATTACGGTGCCGGTGCAGTGGTGCCGATTCCGTTATGCCATCGGGGATGAGGTCTACGTCAACGGCCAAGAAGGAAACCAACGCTGGGTGGTAGCCAACTTCTACCACATCCGCACCAATCGCTATGTGGTTTATAAGAACGGCTGGTTCTGCGAGCGCGACGAATCTGAACTCTGTACACAACTGGACTATTTCAGCCAGTTGGAGGCGGTTACCGAGAAGCTGGGCCGGCTGCCGCCCCGGTCACCACCTGCGAACTGCGTGGGAGGAGGATGAAATGCTGACGTATGTTGGCGGTGGCAGCCTTGGATTCGGGGGTTGCGGGAATGTGGTCCGTTATAGTTTCGTCCCCTACCGTTTCCCGGAGGGTTCGGTCCTCTACTCCTTGCCGAAGGCGACGAATGGTCGTCTGGAAAAAGTGGTCATCAAGCGCGTCAACCTGATCCAGTCGGTGCCCCTTTATGTGGACACTTTTAATGCCTTCTGGAATGAAGACGAGCTTACAGATGAGGAGACGGCGGTGGCACTGGTGACGGATTACCTTCTGTGCCAGCAGAAGATGCTGCTGGCGGCGCTTTGTTCGCCAAAGACACCATGAGGTCTTCCATTCGGTACAATTCCACGCCCGGCCAAATGTCCTTGTTGAGAAATATTGCGTCCGTCGAATCGCTGCCGACCATGCGGTAGTGGCCGTTCCACCGGGTCAGGATTACTTTGGTGGGTTTCCCGCAGAGCAGGGTGTAGGTTTTCAGCCAGGTGTCTACCGACACAACCTCGTCTGCGCCATTGACCAGCCGGAGCATGTCCCCCAGGGTGTGGCTAGTCTTCTTGCCCTGGTGGTCCACCACCCCGTCCGCCATCAGCCAACGACATCGGGGATCATTGGGCAGGTGGTATATGTTATAATCCGCCACCGATCCCACGACCAGGACCAAGTAATCGCGCTCCAGGTAGCTGCGTAGCAGGTCGATGTACTCGTGAGCGGTCAGGTAACGCTGGCGGTTTATGTCCCGGTGGGAGCCGGACGGGCCGATGACCACCGTGGGCCTGCCGAAGTCAGCCTTCCCGAAGTAATCAACCCACGGCACCTGGGCGATGAGCCGCTTTTTATATTTGTAGGGGTCCGCCAGCCAGTCCCCGTAGTCCAGCCCGTCCGCCAAATGCGCGGAAGTCTTGAAACGGGGGTGGGTGCGCATCATGTCAAAGACGTAGTTGGCGGTCCTCTGGCCCATGATGTTTGAATGGAGAAAGGTCTTGATATTAAAAAGGTTGAACCATTGTCGGGTGAAATGCGGATCGTTGTGGAAGAAAACCACTTTGGCGTCGGGATTGTTGTAGCAGGCGGCGATCAACAGCAGGGCATCGCCCACGCCTCCGAATCCGAGATACCAGTCGCCCTCGTTGCCCAACCAATCGCGCACCATCCCCTGAATGCTGTTCGCGGCCATCTGTTCCAAGCGCTGGACGGCGGCGAAGGGGCTGTTTGCCGGCGGGGCGTTGGCGAACCGCTTGCGCGGCGCATTCCGAATCTCGTAGGTCGGCTTCCCAACCGGATGCGCTGGCGTGATGATTTTGTTCAGTTCAAAGACCGGAACGCCGTTGCGCGAAGGTTTATTCGCCAGGGCAGCTTGCAGCCGTTGCTGAACCTCATGCCGGGTGGTCCGGCTGGTGACTGATCGTCTTTGCTCCATTTACATTTCCCTGCCAGTGGCCGGCGGCGTCCCCCTGGTCACGCCCTGTGGGGGCATGTCGCTGGGGGCTTCTGGTCCCTCGTCGGCTGCGGCTTCCTGCGCGGCCAGCTTGTCCCGGTCCCGAAAGGCAAGGGCCAACAGGCGTTTGGCCATTTTGTAATCCCCTAACCCCATGATATTCAGGTAATTGTTTAATTCATTAGCCTTCTGATGCAAGGTGCCGTGGGTGGAGGCTCGTTCGGCCCTTGCCTGAAATTGGTGCATGGGCGTTGCCAGGCCGGCACGCAAAGGACCACCACCCGCCGGCTCCGGTGCCGGGGCATCCTGTTCTTGAAGTTTGCTTCTTTTTAACCACTCGTGAAACTTTCCCATTATACCTCCATACTGCTGGGCGGCTGCATCGTTTGTTCGGGTTCTGCCGGCTGCTTGGATATTTTGTCCTGGTAACGGCTCAGTGCGCTGGTACTGACACCGCGTCCGCCGCCACTCGCCTCCGAGGCGGGGAAGACGGACTTGAGAACTGCCGCCAGCATGTCCAGGGTGAATTCTTTGACTTTGGGAACGTCCTCAGTCCAGTCCTCAATGTGGTATTGGTCGGCGTACTTTCGCATCAGGCCCTTCACCACGCCGCGTAGGTTGCTAAGCATGTGAAAAGGGATCGGGATACGCCGCTTGCCCACGACCCGCTTGAGGGTATTCCAATCGCCTTCGCCCTCATCTCCCCCGAATTGGGCCACCGCCTTGGTGTCCAACATGCGCCCAGCACCAGAGGAACCAGGCAGGATCAGCTTTAATACCGCTCCCATGATCTGCATAGCGAACTTCATGGCGACGGTCGCCGGCACATCCGCCTTGAAATTGCCGCCAGATTTGTCGGGTTTGAACAGGGTGGCGTATTGGTCCTTGAGATTTTCGACCTCGTTGGATAACCCTTGCTCGTGGTCGGCGGTTAGTTCATCGTGGAGACGGTCGATACGTTGACGAAGTGCGGAGGTCATGCCAGTCTTGGGGGTCTGGCGGACTTTGCCGAAGAACCACTTGAGCCAGGAGAAGTCGGCTTTCGTTTGGCCGTCGTCCTGCTCCCCAGGGTGGGGCGGCTGGGGCCGAGGCGTGGGTGGCTGTCGCGGAGGAGGAGTAGCCGGCATCGCCTTCGGGGCGTCCATCGGATCGCCTTCCGGCTTCATGGGGCTGGGCACATCCTGCTCTCGGAGTTTTATCCGCCACTGAAATAGCGTCATCATAGTTCGTCCCCATCCTCCGGTGGCTCTGGCGTAGCGCCACCCCCGAAGGGGTCTTCTTCTGCCGTGTGAACTAACTTGCCGCGTTTTTTGGGGTCGGGCACCGAGTCCGCCTGCTTTACTTTGTCGTAAGCCTGTCGTACCTTGCTGTGCCAACTTGATACCACGGTCAGAGGCACATTCAGGAGTGCCGCCATGCCGGAGCCGTTATTGATGACCAACAAGAAGTCGTCCCAGAAGTCTTCCCGCACGTTAATGCCAGTACGGATCGCCTCCATCGCCTTCGATTCCGAGGCTTTTTCCTCGTTCTCACGGATGCTCTGCATGTTCTCGTAAAGCCTCTGAAACGAAGTCATGACCCTCCTTACTGGACGGACACGAGAATCAATACATCACTCAACTTTGGCGGGTTAGATACATACAGGTTCTTCAAATATAACCCTTGCATCCCATACGCAACCACGGTGTCGCCGTGTCGGTAATAACCGTCACCCCCGCTCGGCGGCGGTACGTTGACGGCTGTGCCGTTCACGTTGGTGGCGGAATAACCGTCTGGGTTGGTCTGTTGCTCAAGGCTCGTGCCCGGCTGCGCTCCCGGTAGCCAAATGGTCCGATGGAACTTCTGGTCGTCCACTTCGACGTAGACGTTCCCCGAATTGCCAACCGGCGTCTGCAACCTGTTGTTCGGCTGCAACCAGGAGTAATACTGGTGAGTTTGCAGGTTGACCGTAAAGGTGTAGACGGGACCGGGCTGGCTGTTGTTTATCTGTGCCATAAAATCCTCCTCAAACACGGGTATTTAGGGTACTACGGTTCTTTTCTTCTCGGCCCGGAACGGTATTTCTTCTTCCTCGTCTTCCTCATCTTCCTCGTCTTCATCTTCGTCACCGAGGAACAGCTTGTCCGGGTCGAAGGAGCTAGGGCCGTCCGGGGCCTCCCGCGCGTGGTATTTGCTGTTAACGCCCTTCACGCCGAATGCGATGTTGGCGTTATTGGGTTCATCCGCAACTGGCCCGACCATTTCTTGTAACCACTGGCGGAAACTTTTCATGTTCTATATAAGCACGATGAAAGTGAATATATAATGGCATGTTCCGCATGAACTTCAAGGACTTCCTGAGTGAAGCCGAGATTGTCGGAGGGCAACTGATGGGCAGTGAGCAGGCGGCGTTAAGGATTCTGACGCCCTTCAGAACTAGCAACTGGCACTTCCTCACGCTGCTTGACGGCCCGGACCACCCCATCCACAGCCCCCAAACAGGTTCGATCATCGACGGCATCACGGTCGAGGAATTTATGCAGAACGGCTTCGCCAGTTGGCAAAGCGATGACACCCCCGGCCCACGTCACGTCGCGGTCCTCCAGGTGACCGACAAGATGGCGGCAATTCGGTGCCTGGACGGCTCCCACCAGAGCAACCCTTGGCAGTGGCTTAATTTCGACCACGACCTCATGCGCAAACAGGCTATTCGTAACCTCAAGGATTTGCAGCCCGTGATGTACCGGGGCCAGGAAGTGTCACCTGGCGGTGCGCCCAATTGGGACGCCATCGCCCGCCAGGCATTTCATGGGCCACCCCTCAGCCCCAAGGAGTACGAGGGTCTGAGCGACGAGGAAAAGGACGCCAAGTGGCGAGCAGACCTGGCAAAGACGATTTATCAGGATGTGCCCGACGTGTATGCCAAAGGTCACCGGCGCGACACCATGTACACCCCGAAGTATTATCAGCGTTTGGGGCGGATCATGCGCGGCGGTGACATCGACATCGTGGCTGACCGTTGCCCGCTTAGCAAGGGCGGCTTTATTCGCGTGTACAACCCACGGGTCGTTCGGGAGGTCCGGCGGTTCCAGCTACCATCGTCCTTTACAGGGTTCCGCCAGCACACCGGAGGATTCATGCAGGCCACCACCGGCACCGAAAAGGAGAGGTCGGCAGTGGAAGAAAAGCTGAACGACATCTTCCAAGAAATAGGCGACCTGCCCGAAACACTCAGTAACGACATTGGCCGGGTCATGGACAGTGACGAGATGATGATGTATATGGCTGGCGAAGATGTCGAAGGCATCGGTTCTTTCGTGATGGACATGATGTATGACATCAGGAACCTGGAGAATTCCATCGCCAGTCTTATCCGGGGCCTCCACAAAGCGGCCCGAATCATGGGCATGATGCACACAAGGTCTGGCCAAGATTTCTCCGACGTGTGGCAGAATCTCGGACGGTACAGCGTGGAATACTACAAGAACATCCTCGTCGGCTTGCGCAGCATGAGCAAACTCATCAAGGAGCAGTATGCCTATAAAGAAGGAGAGCCGTACTATCGCGGGGAAGCCGCCAAGCTTGATAAATGGTATGCCTCGCTGGTCCGTGCCGTGATGACCTTTGCCGACGTGACCGGCCATTCGACCGAGTTATTGCGTCACGAGCTTGGTATCGCCATCTAAAAGTTCTTCCAAACGCACTCGGTCTTGATCTTCTTCGTCTTCGCCTGGGACGAGTGGTTGGGAATTTGCCTCTTAACACACCGCCAGCCCTTGAATAGACTGCTATAAAGCGGCGATGGGTAACCACTGATGATCGCCTTGCCATGAAAACGGTTTAGGACGCGGGCCAGTTCGATATGGTCTTCCTCCGTCATTTCCAGGTCGTAGGAGTCCTTGCTTACCCGCGTGGCATGGAGGTAGGTGGGGTCGCAATAGACCAAGGTGTTGGGGTTGTTCCACTTCTCAATAACCTCGACGGCGGGGCGATGGGTGATGAAGACCGACTTGATCCGCTCGGCCACGACCGGCAATACGTCGCTGATCGCCGTTTGCCAGGCGTTCACATCGCCGGGTTGACCGCCACGCAACCGCTCGGACCAAGCGAAGTCCTTCTTCAGCCCGTCCCGCGACATCCGCCGCAGCACGAAGTCGTTAATCGCTTCGTCCAAACAGGTGCCCTTGGTGGTTTTGGCGTCCTGCGCGGCCCGGAAGGTGTCGGCACTGTATTTCAGTCGTTTCAGCCGCGCGATAAACTCCTTCGGCTGGTCCCGCAGCGTTTTGAAGATAAGAACCACCCCCTCGTCCATGTCGTTGATGGTTTCCTCGAACACCGGCGAAGCTGGCGGCTTTTTATTCAACAATACCGATCCGGCCCCCACATACGGCTCCAGGTAGTTCATCGTCTCGTAATTCGGCGGGAACTGGCTGATAATCCAGGGGGCAAGGTAAAACTTGCCGCCATGAATCTTGAAGGGTGGTCGCAGCCGGGTCATTTATGTACTCCCAATGAAGGTTACAACACATTTTCTTCTTCGAGGCTGCTTGGCATAATGCCGAAAAACTTACGCCATACACCCCGGCTGCCTCAGTGGCCGAGGCGAAAACCTGACCCGTCTCTTTACAGCGTACTGACTTGGATCGTGCGATTGAGAGTTTCTTTTTCCATTCTTCCCCTCTTGGGGCGCTGTGCATACGCTCAATCGTACACCTTTGCGAGCAGAGTTTTTGGCACCTTTTCTTGGGTATAAAGGATGCCCCACATTGCTGGCAAATAGCTGCCGGTCGGTCAATTCGTGGCCGAACAGATAAATCACACCCGAACTCAAGGAGGTACTTTTTATCAGCAAGTACCAGTTTATATTGCGGATATTGTACCTTGAATTTGGTGATTTTTTCTTCGGCATCTGCGCGAAGCCAGCCTTTTACCTCGAAATAGCTATCCAACTCCTTGACATAAAAATCGGGCGTATAATTGCAATCCCCTAGCGAGAAAGTCTGCCTTTCATAAACCCATGTGTACCCCAAGGCCGACAGTCGCTCCGCGAATGCAACCTCCCAGCTACTTCGCATACACTTGATCGTGCCGTCCTGGCAAGTTATCCAGAAGGGACCAGGGTGTACCAACTTTCTGCTATAAGAACCGTTTGCCTTGCCGGTTGCCACCTGTTTTTTGATTGAAGCCTCGGATCGTTTGTGGCCAGTTAACGACGAGGCTATTTTTTCTTTGGTCTGCTTACTGAGGGCTTTCCCCAGACATCTATTTGAAGAGCCTTGCATGTGCCATCCCGCCGGCCTGAGCGGGATGTCATGCTTTTTTAACCAGTATACCACGTCTTGGTAGACCTTGAGGCCCACCATTTTGGCGATGGCGGGACAACCCATATTTTGACGGACGTAATGTTCGTATAGCCAATCTTTTTCTTGCCAGTATTGCATATTCAATAATACGCTTACATCGAGCCGCTTTCAAGTCCCTTCTTTCTTGTCAGCCTTGTGAATGACCTTTTTGCAGAACGTACAGATTATATCATACGGCCCGTAGCCTTTCGAGGCACCTGGCCAAAACCAGCCTAATTCCTGATGGTACTTGTCGTGGCAGGCTTCGCATAGTGCCGCCATCTTCTGTTCGTCTTCAGGAACGCTCCCGTCCACGAAAAAGTAACAGTTCTCATTCATATTTACCTCCACCCCCATTAAATACAGTATGGCCCTGCAACAAGTCAGAAAAACCGCCTGTTCGATCTACGATCCCATCGGCCAGCAGACAGTCCTCGCCCTTCTGAACCCGTCGAGTGGGGCTTACGCACTCCTCACCCCCTTACCCCTAACTGCCTGGCATATATTGAGTTTTGATGCGGCCAATGCGGTTATTTGCATTCAGATTGACGCTCCGAGCGGCAGCCGCGTCATCAGCATCACCCTGGACATCAACGCCATCGAGAACTCTCAGCCCTCCCAGCCCCTCCAAAACCTGGGGGTGCGACCGACCGGACAATATCTTCCACCTAGTTCTTGAAGTAATCGCGGTTGCCTAGACATTCGTTGGCCTCGCTGATGCGTTTCAAGGCCAGGGCGTAGCAGGCGGTTCGCACGGGTATTTTGTGTTCAAGGTGGCGGGCCATCGTTCGCTCGGTCGCGTAGCACATCATTTTTTGCAACCGCTTGTTCACTTCCTCCAGCGTCTTACCCTCCGCGTTCCTGTTTTGCAACCACTCGAAGTAGGAAACGACCACCCCGCCCGCGTTGGCCAGGATGTCGGGGATCACCAATATATTCCGGTCGTTGAGGATGGCGTCCGCCTCCACGGTTGTCGGCCCGTTGGCAAGCTCGAAGACCATCCGGGCTTTGATTTTTTCAGCATTCTGGGCAGTAATCACGCTCTCAATCGCCGCCGGCACCAGCAGGTCTACCTCCATCTCCAGCAGTTCCTCGTTGCTGACTTTAGCCCCCTGGTGGTTTAATTCGCCCGTCTCCTGAACATTCTTGAAGAGCGAGATCACGTTCAGGCCGTGGGGGTCATAAACTCCACCCTGTTCCTCGCTGATGGCAACCACCTTCAGTCCGTTCTTGTAGCACTTCTCGGCAAACCAGTAACCGACCTTGCCGAACCCCTGGATGGCCACCTTCATATCCTCCTTGACGGGCAGTCTGATTTTATCGAGGTAGTGTTCGAGGAGGGTTTCGAGGACATAGTAGCCGCCATATCCCGTTGCCGAGTTGCGGCCCTCAATGCCGCCCAGCGCGACCGGCTTGCCGGTGATTACGTCCAGGGGGTGCCCGCCTTTTATCTTGCGGTACTCGCTGTACATCCAACCCATCACCCGCTCGTCCGTGCCCATGTCCGGTGCCGGAATGTCGATGTCCGGCCCGATAAAGTCCGCGATGGCAGCGATATATGCCTTGCTCAATCGCTCCAACTCGCGGTGCGACAGCTTCTTCGGGTCCACGGCGATGCCACCCTTTGCCCCGCCGAAGGGAATGTTCAAGGCAGCGCACTTGAAGGTCATCCAGAACGCCAGCGCCTCGCAGTGGTCGCGGTCCACCGCCGGATGGTAGCGTATACCGCCTTTCGCCGGGCCACGGGTTGTATCGTACTGGCAACGGTACGACTTGTACAACTTCAAAGTTCCGTCGTCGTGCCGCATCGGAATCGAACAATATAAGTTCTTTTGCGGATATTGCAGCCTCTCCCAACTCTCCCGGTCGATATTTGCATATTTGAAAGCGGCGTCTAACTGCTTCTTGGCATCTTCGAGCATGGACATGGACCCCTCCTTCTCTATTTAGGCCAGAAGAAATGCAGTTTCATTTATTCCAGATTGTCTTCATGGCATCTACATACGGCATGAAATCGCTCATCCTATCTTTATTGTTATTCTTCGTTTGTATCAATTCAACCAAGGCCGACGAACCAGACCAGCAGTTGCACAAAAAGTGTCTTTACCCGTGTGTGCGCATCGAAAATGAGGGGAGCGGGGGAAGCGGGGTCATAGTCCGCAGCGAAAAGGTGGGCGAACAATATCGCAACGTGGTGATAACGTGCGCCCACGTCATCCACCCTGGCTCGCCCTATAAAGCCCGCGTGCCTCTCTACGAGGAGTGGTCCAGTTTTGAAGGGTTCGAGGACCACCCCTGCCGTGTTTACGCTCGCAACGAGGATGTAGACCTGGCAGTGCTGCTGTTTACCAGCGACCACGAAATGCCGGTGGCCGAGTTTGGCTTCCACGACCGCCTGTTCATCGGCTCGGACATATTTCACATCGGCTGTGGCCTCGGCCCGGAACCGCGCCTCGATTATGGTAAGGTGACTTCGCTAAAGGGGTTTCTTACCAACCAGTTCAAGGACGGTGTGCGAACCTCGATCAATGTGGTGCCGGGCGACTCCGGCGGGCCGGTGTATCACAAGTACCGTCTGGTGGGCTTCATCCAGGCGATCAAGTTGTTCTCCTTCCGTGGCATTCCCATGCCTGTGACCACCATCTCCCTCATGATCCCCGTCGAGCGGCTAAAAACCTGGGACGCCGAGCAAAATAACAACCTCGCTTTTATATATAAGTCGAGGCGGCGGATGCCGGAGCTTCCATTCGCAGTGCTGCGACTGGAAGAATGCCAGATCAGTAAACGCGGAGAGTAAATGCAAACTTTTCAGGACTTCGTAGAGGACCGCAGGACCGACCCGACGCTGCGGCGATGCGCCCAACTCTGCGCAGAGTTGGGCGTGGACCCACTGGCGATTTCCGAAATGGTAATACAGGAGTCCATGCCCGACCTTTATACCGAGGCGGCATCCGACTGGTTCAAAGGTGCCTGGGGCGGCATCAAGAATTGGTTCGGCAAGAAGACGGGTTACCTCCAGCCAGGGGAGGGTGGCCGGCAAGTCAAGCAGTGGGGCGTCCATATGGACTTTGACCGCGCCCTCAAACAACTAACGGACATCAAAAATAAGCTGGACACCGTTCCGAAAGCGAAGGAGAGGAAGGCGGTCGGCCAGTTCTACAAGGGTTTGACATCGGCGCTTGAACAGATGCAGGGTATGAATGCAGTGGGCAAATCACCAAGCGGCGATAATATGCGTATGCCGCTCATGATTGACGACATGATAGCGGCCCAGAGTGATCCCCACATGCGCCAGGTGGCAGGTGTCAACCAGCCCCCTGACCAACCCGCCAAGCCTGCGGCTCAACCGACAACCGGGCCTGATCCCACCCAACCGCATGTGCAAACCGTCGCTGGACCGGGTGGCGGTCAGGTCCATCAAGTCTCGGCTGGACCCGGCGGGCAAGGTCAGGTGCATCAAGTTTCGGCTGGTGCCGGCGGTCCCGGTCAGGTGCATCAAGTGTCGGCTGGACCCGAAGGCGCAGGTGATGTTCATACTCAGACGGCTGCCGTCAGTGGTCCCGGCACCATCGCCAGCACACACACGGGGGCTGTTGATCCCAACGCTCCGACACCCACAGCCGCGCCCCTGGAGCCGGGCCAAGGAGTCCATACCGCCCCCGATGGTAGCCAGACTGTTGTTGGCCCCGAAGGCGGCACTGCGCACACCCAGGTTGCTGGCCCCGAAGGCGGCGAAACACAAACTACAGATGTTGGCCCCGAAGGCGGCGAGACGCAAACCTTTGATACGGGAGCGCAGGGCGGTGAGCCAGGCGTGCCCGTATCGTATGAAACGGACCCCACTACAGGCCAGGTGGTTGCCAAAGACGCTCAGGGCCGCATCGTGCCGCAAAAACCGCCGGCCCAGGAAGGAGTGCGGAGCTTTAGCGACTTTATGCAAGGCATCAACACCCAACACCGCATCCGCCGTCTGGCCGAGAGTATTGCTCGCACGGGCATTCCTGCGGAACTCATTATCGAAGGGTTCTTCGAGAAATACTACCCGGCCTTATATTCACAACTGCTGGTTGAGAACATCTTTAGTTGGATGGGCCGAGGTATTGGCGACTGGTGGAAGCGGGTGACGGGGTACACCGGACATAAGGTGCCTGTCGATGTAAACTTCAACAACGCCCTCCAGCTTCTCCAGGGCGTTCAACAAAAGGCCCAGGTCGTGAAAAATTCCGGGCAGGACGCCGGGGTTGAATGGGTCAATAAACTCGACAAGCTCGTGGGCGACCTGCAAAAAATACAGAAGCAAACCCCGCCGCAGACAATCGAAAGATATTGGAAGGGCTATTCAGAGATGCCAGGAGGCATGGCCCCTGACGAGGCTGAATATGCCGATGAAGTGCCAGAGGAAAAACCAGACACTACCCCCGGCAAACCGGGTTCCAGGGAAGTGGATCGCACGGCGTCTCCCGAAGAGGCAGAAGAAATACAGCAGCACCGGGATAAATTGGGTGGGGCCGTAGCCGGTACAGGTCCGGCCCCGGAAGGCGAAGGGGATATAATCGGGGGCGACATCGGTGAACCCGGCTCCAGGGAAGAAAAGAAAATAAAAGGCCCCAGCAGGGAAAGTCCCGATCCAACCCTCCGCGCCGCCGTTGGTGGCGAGCCGTTGCACCCTGGGGAAGAAGTGCCGACCGCAGCGCCGGGTAGGCCCCTGCAACCGGGCGAGGAAGGATTCCCACAGGCAGAGCCGGTGGAACCTGAACCCACTGAGGACGAACTGGCGGCGCAATTAAGTAGGGATGCCGAGGAGGGCTTGGCCAGACACGCTCAGATGAATCCGCAGGCTCAAGCGGCAGCGCCCGGACCCACCGCCGCAGCACCAGAAGAAGGCGGGGAACAGCCGACAACTCCTGGCGAATCCGAAGCGCAGACCCTTAAACGCCCAGGGGGAGAGATGGAGCGTAAGATACCCCCGGAACCGAATGATCCTGCCTATCAGGATTGGGCCAACGTCCGAGCCAACCACTATGCCGGTATTCGGGACAGATATGAAAAAGCAGGCAAGCCCTTGCCAGAAGGGTTTCCCAAGAACGACGCAGAGGACCAGGATTTTGCCAAAAAGGACTTGGAGACGGCGCGGGTTAGCGGTGAGCCGCTTACCAACCTACTCCACCACCACGGCTTCAAAGAATGGCGGGCCTGGTATCGTCAACGACTTTTCCGCGAGCTTAACAGCCGCCGATAATCTCCACCGCCTTGTCAGCATCCTCCTTGCTAAAGGTAAGCGGTGGCCGCAGCCGGATGCTGTGGTCACCGCTTTTCAGCACCAGCATCCTTTCACTTAACTTAGCATGAAACCCATCCCGATCCCCGATGGGATCAAAGGCGATCATTAGCCCCCGACCTCGTACATATCGGATCGGAGCGTTGCATCGCTGCAATTGTTCCAGAAGGTACTGCCCCACAACAGCCGCGTTTTCCACCCACTTCTCTCGTTGAATAATGTCGATGAGGATGGTGAAGCGGATCATGTCAAGAATATTGCCACCCCAGGTGCTATTGATCCGTCCACTTTCGTTGAAGACGTGCTTGGTAACTTCTTCCACCTTGCCGGTGGCGCAGCAGCCGCACACCTGCGTCTTTTTGCCGAAACACATAAGGTCGGGGTTGAGGTCGAAGTATTGGTGGCACCACATCTTGCCGGTGAGGCCGACGCCGGTTTGTACTTCATCCACGATGAATAAGGCGTCGTGCTGGCGGGCGAGGGAACGAAGGCCCTGGAGGTATTGGGGCCGGAAATGGATGTCACCCCCTTCACCTTGAATTGGCTCCACAATAACGGCAGCTACATTGCCACGCTCCAGGGCGGCTTGGGCAACCGCCAGGCTCTCCTGTTCGGCCCGCCAGTCCGATTGGTGGTTGGCATGGACGGGATTGGGCAGCCTGGTCCAACGAAACTTGGGGTAACCCCAAGTTTTAACGGGCTTGGTGTTGGTGAGGGACAGCGTGTAGCCGCTCCGACCGTGAAACGCACGTTCCAGGTGGATCACATCCAATACATTGGCATGTGCGTCCTCACTCCAGCCCATTTTCTTCATCTTATAATCGAAGGCACACTTCAGGGCGTTCTCCACCCCCAGGGTGCCGGTGTCGATAAAGAAGTAATACTTGAAGTCCGGGGTAATCTGTGTAAACGCCTGGACGAACTCGGCGTATTCCTGAACATAAACATCTGAAAGGGCGATCTTGACGGGGAGTAACGTGCGGAAGCGGTCCAGGTGTTCGTTGAAGGACGGGTGATTCCAGCCTAGTGGTTGGCTGGCGAACATAGACATACAGTCCAGATACGACTTGCCGTCGCGGGCGTCTACGACGTAGGAGCCACAACTGCGGCGGGGGTCCACGACGATGGGAAGACCGTCCCCAATCGTGTGCTTTCGCAGCACGTCATGTACATCCGCCGTGCGCATGGCATTAAATCCATCCTGTCTTCGTTGCTTCTTTGATGTCCTCGATGGTGACCTTCCGGCCCAGGACTTCGCTCACACTTTTGATGAAGTGCCGGGCGATGTCCTCCTGCACAGCCCTTTGGAACTGCGGTCCCATTTTCACCGCTTCTTGGAAGGAGGAGATGTCCACCGACCAGTCCAGTAACTCGCCGCCGATGAATATTTGCTTCTCGATGCTGCCGTTGGGGTGCATCCGCATCTTCACTTCAAAACGCTTCTTCTGAATCGGCTCGTCACTCATGATATTATAAACGAGAACGAACCCCGAAAAAATATTTCCTGGGCGGGGAGATTTTTTGGCTTTTTATCCACCCACTACTTGTTTTCTATCCACCCACTAATATATACTTACATATCGAGGATACGGATTGTCCGTGTCCCTTATTCAAAGGAATTATAATGAAGGAGAGCAATCGAGACTTACGCGAGAACACCCTGGTGGATTACCTGGGGCTTACCTCCAGCGAGATGATGGGGGAGCCTGTTACGGCTCGCCGTGATGCTTACTACAGATACGCCGAGGTCGAAGTGATGGGCGGCGGGCACCGTTTAATTAGCGGTGAGATCGAGACGAAGGGGTGCGGCCACGTCACGCAAGTCACCACCGCCCGCGAGGTCCATAAGAGCAAGGTCGCCACCTGGCGTAGCAAATATTGGATCATTGGATATTTCCCTGGGAAGGGGAATAGGACCAACCCCAAAGAAGTTTATATTCTTCACCCCGACGACCTGGAGGTTTTCTTCTCCAAGTGTGAGGCGAGCATTGACGCCAAGTTTAATGCCTTCATGCGGGTTTGGAAGTGCGCACGAGATGCCGGCTGTGATGCGGGCTTTTTGGCGAAGGCACTTCAGGTAGGAGAAGCCGGCAGCCGGCTCGACAACCCCAAGATTTCTTGGAAGCTCATTCGGCAAAACGGCACACTCTTACCCGTGAGCGATCAAGCGAAAGCTCGCCTCTTGCTGCGGGATTTCATCGCCAACAGGCCCATAACCACAGGCCCGGCGTCTATATAACCCCATGAACTTCCGCCTCTGGGTTGAAAGTACGAGCGCGCACCTGTACGACAGTGCGGTGCGCGCTTTCCCCAACACTACGAAAAGGCAGCACTCCATCGACCCGATCCGCATTACCCGCATGGAGTGGACGCCGTTCCTGGGACTCAAGACTTTATTCCTCAAGGGGTTGGCACAGAACCCGGAAGGCACCAGGGGCTTTTCCAACTATGAGCCGATAATCCTTTTCAAAAACGTCAATTACAACCCCCGGCGAAATATCGTGGAGATCATCGCCAGCGACAACCAGCCATATCGGTTCGAGCGGCTGGAATATAATGGCAACGACGCGCTGGTACGGTGCGACTGTGCCGACTTTCGATGGCGATTCAACTACTACGACCACTTGGACAAGTCGCTCTACGGAAGGAAACGGGCCAAGTACGAGTCCCAGGGCGGTCCACCCGCCAACCCCCGCGAGATGCCTGGGATGTGCAAGCATATCATGAAGTTCCTCAAGGCTTTAGATCACGCTGGGGTGATTGGTTAATAAGATTTGATGCCGTGTGCATATATACAACAAAAGAAGGTCGAGAAGCACACACTCCCCGACCTTCTTCTGCTTAATTAGAAAGGCTAATAAGGATGAGTCTTAGACCTTTCGACAACGATCACCGGGGTGAGGGATCACCCCGGTTTTTCATGAATATTACTTAACGCTCGTCTCGCCCGAACCCACGGTGATGATCGCCCAATTGACCGTGGACCCAACAGGGCTTGTAAACGTGAAGCTGCCTGGGACTCGTGCGGTCAGATAGGGGGCGGTGGCATTGTTGGAAGTCAGCACCACGATATAGGAAGCGGTGCCGCCTGGGATCGGAGCATGGTCAACGGTCGTGGAAGCGGCGGTGACGGAGGCACACGTTCCAGCCGCCATTACGCGGGGGCCGATTAGGTGGCCGACGCCCAACGTCATGTGCGGTGAACCCTTGCTATACCCGTCCTGTACCGAGCCTACTCCACTTACGCCAGTTACGCTTGTTGCACCCATTGGTTCGTTCTCCTTTAGAAATATAAGCTAGTCCTGAATTTATCTAAGCAGCACCGGCGGAAAATATCGGTATTCCAGACTAAATCGTTCTGCCGCCGCCTAACTATATTACAAGATGAATGACGTAGAAATTAAACTGACAAGCGACCAGTGCCAGATCGTGCTGGGGACGTTGTTGGGCACCGGCAGTATTATCCGCCCCAAGGCGGGCAAGAATGCCTACCTGCAAATGCGGCAGAGGAAAAGCGGTGACGTTGACTGGCTCCGATGTAAAGCGGAGGAGCTAGGGAACCTTTCTCGGCCTCACCCGTTTGTAGAAGACAAAGACAGTTGGCATTGGGCCAGCGTGGCGAATCCTGTATGGAACCGCTACCAGGAGTTGTGCTACGCCGGGGGCCAGAAGATGGTCACCTGGGACTGGCTGGACCCCTTGCGCGACCGGGGACACGCGGTCTGGTTTCTGGATAAGGGGACGTATGACGGGAAACAGGCGGTATTGAAAACCGCCTGGTTTGGCGAGAAGGGTAACTGTCTGATCCAGAAATATTTCAAGCTTTGCGGCTACGAGTGCGAGGTCCAGGTCAATCGGGGTGTGCGCCGACTGGTGTTCACCGAGGACAGCACCGAGGAATACCTCAAGCTCATTCTTCCTTGTTTCCCGAAGTATCTTCTGGATCAGGCCACTCCAGGGAATATTCATAAGTCGGGGTGATGATCTTGGCCTGGCGGATGCTGCTGGTGTGAATGACGCCTTTTCGCTCCGGGTCGTAGATTTCCAGTCGCATCAGGTAACCGATCCAGTTAACCCGGATGGTGCTGCCCCCAAACGTCGAACCGGGGATGCGCACTTCTTTGGTTTCCGGGAAATATTCTCCACCCTGGAGATTATAACGGTTGCCGTAGTCCAGCTTCTCCAGAAGGTAGCGGCTGTTGACGGTATGTATTTCAAATTTCGTGCCAGGCGGCAGTTTCGACAGGTCGATGCCGCCGAGCTTGTCGCGTTGTGCGGAGAGTTCCACGAGGGCTTCTAAATCCATTTCATCCTACCTTCGTGGCCTGGTGGATGTAACCCGGTTTGCCACTTTTCCAGATGGCGATGCCGTACTGGTTGTAGAGGTTCCCGTGGTAATCCTCGTCGTGCCACCGTTGTACGAACTGCTTATATGTTAAATAACCTCGCCGGCCCGGCAAAGAGGAATCTTCCATATAAATGTGGCGGCTGTCGTAGCCGATGACGATGACGTAGTGGCCGCTACGGTTCTTGTCACGGTACTTGGCCTTATTCCCCCAAGCCTGGATGGGGCAGATGACCGGCTTGCCGGCGTCGAGGAGTTCTTTCAAGTCCTCGATGGTCATGCCGTGCATTTCCTTGGCACGCAGACCCAAACTCCGGGCGAAATAGATGATATTCTCCGGTGTTGTCCCGGCCTTGTCATTACATTCTAGGTAAGGGATGTAGTCGAGGTCGCAGCGCAGGCCCACGCCCCAATAGCAGCAGACAGAATGGAGGGCGGCGGCACCACACGAGTAAGTGGTGTGCTGGATGACTTCCGGCACCCAGACCTTGATCGCCGCATCAGCGATGCGTATAAGACCTCGCGCCATACCCCTCCCGGATCGTCTGACATACCAGTTATATATCCTCCGAGCCATCCATTTCAGCGCAGGCCCCCCGCGCCGCCGGAACCGTTATAATTATAAGGACTTGACAGGAGACGAATATGCAGTCTTTCACCGATTGGAACACGCGAAATAACTGGAAGGGAAACGCCTGGAGCAACCCCACCAACCCTGCCTACGGCTCCAGTTGTAACACCAGCCCCTATCAGCCGGGCTACACAATCAATCTTCCGCCCAACTACAATCCGCCGCCCAAAACGATGGGCACGAACACCTTTAACGTCGGGTTAAAGAACAGCTTTCGGTGGACCCTGGAATTGCAGTATCATGGCCAGACCTTGGCGGGGCCGGTGGTGGTGAAGGTGGCCGCTCGACCCAAGGTCGAGATCGAGGAGACGGAACTGGACTTCCTGTCCGATAAAACCTGGATACCAGGGCGGACGGTTTGGGAGGAGTTGGCGGTAACCGCCTATATTGACTCAAGCACCGCCAACAACCCCGGCAGGGGCGAGCATAACCTTGTCCACCAGGCGGACGAACTGGCACACGCCCAGGGTTTGACGGGGGTGTTACGCCTGTGGGACGGAAATGGTGGACAGTTGGAGAATTGGGAACTGAAGGACTTATTCTGCAAAAGTTATGACCTGGACCTTCAGTACGGAGGGGACGTGCTGTTGGAGATGAAGTTCCGTTACTCCAGCGTTCACTACACCAGCATGATGCCGGCATGGGCTGTCCCTGGGGAACTGGCCGCGAGCAAACGCCAGGCGATTATCGACAAGGCAAGGGCCTACGCCCCACACTTGCGGTTCACTGAATTTTAGTGGCCCGGACGAGGTAGTGGGGGTCCGTGTCGGGGCTGTTTTTCCAGCAGACGATGCCCAGGTGGTGGGTTTTTTCGCCGCTCGTTTCCTGGTCGTGCCACCGCTTGCAGAAGTCCTCGTAAGTCAGTTTGCCTCGGTCGCCTTCCAGCGAGGGGTCTTCAAAATAGATGTGTTTATCATCGTAGCCGATGGCAACGACGTAGTGGCCGCTCTCCAGTTTCTTGTAGTATTTTTTGCTGCCCCACGCCTGGATGTTGCATATGACCGGCCACTGCTTGTCGATGTACGACAGCAGTTGGCCGATGGTCATGCCTTCTTTCTTGACGACGTTGAGGCCGAAACATTTTGCGCCCCGCACCAGGGCGTCGGGTTCGGTGCCATCCTTGTAGTTGGTGTCTAGGAGTTTGATGAACTCGTCTTCGTCGCGGGGGCCGACCTTGTAGAACTCGCAAATGGCGCGAAGGGCTGCCGCGCCGCAGCTAAAGGTTTTTTGCTGCCGGACGCTCGGTAGAGGAATCTTGATGTGTCGGAGTATTTCCCCGGTCGGGACTCGGTGACCCTTCTCTTCCTTGAGCATCCACTCCTTAAAACCTGCGGCCATGCAGGTATATAGTTACTGCTTTCGCTGTTTCTTGGGACCGGGGGCGGGAGTCGGGGCAGCGCCGGCGGGGCCTGCCATGCCGCCGCCCTTCTTGGGACATGGCCCACCAGAACATCCAGGGGACTGGTTTATCATATTGTCGGAAGGCTTCTGCCCGTCAGGAAAGGCTGTGCCGGGAACGCCCATCAAGCCACCGTCCTCCCTAAGTTGAAGCCATTCCTTGAACCGCTTCCAGCCGTGGCGGCGCATCTTGGCCTTGTGGGCTTTGGACTCACCTTTTTCGTCGTCGCGGTCCAGGTCGATCCCGGTTCGTTCTTCCTCGCGTTCTATTTCCGCGTGCGATTTTTTCATGCAGTATATATTCGGCGCATGAAAAAACCCGGCGTCCGTGCCGGGTTTAATGGCGTTACTTGCGTTTTTTCCCTACCAAGGCGTAACTGCCCCGGCTGGGACGCCGGAGAACGCCCTCCCCTACCATCCGGCTCAATTCCACGGACGGGTTGCTCCGGCGGTTCTGCTGCTCGAAGAACTCCTTGATTTCTTGATTGGTGGCCTCGCCGCCCTTGTCCCGGATGAAGTCGAGGATCAGGCGACGGGCGGTAATGGTTGGCTCGTCCTCGCCGGGCACTTCCGCCGGTTCCTCCAGCACGGCCAGTTGGTCCTGCAAGGCCGCGAGGAGGGAGTCTGACGCCGCGCGATGCTTCTTGATCTGTTCCTCGTGCCAGGCCAGGCGGGCGCGAATCTTCTGCACGACGGCCTGGAGTTGGGCGACTTCTTCGGGCACTTCTTGCTGTGCGGGCGCGGCGACCGGCTCGCTGGGCGGGGTCGGGTCTTGCTGGGCGGGCTGTGTCGGCTCTTGCTTCTCTATCTCCTCCGTGCGTGCCGCCGATGTTTCGGCGGTTGCCGGGTCCGTGACTTCAGATTCCTCTGTCGGACGCTTCTGTGGCTTCTTGTTGCTCATGTTTGCCTCCAAGAGAAGTAGGAAACTACCCCCTTGCAGCGTAAGGCAAGTCGGGTGCCTTTGCAACAAGATTTTTCAGAAGCTCAACCAGGGGTCGTCAATGCTGCGGAATTTGGGCTTGCGGGCCTCCGGGACAGGCTGTGGGCCTTTTTGCTTCTTGGGCCTGGGCGGCTTTTGTCGGCGTCCTGGGCCGAGGACGGCAGGCGTGACCACCATCGGGACGTAGGGGCAAAAGAAACCAAAGCCGCCGATCTTGAGGATTTTATTTCCCATCATCTGCCGTCCGCCAGAGCATTTCGCGCACCCAGACGGGGGCCTCCTTTAATTTGTGGTACAAGGCATCGTCCAGCGCCGCTTGGATGTAGCCCAGGCACTTGCCACGATCCAGTCGCTCCATCATGTGGGCCTTGAGATATACTGTCATCTCACCGTGGGCCTGGTGATCGTGGACCGCCAGTTTTTCCATGCCAATGGCGACGGAGGTACGGAAGGCTTCCTCGGCCCACACTTCGTCATCGAGGTCAGCTTCTTGGATACATTCCTTGGCCAGCATAGTGCAGATGCGCGTCTGTCGTTGTCGCTCGCTGTTTCTTTCCAACCAGGGATTCTTCAGGTGCGTTCGCTGGAACATCCCCTCGTTCTCCCACTCGGCTAGTTCCGCATCTGTTACCTGGCCGAAAGTGATCTTATTGCTCAGCCCAACATCGTGTAATATCACTGCTTCTCTCCTCTATCGTATTATATGCAGCAAGGGCGTGAATCAATGTGATTCACGCCCTTGCCACGTCTTACTGCCCTGGTTGGGTCGGCAGGGACCAGTGGGCCGGGTACTCCGGCTCCTCCTGCACTGGCCGGCTCCAATAGAACAACTGGCGGTCCAATCTGTCAAACCAGAATTGATCGTCAATTTCGGCCCGCAGGGTCCAGATGTCATCCTTGGGAACCCTGCCCGCGTACTTCTCCTCGGCGTCCTTTGCCTCAAACCGACCGCTTGTGAGCGGGGTTTTCAAGGTGTTTTGCGTGTTGTCGTATATCTTGACGTATTTCTTTTTCTCGTCAAGCCAGTGATTTTTCATCCTTATCCTTTCTAAATAGTGAATATGCCATTCGTCAGTAAAGCCCAAAGGCGCGCCTGTTACGCCCGCAAAGACCCTGGTTGGGATTGCGGAGAGTGGGAGTCCCATACACACGGCGACCTACCCGAACGCAAGAAGAAAAAGAAGAAACACAAGTCCTTCAAGGAGTGGCTGGCTGAGGAGGAGTCTCGTTCAGGCCCGACCGACCCTTCTTCCCGGCCTTCCTAACCGATGGCTCTTCAGGAACTTATATAGTTACGGTCAATCAAAACGCCTACGAGGCGTCATACAGTTCCGCCCCTGAACTAGACATACGTTCACGTTTTTGAGATATATTTCAAAATAAAACCCCGGCTCAGGCGTGTGCCTGGCCGGGGTGCGCGAGTCGAGACGTGTCGATCACTGGACGACGGCATCCTTGACAGCCTTGAGGGGCCGTACCTTCACCACGTTGCGAGCGGGCTTGGCCGCGAAGACGTGTGGCTGCTTGGTAAAGGGGTGGGTGCCTTGCCGTGCCTTGGTGGCGGGCTTGCGGACGACCTTGAACTTGGCCAGACCGGGGAGCGCGAATACCTGGACACTCCGCTTGCGAAGCTGTTCCAGGGCCACGTCGGTGAGGGTGTCGAGGACAGCCCCGACCTGTTTGGCCGTGAGGCCGGTTTCCTCCGCGATTCTCGTCTTTAGCTCACTTTTGGTGAGCGCCTTGCCGCCCTTGGCGGCGTTGGTCGTTGCCATTACTTCCTCCTTCCAAAAGGAACACAGGGTTGTATTCTGGGTACGCTGGGCGCACCGCGAACTACCCCATTCTACGGTTGAAAGTTACCAGTGTAAAGCAGAATCAGCGAGAAAAAGCCTGGTTTCCGCTACAGGACCATCCTGAACAGCAGGACAACCAACAGGACCACAATAAGTACCCACACCAAGGCACCCGGATGCCAGCAGTCGCCGCCATTGTAAACGTGGTAGCCGCCGCCCAGGAGCAAAAGAATCAGCAGAATGATTAAGAACCATAGCAACATGGATACCTCCTACTGTATGAATGAAGCCGGCCAGAATATTATAATTCCAAATTGGTAAATGGCCACCGAAAGACGTGAGGTTTGGCGGGGTCTGGTTTGGCGATTTTATAGTAGAGTTGGTCCATCAGTTCGCCATAGGCCCGGTGCTTGCGGCGGAACGCCTCGGTTTGCTCCCTGCGTCCCTTGTGACGTAATACGTCCCCTAGCGTCATGCCCAGGCCAGTCTTCCAGTTGGCTGCCTCGATTTCTTCCGGGGTCGGCTCCAGGGCGTCCAATTGCTCGGCAAAAGAATCCAGACCGACCTGCCGCAGAGCGCCGACGATTCGCTGATGCGCCCTGGGGTTGGCGAAGGGACTGATAGTGCCCCGGAAGAAGTCCATGAAAACGTCGTGGAGCCTAATCCAATCGCCCTCGCTGCGAGTAACTTCGAGCAGCCTCCATTCGTTGAACGTCCGCATGAAATATAAATGAAAAGCCCGGCAGATTTCTCTGCCGGGCTTCAGGTCTTTTATCGGAGGTCGCGGTCCTTAGATTACGAAGTTCGCAATACTCATGCGGGCATAGAACTTGGACCCTTCACGCAGGAGTTTCTTCCCGTAACGAGTAAGGATACCCTTACGCGGGCAGAAGCTCTCCGGGTCGAGGACGACCGGGGTTTGCGTTAATGGGACATAAGGACAGTAGAAATATCCGCTATCCATATAACTGTCGCCTTTATAACCCATCAATATCTGGTTCGTCGGGAACAACGGGTCTTTGTAGAGCCGCCAACGGTTGTTGACCGTGCCGACGTACTGGATGCCGAGCGAGGAAGTGAACGTCTCGCTGGGGGCCGGCGCGAAACCGGCGGTGGCCGTCTCGAAGATCGAGGCCACTTCAGGCGAAGTTACGAGCCAGTTCGCACCGCCACGCAACGTCTTCCGGTGGATGACGTTGGAGACTTCTACGATCTTCACATATAGTGACTCGTACTTCTCTTTGATGGTTTCGCCCAACGCGGTGTTGAAATCCCATGCACTCACGGTGCCCGCGTTATTACGCAGGTCAGTCAGAACTTCGCGGTCGATCTCCAGGTTGATTTCCTGGGCCAACACGGCGGTCAGTTCTGCCTCGGCGTCGAGGTTGTGCTGCGAGCGCAAGTCCTGCTGGGCTTCGTAGCTCCACACGGCCTTGAGCTTGCGGGTCTTGGCAGCAATTTCTTCCGACTCAACCACGAGGTTGATTTCGGGGAGGTCTTGCTGGCACTCCATGTTGTACTCATAGCTCAATACAACGTGGTTCGCGCCTGGAGCGGCGTTAAAGGTCAGCGTCATTTCGCCGGTGGTCAGGTTCAGGCTACCGGCGCTGGCGTAGGTCGCCGGGCTGCCGATGGCCGTGAAGTTAAACGTCCCAGCCGAGGAAACCACGAAGGTCTGCACGGCAACGGAACCGACATAAACCGTACCAGTCACGGTGCCGGCCAGCACTGGCGTATGCTCCAACGGAGCGTATACGGCGGTCGTCACGGTGCCATTGTCGGTGCTGCTGGATTCGTTCTGGACGAACTGGTGGGAATACCAGATGTCCAGGTTCGCAGTACCGTCAGCCAACTGCTGAAGGGTGTTTACGTCGTCCATCGGGAAGCCGGAGTTGTTGTCCGCGCCACGAGTGGCACCCTTGTTGGACGAATAACGGAAGCGCAGGTAGTACACCAAACCCGTGGGGCCGAGCAACGGCTGGACCGACACGATCTTGTTGGCGATCAACTGCGGGTAAATACGGCGGACAAGCGGGATGCTGATGCGCTTAAACTGCGCTATATCGCTTGTATCTGTGGAAACCTCGTTCATGAGGCGCTGGTTTTCGAGAAGAACTGC
>Ga0066903_100000219_pt1 | contig 32285 bp, 23 predicted proteins | sample PanSoiMetaGPlot1_FD_67491 | JGI IMG/M metagenome (GOLD analysis project Ga0066903, IMG submission 67491) | Tropical forest soil microbial communities from Panama analyzed to predict greenhouse gas emissions - Panama Soil - Plot 1 (version 2) | ecosystem: Environmental > Terrestrial > Soil >... | reverse complement strand
AAGAACTGATGCAAGACCCGCCGGAGCAGAGCGCGACTCCTGACTTCGAAGATTACGAACAAAAGGCCAAGCTGTTTGAGATGGTGGATAGTCTTCCCGCAGAGCAGCGACGGGTGATTCTACTGCGCTTTGCGGAGGAGAAGAGTATTCGCGATATCGCACAGGAATTGAAGCGCAGCGAAGGTGCCGTAAAGCAGCTGCAATTCCGGGGATTACAAACTCTGCGAAGCAAGTGGGGTGGCAAGAATGGCTAAGCGCACCCTGATAGAACAACTCGATCAGGCAGTACAGACCCTGCTCGCGCGTCCTGAGACGGAATTTAAGGGGATGGATGCGGAACTGGAGCGACTGCTGGGCATGGCCCGCGGATTACGCGGCCTGCCGCGGGAGAGCTTCAAGGCCAAGCTGAAGTCTGAATTGGAGAAGGAGGCCAACATGACAACTGCAACTGAAGCTCCGGTCGCGAAGGACTTCATCCGCGAAGGATTCCATACGGTAACACCCTACATCGCAGTGCGAGAGGCGGAACAAGTGATTGAGTTCATCAAGCAGACGTTTGGTGCTGAGGGTCAGATTCTCGGCATCGGTTCGGCTGGCGGTATTCATGCCGAGTATCGGATCGGCGACTCGATGGTGATGATTGGCGGAGGCGCGCAGGCCAAAATTACACCTATGCCGACGGCTCTGCACGTATACGTGCGCGACGTGGATGCGGCCTACGAACGGGCGCTTAAGGCTGGCGCTACCGCGATTCGTCCGCCGGCTGATCAATTCTATGGAGACCGCGATGCCAGTTTGAAAGATATGGCAGGAAATCACTGGTATATCGGCACTCACCAGGCTACCGGTCTCAGGCCTCCGGGCTTGCATACAGTGACTCCCTGCCTGCTCCCGAAGGGCGCGGCGGATGTAATCGAATTCATGAAGGGCGCCTTTGCAGCGGAGGAAATTTCACGGCATGCATCGCCTGATGGAGTGATTCGGCACGCGCTTGTTCGCATCGGTGATTCGGCGATCGAATTGGGAGAGGCGCACGGCCCGTTCCAGCCGATGCCAACGATGTTCTACCTGTATGTTGAGGATGCAGATGCTTGGTACCGACGCGCACTCAGAGGCGGAGCAACCTCACTCTCAGAACCGACTGATCAGCCTTATGGCGATCGCGTGGCGGGGGTAAAGGATCCGTTCGGAAATCAGTGGTTCATGGCGACACACATTAAAAAAGTTGAATCAAATGAAGACCGCTAGGGCGCTGACTGGAGATAGGCGCGAGTATTTTCAGATTCTCAGCGTGCTTAGTGGATTAAATGAAGGAGAGTTTATGGCAGTCAAATCCGTTCCTGATGGATATCACAATGTGACACCCTACTTGGTGATCAACGGTGCGGCAAAGGCAATCGACTTTTATAAGGCAGTATTCGGCGCAACGGAGATTATGCGCATGGATGCTCCGGGCGGCAGAATCGGGCATGCTGAACTGAAGATCGGGGACTCTCATGTGATGCTTGCTGACGAGTATCCAGAGATGAAGTACCGCTCGCCACAGGCATATGGTGGATCGCCCGTAAGCATGCTGGTGTACGTGCCGGACGTCGATGCCACCGTGGCGCTAGCGCAACGCAATGGCGCGAAGCTGGATCGAGAGGTGCAGGATCAATTCTATGGCGACCGCATGGGACAAATCGTGGATCCCTTCGGGCACATCTGGTCCGTCGCCACCCATAAAGAAGATGTGTCACCCGAGGAAATGAAGAAGCGAATGGCCGCGCTTCAGCAGAAATAAAGATCTTTAGGCCCTCCGCATATAGTTGACTGAGTCAAGTATAATTGGATTTCAGTCATTGTTTGCAGGAGGGCTTTGTTTATGCCTGCAGCTGTTTCTCCACTGGAAGAACACATCGCTGCCATTCGCGACTTCAACCGCTTTTACACCCGCCAGATCGGAATATTGCAAGAGGGCCTCTACAAGAGCGAATTTTCGCTCACAGAGGTCCGGGTGCTCTACGAACTCGCGCATCGCGAACATCTTACGGCTGGGCGATTGGTAGATGATCTCGGACTCGATGCCGGATATCTGAGCCGTATGCTGAGCAACTTTCAGAGGCAAAGCCTGATTGAGCGGCAGAAATCGCGAAACGATGGACGTCAAAGCGTTTTGCGCCTTACGAGCAAAGGCCGCAAGGTGTTCGCACCGCTTAATGCGCGGTCGCATGATGAAGTAAGGGGGTTGCTATCGGGTCTGGATTCTGGCGATCAGGCCAGGATCGTAGCCGCAATGCGGACGATTCAGTCATTGCTGGCGGGTCCGGATAAGCCAGCGGCCTCGAAAGCTCCCTACACTTTGCGTGCACATCGGCCAGGCGACATGGGATGGATCATTCATCGTCACGGGGTCCTCTACGAGAAAGAGCGGGGATACGACGAACACTTTGAAGCGCTAGTGGCCGAGATTGCCGCCAAGTTCATTCAGCATTTCGATCCAAAGAAGGAGCACTGCTGGATTGCTGAACAGGAAGGCGAGATCATTGGATGTGTATTCCTGGTCAAGAAATCCAAGACGGTTGCGAAGCTGCGGATGCTATTGGTTGAACCGAAAGCGCGCGGCATCGGGTTGGGCAGGAGGCTGGTCGAGGAATGCATCAGTTTCGCCCGGGGAGCCGGGTATAAGAAGATCACTCTGTGGACACAGAGCGATCTGGCGGATGCACGCAAGATCTACGAAAAATCGGGCTTTCGGCTAGTGCAAGAGAAGAAGCATCGCAGCTGGGGGCAAGACCTCACGGCTGAGATCTGGGATCTGAAGTTGTAATCATTTCGCAAGCGGCGGCGGTTCTGGCTCAGCAGATCCGTCGGTGCGAGGGTCTGATCCGCCAAAATTCACGTTCATTTTGGAATCGTGCATTACGGCCTGTCCGCGACCCATGGCGGTTGTATAGTCGCCAGCCACGCGAAACTTGTGGCCCATCGAAGTAAGCTTGTCGCGTACTTCGGGTTTCACCCTGGATTCAATCACGATATTGCATCCGCGTTGCGGATGAACGGTGAAACGCGCGTTCTCCAGGGCTCCCTGGATGTTCATGCCGTAGTCGACCACATTCGACACGAACTGTGCGTGGGCCAAGGGCTGGTTGGCTCCTCCCATGATCCCGAACCCAATGTGCTGGTCGCCGTGCTCCATAAATGCAGGAATGATGGTGTGGAATGGACGTTTGCGCGGAGCAAGTACATTCGGCGAATTTGGGTCGAGTGAAAAAAGTGCGCCGCGATTCTGCAGAACAAATCCCATGCCGCGCACGGTAATGCCAGAACCGAAAGACTCAAAGTTGCTCTGGATGAGCGAGACAATGTTGCCTTGCTTATCGACCGCTGTTAGATAGGTGGTATCGCTGGATGGAGTGCCATAGGGAACATCGCAGGTGGCCTTGTTGGGATCGATCTTGGCGGCACGTTCTTTCGCGTATTCCTTTGAGAGCAATCCTTTGACCGGCACCTTTGCGAAGCGAGGATCAGCGTTGTAACGGGCCAGATCCGCATAAGCCAGCTTCATGGCTTCTATCTTCTTATGTAGCTCGGTTGCGCTAAGCGGACCGTCCGGAGAAGCTGGTGAAGTTTCCATGATGTTCAGCATTTCGAGCGCGGCCATGCCTTGGCCATTGGGCGGGAGCTCGTAGACGGTCCAATCACGGTAGGTGGTCGAGATTGGGTCAACCCACTCCGGTGCGAACTGCGCGAGATCGTCCGCCGACATGGTTCCACCGTGCGCCTGCGATGTGGCAAGAATTGCTTGGGCGATCGAGCCTTTGTAAAACGCACTCGCACCTTGTTGGGCGATCATCCGAAGGGCTGTCCCGAGGTCGGGATTCTTGAAAATCTGTCCAAGCTCGGGCGGCTTGCCCCCAGGCAAGTAAACGCGCTGTCCCTCGGGATCGTTCGCGAATGACTCGATCGCGTCACTCCAAAAGCCATGAATCAACTCGGGGACTGCATTGCCTTGTTCCGCGTAGAAGATGGCAGGCTGGAACAGTTCACGCCAAGGTAGGTGCCCGAAGCGGCCGTGCAGCGTGTTCCAGCCAGCGACGGCGCCCGGAACAGTCACGGCATCGATCCCTTGATAAGGCATCGAGGTAGCGCCTTTGCTTTTCAGGTGCTCGAGAGTCAGCGCCTGGGGAGCCCATCCGCTGGAGTTCAGTCCATAGAGCTTGTTGGATTTCGCGTCCCAGTAGATTGCGAACAGATCGCCGCCGATGCCATTCATCATGGGCTCGGTGACGCCAAGGACTGCGTTGGCGGCAATCGCCGCATCCACGGCAGATCCACCTTTCGCCAAAATCTGCGCACCCGCACCTGAAGCCTGCGCGTGACTGGTCGCGACGATGCCGTATGGAGTGACAACCATGGACCGGCCGTAAGAGCGGTCCTGGGCAAAAGCGATAGGGGCAAGAAACAGGAGAAGCAGAATGCATGGGCGCATGATGCCGCGAATTTTCTGCGAGTAAGCGGGGGAAGTCAAGCACAGGAGCGCAAGAGCCCTACACGCGGAAAGGCGCACTCAATAAGCGGGCCGGCAACATTATGGCTGCCAACATGACGGCTAGAACGCCATGAACGGCAATTCCCACCAGGCGAAAGGGCAATAACAAGAGCCATACAAACGGATACAGAACCAGAGCGGCAAGGGCCAGCGGCCAGCACATTACAAACAGGATGCACCAAAGCACAAACGTGAGCATGGCACTTCTCCTCTCATGAAAGGATACGCAATCCCATATAAGAATGTTCCATGCGCCGGGTGCGAATAACGGGTGAGGATCGGATATGTTAGGTGTCGTGCTAGTAGTTTTCGGTGAAGCCCAACTTCGCGCTGGAATTCCGCACTAGAGGAAGTGTGCGTTCAGAAAGTCCTTCGTTCCTGGGGGACCTGTGATCAAAAGCCTGAGCGGGCCCAGGTTCGGTTCTGTAGTCAGGTGAAATTTCAAGAAAGGGCAACACTCGCGCTCCGCGGCAATCACTTCCGCCGCGAGGCTCAATGATTTCCTGTCATTAAGCAGTTCAAAGGAGTAGCCGTCCGCTAGCTCTTCTCTGCTTCTCACCGCAGACTTGAACTGTTGAAGTAGCGTCGCCTCACGAGTTCGTAGCTCTTCATCGGCGAGGTGGCAGGCTATGGGAAGTTCATCCGGCATTCCGATTCACTGATTTTACCTTCCACAAAAAACTTTTGCTTGAGGCAATCCACTTCCCGAGAGGGTCCGTACCTGTTGTAGATCGAGCCGACTGTTACTGCATGAAACGTGGCCACGCTTCATGCAGTGATTGGTCACCATCGTTCATCGACCAACTCCAATCCCAGTGAGGTTCTTATGTTTAAGGCACTGAAGTCAATGGTGTGTTTTGCCTTGACGTTCCTCGTGATGGCGCCCAGCAGCATGTTCGCTGCCAGCCATCGCGAGGCTCCGATCACGGCGTTGGATCGTACCGCGGATATCACCGACTGGTACACCTTCGTCAGCTATGACCATCCCGACAAAGTCACGATGATTCTGAACGTTGACCCGCTTCTCGAGCCGGCCAATGGTCCGAATTATTTTCCGTTCGACCCCAGCGTGCTCTACGAGATGCGCGTTGACAACAACCAGGACGGTGTTGAGGACGTCGTCTTTCAATTCCGTTTCACAACTGAGATCCGCCAGCCCGGAGTGTTCACCGGCTTCGTCGGTGGCATTGCCGGATTTCCTCAGATTACAACGCTAGACGGTCCCGGCTCAGAAGGATTGAGCCTTCGCCAAAGCTATTCGGTGACCATGGTGAAGCACGGCAAGGCAACTTGCCTGAATGGCGGGCGAACCCTGTACGCAGTTCCTTCGAATGTGGGGCCGCTTACGATGCCAGACTACAACTCGCTCTTCAACCAGGGTATTCGGGATATCAACCAGGGTGTCCGCGTATTTGCAGGCACCGTGGATGATTCTTTCTTCATTGACCTGGGAGCGGCATTCGATTCGCTGAACTTCCGCATGGGAGTTGGCGGCGTACTGCCACCTGCGGAAGATGCGGACGACGTCAACAACTACGCACCGGACGCAGTTGCCGGCTACAACGTTAACTCAATCGTGCTTGAAGTTCCCATCACACTGTTGACAGTCGACGGGAAGATTCATCCTGCTACCGAAAAGCAAGCGGTGATCGGAACGTACGGTACGACATCGCGTCACAAGACTACAGTGCGCAGATCTCCAGATCCCGCGACTGATTTCGGGCCTCCTCGACAGATTCAACGCATGGGCAACCCCCTGATCAATGAACTGATCATTGGCACGGGCTCGAAGGACCGCTTCAGCATGGATGAACCGGAAAACGACGCGCAGTTTGCCGACTTCTTCCTGAACCCGCTGCTGTCGACTGTGTTCGGTTCGATCGGGATTCCGGTGGCTCCGGCTCCTCGGACCGACCTGTTGATCCTGGGCCAGTATCAGCCACCCATCTGCCCGGGTTGCGGACCGAACGATGTGGGTCCGGTCGCTGACCTGCTGCGGTTGAACACGGGTATTCCGCCAACTGCGGTTGGAAGCCAGAAGCGTCTCGGCTTCTTAGCTGGGGACCTTGCTGGTTTTCCGGACGGACGCCGTCCGATCGATGACGTAACCGACATTGCCGCGCGCGCAGTAGCGGGAATTTTGGTTGATCCGGTGAAGTACGGAACATTGATCGGCGACGGGGTGCAGACCAATCCGGAAGGCCTGCGAAATACGTTCCCCTATGTGATGCCTGCAAATAATGGACGAAACAGTCACCACATCGGGCCCGGCCAGGCTGGTTGCAGTGGGCAGCCAGGTGGTATCTGCCCGATCCAGTAACTCACAGTGGCTGCTGTCCTCGCGATGGCAGCCACGATTTTTCCCACAAAAGAATCGAGGATGTCATGAAAACGCTGGCTCTCTTATTGCTGATCACAAGCTCATTCCTCTTCGCACAAGACGTCGGTACGCACACATTAACGCCGGCTGAACTGAGTGTGGCCGCAGCACGCAAAATCATTGAACAGAAGCCCTCGCAATACATCGGGTACAACCAGATCGCCATGGCGCTGGCGCGGAGAGCGCGTGAAACCTCTGACACTACGTACTACACCCAGGCCCAGGAAGCGCTGAATAAATCCATGGAACTTGCGCCGGGGAACGTCGAGAGCGAAAAGATTCATGTGTGGCTTCTGCTGGGGCAGCACGACTTTCCAGCGGCGTTGGACGCGGCGAAGGCTCTTAACAAGCGGGTACCAGATGACGTGCTGGTGTATGGATTTCTGACTGATGCCAATGCTGAACTCGGAAATTATGACGCGGCCGAAAAGGCTGCGCAGTGGATGCTCGATTTAAGACCAGGAAACCTCCCTGGCCTGACCCGAGCTGCCTATCTGCGTGAGCTCTTTGGCGACGTAGAAGGCGCAATCGAGTTGATGAGCCAGGCTTATCAATCAACTCCTCCTACTGAAAACGAAGACCGGGCGTGGATCTTAACGCAGATCGGTCATCTGCAACTGATGTCTGGAAAGATTGACGAGGCCGACAAGACATTACAGCAGGCGCTGGTTGTGTTTCCAAACTATCACTATGCGCTAGGGAACCTGGCGAAGGTGCGCTTGCAGCAAAAACAGTATGAGGAGGCAGTACATCTGTTGCGGCAACGATATGAGGCTGCGCCGCACGCTGAGAACCTATACGACCTGGCTGAAGGGCTCGAGATGGCTGGAGACAAAGAGGAAGCCAAGAAGGCGTTCAGTGAGTTTGAGACCAAGTCGCTGAAGGAGTCGGGCAAGAAAGACAATTCCAACCGCGAACTCATCTTCTATTACGCCGACCACGCAAACCAACCACAGAAAGCACTAGAGACCGCCAAGAATGAATTCGCATGGCGACACGATGTCTACACCCTCGACGCCTATGCGTGGGCACTTCATGTGAATGGCCAGGATCAAGAAGCGCGCCGGCAGATCGAAACAGCCCTGTCAGTGGGAATCCAGGATGCGAAGCTGTTTCGCCACGCGGGGGAGATCGTTTTGAAGCTTGGGGACCGCGCGAAGGGAGAGATGTACCTGCAGAAAGCGGCTGCATTGAAGGTGGACGGGACGGAGCAGGCAGTATTGAGCAAGGTTGCTGCACGGTAAGGCCCACAAAGGAGCGCGCTGGGCGAGGGCTCACATGCGAAAAGTGATTTACAAGTCGAGCCGGAGTTGGATGACGAAGCTACTGCTCATCGTTTGCGCCCTCGCATCGGCTGCGCTTGGGCGAAGCGTGTCGGGAGTTGTCCTCACAGATACAAATGAGGCGATCACCGGAATCAAAGTAGCCGCAGAGTACCCTTCGGGTGTGAGTGAAGTCATCTCTGCTGGCGATGGCACTTTCAAGCTGGTTGTTCCCGATGGAGACATCACCTTGAAAGTTGTCGGCGCGAATGTTATCGCCACCCCAATTCATCTTGACAGCTCTGAGCCCTCCGACAACCTGCAGGTGCACGCAAGGTTTGTCATCGCACCTGTCCATGAAAGCATGGTGATCACCGCCACGGCGCTGAATCCAGCTATCGATCAGCGCAACGAGGCTGTCTACAAAAACACGCTGTTCTCGCGTGATGATCAGATCTTTGACACGTTGGCAGCAGGCGTCAATGCGGGCCAGCACGAGGGTGGAGGCAAGTCGCTTGAGATTCGGCGCTTCGGTTTCAATCTCGATCACGGCGGAGTCAATGGCGGCCTCAAGGTGCTGGTGGACGATGTCCAGCAGAACCAGTCCACGCAAGGCCACGGCCAGGGATATCTCGGCGCGCTCAAGACGTTGACTCCGGAATTGGTGGACGACGTTGACATCCTGAATGGCCCGTTCAGCGCGGAGTACGGTGACTTCTCAGGATTAGGTGTGGTTCACATCCGCTTGAAGGAAAGCTTGCCCAACCTGCTGACGTTGCGCATGCAGGGTGGTTCCTTCGGCGCGTTTCGCGGATTCGCCGCCTATAGTCCCTCGCTCGATCATGCTGACGCATTTATCGCGTATGAGGGTTCGCACACGGATGGACCTTTCATCAATCCGGGACGCTATGACCGGAACAACATCACCGGCAATTACACATTGCACCTGAATGAAAAAGAGTCTGTTGGTTTCAAATTGAATTTTGGGACGAACGACTTTTACTCCTCAGGACAGATTCCGCTAGATCTAGTGAATGAAGGACAGCTTGATCGTTTCGGATATGTAGATCCTTACGATGGCGGACACGTAAAACTCGGCACCTTCGGCACGTATTACAAACGCGAACTCAGCAATGGCGACATCCTGAAGGTGGACGGATTTCTCGGACGTTCGTTATTCGACCTGTATTCGAACTTTACTTTCTTCCTCAACGATCCGATTCATGGCGATGCGATTCAGCAACATGATTCGCGACTGCAGGAAGGAGCCAACGCGCAATACCTGCATCCTCATAAGGTCTTAGGGCAGCCCGCCCTTCTCACACTCGGCTCGAACTTCCATGACAATCAGATCCAGGTTGGACTCTTTCACGACGAAGCAAGACAGGTCTTGGACGTCGAGAGCGGCGCGCATGCGCACGTTACCAATGCCGCTGGGTATTTCCAAGAAGGAATCGAACTGCTGGATGGACGCCTGCACATGGATGGCGGCCTGCGATTCGACTACTTTCGGTTTGCGGTGAACGACAAACTGGACGCGGCAGATCGGGGTGTCGAAGGTGCGTCGCGGTTTCAGCCGAAAGCGAATGTATCTTTTACTCCGACATCACGACTGCCACTCACATTGACGGCCAGCTATGGACGAGGAATCTCCAGTCAGGACGCTCGTGGGGTGGTGCAGCGTCCAGAGGCTCCGAAGGTTGCAACCACGGATTTTTTCCAAGTCGGCGCCGCGCATAACTTGAAACGATTCTCGCTGAGTGAAGATTTGTTCTGGATCGACCGCTCGAATGAACAGGTCTACATTCCTGATGACGGTAGTTTCGAGTTGAAGGGCCCGAGCCGCTCGTACGGTTGGGAGGCAAAAACGTCGGTTCGGTTAACGAGCCATGTTGGGCTGAACGGCGGCATCACGCAGGTTTCGAACGCATTCTTTCAAGACACGTTCCCACGAGTTTACGTGGACGGCGCTCCGCACTCGGTGGCAAATGCCGGGATCACACTCTCGGAATGGCACGGCTTCAATGGATCACTGCGCTATCGTCATATCAGCAACTATCGGCTGGACGGACTCGATCCTTCGATTCGAGCGGCAGGACTTGATGTCGTGGATCTCAGTTTTTCAAAAAGACTCCGGCATGGGCTCGAACTCAACTTTGCGGTCGACAACCTGAATAACAAGAAGTATTGGGAGACGCAGAATTACTTCGAGTCACGCGTTCGCCCGGGGGACGCGGCCATTTCGCGGATCCATGCAACACCGGGATCGCCAATCGGGATTACAGTGGGTTTGACGTACCGGTTGGGAGAGAAGTAAGAGGCGTCCGCGTCTTCCAGATTGCCGGCTAATAAGAGCGACCTTGGTTCAGTGCCCTTCCGGTGCCCAGCCTTTTGTTCCTAGAAGAATACCGTGATTCCGCCCGGCTTCGTTGATGCGATAGATGCGAAGGTCGCTCCAGTCGAACTGCCCTTGAACTTGCATCAGTGAAGATGGCCTGACCTTCTCGTAAACTTGGGTCGCAAAGAGCACCTTATGCTTAGGGAAATGACGTGTAATTTGCTCAATCACCTCGCTGATTGGAGGCGTGGTGTGGAGAAGATCTAATCCGTTTACTTCATCGAGAGCTGTGCCCCATGGAGGTGCCACGAAGGCGACGATGCCTCGATGATCTGGGACTTCGCGCTGATCGAGGAGCGCGATGTAATCTCCGCGGAGAACCTCGATGTTCTGTCCGATAGCCTTCAGATTGCCGCGCGTGAGTTCAAAGACCTGCGGATCGGACTCAAAGGCAAAGCCCTGGGAGTTTGGCAGGTGGCGCAATATCCAGAAGAGCGTGTTGCAAGAACCGGCGAATGGATCAATGACCACGAATTCGTTCGCTGGCAAACGCGCTGCAACTGAGGCAATGTCCAGACCGATGCGATTGGCGAGATCGTCGCGAGTACACTCTACCGCGGTGCGTCCAAGGAGCCGTATCCCACGACCGTACCATTCTCGCGGCGGCATCCCGTAAAGGCTGACGTAATTCCTATCACCAAAGCTGTCGACTCCATATTGTTCAATTTGTGCGAGGGTCAAGACTTCGTTGCGCTTAGAGCCGTGCAACAACAAGGCCCGATCATGAACACTGGGCGAATTTCCTGTGCTCTCATTCATCAGCCCAACTCATATGTCGAGTGATCCGGTAGTTAGCCGAAATCTCTTTCATTTACGGATGCGAGAAGTTGGTCTCGCTTGCACAGGCTTTCTTGAAATCAGAGTAACTGCTCCAATCAAAGGTCACGGAGGCGTGGTCCATTTTCAGGCCGGAGCGGAATGTGCCTGCAAATTCACCGCGGTCGTCCATCACGAGTTCCTTGCCATGCCAATAGCCGAAGAGATCGAAGTAACCTTGGCGTTGGCCGACGTCGAAGGTCTTCCGTTCGAGCAGACGAAACTCCATCAGGCTGCCCTCAGTGCTCCGCCAGCCGCCATATATGGTTCCGCTCAATTTCAGATACTGAACCGTTCCAGGAGAGGTGCATAGCCACCCAGCGCCCTGCAGACCTCCGGTGGGGCGCAGTCCGTCGAGTCGAAGCCGCGAAAAGTGAGAATCCGGAAAAAAGTAGACGTAGAGGGGGTAGACACCGTTCTTTGTAACGAGCTTGCCGCGGCCCGACCAGTAAAGGAGCGGCGTGGAGCGTCCACCGATGTGAAACGCCCATGGGCTGGTTATTGCGGCCACCCCGTAAACGACAGCAAGACAAAGAACGAGCAACGCGAGAAGGTTGGCAAGACACCCACGCCGCCGGCGAATCACCATGCGCAGAGTATATTCGGCTTACGAATTCGCCGGAAGGGGACGGGCGGAAAGGCACTTTACCGGATGGCCGTACATCGTCCTTGTGAAACTCGTCGTGATGGTCAACATTACATCACCATCTTCACGATAGCATTCACCAGCTCAGCGGTTGGGGTACACATGATAATGACCGGCACAAGCGGCAAGGCCGCCTGCGAGGCGAGAAAGATGACCAACCGTTTGGTGATGGGCGCAATAGACATCTCCTGGATAACCGAGTAGCTGTTCCCTAGATCGGCGAGAGATTGCAAGTCGGCAGTTCCCAGCAATGCCTCGGACGCTGGCTCGCTCGGGTGGACCCATTTGCGATCAAACGATTCCGTGTACTGATTGGCTAACTTTCCATATTCCAGCAATCCTGTTTTGCGCACGCGTTGCATCCTCGGCGACAACAGAGTCAGTGGCAGCAGGCCAAGGATCAGGGAAAGGACTATGTATCCTCCCATGAGGACCTGGAACGAAGCGATTTGCCTGCCCTCGAACAGGACGCTGTTAGCAATTCTGCCGGCGAAGGCGCATCCGAGTGCGGCGAAGACGATCCCGAAGCCACGCTGCGTCAGGCTAAGAAAATCCAGGCCTGCGGCGCGATCGGGATGAGTTGGCATGAGATGAAGCTTCAATCGGCCGATCTTCCATAGCAGAACCGACCATATCAAATAGCGATAGAGCCAGCGGTAGATCATGAAGCGCAGAAATGGCGCACTAACGACTGCGTACCACCATCCCGGCAGGGTTAAGGCACCCGTGGATGTTGAGTGCCAACTAGACACCGCAGCTGCGGTCCACTCGTGCTCGAAGAAAAATGTGGGAAAGAAAGCTATCGCAAGTAATACCAGTTCGGGAATCTTGGAGTCCCGCAACCGCTGCGTGCGATGGAGAACCTCGCGGAACTCGGGCAATCCATCTTCCTGGACGATCCCGGCGCTGACGAACTGCTTTATGGCGCGCCGAATCGATGGGTCGATCACAACTTCAGCGATCATGAGCAATGGCAGGGCAAGAATCAGCCTCCCGTAGGTTGCGAAATCATAGAGCAACGGGACTTGCACCTTGTGACCGAAGGCGAGTCCATCTTTCAATGAGAGCACAAGGAGAGGAATCCAGGTAATTGCGATGATGGCCCCGATTCGTCGCATCAAATTCGGTAATTCGAATCGAAGGAGGCCGATGCGCAAAAGGTAGTCGTAGACCGGGCCGCCGACCACCAAGGAGAAATCATCGAGGGTATGATCGCAGGCCTCGCTCGCACCGCTTCTTGCAGGTTCGAGAGCAGGGCCATCTCGTGGCGGGAGTTCTGGATTTCTTAGCGGTGCTCCCATGACTTCCTCTCTTCTTAAGATCGCCGTCCCAGTTCGACCTCGGAGTTAAGCCTTCATGGTGAAAAGTAGCGAAGCACTTCCCTGTTGCCTATTTCTTCTTCGCCAGGATGCCGTTGAGGTGAATGATGGCCGCGGCCGCCGTGTACCTCACGATGTCCTTCTCGTCGTCCAGCCTGGGATCGATGGCACCGAGCACAGCGGGATCTCCGCGGCGAGCGAGCGAATCGACAGCGGCTACGCGCACAAGCCAACGGCTGTCCTGGGAGGCCTCCACCAGGGCCTGACCGCTCTTCGGATCTGGATCCTTCGCCAGGATTCGTGCGGCGGCGGCCATGACGGGAGAGGTATCGTCCTTGGTCAAGGCTTTGACGGCGCCCAGGCCAACGCCAGCAAAGGGAATGAAGCCGATTCCCTGTTCAAATCCGAATTGGGCCATCTTCTTCGGATCTTTCAACATCTTTTTTTGGTCGTCGAGCAGGGCGCCGCCGCTTTTGCGTTCGCCTGTAAGGATGGCGTAGTAGACGCCATAGCCCAAGGGATCACCGAGCGCGATTAAGGAACGACCACCGGCCATGACAACGGACACCTCCTTGTCGGTCTTCGTCACCTCCTGGATTCTTGGCACGGCAGACTTTGCTTTCATATCGGCGAGGGCCTCGATTGCCGATGCGCGCACTTCAGGCGCCTCGTCTTTTAGCGCATTGAGTGCAAGTTCGGCCGCCTTGGGATCACCCTCAATCAGGCCGAGCACCCTGACTGCGCCCGCGCGACGCACGGTGTCCTTCTCTGCAATTCCGGCTTGCAGAGTAGACCAGGCTCTATCGGTTCCGGATTGAGCCAAAGCGCGGCTGATCGGGAGGAAGGAGAAGGCTAAAACCACAATTACGAATGAAGTACTGGGTAATTTGGAGGTCCGCTTTGAGCCAGCGATGTACCGAATGGAACCTTCGCTTGCGGTGTCGGTGTATGTCATAGGCGCGCAACTCCTTCTGGCTGGACGCAGGTAGCGTCTGACGCATAAATGATTTGCTGCCCAGGCGGAATGTATAACTGTCAATTTTTGCAGTGCAAACGAAGCTGGCCCGAGCGGAAGCGATTGTAGTTCGCATCCATCTCAGGCCAGGGTTAGGTCGCCTTGGCGTAAAGAGTTACTGAGTCAGCTGAAATACAGTCCCCTTCCCGAACGCTCCACCTTGGGTGGTGGTGCCGTAGATCCCATCGGACCGCAGGACGAGAGTTGAGGTTGGCCCGAATCCGTTCGGTCCGCCAAATGACACCAGCGCACGCTCACGCCATGGGTCGCCGCGAATTTCCGGAGGATTCAGAACAAAGACGACGCCACCAAAGTCAGGACCACCCTTCCCTCCAGTGCGCGCCGTCCCGAAAAGCCGTCCTCTTTGGTCCATCACAACTCCAGCTTCGGGACTTCCACCATCCTGACCACCGGAAAAGTTGTACAGAACCGTTTGGGCCCAAGGGTCGCCGGGCTTCCCAGGCGGAATAAGTTGATACACGGTGCCTGCCTGACCGCTTCCTCCGCCGCTAGTGGTTGCCCAGATCACGCCCTTCACATCGACGAGCAGGCGGCCGAATGGACTGGAACCGTCTGGTCCGCTGAAGGAGTAGATGACGCTCTCTGTCCATGGATCACCAGGATTGAGCGGCCGAGCCAGTTTGTATATGGCGCCTACATTGTTGGCCCCGCCTTGCAAAGTGGATCCGAAAAGATTTCCATCTTGATCCAGGCTCAGTTCACTCGAGGGAAAGGCGGCATCTCCGCCGGGCGCAAAGTTATAAAGGACGGTTTCGACCCACGGATCGGTCGGATGCGCTCCGGGAGCCAATTGGAAAACCGTTCCACGACGATTCGTTCCGCCGGCTGAAGTGACTCCGTAGAGCACGTGATCCTGTCTGCCGGCTATGACACCGGCATTCGGGAGTGTTCCATCGGTCGGTGTCGCGCCAAAACTATAGAGGATTTTTTCCGTCCAAGGATTGCCGGGCGCAGTCGGCGGATACGCTCCAAAAACAGTGCCCATATTGTGTGCGCCACCCTCGAGTGTAGTTCCGTACAATACGCCGTTCCCAGTTAGAACCAAGCGACATACTGGTACGGCTGCAGCGGGCGATGGGCCAAAACGGTGAAGAATAGTTTCGGTTCCGCCTTGCAGCTGGAAGATGATTCCGTCTGAGCTCGACTTACCTCCCAGAGCGGCAGTTCCATACATGTTGCCAGCCTGATCGAAGACGACGCCAGCCTGTGGATTCGCGCCATCACCTCCGGGTCCGCCAAAGTCGTGAAGTGTGGTGAGCGTCTGTGATGAGGCAAACAGGCTGCAAAGAAGAAACATTGCCAGACTCATCACGATCCGAGTGGACGAGTTCCCACGCAAATCGCAGGCAAGGTCAGAGATTTGTTTACGAGCGCAATTCATCGTGCGATGCATAGTTCGAGGACCTCGAATCAAGAAGGAATTTGCCGCTGAAGCTTGGCGAATGGCCGCTGAGCGCCTGTCTTGCCTGGAGACGGAGGGCGCGGATAAGCCAGTCTACGCTCCTCTTCGACAATCGGAAAGGCGCGTGGGAACAGAATTTTCGGATCGGTGCAGCCCGCGAGATTACACGGCCGGCGCTGGACCGAGGGCAAGATTGCCTAGCACTCAACCTGCTCTGCAGGAGCACTCAGTCCTATTTGCGGTAGTAAGAACCCTATTTTGGAACGACTTCCATGGCCCAGATGGCTCCCGGTCGCATGTACATACTGGCGCGGTAGAGGCCATCGGAGTTGTAAGCTTCGGGCGTGCGGAAGAAGTATCCGCGGTCTCTCCAGACGACGTTGTAGACGCCCTTTGCGGCTTGGAATGCCTGGTCGCGCATACCTAATGTCAGCATGTGGGAAGCGACACTGAAGGTTGTGCCTGCCCAGACTTCCTCCACCTGGTTATTCTCGTGAAGAATATCTCCGTTCGCAGCGATCCCGTTGATCGCGCCCATTTCACCCTGCTTGAACTTCATGACGTTGTAATCGAAGACATGCTGAAGCGCTGAACGTTGCATGGTTTGTGGCACCAAGTCTCCGAGTCCGGTGATGGTGGCATACCATTGCCCGGCAAGTTGTTCGGCCATGATGTTGTCGTGATACGAACTCCCCTGGTCGTAGTTGAAGTAGGTGCCGTTCCACAGGTCTTTGATGTAGGCACCCTGGGCTTTCTTAAACAGAGTGTCGTAATTCGCCGCCGTGCTGTTGTCACCTAACTTGCGCGCGATTTCAGCAGCGGCACGCAGTGCGCCAAGATAAAGGCCGCCGCTATAGGCACTCTCACCGCGTGCCACCCAATCGTCATACGTCTGATCAGGAAATCCGCCATTTTCGATCATTCCGTTTCCGTCGCTGTCGAATTGGCGAAGACGCTCCATCGCCTGCTTGATGGAGGTCCATGAATATTGCAGGAAATCTTTATCCTTGCTGCCTGTTAGCACATAGTCGCGCCAGACCATCAAGACGTACTTGCTGTTCAGGTCCCGCCAGTTGGAGACGTCCTGATAGTTGTATTGATTCACGGCAACAAAGGGATCCTCGAGAGGGGACCCTAGATCGTGAGGCGCAATGCCAGGTGCCTTGCGCGGGTGAGTCTCAAACTGGTGCTCATGATCCATCTTCCACAACCAGATGTATTGCTGCGGCAGGCTTTCGGGAACAGCGTCAATGTACTGCCGCATTTCTTGCTTCTCGAGATCGGGCCAAAACTTTAGCAAGGGGAATGAACCGTAGAAGCGAACATCAAACGATCCATAGAACGGATAATCAAAGGACTCCATGTAAGAGAAGCTGTCCGCATTCTTGGAAGAAGGATGGAGTGGGTTTGAAGCTCCCTTCAATTCGTGAGCCCAAAGCGAGCCACCATCAGCCAGAATGTAAAGCTCATTGAACAACTGGCCCCGATACCAAGCAGGCTTGGAGCCATCTCCTGTGTAGGGCTTTTGCCACGCGTCAATCTGGTTGCTCCAGTTCTGATTATTTTCCAGGGCTGTCCGGGCAATTTTCCAGGCGTTAGTTCCGGAGGCGTCGAAGTAACGCGTATAGTGACGAACCCACTTACGGCCGCTGCCAAATTGGACAATGGGAAGATCCCAGGACAAGACCATCGGGATCATCTTCTTTTCATTCGGAGCTAGGGTGAAGCGAACCGCGATCGCTCCGGCGATCTGTTCACCAGCGCTGGCGATTTCGATCGACCGGTTCGGCAGAGTTCCTGACTTCGCGAATGGTTCCCATACTTCGTTGCCGGGACGCTGTGGATCGAAGTAGTTGAGATAGCTGACCTCAGTGCCTTGTCCCCCGAGGGCGGCGATGACGAATTGACCATCCCATTCATCCGTCACTGGTTCCCTGCGAATGCGGTCGAAGACAATCCCCTGCATAGTTCCAGATTGAATGTTTTCAGAGCGGAACGTGTTCTTGTTCTGGGCGTTAAGCGCGTTATCGAAGCCTCGTGTGTAGTCTCGGAACCAGCCGATCATGTTCGTCCAGGAGAACAGGATGGAGACGGTGATCTGCTTTCCGGTTGGGTTCTCCGCATACCAGTTGTAGAGCGCCACCGGATAGCTCGTCTCCTTATAGTTGTCGGGCAGCACGGGAGAAAATTGCTCGAGCGTTAGATTTACTGGAAGCTGGGGCGAGTGATAAGCGAACCATGACTTCGGATAAAGCGCCGCATACTCACCGGCGCCTACGGGGTAGCTCCAATTCCACGCGGATAAGGCGCCTGATTGGGGTTTACCGGTGGACAATACTTGCGCGAGTGGTTGCTCACCTTGCGGCTGAACAAAAACTGCGAATTGATTGGCTGGAACGTTCTGATACTTGTGGACGCCAGCCTTGACGTGCCAACGCTCGAAATTGCCGCGATACGAGCGGGAGAAAGTGCCAGCGCCAAAACCGCCGACCGGCGAGCCTTGCCAAAAACCATCGTCGATGTTGCTTGCAGCGATCGGCTCCGGTTTCCCTGGATTTGCCACGGGTTGCCCGATCGGGATGCGCCATGCCACATCGGGAATCTGATCGCCGGCATGAAGAAAAGATGTAATAAGACACAAAGCCGCTAGGAGGAAGAAGTTTCGCGCTGTCATTTTTTCTCTCGTGTTAAATGGAATGATGGCGGACGAAAGGAACATAGTCTTCGCAGAACTTGTTGATAGCGTTATTTTAAGGTCGCGATAGCATAGCAGGAACACTCTCTTCGGGCACAAGAGGCGTGCCAATCCCAAAATGGAGATGGGGGCGAACGGACTGTCGATCCTGACAGTTACCGAAGTAAAGATGGGGGCATTTGCAACAAGCGTTTCATGATAGGAACGTGTGTTTCATGTGTGATATAGTTTTCTCGCTCAAGGCCAGCTTCCCCCAAAGTGCCGCTTGCATGGAAAAGATGCTCCCTGCGGGCGGCACCTCCTTTTGCAGCCTGAGAGCTTGGGCCGAACTCAATGGAGCACACAAGGATTTGTTGGAATCCTGAAAATCAGGAATGGTTTTGCACGAAGTGTGGCCGCACCAGTGACCATCTTGAGGAAGCAGACGCCCTAAACGAACTGGTGCAGTTCGAGTGCCAACTTCCGGTAGCTGACGAGACACTCACCAGCGTCTGATTTCGATAGACTCGGTGCCCCATCGGATTAAGGAACCATCACAATCGCCCCACTGACCGAGCTGCTAGGATTGGGATCCAGGAATGGCGATCCCTTCACTGTTTTGAGAGTACCGCTGGTAGGGTCCACTGAGATGGCGATAATTGCCTTGCTTCCGCCGCATCCCGGACCAGAAACTCCCACGCTATACAAAAATTTTCCGGATGGGTCCGAACGAATGATGGGCCCAGTAGTCAGTCCGTCGAGGCACTGAGCACTCTCGCCCATGAAGTGAATGGTCCCGCTGGCCTGATCGATGGAGTAGCTAGAAATGGTCTGGGCAATCCCATTCACCGCGAACAGAAACTTGCCACTCGGCAGCACTGCCAGGGTGTCTGGGTTGAAGGCGACCATAGGATCGAGACAGGGATAATTGGGAAACGGGGAGCCCGGAACTGCAGTCAGGACCCCGGTTTTCAAATCAATCCTGAAGCCGGAAATCGCGTTGTCGTATGTGTCCGCGGTGTAAAGGCGCGAACCCGCTACATCTTCGATGATATCGGCTGAGAAAGTCGCGGCGCATCCCGATACAGGAGGAACGGCGAAGGGCGATCCGGATATCGGCGTAAGAGCACCACTGGTTGCATCAATCGTAAAACCATCGATGGCGCCATCAAACTCGTCGTCAGCGACGTAGAGATACTTGCCAGTGGAATCGACCAATAGCGAATCAGGGCTGATCTGGGTCGAATATGGAGAACCTGGAATGGCCGTGAGAGATCCGTCAGGATTGACCGAGAATGCTGCGATCCCATCACCCTCTGTGGCGTTCGATCGGGTCACGTAAACAAACTTGCCCGATGGATGTACAGCAACCGCAGTTGCAATGCGCCCGACGTCGTATGGAGACCCCGGCACTTCCTTCAGATATCCAGTGGCATGATCGATGGTGTACGCCGAAACGTCATTCGTGCTCACATTCGCAACGTAAAGGTGAGTTCCCGAGGGATCAGACGCGCCGCGGTATGGTTCTCCATGGGCAGGCACAACTTCCTGGCCAGTAGGAGTCAATATGCCGGTCACGGCATTGAGAATCCAACCAGAGATGCCGTTGGCCTCGATCGCATACAGAAGATGGTGCGTTCCACCCTTTTCCGTAACAGTGATCGTCACCGGTGTTTTGCCAACAGCGCCGCAATTGTCCCAAGCTTGGACGACGGTGTTATATGTGCCAGGAGCCAAGGAGAGAGTTGTATTAAGGTCATCGTCCTTTACGGTGTAGGCATTGACCCCGGGGGCGGTATAGATCCGAATAGCTGCGATCCCCTTTTCGCACGTCGGACTCATTGCGTGGGCACGAAAAGGAACCGGCGAGTAACCACTGCCGCCTTCTTTCGGCGACATGACTTCCACAGTTGGTACTGGGTCGGACATAACGGCGAGGGTTGAAGCAAAATCAGATGCCAGACTGGATTTTGAGGCGGCCAAAGACACGACGGCGAGGAGAGAGAGGGTGGCACACAACCTTGATTTCATTTGGGACGCTGCCTTCTATCGTCATTCCGGAGTCCGGGAGGGGGATGACGATCCTCATTGCGTCACCTAAGATGACGGGAGTTCCACGAGGTGTTGCTAGAAACGTAGCACACTTTCCTGAGGTAAGTAGAAGCTAGCGTCGCTATAATAAAAACATCCAGCAACTTACATTTCTTTTAGTGTATGGCGCCTGTTCGCGCGCGTAAGTGATGGTACTCTGCGCTTACTTCGGATTCTCTGACTTAAGAAACGTTCCGCGTTCGAGATCCTGGAAGGCCTGCCTGAGTTGTTCCTGTGTATTCATGACGATAGGCCCGTACCACGCAACTGGCTCCTGGAGCGGCTTTCCGGAGACCAGAAGGAAACGGATTCCTTCGTCGCCAGCATGTACGGTGACCTCGTCGCCTCGATCGAAAAGTATCAGCGAGCGATTGTCGACTTCAGAGGGCGGCTTAGTGTCGGCCCACTCGATCGGTTCCGTGGGCACAGAAAGTGGACCGGACGCGTTACAGAATTTCCCTCCGCCAGCAAACACGTAGGCAAACGCGTGGCGAGTAGTTTCAACTGGAAGGTTCTTATGCCGGCCTGGTGCGACTGATATATCGAGGTAGATCGGGTCGGCGGCGATTCCATCCACGGGGCCGGACTTACCCCAAAAGTTGCCACACACGATCCGGACGTGTGTGCCGTCGTCGTCCGTGACCTCCGGAATATCAGTCGACTTCACTTCCTGATAGCGCGGTGAAGTCATTTTTAGGGAGGCAGGAAGATTTGCCCACAACTGGAAGCCATGCATCCTACCGGCAGTATCACCTTTCGGCATTTCTTGGTGGATGATACCGCTGCCGGCTGTCATCCATTGGACGTCGCCGGCGGCAATGGCGCCCTTGTTGCCCATGCTATCTCCGTGTTCGACGGTTCCGGCAAGAACGTAGGTGATCGTCTCTATGCCCCGGTGGGGATGCCAGGGAAATCCGGCGAGGTAGTCTTCAGGCACATCATTGCGAAAGTCATCGAGCAGAAGAAAGGGATCGAAATCGGATGTGTTTCCGAAGCCGAAGGCACGGCGCAGATGCACGCCTGCGCCTTCCAGAGTAGGTTTCGACTTGATCAGGCGCTTCACTGGGCGAATCGACATCGCTCCCTCCTGCACGAAGAGCACTTTGACTTTGAATTGGATTCATCTTCGGGGAGGAAGGTTCCCAGTTTTTGCGATGGAGCGAGTAGCTGTCGGAAACTGGCAGTGAGAAGTCACAGGAGTTTAGGGTCCATTTCACTTCGATTCGCAGAGCGCAGCAAAACGATTCCCACGTTGAAAAACAGCGTTCTTTCAGGGGTGAAGATTCGGTATGCCTCAGCAGATCAGGGTGTTATGATTCAGCGGAATGCGTGCTTGCCGCAAAGCCACCTTATTTCAATCCTCGAGAAATTAATACTATGGCCGTCACAAAACCGTCGACATCCGTAGCTCCGACCTCCGAAGTCACATCAACGCATCGGGCAGCCCTAACTGTGATGACCACATTATTTTTCATGTGGGGCTTCGTGACCGTCTTGAACGACGTGCTGGTTCCTCACCTGAAATCGATCTTTGACCTGAACTACACGAAGGTGATGCTGATCCAGTTTGCATTCTTCTCGGCATACTTCATCTTTTCGATTCCGGCAGCGAAGATCATCGACGCGGTGGGATACCAGAAGACACTGGTGATAGGTTTGCTTACAACGGGGCTTGGGGCGTTTCTGTTCATTCCAGCGGCCACGATTCTGTCGTATCCATTGTTCTTATGCGCGTTGATGGTTCTTGCCGCAGGGATCACGACCTTGCAGGTAGCTGCCAATCCGTACGTCGCTGTGTTGGGCCCGTCTCAAACGGCTTCGAGCAGATTGAACCTGGTGCAAGCGTTCAATTCACTGGGCACCTTTGTTGGGCCCTTCATTGGTGGTCTCTTTATCTTGAGTGCGGCGCCGCAGACGGCGGAGGCAATCCGGCAGATGACGGTGGAAGCCGCGCAGGCGTACCGCCTTCACGAAGCATCATCGGTAAAGCTTCCATATATGGTGATCGGCCTGCTACTGATTTTGCTGGCGGTCGTGATTGGGCTGTTCAAACTTCCTCCTATTCCCAGCGCACACAAGCACGGGGATGACACGCGAGGGCAGAGTTTGTGGAAGCATCGTCATCTCGTCCTAGGCGCGGTTGGAATTTTCGTCTATGTAGGCGCTGAGGTCTCGATCGGAAGTTTCCTAATCAACTATTTCGGACAAAAAGAGATTGCCGATCTTCCGGCTACGGTTGCGGCACGGTATGTTGCCTTCTACTGGGGCGGCGCAATGGTCGGACGATTTATTGGTTCTGCGATTCTGCAGAAAGTTCGCACCGGAATTGTCCTCGGAATCGCGGCAACGATGGCAGCGATTTTGGTAGCGACGTCGATGCTGACCGACGGGTCAGTTGCCATGTGGAGCATTATCTTCGTCGGATTTTTCAATTCGATCATGTTCCCGAGTATCTTCACACTGGGTATCGCGGAGTTGGGTCCACTGACTGGGGATGGCTCAGGAATACTGGTGATGGCAATCGTAGGTGGAGCGATCCTACCGGTGCTGCAAGGCGCTATCGCCGACCGCATCGGTATCCACCATGCTTTCATCCTTCCAATCATTTGCTACTTGTACATCGTCTATTACGCACTCCGAGGTTCGAAACCGATGGTCACAGCATGACCGCGATCGTCGCGTTCAAGGGGAGCGCTCACATTTGAGCGGCGTCACATCGTTGCAGGGGCGCTCCTAACCAGCCGAGATACAACCGGCATTTATCGCGTGGGGAACGCACAACATCCTATATAAGTAGCAGACAAGTCTCCGTATTGCTTTAGTCTGCAAGAAGGCGGCACTTTGGTTTGGGTCAGTCAAGATTGTCAGTTTCGTTGGAATTCGGGCATGCTTAAGATGATATGGCGAGAACTCTGGGGGTCTTAAAATGGAGATCGAACAACAGTCGAACAGTACGATCGACAGGACAGAACCGCGGAGTTTAATGCTGGACGCAAAAATCGACTATCACCTGCAGTACACCCTCGCCAAACGCCCTGGAGAGGGGACTTCGAACGACTATTATCGAGCCCTCGCTAATTCTCTAAGGCCATATATTCTCGACGCTCTCTGGGCAACGGAGGACCGCTTCCGTGCTGCGTCGGCCAAGCGCATGTATTACCTCTCACTGGAATTTCTTGTGGGCCGGTGTCTGCGCAGCAACCTGACAAACCTCGGGCTCTATGAAGCTTGCCAAAAAGCGCTCGACGCCCGCCATGTCAGCCTGACTGACGTCCTCGAGGCTGAGCCGGATCCTGCCCTAGGCAACGGCGGTCTGGGCCGGCTGGCCGCTTGCTTTCTGGATTCACTCGCGAGTCTCGGCATGCCGGGGTATGGGTACGGCATCAACTACGAGTTCGGTTTGTTTAAGCAGGAAATTCGAGGCGGACGGCAATACGAAACTCCCGATCAGTGGTTCGCGAACGAGTCACCATGGATGCTCGAACGTGCGGCCGACCTCTGTCTGGTTCCGGTGTATGGCCGCGTGGAACAGGGAACGGACCGCCTGGGAAATCCGAATGCGATGTGGATGGACTGGCGCTTGATCGTCGGAATTCCCTACGACTTGCCTATTGTCGGGCGCGGCGGACGCACGGTGAATTATCTCCGCCTGTTCTCCGCAAGATCTTCGAGCGAGTTCGACATGAACATCTTCAACACCGGCGACTATGTCCGCGCGGTGCAGGAGAAGATCTCTTCAGAAAATATCTCTAAGGTGCTTTATCCCAACGATGCTGCACCATCGGGGCGCGAGTTGCGCCTGTTACAGGAATACTTCCTTGTAGCCTGCTCGGTCCGCGACATCATGGGCCGCTTCTTCAAGGAGCATGACCGAATCGAGTTGTTCCCCGAGAAAGTCGCCATCCACATGAATGATACGCATCCGGCGCTCACGGTCGCGGAGCTGATGCGCATCCTGGTGGATGAGCACGAAGTACCGTGGGAGAAAGCATGGGAGTGGACGCAAGCAGTTTGCGCCTATACCAATCACACGCTGATGGGAGAAGCGCTCGAAAAGTGGCCGATGGGCCTGCTGGAGTATGTGATCCCGCGCCACTTGCAGGTGATCATGGAAATCAATCACCGCTTCCTGGAACAGGTGAGAGTGCAATGGGCGCAAGACGAGGCGCGGGTGCAGCGGATGTCCCTGATCGAGGAGGGGACAGAAAAGTCAGTGCGCATGGCGAATCTCGCGATCATTGGAAGCCATGCGGTGAATGGCGTGTCGAAATTGCACTCGCAGCTGCTCAGGGATGAACTACTGCCGGATTTCGCTGTTCTGTGGCCGGAGCGATTTCATAACAAGACAAATGGAATTAACCACCGCCGCTGGCTGGTGGAAGCCAATGCTCCCCTGACCGGACTCATTTCGCGCACAATCGGCAAGGAGTGGATTGCTGCCCCGTCCCGCTTACAGGAATTGACCGCGCATGCCGGTTCAGAAGAACTGCAGTCCGAATTTTTCGAAACGAAGTACCAGGCGAAGCTGCGGCTGGCCAAACTCATTCGCGAGCGGACGGGCGTCATCGTCAACAACACCAGTCTCTTCGATGTGCAGGTAAAGCGCATCCACGAATACAAGCGTCAATTGCTCAACGTACTTTCGATCCTCCATCAATATCTGGGATTGATCGAAGACGGAATCATTCCGCGCGTGCCGCGTACCTGGATATTCGCCGGGAAAGCGGCGCCAGGATATTACATGGCAAAGTTGGTCGTGAAGCTGATCAACGACGTGAGCCAGTGCATCCTGCGCGATCCGAGAGTGAAGGATTTGTTCTCGGTGGTGTTCCTACCAGATTACAAAGTTTCAATGGCGGAGAAGATCATCCCGGCGGCTGATTTGAGTGAACAGATTTCGACGGCCGGCATGGAGGCATCCGGTACTGGCAACATGAAATTGGCAATGAACGGCGCGCTCACCATCGGAACGCTGGATGGAGCGAACATCGAAATCCAGGAAGCTGTGGGCGCCGAGAACATTTTTATTTTCGGCCTAACGGCCAGCGAAATCCGCCAGCATCGCCAGAACAAGACGTATGTCTCGATGGACTACTACCATCAAAATCCATGTATCCGCCGGGTTATCGATTTCTTGGATAGCAAGGAACTCTGCGGGTCCGAGCCTGGGATCTACAAACCAATCCGGCAGGTGCTTTTGAGCGGGGGCGATCCGTATTTCAATCTTGCAGATCTCGAGTCCTATCTACAAAAGCAAGAAGAAGTAACGACCGCATACCTCGAAAAGCCTTCATGGGGACGCAAGGCTCTGCTGAATATTTCGGGGATGGGCTTCTTCTCAAGCGATCGGACGGTTATGGAATATGCCCGGGATACTTGGCACATAAAGTCTTATCGCGAGTGATTGCAGACAATTCCGTACAATTCCTTTGTTGTCGAGACGCGTCTCTCGCGGACGTTCGGCGGCAAATTGTGGGTCGCATCACCGATTTATTTGCTCTAAGCTAGAATGAAGGGCGCGTTGGCAAAACTTCAAAGGGTGGCCGCTTGATCGTCGGAGTTCCGAAAGAAATTTATCCGGGAGAACGCAGAGTTGCGCTGGTCCCTGTCGTTATTCCCACCTTAACCAAGGCGGGGTTCCAGGTCATCGTGGAATCCGGTGCAGGAGTAGAAGCCGGGTATCCTGATACGCGGTACGCGGAAAAGGGCGCGCAGGTTGTCGCCGACCGCGCAGCTGTGTTCAAAGCCGCCGACGTCATCGTTCAGGTTCTTTGCTACGGATCGAACGATCTCACCGGGCGCACTGACCTTGCCTTATTTCGCTCGGGCCAGGTGCTCATCGGATTTCTACGGCCACTGGGATCTTCGGAAATCAATCTCGAGATTGCGAATTCCGGTGTCACAGCATTTTCTGTCGAACTGATCCCTCGCACGACGCGCGCACAAAGTATGGACGCGCTCTCATCGATGGGCACGCTTTGCGGATATAAGGCGGTGCTGGTTTCGGCAGACCACCATCCACGTGTGTTTCCGATGCTGACCACGGCGGCGGGAACCATTACGCCAGCACGTGTGCTGGTAATTGGGGCTGGAGTCGCGGGGTTACAGGCGATCGCTACAGCGCGGAGACTGGGAGCTGTAGCATCAGCCTACGATCTGCGTCCCGCGGCAAAAGAACAGGTGCAGAGCCTGGGTGGCAGGTTCGTCGAATTGCCGATCGAAGCTACCGATGCGCAGGATGCACGGGGATATGCTCGCGCGCAGGATGAGAGTTTCTACCAGCGCCAGCGCGAACTGCTGGGAAAAGTAGTGCAAGAAAGCGATGTGGTGATTGCGGCGGCGGTGGTTCCAGGAAAGAAGTCGCCGGTGCTGGTAACCCGCGATATGGTCGAGAGGATGGAACCCGGATCGGTCATCTTCGATTTAGCGGCAGAGCGCGGCGGGAACTGCGAACTGACGCGAACCGGACAAACAGTAGTCGAGCACGGCGTGACGATCATTGGCGCGATCAACGTCGCAAGCGGCGTGCCCTATCACGCCAGCCAGATGTATGCGCGTAATGTTACGGCATTTCTGCAGTACTTAATGAAGGACGGAAAGCTGAACTTGGATCCCGAGGACGAGATCATTCGCGAGACGCTGGTCATTCATGGCGGCCAGGTCGTGAATGCCCGGGTGCGTGAGGCTTTCTCCATGCCGGCATTGGCTCCTCCGGTCAACGCATAAGATTTCCGTGTGTCGACAGATTTGAAGGATATACAAAGATGAGTTCGACTCTACTCGACGGGCTATTCATATTCATGCTGGCGGGCTTTATTGGGTTTGAAGTGATCCGCCGCGTTTCGCCGCTCCTCCACACTCCGCTGATGTCATTGACCAACGCTCTCGACGCGATTGCGGTGGTTGGAGCGATCGTCCTGGTCGGCGAACGCAAGAGTGAACTGGCCACCATCCTTGGGGCGATCGCCATCATCGCCGCCACTAGCAACATTGTCGGAGGCTTCATCATCACCGAACGCATGCTGAAGATGTTCAAGACGAGCCGGCCGACCAAATGAACACTCTGCCCGTTACACAAAGCGTCATTGAGATCATTTATCTCGTCGCCAGCATTCTTTTCATTCTTTCGCTGAAGTGGATGAGTTCGCCAAGCACGGCGCGACGCGGGATCCACGCCGGAGAGTTGGGCATGTTGCTGGCGATCGGCGGCACGCTGCTGCAACACGGCATCGTGGACTACACCACCATCGCCATCGCCCTGGTGATCGGGACAATTATCGGCATCCCGCTGGGCCGTGTACACATGACGGCGGTTCCTCAGCGAACCGCACTGAGCCATGCCTTCGGTGCGCTTTGCGTAACGCTCGTCGGCACCGCGGAATACTACCTGCGCGCTCCGGATGTATCGAAGTTCATGATGTCGGTCCTCTCGATGGAAGTCATCCTCGGGGGACTGACTTTCACAGGAAGTTTGATGGCGGCGGGAAAGCTACAGGAAATTCTGCCTCAGCGTCCGCTTGTCTATCGCGGGCAGAACTTCGTGAACGCGCTGCTCTTCGCGGCTGCCGTTTTCGTTGCCGTGTACCTGGTGTTCAATCCAGGGGAGAGACATCTCTACCCGGTGATGGTAGGGATTGCGCTGGTGTTTGGAGTGTTGCTGGTCATTCCGATCGGCGGCGCCGATATGCCGACGGTGATCTCGCTGTTGAATGCGTATGCCGGATTGTCGGCTGCGGCAATGGGATTTGTGCTGGACAGCAAGCTGTTGATCATTGCGGGCGCATTGGATGGATCTTCGGGATTCATTCTCTCGGTGATCATGTCGAAAGCGATGAACCGGTCTTTCAGCAATGTGCTGTTCGGAGGCTTTGGCCAACTGCAGACATCCGCTGCCGCAGGGCAAGAAGCAAAGACCACGCGCAGCGCCACCCCGGAAGAGGCTGCCGCGATTCTCTCCGCCGCAAACAAAGTTGTCGTCGTGCCTGGATATGGAATGGCCGTTTCGCAGGCCCAGCACAAGGTACGCGAACTGTACGATGCACTGTCGAAGCGAGGAGTGGAAGTCAACTTCGCGATTCATCCGGTTGCGGGACGCATGCCCGGCCACATGAACGTGCTGCTAGCTGAAGCGGACATCCCTTATGACCGACTGCACGACATGGACGAGATCAACGGGGACTTTCCGCAAACCGATGTTGCGTTGATCATCGGCGCGAACGATGTCACGAATCCTGCGGCGCGAACGGATCGCACCAGTCCGATTTACGGCATGCCGATCCTGGACGTAGACAAAGCCCGTACGGTGATGGTGATCAAGCGCGGAATGAGTCCTGGATTCGCGGGGATCGATAATCCTCTTTATTACTTCGAGAAAACGCTGATGCTATTCGGAGATGCGAAGGGCTTCGTGGGGAATATTGTGAAGGAGTTGGGGGGAGAGGGATAGTAAATTGTGCGGCGACCCGGTCCGCGTTTCCTAAGTACGCTCATAAACAAGGGGTTCCTCCACTTCGCCCGGCGAACGCCTTCGCTTCGGTCGGAATGACAAGTTTTCCTATTTTGAATGAACAAATCTTGCAGTATCGCCGGCAACAGCTGGTCCTTCACTGCGCTCTGGATGACAAGGCCTATTTATTTCCCGAGCTGCTGCGCTCGTGCTTGTTCTTTTTTCGCTTCTTCTGCACGGCCGAGCTTCTGATATGCCTCGGCTAGCATTGCGTGCGCTGTGCCACATTCGCTCAATCGAGATGCGGCGATCTCCAGGTGAATCGCTGCAGTTTTCGCATCGCCCGTTTTGAGCAAGGTCATCCCCATGTAGTAGTGAGCCCAGGAGGCATCCGGCTGAAGCTCGATGGCTTTGTGGAGAAACTTCGCGGCATCTGCGAATTTCTGCTGTTGCGCACTAGCTACCCCTAGGGCGTACTGAGCGAGATAAACATCGGAGCTCTTCGCCACGATGGGCTGAAGTGCGGCGATGGCTTTGTCGGGTTGCCCACCCATCACGTCGGAATACGCGCTCAGGACTTTATTGGCCGTTGCGATTTCATCCTTGGGATCGGTGCCGGTCGCCGCGGTACTTGCGCCTGCTGACTTCTGCAGGCCAACGTATCCCAATGAGGCCAGCTTCTGCATCTCGGACGAACTAAGTTGACTGCCACCCTTCGCGCCCTGGCTGAAGTGTTGATCGAATGACGCGAGTTGTCCGGCAATTGTGTCGAGAGTTCCTTTCGAAGTCTGTGCCAAATTTTTCGTTGCGGCGGGATCAGTAGTCACGTCGTAGAGTTCAGGCTTCGGCGCACGAATGTACAGGTACTTGTTCGCAATCCAGGATTCGAGACCGCTCCAGCCGAATCCCCGTTGCGATAGGTCGCTTCGGGCATAAACCTGTTGGTCTGGCGTCGAGCTTGCCTTCGCAATCCGAAGAAGAGATTGCCCCTGCATTTGCGATGGAACGGGTACTTCGGCGGCTTCGAGGGCCGTCGGGGCGACATCGACCAGGCGTACTCGGCTCGAGACGCGCTTTCCAGCAAGCTGGTTCTTGGGAAGCTTCACCAGCAGCGGCACCCGCGTGGTCTCGTCATATAAGAAGATGCCGTGCGTGTCCTCGCCGTGTGCGCCGAGGCTCTCGCCATGATCGGCGGCGACAATGATGATCGCATCGTCGTAGAGTTTCTGCGCGCGCAGCGAGGTAAGGGCCTTGCCGAGTGCCGTGTCGGCGGCGCGTACCGCGCTGTCGTAGGAGGTGCCATAGGGCGCGTGGGGATCGTTGAGATGAATCCAAACGAAAAAGGGTCCCTTGGCATTCTTAGTAATCCACGCTGAGGCACGGGTAATGACTTGATCTCCACGACGCTCAACCGAGGCAAAGCGGTTCTCCCCAGCCTGAGGAGGGTGGAAGCCGGCATCATAAGCTTCGAATCCGCGATCGAATCCGGGAGCGAAACCATTGCGAGGGTCGAGCGCAATCGATCCGACAAATGCGGCGGTGTGATACCCCTTGGCGTGGAGCACGTCGGCCAAGTACGGAAGAGACACCGCGAGGGGAGCGCCGAATTCAGTAGCCTGCGTGGTTTGAGGGTAGGTTCCGGTCAGAATGGTTGCGTGTGAGGTTACGGTGGTCGGCGCCTGCGTGTAAGCCTTCTCGAAGACGATGGAATTCTGCGCAAGGCTGTCGAGATTGGGCGTGAGCTTGCTCTTGGCGCCGAGGAATCCCATACGGTCAGCGCGAGTGGAGTCGAGTGTGACGAGAATAACGTTGGGCTTCGACGCCGCACCCCAGGCGGCCGAAATACACATCAATGAAACAACAAGCAACCAAGCTGCTTTCCGGAACATGGAATCAGTCTAATGCCTGCAGCGATTTTCCCGAAAGAAGGCTTCCCGGCGAGAGTCTTTCCCTCCCTTGACACAACCCTTGCTCCACGCCAGAATCACCTATCTACCTATTTCCTGGGTATACCGCTCTTCTGTTGTTTTCCGCATGCCCACCCGGGCAAATTGGGAAACCATTTCGGAGCCTTGAAGATAAAAGGAAGCATGCATTTGAAAAAAGCGGCTGGGGTTATGGGTGCGTTGCTGCTGTGCGCTGCGACCCTGCTGCTTTACTCGTGCCAGCGCGCCAGCGGTGAGTGGAATGGCCAGCAGAAGCTGATTATCCTAGGCATCGATGGGATGGATCCGCAACTGCTTGACCGCTTCATGCAGGCCGGCAAGATGCCGAACTTCGCGAAGCTGGCACAGATGGGATCGTATAAAAGGCTTACGACCAGCATTCCGCCGCAGAGCCCTGTGGCGTGGTCAAACCTGATTACCGGCATGAACGCCGGTGGACACGGCATATTCGATTTCATTCATCGCGATCCGAAGACGATGGAGCTGTACTTCTCGACCTCGCGCGTGGAACCGCCGAAGCATTCCATCTCGATTGGCAGCTGGGTGATTCCGCTGGGAAGCGGAAGCGCCGAACAACTGCGCCAAGGCAAAAGCTTCTGGGAGATTCTCGATGCGCATGGCGTGCCGAATTCGGTGATTCGCATTCCGGCGAACTTTCCACCGGTTCCGGCCAAAGGATTCACCCTCTCTGGCATGGGAACGCCGGACCTGCGCGGCACATATGGAACATTTTCGTTTTACACCGACGATCCGATGGCGACGCCAGGAACAGTCGAGGGTGGACAGATCATCCCCGTACAAGTGGAGAACTCGCAGGTAAAAGCAGCCCTGATGGGGCCGGATAACAGTTTTCGTAAGAATTCTCCGCCAGCCATGGAGCCATTCACGGTTTCGGTCGATCCTCTGGAGCCGGCTGCGAAGATTGAACTGCAGGGGCATGAGTTTGTTTTGAAAGAAGGTGAGTGGAGCGATTGGGTACCAGTGGAGTTTCAACTCATTCCGTTTTTCGGGAATGTGCGCGGGATGTGTCGCTTTTATTTGAAGCAGACGCATCCGCGGTTCGAGTTGTACGTGTCGCCGGTGAATATCGACCCTGCTGCTCCTGCGTTGCCGATCTCGACTCCATCGAGTTATTCGCGCGATCTGGCGAAAGAGGCCGGAGAGTTTTATACGCAGGGGATTTCCGAAGACACGAAGGCGCTGTCGGCCGGTGTGCTCGATGACAAGCAGTTTCTTGAACAGTCGCATACGGTGCTCGAGGAGCACCGGAAGATTTTCGACGCGGAGTTTCCAAAGTTCCACGAGGGATTGTTCTTCTTTTATTTTTCGAGCCTCGAC
>Ga0066903_100000218_pt1 | contig 32379 bp, 30 predicted proteins | sample PanSoiMetaGPlot1_FD_67491 | JGI IMG/M metagenome (GOLD analysis project Ga0066903, IMG submission 67491) | Tropical forest soil microbial communities from Panama analyzed to predict greenhouse gas emissions - Panama Soil - Plot 1 (version 2) | ecosystem: Environmental > Terrestrial > Soil >... | reverse complement strand
AAACGCGCGTTTCATCAACGGCATCCTCGCCAAGCTGAATCCGGCGCTCGCGACCCGCATCATCAACGTCGAGAAGAGCATCAGCTTCCTGCTGGCGGTGAAGGAGCGGATCGACGCGGGCGAGATGGTGGCGCTGCTCGGCGACCGCGTCGGCCTGGGCGATCGGGTGGTCGAGGTCGATCTGTTCGGGGCGCCGGCCTTGCTGCCGGCGGGTCCGTACTGGCTGGCGGCGAGCCTGCGGTGTCCGGTCTACCTGACCTTCGGCCTGTTTCACGAGCCGAACCGCTACGACTTTTACTGCGAACCGTTCGCCGATCGGATCGAGCTGCGCCGGGGCGAGCGCGAGGCCGACGCGCGCGTGTGGGCGCAGCGCTTCGCGCAGCGGCTGGAACACTACTGCCGCCTGGCGCCCGACAACTGGTTCAACTTCTATCCGTTCTGGCAGACGCGGGAGAGCCCCGCGTGAGCCGCGCCGCCCCTCCCGACGTCACGTTCGGCGCCGAGGCGCTGACGCTCGAGCAGATCTGCGACGTCGCCCAGGGTCGGGCGCGGCCGGTCCTGAACGCCGCGCCCGCCTACCGCGCGCGCCTGGAGGCGAGCCGCGCCAGCCTCGAGCGCCAGCTCGCGGCCGGGCGCGTCGTCTACGGCGTGACGACCGGCGTGGGCGAATCGTGCGACACCGAGGTCCCTGTTGCGCTCGGCGAGGAGCTGTCGACCAACCTGTTCCGCATGCACGGCGTCGGCACGGGCGCGCCCCTCGCCGACGAGGAGGCGGCCGCGGTCGTCGCGGCGCGGATCGCCTCGCTCGCGCGCGGTCACTCCGGCGTGCGCCCGCTGGTGATCGAACGGCTGGTCGCGCTGCTGGAAAAGCGGATCCTGCCCCGCATCCCCGCCGAAGGCTCCGTCGGCGCCAGCGGCGACCTGACGCCGCTTTCGTACGTGGCGGCGGCGCTGGCGGGCGAGCGCGAGGTGTCGTTCGCGGGCGAGGCGGTGCCGGCGGCGCGCGCGCTGGAGCGCTGCGGCCTCCCGCCGCTGGTCCTTCGACCGAAAGAGGCGCTGGCGCTGATGAACGGCACCAGCATGATGACCGGCCTCGCCTGCCTGGCGTTCGGGCGGGCGCGCCAGCTGGCCCGGCTGTCGGCGGCGCTGTCGGCGATGGCGAGCGAGCTCTTGCGCGGGAACCCGTCCCACTTCGACGAGCGCCTGTTCGCGGTCAAGCCGCACCCGGGGTCGGCCGCCTGCGCGGCCTGGATCCGCGACGACCTGGAATACGACGCCAGGGCCGCCGCGGCCGGCGCGCGCGTCCAGGATCGCTATTCGATCCGCTGCGCGCCGCACGTGATCGGCGTGCTGCTGGACGCGCTGGCGATGTTCCGTCCCATCCTCGAGACGGAGGTCAACAGCGCCAACGACAACCCGATCGTCGACGCCGACCGCGACGAGGTCCTGCACGGCGGCAACTTCTACGGCGGCCACGTCGCCTTCGCGATGGACGGCCTCAAGGCGGCGGTCGCGAGCGTCGCCGATCTTCTTGACCGGCAGCTGGCGCTGCTCTGCAACCCGGCCACCAGCCACGGCCTGCCTGCGGACCTGGTCGCCGTGGACGGGCCGGCGCGCGTCGCCCACCACGGCTTCAAGGCGATGCAGATCACCGCGTCCGCGCTGACCGCGGAAGCGCTGAAGCTGACCATGCCCGCCGCCGTCTTCAGCCGCAGCACCGAATCCCACAACCAGGACAAGGTGAGCATGGGATCGATCGCCGCGCGCGACTGCCAGCGCGTGCTGGAGCTGGCGGAGACCGTCGCGATCATCGAGCTGCTCGCCCTCTGCCAGGCGGCGGACCTGCGCGGGCCGTCGACGTGCCTGCGCCGCAGCCGCGCGCTTCACGCGGCGGTGCGCGCGCTGGTGCCGCGCAACGACGCGGACCGGCGGCAGGACGTCGACATCACGGCGGTGCTGGGTCTGTATCGCCGCGGCGAGTTGCCGTTCGGAACCGCGGACGTAGGTTGACGGGACCGCCGTGCGCGTCCTGGGCATCATCTTCGTGCTGCTCCCGGTCGCCGTGGCGGCGAAGTCGGCCAAGTCGGCGAAGGCGCCTCGCGACATCGACGCGCTGCTGGCGGGGCTGGCGAAGGCGCCAGGGCTCTACGCCCACTTCACCGAGGAGAAGCATCTGACGTTGCTCCAGCAGCCGCTGGTCACCACCGGGAGCATCTACTTCGCGCCGCCCGCCCGCTTCGCGCGCATCGCCGAGAAGCCGATTCCGTCGACGCTGATCGTCGACGGCAACCAGCTGCGGTTCGACAGCGCCGACGGCCAGGAGAGCATGAACCTGGGCGCGAACCCGGTGGCGCGGCTGTTCGCTGACGCGTTCGTGATGCTGCTGTCGGGCAACCGGGCCGGGCTGGAGAAGATCTTCAAGATGCAGCTCCAGCCGGCGCCCGGCGGCGAAGACTGGCGCCTGGTGCTGACGCCGCGGGTGGCGCCGATGGACAAGATGATCAAGGAGATGGAGCTGCGGTCGCGCGGGTTCATCGTCAAGGAGCTGATCGTGCGCGAAGCGAACGGCGACTGGACGCGCACGGCGTTCAGCGACGTGGATCTCGAACGCCGTTACAGCGCCGCCGAGCAGGCGCGCCTCTTCAAGCTGCCCGGCAAATGACGGCGCCCAGGGATCGCGCGCGGCTGCACCTCGGCGTCGCGGCGGCGCTGGCGATCGCGATGGTCGCCTTCTGCGCGCTGCGCCTGCGCGTCACCACCGACATCACGCACTTCCTGCCCGCCGGCACCGATCACGAGCTGGCCGAGCTTTCGCGCCGGCTGGCCGATTCCGCGCTGACGCGGACGCTGGTTCTCGACGTCGGCGGGTCGGATCCGACAGCGGTGCGGGACGTCGCGGCCGCCCTCGCGGCCGCCCTGGCGGCGAACCACGAGGTGGCGTGGCTGGAACGCGGGCCGACACCGGCCCTCGCGGAATCGGTCTACAAGCTGTACGCGCCGCGCTTGACGTATTTCGTCTCCGACCATCCCGAGACCGAGGTGCCGGCCGCGCTGTCCGACGCCGGCCTGGCGCGCGCCGCCCGCGCCTTGAAACAACAGATGTCGTCGCCGCTGTCGCCGATGCTGGCGCGGCTGGCGCCCTCCGACCCGCTTCAGTGGTTCCCGGCGATCCTGCGGCGGTTCGAGCGCGCGCGCGCCGGAACGCTGGACGTCGACGGCGATCAGCTGGTGACGCCCGATCGCCGGCACGCCATCGTCTTTCTCGGCACGCGCCATTCGGCGTTCGACAGCGCCGCCCAGGGGCCGCTGCTGGCCGACATCCAGCGCGCCTTCGCGGAGGTCAATCGGCGGGCGGGCGGCGGCCTGACGCTGGAGCGGGGCGGCGTCGCGCCGATCGCCGTCGACGCCGAGCGCCGCATGCGCGGCGACCTGACGCGCATCTCGGCGCTGTCGACGGCGACCGTCGTGCTGGTCCTGGTGCTGCTGCTCGGCTCGCTGCGCGGCCTGGTGCTGGCGTTCCTCCCCGTGATCGCGGGCGCGCTGACCGCGGCGACGGTCGGTCTGTTGCTGTTCGGCAAGGTGCACGGGATGACGCTGGCGATCGGCTCGACGCTGATCGGCGTGGCGATTGATTACCCGATCCTGCTGCTGACCCACCGGGTGCTGGCGCCCGACGAGGCGCCCGACGTCGCGCTCCGGCGCGTCTGGATCGGGGCGCTGCTCGGCGGCCTGACCACGGCGGCCGGGTTCATCGCGCTCGCCTGGACCTCGTTCCCCGGCGTGCGCGAGATGGCGGTCACCTCGGCGGCCGGGATTCTAGCGGCGCTCGCGGTCACGCGCTTCGTGCTGCCGCCGCTCCTGCGCGGGCGGCCGCGCCGGGCCCCGCTGCTCGCGCGCGGCGCGGCCGGCGGCGATCGCGTGCTCGCCTGGCTCGCGGCCCACCGCCCCCTCGCGGCCGCGATCACCGCGATCACCGTCGCCGTCTGCGTACTCGGCCTGCCGCGCCTCCGCTGGCTCGATTCGCTCGCCGCGCTGAACGCCGCCGACCCGGCCCTGAAAGCGGAGACCGACCGCGTGCGCGCCCGCGTGTCGCGCGTCGACGAGGGCCGTCTCGTCGTCGCGAGCGCGCCCGACGCCGAGCGGGCCCTGCGGATCAACGACGCCGTCGCGGATCGGCTGGAACGCGCGCTGCCCGGCGGCACGCAGCCGGAGCAATCGACGGGCGCCATCGTCTCGCTGCACGCGTTCCTCTGGTCGGCCGATCTGCAGGCGCGCAACCGCCGGGCCCTCGCCGCCGTCCCCGACCTCGCCGGGCGGACTCTCGCAGCGCTCGGGCGCGAGGGGTTCAAACCGGACGCGTTCGAGCCGTTTCGGCGCTCTATGGCAGCGCTGTCAGGACCACCCGCCGAGCCGCCGTTGCGGCTCGCCGATCTGCAGGCGTCGCCCCTCGCATCGATCGTCCGCCCCTTCGTCGTCCAGCTCGGCGGCGACGTCGGCCTCCTGACCTTCATGCGACACGGCGATCGCCTGGGCGACGTCGCGGCGGCGCTCGCCGACCTCCCGGGCGCGCGCGTCTTCGACCAGGCTCGCTTCCTCGACGAGACCTACGCCCGCTTTCGCCGCCAGACGCTGCAGGCGATCGGGATCGGCCTCGCGCTGATCCTGCTGGTGCTCTTCGCCCGCTACCGCCGCTTCCGCCCCGCGATCGCCGCCCTCTTGCCCGCCGCGCTCGCCGCTGCCGCGACGCTCGCCATCCTCGGCGCCGCTGGCGTCATGACCAACCTCCTCCACGTCCTGTCGCTTCTCCTCGTGCTCAGCATCGGCGTCGACTACGGCGTCTTCCTGGTCGAGTGCAGCCGCCACGGCCCGCTCGGCCCGACCACCATGAGCCTCGCCGCCTCCGCCCTGACCACGATGGCGTCGTTCGGCCTGCTCGCCCTCTCCAGCACCCCCGCCCTCCGCGCCATCGGCCTCACAACGGCGATCGGCATCTCCCTCAGCCTCTTGCTCGCGCCCGCCACGCTGGTACTGCTTCGCGCCCAACAGCGATGATTTCGCGGGCTGGTGATCAGGTCATCCGCAGCGTACGGTTTCTGTGTGAAGGTGATGAAGCTTCCGGTGGTTGTGCATCCAGGCGAGGACAACTGGCTGGTTGTCGAGTGCCCGCTCATTCCCGGCTGCATCAGCCAGGGAAAGACGCGCGATGAAGCGATTGCTAACATACGAGAGGCGATCGTCCTTTGCTTCGAGAACCGCGAGAACGAAGGGTGGTCCTTGCCGGCCGAGTACGAGGTCGTGCACGTCGACGTTGACGGATCTCAGTGATGCCGCTCAACCCCAAAGAGCTTCTCCTTCGTCCGATTCGATGGCGAAAGGTCAGTGATGGTCTATGGAGCGCGCGCGTCGAGGACCAAGAATGCTCTTTGCAAATGAACGACTTCCCGGACGAGCCCTTCTTCACGCTTACGGTCGGTCAGAAGAGCATCGACTTTGACGACGAGCCTCGAGCGTGGACGATTGAGAGAACCTAGCGGGGTGGGACGCTTGCCTTCCAGGATTGGTCTCAAGCGAACCAGCCTGACTGCGTGTGCTGTCGCGTTTGCCGCTCTGCTCGCCGCCGCGGGTTGCATCCACCACACCGTGCCGCCGGAGCGGCCCAGGATGGCGCCGCCGACGGCGGCCGAGCTGCCGCCGCCCGATGCCATCCCGGGAACGTTCGCCGTGCGGCAGAAGTTGAAGGCGACGTCGCCGAAGGGCGGCGGCAGCTTCGAGGCCGTCCTGCAGAAGCAGCCCGGAACGCTGACGCTGGTCGGGCTGACGCCGTATGGCTCGCGCGCGTTCTTGCTGCAGCAGACGAATGGCGACGTGCAGTTCACCAAGTACGTCCCGCGCGAGATGCCGTTCGCGCCGACGTTCATGCTGCTCGACATCCATCGCGTCCTGGATCAGTGGCTCGGCCCGCCCCTCCCGGCCGGCGAGCGCTCCGGCCAGGCTGGCGACGAAACGATCCGCGAGCGATGGCGCGACGGCCGCCTCGTGGAACGGACCTTCACCAATCCGAAGGCCCAACCGCCCGGCACGATCGCGATCATCTACGCTGGCTACGACGCGTCGGGCTTCGCGACACACATCACGCTGCAGAATGCCCGCCTCGATTACAGGATCGAGATCGACACCGTGCCCTTCCAGTGACGTCGTGAGGTAACCTGTCCTTTCGTTGCCCGCTTCTGTCCCCGTCACTGCTTATGCCGCCGTCAACGCCCTCGGGACCACGACCCGGGCGGTGATCGCCGCCCTGCGCGACGGGCAATCGGGACTCGGCCCCTGCCCCATCGAGCTGCCGTTCGAGACCCCGGTCGGCGCCGTGCCCGACACGATCCCGGCCTTGCCCCCGTCGCTCTCCGCCTGGGACAGCCGGACCGCGCGCCTCGCGGTGGCCGGCCTCGACGAGATTCTGCCCGCGGTGAGCCGCGCCGTCGCCCGCCACGGCGCCGACCGCGTCGCGCTGATCGTCGGCACAACCACCTCCGGCCTGGCGCGCACCGAGGACGCCTACCACGAGCTGCGCCGCACCGGCGCGCTGCCGCAAGACTACGAGCTGCACCGCCAGCACTCGTTCGGCGCGATGATCGAGGCGCTCCGCCGCGTGACCGGCATCGCCGGTCCAGGCTTCGCGGTGTCGACGGCTTGTTCGGCCAGCGCCAAGGCCGTCGGCAGCGCGCAGCGGCTGCTCGCCGCCGGTGTCGTCGATGCGGCGCTGGTCGGCGGGGTGGACGCGCTGTCGCAGACGACGCTGCGCGGGTTTCACAGCCTGCAGATCCTGAGCCCGGTCTTCTGCCGGCCGTTCAGCCGCGACCGGCGCGGCATCAACATCGGCGAGGGCGCCGCGTATCTGCTGCTCGAGCGGCAGGCGGACGCGGCCGTTCATCTGCTCGGTGTCGGCGAATCGTCCGACGCCCACCACATGTCCGCGCCCGATCCGACCGGCGAGGGGGCGCGGACGGCGATGGCGGCGGCGCTGGCGCAGGGAGGCGTCGCGCCGGACGAGGTCGACTACATCAACGCGCACAGCCCGGGCACGCGCCTCAACGATCTGTCGGAGGGGCTGGCGGTGGCCGCCCTGTTCGGCGGCCCCGTGCCGATCGCGTCGACCAAGGGCTACACGGGCCACCTGCTCGGCGCGTGTGGCGCGACCGAGGCACTGTTCTCGATCGTCGCCGTCGAGCAGGGCTGGATCCCGCGCAGCGTGGGCGCCGATCCGGTCGACGCCGATCTGGGCCTCCAGGTGCCGACCGCGCGCCTCGATCGCCCGTGCCGGCGCGTGCTCAGCAACTCGTTCGCGTTCGGCGGCAACAACGTCAGCCTGCTGTTCGGCGGGAGCAATTGACGGTGCGCGCGCGCGTCCTCGGCATCGGACTGTGGACACCGGGATTCCCGAGCCCGGCGGCCTGGCTGACCGGCCGGCCGACCGACGGCGCCGATCTCCCGAACGCCGCCGCGCAGGCGAAGATGCGCCGCCGCGGCAGCCTGCTCGTCAACATGGTCGCGGATGTCGCCGCGCAGGCGAGCGCGCAGGCCGGCGTTCTGCTGTCGGCGCCGCGGATCGTGGTCGGCTCTGCGTTCGGCGAGCTGGCGACGCTGCTCGAGATGCTGGACGAGCGCGAGGGCGACGGCGTCCTGTCGCCGCTCCGCTTCCAGAACAGCGTGCACAACGCCGCCGCGGGGCAGCTGTCGATCGCCCACCGGAACCGGGCGCCCGCGACGTCGCTCGCCGCGGGCAACGACACGGTCGCGATGGTGTTGCTCGAGGCGATGACGCTGCTGGCGCTCGGCGGGGACGAGGTGATCGCGATCGTCGCGGACGAGGCGCTGCCGCAGTCGATCCGGCCCGGCCACCACGCCACCCCGATCGCGGCCGCGCTGGTGCTGGGCGCCCCAAGCGGTGCGCGCCCCGCCCTCGCCGTTCTGGAAGACCTGCGGCAAGCGGACGTGACGGCCGGCGCCGCGGAACGGCCGCTGGAGGCCGATGAACCGTGCGCCGTGGTCCTGCCGCTGATCGCAGCGCTGGCGCGCGGGCAGTCGGGGCGGGTGGACGTCAGCCCGGCAGACGACCGGCGGTGGTCGATCAATGTGGTGAGCGCGTGACTGCGTTTCCGCCCATCACGGAGGTGGTCCCCCACCGCCCGCCGATGCTGCTGCTGGACCGGGTGCTGTCGTACGATGGCGAGCTGGTGGTCTGCGAGCTGGTCATCGAACCGAGCTCCCCGTTCGCTGTCGGCGGCGAGGTGCCCGCGATCGTCGGCCTCGAGTACATGGCCCAGGCGACCGCCGCCGGCGCCGGGCTGTCCGCGCGCGGCAAGGGCCAACCGGCGCGGATGGGCTTTTTGCTCGGCTGCCGAAACCTGACGATCGCGGTCGACAGCTTCCGCGTCGGCGACCGGCTGACCGTCGAGGCGCGGCGCACCTGGGGCGAGAACGACCTCGGCAGCTTCGCCTGCCAGGTCCGGCGCGGCGACGACGTTCTGGTCGAGGGCGCGCTGACCGTCTACCAGGGTTCGCTGCCGGAGGAGGCGGCGCGATGACCCGCGTCGCGCTGGTGACGGGCGCCAGCCGCGGCATCGGCGCGGCCATCGCGCGCGAGCTGGCCGCCGCCGGCTGCCACGTCCTGATCAACTACCGCAGCGACGAGCGCGGCGCCGCGGCGGTCAAGGACGAGATCGCCGCGGCGGGCGGCGAGGCGACGCTGCTGCCATTCGACGTCGCCGATCGCGCCGAGACGACGGCGGCGCTCGCGTTCTGGTGCGAGGGCGATCGCGCCATCGACATCATCGTCAACAACGCCGGCGTCGCCCGCGACAAGCCGTTCCCGTCCATCGAAGCCGCGGACTGGGAGCAGGTGACGCGCACGTCGCTGGACGGCTTCTTCAACGTCACCCGGCCGCTCGTGATGCCGCTCGTGCGCCGGCGCTGGGGCCGCATCGTCAACATCGCGTCGCTGGCCGGGCTGGTCGGAAATCGCGGCCAGGTCGCCTACTCGGCCGCCAAGGCGGGCCTGATCGGCGCCACCCGCTCGCTCGCCAAGGAGGTCGCGAAGCGTAACATCACCGTCAACGCGGTGGCGCCCGGCCTGATCGACACCGACATGATCAAGCAGGCCGCGGCCGGCGCCGACGAGCTGGCGAAGCTGATCCCGATGCGCCGCCTCGGGCTGCCGTCCGAGGTGGCGAAGCTGGTCCGCTTCCTGGCCAGCGATGACGCCGCCTACATCACCGGTCAGGTGATCACGATCGACGGAGGTCTGGCGTGAGCGCGGCGGGCGGCGGCGGCGCGACGGGCGCAAGCGGCAAGAGACGCGTCGTCGTGACCGGCATCGGGCTGGCCTCGCCGATCGGCCACGATCTGCCGACCGCCGTGGCGGCGCTGCGCGACGGCCGCCACGGCATCGTCGCCATGCCGGAGTGGGCCGACGTCCAGGGGCTGGCGACGCGCCTGGCCGGCCTGGCCAAGGACGTCCCGTTCGGCGACTGGCCGCGCAAGAAGGTCCGCAGCATGGGGCGGGTCGCGCTGCTGGCGACGTACGCGACCGAGCAGGCGCTGAAGGACGCGGGGCTGGAGCAGGACCTTCATTCGATCCCCGACATCGGCCTCGCCTACGGATCGACACACGGATCCTCGACGGCGCAGGAGGAGTTCTGCCGGACGCTGTTCGCGCGCAACGGCCTGCGGGGCATCCCCTCCACCAGCTACCTCAAGTTCATGAGCAACACCTGCGTCGTCAACCTGGCCCACTTCTTCGGCATCCGGGGGCGCGTCATCGCCACCTGCGCCGCCTGCACCAGCGGCAGCAACGCGATCGGCTACGGCTTCGAGGCGATCCGCGACGGCGAGCTGGACATCATGCTGTGCGGTGGCGCGGAGGAGATGCACTTCACGCACGCCGCCGTCTTCGACATCCTCTACGCGACGTCGCGCCATTACAACGACCGGCCCGGCGCGGGATCGCGTCCGTTCGACGTCGATCGCGACGGCCTGGTGGTGGCGGAGGGCGCCTGCACCTTCGTCCTCGAGGAAGCGGAGCGCGCCCGGCGGCGCGGCGCGCGCATTCACGGCGAGGTGATCGGCTTCGGCACCAGCTGCGACGGCCAGCACGTCACGCAGCCCTCGCCCGAGGGGATGGCGGCCGCGATGCGGAACGCGCTCGCCGACGCGCGCGTCGCGCCCGAGGACGTCGACTACATCAACGCGCACGCCACCTCGACGGACATCGGCGACCTCGCCGAGAGCCAGGCCACCCTGCAGGTGTTCGGCGACCGCGTCCCGATCAGCTCCACCAAGGGACACACCGGCCACACGCTGGGCGCCTGCGGGGCGCTGGAGTCGGCCTTCTGCCTGGCCATGATGAACGACGGTTTCCTGGCACCGAACCGCAACCTCGACAAGCCCGATCCCCGTTGCGCGCCGCTCCGCTATGTGCGCGAGACCAGCGAGGCGCGCGACCTCCGGATCACGATGAACAACAACTTCGCGTTCGGCGGCATCAACACATCGCTGGTCTTTCGTCGGGCATGAACGTCGCGGATGTCCTGATCATCGGCGGTGGGCCGGCCGGCTCCACCGCCGCCAACCTGCTGGCGCGCGACGGCCACGACGTGCTGGTGCTGGAGAAGGAGGTGTTCCCGCGCTTCCACATCGGCGAGTCGCTGCTGCCGATCGACCTGCCGATCTTCGCGCGGCTGGGCGTCACGCTCGACGCCCGAAACTTCCTGCGCAAGGACGGCGCCGAGTTCATCGACGAGCGCACCGGGGCCACGGCGACCTTCACCTTCGCCGAGGCGCTCGACGGCACGCCGCAGAGCGCGTACCAGGTCGAGCGTTCGAAGTTCGATCAGCTGCTCTTGCAGCAGGCGGAGGCGCGCGGCGCGCGCGTGCGCACCGGCATCAAGGCCGACGCGATGACCGTCGAGGACGACGCGGTCCGCGTCGACACCGCCAGCGGCGCCTTCCGCGCGCGGTTCCTGATCGACGCCACCGGACAGGACGCGTTCCTGGCCCGCGCCCAGCGGACCGTGCAGCCGCTCAAGGGCTTCGGCTGCGTCGCCGTCTTCCGGCACTACGACGGCCTGCAGTCGGCGATCGTCGACGAATTGACCGCCACCGGCAACATCAAGGTGCTGATGGTGCCGGACGGCTGGATGTGGCTGATCCCGCTGGCGGGCCGGCGTCTCAGCCTCGGCATCGTCAGCCGCAACGCCGTCAGCTCGCCCGACACGCTGGAACGGGCGATCGCGGCGTCGCCGCTCACGCAGCGCCTGATCGCGGGAGCGGCCGGAACCGCGCCGCGCATCATCCGCAACTTCAGCTACCGCAACCGGCGACCGTACGGGCGGCGCTGGGGCTGCGCCGGCGACGCGTCGTGCTTTCTCGATCCGGTATTCTCGTCGGGCGTGTCGCTGGCGATGCTCGGCGCCGAATCCGTCTCCGATCGACTGTCAGCGGCGCTGCGCGCCCGCAACGAGGACGATCCCGAGCTGCTCGCGGCGCACGCCGCGCGCATGGAGATCGGCTACCGCACCTTCGCCGCGATCATCTACCGCTTCTATCACCTGGAGCTGGTGCAACGGCTGTTCTTCCCGCGGACCGACGGCGAGCCGATGCGGGCCGGCATCACCAGCGTGCTGGGCGGCGACTTCTGGCGCGACGACAATCGGTTTCAGCAGATGCTGCTCAACTCCCTGAGCCCCGAAGCGTGGCCCCCCTGAAAAACCGCCGTCGCTGACGCGGCACCGACGGTGCTGACGGTCGCGACATCGCTGTCAGGGGCGTGGCGGCCGCGAAGCACGTCGACAACGCGTCGGGAGGTGCGATATCGTAGTGGCGGTTGGTGTACGGATGTCGTTGAATTCCTGTCACTTGGGGCACGGGTCGTCGGAACTTTCGCCCCGCGCGTGCGTTGCTGGTCGGTCGGTCGCCAGGCGCGATGCTTGTCACGGCATTTGCAGAAGGGGAAGTCCATGAGGCCAAACCAATTCGTCGCCGCTCTCGTGATCGGGGGGATCTTCCTGGCGGGGACCACCCGTGCGTACGGCCAGATGCCTCCGCCCCAGCCCCAGCAGCAGCCGGCGCCCTACCCGCCGGCCGGCTATCCGCCCCCCGGCTATGCGCCGCCCGGATACCCGCCTCCCGGATACCAGCAGGGACAGTACGTGCAGCCGATGAATCCCGGACCGCAGCCGCCCGCTTCCGCGGTCGCGCCCAACGGCGAATACGTGGCGCCGCTGTCGCAGACGACGCAGCCGACCTACGTCCCGCAGAGCGTGGCGCTGTCCGGCCCGCGCTTCATCAAGGACTGGGAGCCGGGTGAACCGATACCGTACGGCTATCACGAAGAAGCGCGCGTCCGGAAAGGGCTGGTGATCTCGGGCGCGGTCGTGGGCGGCGTCCTCTACATCATCTCCACGATGATCGCCTCCCTGGGCGCGGACATCGCCAGCGAGAACGGCGGCGACAACAAGACCGCGTGGATGTACCTGCCCGTGCTCGGCCCGTTCCTGGAGATGTCGGAGACCAGCGGCTCCGGCGCCGCGACAGCGAACGAGTTCTTGGTCCTCGACGGCCTGGCGCAGGCGGCTGGCCTCACGATGTTGATCGCGGGCCTCATGTACCCCAGGCACTTGCTGGTCCGGAACGACCTCGCCACCGTGGGCGTCCTGCCGATGAAGATCGGAATGGAAGGCGAAGGTCTGGGTCTGGTCGGCCGCTTCTAGCTTCGGCGCGGGATCATTCGAGGTCGGCCTTGCCGTGGACGATGACGGCGCCGCCCGTGGCGGCGGCGCGCATCGGCGTCAGCCGCAGCGTCAGCCGGCGCCCGCCCACCTCGAACGAGAACGGCGGCGGCACCGCCAGCGTCCGCAGCGGCTTGCCGCGATAGCGTGACGCCATCGCGGCGGCCAGCGCGGCAGCGGCCGGGCCCCGGGCCGTGTTGCGGACGTTGCACCGTAAAGACGCGGCGCCCGACAGCGCCCCGCAGTCCTCCAGCTCGGGGTCGGCGCGAACGTCGGTGAGGCGCAGGTCGGCGCCGGAGGACTCCAGGCGCACCAGCGCGGACTCGGCGATCGTTCGCGCGGTCGCGCGCCCGCGCACGGCCAGCGTCCCCTCGCCGCCCGAGATCTGCACGCCGCGGATCTCCACGGTCTCCCGGTCCAGCGCCAGCTCCAGCGGACCGTCGGCGCTGAACAGCGCCACCACGCGGTTGGCGAGCGCGAGCGTGGCGCCGACGGCGCCGTCGCTGTCGGCCGGCGCCGCGGCCCGGATGACCAGCGGCGCGCGCGCCGCGGTCGGGACGCAGCCCGCGCACGACGGCGTCAGCGTCGCCAGCACGCCCTCGCCGCCCTTCGGGAACGAGAGCGCGAGATCGAAATCGAGCGCCGAGCCGCGCTCCGTCTCCAGGCGAAGCCCCGAGGTGGCGGCGGTCCCGAGCGGACCGGCCGCCTTCGCGCGTGCCAGCGTGCGCCCGAGCGCGCGGCCGCCCTCGCCGGCGGTGGCGACGTCGCCGATCGAGACGCGAAGCTCCGACGGCGCCCAGTCGACCCAGAGCTCGACGACGGCGACCGACCCGGCGTCGGGCGCTGCGGCCAGCCGGCGCGCCGCCTCCTCGAGCTTGCCGCGGCAGTCACGCCCTTCGATCGCCGGCAGGGCCGGGCCGCCGGTCTCCGCCGGGCGCAGCACGCCGATGAAACGGCCGCGGCCCGGATCTTTTCCGGGGCCGCAGAAGCGCGCGTCGACCAGCGTCACGTCCTGGGCGCCGATGCCCGCGTCGCGATCGCCGCGCACCGCGAACGTCGACGGCAGCTGCTTGGCGACGAATCGATCGATCGCGCTTCCGAGCAGCAGCGCCTCGGCGCGCTCGCCCGGATCCGCGGCGACGGCGGTCGCGCCCGCCACGCCGAAAACGACAGCGGCGATCACGCCCGCTGCGATCGCGCGCCCGAACATCCGGAGAGTAAACCCCAACTCGCGTAACATGGGCGGCGAAAATGTACCTGCCCACACCCTTCACGGAAACGCGCCCCGAGATCTTGATGGCCGTGATGCGCGAGAACAGCCTCGCCGCCATCGTGACCGCCGCCGGCGGCGTTCCTTATGCGTCGCACGTCCCCGTGCTGGTCGACGGACCGGCGATCGCCGGGGCGCTCAAGATCCGCGGCCATTTCGCGCGCGCGAATCCCCATTCGAAGGCGCTCCGCGACGGCGAACAGATGCTGGCGATCTTCCACGGCCCGCACTGTTACGTTTCGCCATCCTGGTACGAAGGATCCGAGAACGTGCCGACCTGGAACTACGTTGTCGTACACGCCTACGGTCGCGTCAGGCCGCTCGACCATTCCGATTCGCGCGGGCATCTGAAAGAGCTCGTCGATCTGAACGAGCGGTCGGCCGCGGAGCCGTGGCGGATGGAATCCCTGCCGGCGGATCTTGTCGACAACCTGCTGACCGGCATCGTCGGCTTCGAGATCGCGGTCGATCGCCTGGAAGGAAAGCTGAAGTTGAGCCAGAACCGGCCGCCCGGAGATCAGCGACGGGTGCGCGATCGTTTGCAGGCCAGCTCCGATCCGACGGCGCGCGACGTCGCCCGGTGGATGGCGCTGGCCGAGACGTCCCGAAAAGATTAATCTCATCGAACAGCTTTTCGGCGCTTCCCCTCCCCTCCTCTCGCCGGCGCCGCCTTTCGCATGACGTTTCAACACCGCACGCTTGCCTGCCTGACGGCCTGCGCGGCGCTCGCCCTCGGAGTCGCGTCGTGTAGCAGTGGGTCTCGCCCGTCCGACACCGGCTCCGCGGGCAGCGGCACGGCCGGGGACACCGGACCCGGGTCCGCAGGCACCACGGGGACGGCCGGCACCACGGGGACCGGCGGCACCACGGGAAGCGCGGGCACCACGGGAACGGGAGGCACCACCGGCACGGGCGGCACGACGACGACCACGCCGGGCGGCGTGTTCGGGTCCGTGCTCGGCAAGACGGCGGCGGACATCTCCACCAAGGTGACGACCGCCGTGAACCGCTACTTCGGCATCGGCACGAACGAATCCGCGACGCCGACCGCGGCCAGCGGCTACCGCTGCTACTACGAGCTGCCGCAGGATTCGTCGATGGGGTTCATCTGGGCGGCCGACTCGGACGATGTCCGCAGCGAGGGGATGTCGTACGGGATGATGATCGCCGTGCAGATGAACATGCAGACGCAGTTCGACCGGCTGTGGAAGTTCGCGAAGACGTACATGCAGTACCCCGCCAGCAGCAGCCTGACCGCCTGGCGCGGTTACTTCATCTGGCAAGGCAAGGTGGCCCGCAGCAGCACCACCAGCTGGACCGTCACGTTCAGCGCGAACACCGGGCCGGCCCCCGACGGCGATCAGTACTTCGCGGCGGCGCTGTACCTGGCCGACAAACGATGGGGCAGCGCCGGCGCCACCAACTACAAGGCTGAAGCCGACACCATCGCCACCGCGTTGCTGCACAACGCGGCGACGGCGTCCGACGGCCGCCAGCCGATCATCAGCACCAGCCAGAACATGCCGGTCTTCTATCCCCAGGGCGCGTCGGCGAACCTCACCGACCCGAGCTATCACCTGCCGGCGTTCTACGAGCTGTTCGCCGCCAGCGGTCCGTCGGCCGACGCCGCGAAGTGGCGGTCGGTCGCGAGCACGAGCCGCGGCTTCTTCGTCAGCTCGGCCAACGCCACGACCGGGTTGCACCCCGACTATGCGACGTTCGCGGGCGCGCCGACGACCGCGAACCCGAACGACGGCCACAACACCTTCGGGTTCGACGCCTGGCGCGTCGTGATGAACATGGCAGTCGACTACGTCTGGGGCGCCGCCGACAGCCGCGAGAAGACGCAGATCGAGAAGTACCACACGTTCTTCGGCAGCTACCTCCAGAACGGCAACGTCACGCAGAGCCTGTTCTCGGTCGACGGCACGAACCCCTCGGGCGGCGGCTCGACGGCGCTGACCGCGACGCTGGCCGCGGGCGGCATGGTGTCGACGACGTCCAACCGGGCGATGTACGTCAGCAACCTCTGGAACATCCAGCAGCAGTCGGGGACGTACCGCTACTACCAGGAGTCGGTCTACCTGCTGGGGCTGCTGAATGCGGCCGGCATGTTCAACAAGTCGTTCTGAAGATGATCGCGGTGATGAGATGAGGGCATCGATCAAAGCCAGAAAGTTTCGAGCGATGGCGAACCCGGGCAAGCTCCTGTTGATGATCAGCGCATCCTGCTTCGGGCTGCTGGCCTGCGGATCGTCGGGCAACCGTGGAAACCCGGGCACGGGCGGCACGGGCGCAGCGGGCAGCGCCGGCAATGGCGCGGGCGGCGACGTGGCGGGCAGCGGGGGCACCACCGGGGCGAGCGGCTCGTCCGGCGGCGGCAGCACCGGCAGCGGCGGAACAACCGGCAGCGGCGGCACGGCCGCCACGACCGGCGCCGCGGGGACCGGTGGTGGCGCGGGCGGCACGATCGGCTCGGGCGGCTCGTCGGCGGGCGCGGGTGGTCGCGGCGGCTCCGCCGCGGGCGCGGGCGGCCGCGGTGGCTCCTCGGCGGGCGGCAGCGGCGGGACCGGAGGTGTGGCCGGCGCGGCGGGAACGGCCGGCGCGGGCGGAACGGCCACGACCAAATGGGTCGGCACCTGGACCGCATCGCCCTATTACGATTCGGGCAACCAGCCTCCCGCGTCGCTGTCGAACAGCGTGCTTCGCCAGGTGGCGCACGTGTCGCTGGGCGGCAGCCAGATTCGCGTGCTGTTCTCGAATCTGGGCGGCAACGGACCGGTCACCATCTCGTCGGCGCACATCGCGCTGTGCAGAGCGACGCCCGCCGTGGACAGCACCATCGACACCACCACCGACAAGGCCCTGGCCTTCTCGGGATCCGCCTCCGTGACGATCGCGCAGGGACAGGAGACCTGGTCCGATCCGATCGCCTTCACCGTCCCGAATCAGGGCAACATCACCATCACGACGGCCTTCGGGAGCGTTCCGACCAACGTCGTCGGACACTCGGGATCGCGGACGACGTCGTACCTCCAGACCGCCAGCACCAACGTGACCGCGGCCAGCATGACGTCCGCGATGACGTTCCAGCACTGGTACTACATCTCGGGCATCGACGTCATGGCCGACGCGTCGGCCATGGGCATCGTCGCGATCGGCGATTCCATCACCGACGGACGGGGCACGGACAACGACAAGAACAACCGCTGGACCGACATCATGGCGGCACGCGTGCAGGCGAATTCCGCGACGGCGAACGTGTCGACCATGAATCAGGGAATTGGCGCGACCAACCTGATCGGAACGGGCGGCACGGCGGCTCAAGCTCGCTTCGCGCGGGACGTGCTGGGGCAGAGCGGCGTCCGCTACGCGATCGTGTTCGACGGCGTCAACGACATCGGTGGAGGCGCATCGTTCGCGTCCATGCAGGCCGCGTACGATTCGTTGATCAGCCAGGCGCGCGTCAAAGGCGTGCTCATTTACGGCGCGACGATCACGCCGTTCGGCGGCAACAGCTATTACACCGCGGCGCACGAGATGGTTCGTCAGCAGGTCAACACGTACATCCGGAGCGGGGCGTTCGACGGCTACATCGATTTCGATGCCGCGCTGACGGACGGCGGGAATCCGCCCATGCTGCAGGCGGCCTACGCCGCCTGGGCGCAGATGGACGGACTGCACCCGGGTCCGGCGGGCTATCAGAAGATGGGCGATTCGGTGGATCTGACCCTGTTCACGAGATAGCGACGGACGCGCGCCGCGATCACGGCAGCGCGCGCGCCGCGATCGGCAGGCCGAGGGCGCGGATGCCCGTGACGGCCAGCTTCGCGACCTCGACCGCGCCCTGCATCACCAGGTGGGTGTTGTCGCCGGTCGCGAACATCGGGACCGAATTGGTCGGCCCCAGCGCCATCAGCCAGTTCTTGGTCAGCGTCTCCATGTCGAGCACCGGCGTGTTCGTCTCCTGACCGACGGCGAACATCGCGGTCGTGTACGCGCCGTGTGTGCCCGTGACGGTGGTGCCGCTGAACTGGCGCCGGCAGATCGACGTCGCCAGCACCGGGAAACCGCCGCGCGCGCGCGCGCCGCTGACGAACGTCCGCAGGTTGTCGCGGTACGTGGTCGCGGGATCCGTGTAGCGCGTCGGATCGTCGGTCTTCTCGTCGTTGTGGGCGAACTGGACGATCAGGTAGTCGCCGGGGTTGATCTTCGCCTGCAGCGTCGCCCACGCGCCCTCGTCGATGTAGCTCTTGGTGCTGCGCCCGGACAGCGCCGCGTCGTCGACGGTGACGGTGCTGTCGAAGAGCGGATCCAGGACCGCCGCCCAGCCGACGCGCATGGTGGCGTCCGTCGGCGGGAAGATCGCGGCGGTCGAATCGCCCGCGACGTGAATGGTGACCATCGATCCGAGCGGCGGCGCATCCCAGCCGCCGTCGGTCGCATTCGAACCGGCCGCGCCGCCCGTTCCCGTGGTGCCGCCCCGCCCTGCTGCGCCCGTGCCCGCAGCGCCGCCCGTGCCCGATGCGCCGCCGCGCCCCGCGCCGCCCGCACCTGCGCCGCCACCCGCACCTGCGCCGCCACCCGCACCTGCGCCGCCGCCCGCACCTGCGCCGCCGCCCGCGCCCGACGCGCCGCCGCGGCCCGAGCCGCCCGCGACACCGGCCGCGCCGCCTTTACCGCCCGCGCCCGCAGCGCCGCCTTCGCCCGACGCGCCGCCAGAACCCGCTATGCCGCCCGCGCCAGACAGTCCGCCCGATCCCGTCCCGGCCGCGCCGCCGATGCCGGCCCCGCCCGTGCCGGCCGCGCCGCCCGTGCCCGCGACGCCGCCCGTGCCCGTCGAGCCACCGCTTCCGCCCGTACCGCCGCCGACGCCTCCGCCCCTCGAGTCGCCCGAATTGCCGCACGAGACGGTCACCAGCGCGAACGCGATCGAGCCGATCAGCAGCGCGAGCCGCCGCCGACGGAGGTGATGCACCGGCATCAGGTTTAGCTCCGTCGCGGCACGCCGTAGGTCAGCACGACACGATCGCCGACGACCGCCACGCGATACCCCGACGTCACGCTGGTGAAGCGGCCCGTGACGCCGCGATGCGCGCGCAAGATCGTCCACGCGTCCCCGGACCGAGGCGCGAACCCGTCGCGCGCGCTGACCTGCAACGCGCCACCGAGCCGCGCGGCGCCGTCGACGTCGACCGTATCGCTGCCCCTTCCCGTCACGCCGATCGCCAGCGCGCCGCGATCGATGGTCAGGTTCGCCGTGAATCGCGTGCGCCCCACGCCGGTCCGCCGGCCCGGCGCGATGACGCCACCTTCGTCGACCAGATCGAAGGCGACCACGTCGGCGCGCAGCGTGCCGCCGCTGAACGCGAAACGCCCGGCCCCGTGTTCCCGTTCCAGGCGCGCCACGTCGAGCGCACCACCGGTCAGCGCCACGCGCCCGCCGCCGCCCGCGCTTCGCCCCCCGCCGATCGTCAGCGCGCCCGCGACCTCGAGCCATCCGCCCGTCACCGCCAGCGCCGGCGTCGCGGCGCGGCCCGGCGCCGCCGCGACCCGCAGCCTCCCGGCCTGCTGGCCGGCGGCGTCGACGACCGCGGTCCCGCCCGCGATCACGGCTGTGTCGTACCGGCTCGGCTGCCAGTTCGCCGTCGCCGATCCGCCGCGCACGCGCCAGTTGCCGATCTCGGCGTAGCGCACGCCCCGCCGGCCGTCGAAGATCAGCTCCGCCGTGGCGGGCCAGGCGGCGACCTCGTTCAGGTACTCCTCGAGGTTCGTGTAGCCGTCACCGTCCGCATCGCCCGCGTCGTCGGCGACGTTCGGGTTGAAGCCGTGAGCCGTCTCCCACGCGTCGGGCATGCCGTCGTTGTCGGTGTCGTACCCGGCCGGCCGCGACACCGTCGGCGTCGCCCCCAGCGCGCGCCATTCGGTCCCTTCCGACGTGCTCGCGTTGAAGGGATCGTCGGCCCAGGCCACGATCTTCCCCGTTCCGGCGCGCGTCTCGCTGATCAGGCGCGCATCGACCGCGGCGCGGCTCCACCAGCGGGCGCCGGCGTAGTCGAGGACGCGCGTGTAGGCGGTCGCCGCGTCGTCCGTCGCGCCGTAGTACGGCGTCTGCGTGTAGGCGGCGGACTGGAAGCTGGACGATCCGAAGTCGCTGTTGGTCAGCGCGGTCCCGTCCAGCGCGTCGCCGTCCTTGTTGACGTCCTTGACGTTGCCCGACTGATAGACCTTCGTGTTCGTCGTGTCGCTGCCGTTGAACACCGACGTGCCGCCCGATGACGTCGTGATATCCGTGCTGGTGCCGCCGACCGGATTGTCGCCGCCCGGCCCGGCCAGATAGAAGTTGCCGACGAAGTTGTTCTGGCTCGCCTGGCCGGACGCGCCCGTCCCCGCCGTGCCGAGCCAGTTGTAGAAGACGTTGTTGCGGAAGTCGTTGTACGCGCCGACGCCGGCCGTCGTCAGCTTGGCCGCCTCGGTGCCGACGCGCGGCAGCCGCCCCTTGAGGTGCGCGTACAGGTTGTGCAGCACGCTGATCTTCGAATTCGATCCGGCCTGCAGCAGCGAGCCGAGGGCGTGCCCCGTGTACGTCAGGCTGGACGCCTCGGCGTCGACCTGTGGGTAGTTCTGTCCCTGGGCGATCGTGCAGAACTGGACGGTGACGTTGTTCGCGAGCTCGTTCATCGAGACGGTCTCGTCGGTGCCGTAGATCGCCGTGATGTGGTCGACCATCACGTTCGTGCCGCTGATGTCGAGCGCGTCGTACACGTACGAATCGGGGAAGTCGCCGGCCGCGGGCGGCTTGCCGGGCTCGTCGAAGCTGCGGTTGCCGTAACCGACGGCGAAGGTGACGTTGCGGATGATGATGTTGTCGCCGCTCGGCTTGACCGTACCGCCCATGATGATGATCGGCCCGGGCGCGGTCTGGCCGGCGATCGTCGTATCCGACGGAACGGTGAGGCGTGATTGCGTGTCCCAGCCGTTTCCGTTCGCGTCCCAGCCCGAGACGGCCGGGCGCCCCAGGTGGATGACGCCGCTGACGTCGAACACGATCGTGCGCGGTCCGGTCAGCATCGTCAGGCCGTAGCGCAATGTCCCCGGCGCCGTGTCGTTGTAGTCGGTGTCCAGCTTCGTGACGTGATAGACCGCGCCGCGGCGGCCGCCGGTGATGCGCGCCGCGGCTCCGTCGGCGCCCGGGAACGCCGGCAGCGGCCCCGAGACGCTGCCGCCGGTTCCGCCCGTGCCGCCGCCCGCGGTGCCACCGCCGCCGCCCCGTCCCGCCGCGCCGCCGCTGCCGCCACTGCCGCCCGTTCCGGTCGCGCCGCCGCGCCCCGCGCCCGCTGCGCCGCCGGTTCCGGTTGCGCCCGATGCGCCGCTCGTCCCGCCCGCGCCCGACGAGCCCGCGCCCCCGGCTGTCCCTCCCGTCCCCGACGCGCCACCGCGTCCTGCGCCGCCGCCACCACCGCCGGCCGCGCCCGCGCCGCCGCCGGAACCGCCAGCTGCTCCTGTATCCCCGGCCGCGCCCGCGCTGCCGCCGCTGCTCGATCCGCCCGATCCGATCGCGCCGCCCGCGCCCGCGGTGCCACCGGTGCCTGCGGCGAGTCCGCCGCTCGCGCCCGCGACGCCGCCCGACGTTCCTGCCGCTCCACTCGAACCACTTCCGCCCTGGCACGAGGCGCCGAAGATCACCGCCGCGCAAAGCGACAGCGTAGCGAAGCTCGTCTGTCTCGAGACCCGAGGCACGTCGGTTCCTCGTTCATCCATGTCCGACAGGACGCTGATCGATCGACAAATCAGCCGTTTCGGGGGCACACCCGAGCAGCATTGTCCCTTGCGGGTGATTACGTCGGCTTTCGTCCGGGTAGGTCCGGGCGGGAAAGGACGACAGACCATGAAGCGACACGTACTCGCAGTTTCGCTGGGAGTGATCTTGTTGAACGGTTTGACGACGGCGTCGCCCACCCAGGCGGCCGGCGAAGCGAAGGCGGCCAACGCGCCGGGGATGTCGGCGACCGACTTGCGCAACGGCATGCGAAAGCTCTGGACCGACCACACGACATACACGCACAGCTACATCGTCAGCGCGGTGGCGGGCCTGCCCGATCTCGGCACCGTCACGCAGCGGCTGCTCCGCAACCAGGACGACATCGGCACCGCAATCAAACCGATCTACGGCGAGGAAGCGGGCAAGAAGCTGGCGGCGTTGCTACGCGATCACATCCTGATCGCCGCCGACGTCGTCAAGGCCGCGAAAGCGAGCGACAGCAAGGGCGTCGACGCCGCCCAGAAGAAATGGAAGGCCAACGCCGACGACATCGCGGCGTTTCTGGCGGGCGCCAACCCGAACTGGAAGAAGCCGATGCTGACCGACATGCTCCACAGGCACCTCGACTTCGTCACCCAGCAGGCCGTCGCGCGCATCAAGGCGGACTGGCCGGCCGACATCCAGGCGTACGACGCGGGCTATTCGCACATGATGATGTTCGCCGACATGCTGACCGACGGGATCATCAAGCAGAAGCCGAACATCGTTCACATCTCGGAGAAGTAGCAGCCGCTACTTCTGGGCGACGCGGGCGACGCGATCGGCGACCGGACTCTGCGGATAGCGGGCGAGGAACTCGCGCGCCAGCGCCTGCGCCTCGGCCCCGCGGCCGCCCTGATCCAGCGCCTCGATGCGCAGGGCCAGCGCCTCGGGGCGGAACGCGCCGCTCGGAAAGCTGCTGTCGTACCGGCGCAGCAGCGCCAGCGCCCGATCGGTCGCGCCCGACTTCACCGCGCCGCGGGCGGCATCGATGAGGGCGATCTGATCACGAAGATCGGCGGCGGGCAGCGCGGGCGCCGTCGGCTGCACGCGCCGGTGCGCTCTCTCGATCCGCCTGTCGGCGGCGATCGCCGGCGTCGGGGCAGCCGCCTCGATCGCGGGCGCCTCGACGGGCGTCGCGACAGCCGCCGGCGCCGGCCGATCGGCCGGCCGGGCCGCGGGCTTCGGCGCCGACATGCGGACGCCGACGACACCCGCCGCGACGGCCGCGGCGAGCACGCCGCCAGAAACCCAGAGTCCGAACGAGGTCTTCGCCGCCGCCGCGGTAACCGCCGCGGCCGGGACCGCCGCTGCCGTGGTGCCGACCACCGCCGAGATCCCGAGCCCCGCCGCCATGCGCTTGGTCAGCTCGGGCGACGGCCGCTCGCGCCGCGCCGCCTGCAGCAGCGTGCGCTCGAGATCGGTGGCGCCCACCACCGTCAGCCGCTTGGGATCCGTTGGACGATGTGGACCTTGCGTCACGCGTTCCCCTCCCGCCGCATCGCCAGCTCGATGCGACCGACCACCATGCGGAACTGCTCGCGCGCGCGCCGCAGCCGCGACGCCACCGTCCCGAGCGGGATCTCCAGCAGCGCCGCGATCTCGGGCGACGTCAGGTCCTCCAGCTCGAACAGCACGAAGATCTCCGCCAGATCGGGATCGACCTTCGACAGCGCGAGGTCGCACAGCTGGATCGCCGTCTGCTCGTCGAGCGCGTTCCGGCTGGCGGCGGCGCGCCGGTCCATATCCTCGTCCAGCTGCCAGCGCACGGTCTTCCGCCCCCACGAAAACGCCACCCGCAGCGCGGTCCCGACCAGGAACGCCCGCTCGCTGTCGTGGTTGATGTCCGGCAGGCGCTCGGCGGCGACCAGGAACGTCTGCTGGGTCGCGTCCGCGGCGGCATCCGCGTCCAGCCCGCGGCGACGCAGCGTCCGCCAGACCAGGGCGTGGTGCGCCTGAAACATCCGCTCCAGGCGACCCGGATCGGAGACGCGCAGTGCCAGCTTCTCGCCCCGGGCGCCGGGCCCGGGCGCCTGCTCAGGCGCGCCGCCCGCCTTCACGAGAGCCAGTCTGGTCATGTCTCGGTTCTTCATGCGCCTGCCGTCGACATCCGATCACGGAAACCGCACGCCCACACCCACATCCCCCACCAGGGTAACCGATGCGGCCCGGTGAAACACGTCAGGAGTGAACTCGAACGCATCGCGCCACAGGGTGGCCCCGGCGCCCAGCCGGATCCCGACCTGGACACGCCCCCCGAAGGGGACGGCCAGGCGGGCCGCGCCCCCGGCGGTCGCGAACGGGCGGGCGACCGACCGGGGCTCGTACGTGTCCGAGCCCTGCCCGGTCAGGCGTCCCACCGACCCGGCCGCGCAGACGCGCGCCTCGACGTGCAGAACCACGGCCCGCGCCGGGCACAGATCCAGCGACACGAGGTCCAATGAAAATGCGGCGGTGCCGGCGTCCTCTTTCAGGTCGCTGCGCCACGCGTGCACCAGAGAAAGCATCAGCGCGGGCGACCAGATCGACGCGCGTTCCATCCCCGCCTGGACCTCGATTCCGAACCCCGGCATCAGCGCCGGCGCCGGGCCCGAGATCGCCTCGCCCGTGACAGCGGCGGTGATGTACTGGAATACGGGCCCGGCGACGGGGGCCGCGCCCGTCGAGACCGTCGGCGGCGGCTCGCCCTGCGGCGGTGGCGGGGGCGGCGGCGCCGGGGGGGGCGCGCCGGGGGCGCCGGTCCCGGCATCGACCGCCGACGGCGCCTTCGAAGCGTCAGCCGTCGCGACGCTCGGGTCGAGGGTGATCGCGACGACCAGCGCCAGCGCATCGGTCGCCGCGACACACGATGGGGCCTCGATCCGGCGCGAGAACCGACGGCCGTCTGGCTCGACGACGGTCAGCTCGGCGACGGCGCCGCCCCGGGGGCCGACCTCGATGCGCGCCGCCAGCGCCGGAACGCCGTCCGCATCGTTGACGAAACGGATACGGGTCGAGCGGGCGGCGACCCGGGCGATCAGCTCGTCGCGCGTCGAGCAGGCCGGATTGGCATCGACCTCCAGCCGCGCGGCCGGCGCCTGGGCCTGGGCGAGCGCCGCTGCAGGCGGCACCAGCCCCCCGAGACAGACCGCGACGAATACGACGGCGAAGCGTTCCAAACGCAACCGCGTCCGATGCTAGCATCACTCGATGGCTCCCTTCGCCCCGACCGCGCGCCCGACCGCCTGGGCGATCGCGACGCTGGCGGCGGCGGCCGGCGCGACAGCCTGCACCGGCAAGACGCTGGCTCTCGGAGATAGAGACCCGCGCCCCTATCACTTCGAGGTCCCGCAGATCGTGACCGAGCTGCGATCCGACTCGCGCACCGACAATCCGACGCTGACCGCCGACCTGCTGGAGATCTTCTTCACCAGCGACCGCCCGGGCGGCAGCGGCGGCGGCGACGTCTGGTCCGCGCGCCGCTCCGACCTGCTTCATCCGTTTTCGCCGCCCACCGCGGTGACCGAGGTGAACACCAGCACGTTCGAAACCAGCTCGGCGATCTCCGCCGACGGGCTGACGCTCTGGTTCGGCTCCGACCGTCCGGGCGGCGTCGGCTCGACGGACATCTGGGCGGCGAGCCGGCCCACTCGATCGGCCGCCTGGATGACGCCCATCAACGTCGACGCCTTGAACACTGCCGTCGAGGACATCCCGCGCCCGCCGGGGCAGCACAACCTGGTCATGCCGCTGTCGTCGAAGACGGCGACTGCGGCCGTCTACCAGACGTTCTTCGCAGCGCGCGCGAGCGCGGGCGCGCCGTTCGGAACGCCGGTGCTCCTCTCCGCGCTGGCGCAACCCGACAAGAGCACCGTCGACGGATTCCTGACCGACGACGGGCTGACGCTGTTCTATTCGTCGGCACCGGCCGTCGCGCCAGCGGACGCCACCGTGAACGATGCCGGCATGCCGACCGCCGACCTCTTCGTCGCCTTCCGGCGCTCGGTCGACGAAGTGCTGTGGCTGGTGCAGCCGCTCGACGACCTCAACACGCCCGGCGACGAACGCGACCCGTTCCTGACCCCCGACGGCAAGACCCTCTACTTCACGTCCGACCGCGACGGCGCGCTGAACATCTACACCGCGTCGGTCAAGCCGCGCTGAAGGACGACGTGCGTGGCCGCGTCGGACGCGACGTGCTCTGCGACTCGAAAGCCGAGCGCGGACAGGTCGATGCCGGCAAAGAGATGCTCGCCACGACCAAGCAGGACGGGTGAGATGGCGATGTGCATCTCGTCGATGAGCCCGGCCGTCAGATACTGCCGGATGGTGGCGACGCCCCCGCCGACGCGAACGTCGCGGTCGCCGGCCGCTGCCCTGGCCTGCCTGAGCGCGGACTCGAAGCCGTCGGTCACGAAATGGAAGACCGTGCCGCCCTCCATTTCCAGCGGCCGTCGGGGGTGATGCGTCAGCACGAAAACCGGCACGTGGTAGGGCGGGTCTTCTCCCCACCAGCCTCGCCACGATTCGTCCGGCCACGGTCCGCGCACCGGCCCGAACATGTTCCGGCCCATGATCCAGGCGCCGACACCCTCGAAGCTGCGAGCGGCAAAATCCTCGTCGAGACCTGTCGATCCGTCCGGCTTGCCCAGAACCATCCGTTGAAACGTGCGGGTGGGAAGGAACCATTTGTGAAGCGTTTGCCCGCGGCTGCCGAGAGGCGCGTCGACGCTCTGGTCAGGACCTGCGCCGAAACCATCCAGCGATATCGTGAAGGCGTTCACCCGAAGCTTGCTCATTTCGGTTCTCCCACGTGCGTGTTTTACAGCGCCACGTGCGGGTTCGTCGAACCGCCAGCAACCTGCTAGTTCGCCGGCGGTTGCCAGCCTGCGAGGACGACGGTCGGATCGCGCATCATCGTCGCCTGCGAATCGGAGATCTGCTGCGATCCCGCCAGCCGCGAGCCGACGTTGATGGCGTTTCCGTTTGCGTCGACGCTCTTGTACTCCCAGAAGCGCAACGACGACGTCGCCGTGCCGGCGGTCAGCTGCCAGCCGACCGCGGAGACCGATGTCATCTGGCAGTTGATGTACGCGACGTGGCTGGCCGGGTAGACGCTGGCGTCGATGCGGGCGAGGTTGTTGCTGGTGGCGGCGGAATCGGCGGTCAGCTTCGAATCGACGAACACGTAGCCGTACGTCGACGCCGGGTTGCGCGCCTGGACGAGGACGCCCGAGCGCCCGATCGTCCTGATCTCGCTGTTGACGAAGTACGCGGCGCCCGTCCCCCAGACGTAGTCGACGTTGCCCTCGATCAGCACGTTGTTGGCGTAGATGCGCCCGCTCCAGAGCAGCGTGTCCTGCAGGCTGATGACGGTCGCGTCGCGCACGACGCACTTGTCGCAGCTCTCCATCCGCAGCGCCTCGGCCTGCGACCCGCCCTGCGGCGTCAGGTTCTTGATCGTCAGGTTGCGGATCGTCACGGTGTTGGAGCCGTCGACCCCGAAGAGCGATCGCCCCTTCGTGCTGGCGTTGAGGTTGTTGTTGTTCGTCTGCGAGATCACCGTGCCGTTGCGGTCCGCGCCCTGCAGCGTGGTGTTGCTCTTCTGGTTGACGCGGATGATCTCGTGGTAGTAGCCCGCGCCGAGGGTGATGGTCGTGGCCGCGGTGTTGTTGGCCGGGACGAGATCGTATGCGCCCTGCACCGAGCAGAAGCTGCCCGATCCGTCCAGCGCGACGCTGATCGCCGTCTTGTTCGTGGGCGCCGCCGCCATCGTCGTGAACCGCCAGGTGTTCGTGTCGGTGATCGAGAACGCGCCGCCCGGCGCGGTGATCGCGCCGCTCGCGACGTTCACGTAGTAGGTCATCCCGTAAGCGAGCGCCTTCGGCGGCAGCGTGACACTGACCGTGTTGCCGTCGACGAAGACCGGGCGCGAGACAGCGAAGGTCATGCCCCCGATCGATTCGCTGACCGTCGCGGCCGCCAAGTCGACCGTGGCGACGACGGAGCCGCCGCTCGTGAATACGCGGATCAGGCCGGAAGATCCGAGCGTCGGCGTGCCGGTGAACGTGATCTTGAGGGGCGGATCCGGGCAGAGGTTCTGCCCGTTCGGCGGCGGGAACAGCGACGTCACGCCCGCGGGGAGATTCCCCTGCCCGCCTTGTCCGGTCGTGCCCGCCATGCCGCCCGCGCCGCCACGCCCGGCGGTCGTGCCGGCGACGCCGCCGCTGCCGGCCGCGCCCGTCGTCCCGCCCCGGCCTGCCGCGCCGCCAGCCGCGCCCGCTGATCCGCCTTGGCCGCCGCTGCCGCCTCGTCCCGCGGCGGCCGTTCCGCCCTGGCCGCCGCCTCCCGTCGTACCGCCGCGGCCGGCCGCGCCGATCGCGCCGCCCGTCCCCGTCGAGCCGCCGGCGCCCGAGCCGGCCGAACCGCCCTGGCCGGCGACGCCCGCCGACCCGCCCGCGCCGACCGCGCCCGCCGACCCGGCCGCGCCGCTCGTCGATCCTCCGCTGCCGCCGCTGTTGCCGCTGCCGCCGCTGTTGCCGCTGCCGCCGGCGCCGGTGTTGCCCGCCGCGCCGCTCGTGCCGGCCGACCCCGTCGTGCCGCCGGCCGCCGATCCGCCGCTGCCGGCCCCGGGGTTCTCGTCGCTGGTCGCGCAAGACGACAGCGCCAGCACCGCCACACCGATCAGAGCAAGTCGAAGCCGCAACGTCATCAATGATCTGCCTCCGTTAGTGCGGCCCCGCGCCCGACATGACCGCCGCCTGCACGCCCGACGCCGCGTCGACTGTGTACGTGTACGTCGGCGCGAAGACCGTTCCGTTCTCCGTCGTGTTTCCGGATGTGTTCGTGAAGACGTTCGCGTTGGCGCCCGACTTCGGCGCGTTCATGACGCCGGTCTGGGTGACCTGGAGCGGTCCGTTGACGCCGCTGTAGACCGTCCCCTCGATCAGCAGCTGGGCGCCCTGCCCCGCGTTGGAGCAGTAGCTGTTGCCCGTCGAGGTGAACAGGCTGTTGAGGATGTGGATCTTCCCGGCGCGGCTGCGCGGCATCCGCTGGTTGACGTTGTCGGCCCACCAGTCGTGATCCCAGGTGATGTTGAGGTGGCCGGTGTCGCCCGCCACGTTGTCGGCGCTGCCGATCAAATTCGAGAACCGGTGCCCCTCCGCGCCCGTGTTGTCGCTGCCGGTCGGATCGGTGCGCGGCGTGTAGTGGAACTTCGTCCACGAGATCGTCACCAGGTCGGCGCCGCTGGTCGTGTCCAGGTTGCCGTCCGTCCCGTCGGAGATGTCGCAGTGGTCGAACCAGACGTTCTTGGCGTTGTTTTCGATCGTGACCGCGTCGTTGCCCGAGGAGCAGCCGACGGTGGAGTCGTAGTCGGGATCGAGCGCGCAGTTTCCGACGCCGTAGCCGACGATCTTCAGGTTGCGAACGATGACGTTCGACGAGCCGCTCACCGCGAGGTGACCGTGAAATTCGGCGCCGCAGAGACCGACGACGGTCTTGTTCGAACCGATGTTCACCTTGCCCGCGCCGAGGACGCCGCTGATGTAAACGACCGCGGGGGTGTTGCCCGCCACCGCCATCCCGAACAGCGTCACGTTCGATACGGTCACCGGCGTCGCGTTGCCGCCGCCGGTGGTGCCGCTCCCCGTCGACGCCCAGCCGACGACCGTGCCTTGAGCGGGCGGCGTGCATCCGCCCGTTCCGGTCGTCCCGGCCGAGCCGGTCGTGCCCGCCGTGCCGGTACCGGCTGCGCCGCCCCGACCACCCGCCGACGTTCCCGCGGCGCCGCCCCGCCCACCAGCGCCAGCCGCCGACGTTCCGGCCGCTCCACCCCGCCCGCCGCTCGAGCCCGCCGTTCCCGTCCCCGCGGTTCCGCCGCCGCTTCCGCCGGTGCCGGGGCCGACCGTGCCTGCGCTGCCGGTCGTGCCGGCGCTGCCCGTCGTCCCCGCGCTGCCCGTCGTGCCGGCGCTGCCCGTCGTTCCCGCGCTGCCCGTCGTGCCGGCGCTGCCCGTCGTGCCAGCCGATCCTGTCATTCCCGCGCCGCCGCTGACGCCGCCGGTACCGGTTCCAGGTTCGCCCGTGCCGCTGTTGCAACCGAGCGCGAGTACGAAGGCCAGCAAAGAACCACGAAAGATGAAGGCGTGATGACGCATTCCGGTGTCTCCTGGGGCGGCCCGACCCGAAGGTCAGGCGTGGGTTGATGTCGGACGCGCCGCCGGCCGATCACGGAATCGTTTGCCGACGCTCGCGTAGCTACAAGTGGAACGTGAGGTCCACTTTGGCTCGCTTTCCGTCGACAACTTTGACCTTGGCGGTCGTCCGGATGCCGGGTCCCTGCCCGTTCAGCGGCTCGTGCCACAGCTCGACCACGTGCTCGCCCGCCGGGACGCCGGCGATGACGAACGCGCCGTTGTCGTCGGTCACCGCGTAGTACGGATGAGCGAAGACGTAGATCCAGGCGTTCATCCAGGTGTGGCCGGCGTCGCATTGCAGCCTCACCAGGCCCGGCTTGCGCATCGGCACCGGCAGCTTCTGCCCCTTGATCGGCATCGCGACGTTGAACACCGTCAGCGACGGGCCGCTCTCGGGCGCTTCGTTGCCGTGGACGTTGTGCAGGATCGCGTCGTTGTTCATCACCGACAGCGGCGTCCCGACCGTCAGCGCCTGCACGTGCGGGACGTAGCGGCACGCGCGCTGATCCAGCGACGCTCCCGTGACGGGCGGCGGCGTCCCGGCGAAAGGCGCGTCCTTGACGGACACGACGACGTTGCGCAGCCCGCGCGCCTTGCCCAGGACGACGTGCGCCTCGTCGATCGCGCCAGGCCCGCAGACGTTCTTGTCCTTGGAGATCAGCCGGGGCATCGGCGGCGGGACCGGTCCCGCGAAGTGAACCGTCCCTTCGATCGTGCCGTTGGCTGACGCCGCGACGGGGGACAGCGCCACGGCCGCCACCGCCGACAGCTGAAGCAGACGCGCGATCATCGCGCGCATTGTAATCTCCGTGCGTGAGCGCGCCAGCCGCACCGGTCTCAGCCGTCGCAGCCGGCGCAGCCGTCGAACGAACCCTGGGACGGACCGGCGCACGCGTGCTTCCGATTTCGCTCGGCGGTGAAGGCGTCCTGCGCACGACCGGTCGCGCGAAGGAAGCGGTGCCGGTGATCCTCGAGGCGCTGCGCCTCGGCGTCCGCTACTGCGACACGGCGCCGGCCTACCAGCAGAGTCAGGATTACTACGGCGAGGCGTTCCGCGCGGCAGGCGCGGGCGCGCGCGCCGGCGTCTTCCTGGCGTCGAAGACGCACGAACGGACGCGCGACCGCGCGCTGCGCCTGCTCGACGATTCGCTGCGCCGGCTCGGCACCGATCGCCTCGACCTCTGGCAGATGCACGACCTGCGTGACCGGCGCGAGATCAACGCGATCTGCGGCAAAGGCGGCGCGCTCGAGGCCGCGGCCGAAGCGAAGGCCGACGGCCGTATCCGCTTCGTCGGCCTGACCGGCCATCACGACCCGGACGTGCTGCTCGAGGCGATGCGACGCTTCCCGTTCGACAGCGTCCTGGTTTCGATCAATCCGGCGGATCCGCGCTACCGTCCCTTCCTGCCGACGGTCGTCGCCGAGGCGCGCCGCCAGCGGATGGGCGTCGTCGGTATGAAGGTGCTGGCGGCGGGGCGGCTGGTGGGCGAGGCGCCGGTCTCCGACCTGCTCCGCTACGGCGCCGCGTACGCCGACACCGTGATCGTCGGATGCTCGAGCGTGGCCGAGGTGCGGGCGAACCTGGCCGTCAACGACAGCTTCGCGCCGATGCCCGCCGACCAGCAACGGGCGCTGGAAGAGAAGATCGCGGCGCGCGCCGAGTCCTACGACTTCTTCAAAGGCTGACGGTCGCGACGGCGCGGGGCGACGATCAGCGCCAGGCGCCGAGCACGAACATCCCGAACGCGAACGCGCCGGCCAGCAGCAGCGGCCCGTCCCAGGCGATGGTCCGCCAGCGGCGCCGCTCGGTCATTGAACCTCGCCGCGGCGCGGGGCGCAGTGCGGGCCACCTTTGGAACTCTTCGGGTCGATCGCCGCCTGACACAGGGCGATCCGCAGCTGCTGCTCGTCGGTCGTCGAGGCAGCGGCGCAGGCCGCGGTGTAATCGCAGCCGCCCAGCCCCTCGGCCTTGCAGCAGGCGTCGGCGCGCGCGCAGACGGTGCAGGGAAGCATGACGACCTGGCCCGCCGCGGGGGTGCCTGCGTCGCGCGCGCTCGCGGGATCTTTCGCGGCGTTGCGGCCGGCCGTCCCGGCGCCGGTGGCAGCTGCCGGCGAGCAGCCTCCGCCCGCATCGCCCGCACAGGCATCGCTCTGGTCGATCGCGGTCACCGATCCACACGCTGACGCCGAGCCGACGGCGATCAAGATCAAGGCGATTCCCGGCAATCGCGCCCGTCGTCCCCGTCCCATCCCCACCTCGCTGGAAAGCTAGTCACGCAGCGCGACGCGCGACGGGACAGCTGCCGCGACGCGCGCAGCGGCCTACAGGCGATCCCGCATGTGAAGTTTTTA
>Ga0066903_100000217_pt1 | contig 32392 bp, 28 predicted proteins | sample PanSoiMetaGPlot1_FD_67491 | JGI IMG/M metagenome (GOLD analysis project Ga0066903, IMG submission 67491) | Tropical forest soil microbial communities from Panama analyzed to predict greenhouse gas emissions - Panama Soil - Plot 1 (version 2) | ecosystem: Environmental > Terrestrial > Soil >... | reverse complement strand
CCGGTGGACTGCTTCTGGGCGCCGTCTACGCGTTGTTCTCGTCCGGCCTGACGCTGATCTGGGGCATGATGAACGTCATCAACTTCGCCCATGGCGATTTCGTCATGCTCGGCATGTATGTGGCGTTTGTTGTGTGGGTGATGATGGGCGGTGGACCCGCAGCCGCGGTTCCTATCGCTGCGCTCGTGCTCGCGAGCGTCGGAATCGTGTGTTACTTCGCTCTGATCCGCCACATCATGCGCGGCCCGATGCTGGCGCAAATTCTCGGCACGTTTGGTCTCGCGCTACTGCTGCGGTATTCCGCCCTCTGGTATTTCGGGGCGAGTTTTCGCACGCTGCCGGAGACGCTGGTGGGCGGTACGTTGCTGATCGGTCCGATCCGCATTGAATCTGCACGCTTGCTGGCCGGTGTTGTAGCGATTCTCGTCACCGCCGGCCTCCATCTCATCCTCACGCGCACGGCACTTGGCAGCCGCATGCTAGCGGTTGCGGAAGATGCCACCGCGGCGGAGTTGATGGGTATCCGCCCCGAACGCATGCAGGCGGTCGCGTGGGGGCTGGGCGCCGCCGCAACTGGCATCGCAGGCGCACTGATCGCGAACTTCTTCTATGTCGCACCGACTGTCGGCGAGACGCTCGCGATCGTTGCTTTCGTAACGGTCTCGCTGGGGGGGTTCGGCAGCGTTCCCGGCGCATTGGTCGCAGGGCTATTGATCGGCGTTATCGAATCGGTATCTGCCTATGCGATCGGCGCGATCTACAAGGACATCGTCGTCTACATCCTGTTCGTGCTCGCCCTGTGGCTGCGGCCGCAGGGGCTGATGGGGAAGGCGTGATGAACCGTGCGGCGTGGCCGATCCTTGGTATCGCGCTTCTCGCCTATCCACTGGTATTCTCGACGCCATTCCAGCAGCGCCTCGGCGCGCTGGTCCTGCTCTATGCTATCGGCGCGTCGGCCTGGAACATCGTCGGCGGTTACGCCGGCTTGATCTCGGTCGGCCACGCGGTGTTCTTCGGTTGTGGCGCTTACGCCGCGCTCGCGTCGTATCAATATCTCGGCTTGCCCCCGATCGGTGGTTTGCCGATCGGCGTCATCGTGAGCGTCCTTATCGCGGCTGTTATTGGCGTGCCGACACTGCGTCTGTCGGGGCACTACTTCAGCATGGCCACCATCGCAGTCGCGGAACTGATGCGGCTCGCCGTATCGAACACCGAATGGCTCGGGGGGGCCCAGGGTTTGAGCGGTCCCCCTGTGCCGCGCACCCCCCTCGATCTCTCGTTCATATCCGCGTTGCCCTACTACTATGTTTTCCTGGCCGTTTTCGCGGCCGTGATTGCTTTGACATGGCACATGGAGGGCAGCCGCATCGGTTATTATCTCCGTGCCATTCGCGACAGCGAACGTGCGGCGCGCTCGCTCGGCGTGGCAGCGCCCCGCTACAAGCTTTACGCCTACATGCTGAGCGCGGCGCTCACAGCAGTCGCTGGTGCACTTTATGCCGTCATGTTTGGCTTCGTCGATCCGGAGTCGGGACTTGGCATTTTAGTTTCCGTCAAAATGCCGATCATGGCTGCGCTCGGCGGCGCCGGACTGCTGTTTGGCCCTCTCGTCGGCGCCGTAATCCTGGCGCCTCTGGAGGAACTTTCCAATAACTTGTTAGGCGGTGCCGGCGCCGGGCTGACTTTCGTTGCTTACGGTGCCATCATCTTGGTGATCGCTCGCTTTCAGCCCGGAGGAATCTTGAGACCTGCGCTTAGCGCGCTGCGCCGGCGCAAGCGACTGCCAAAAATGTGAGGCAGCTGTGCTGATCGAAGCGCGCAACATCACCAAGGCTTACGGCAGCTTCAAAGCTGTCGACGGCGCGAGCCTCAGGGTTGAGCCCGGCACAATCCTTGGCCTCATCGGCCCCAATGGTGCCGGCAAGTCTACACTGTTCAATTGCCTGACCGGTGACGTGTCGCCCACGTCAGGAACAGTATTCCTCGATGGGCACGACGTGAATCGACTGCCTCCCGAGGAGCGGGCACGCCGGGGTCTTGCCCGCACGTTCCAGGTGCCGCAGACATTTGAGCAGATGACGGTGCTCGAAAACGTGATGGTCGGGGCATTTGTGCGCACACCTCAGGCCGAAGAAGCAATGGCTTGCGCCAGCGCTGTGATTGAGGACGTCGGCCTCGGCTCCTTCGCGGATGCTCCGGCCCGCAGTCTCGGTACGCCAGGGCGCAAGCGGCTAGAAATCGCCCGTGCCTTGGCGACCCGCCCCAAAGTGCTGTTGCTGGACGAGGCCATGGCCGGACTGATGCCCGCAGAGATCCAGCGGGCCATTGCGCTCATCCGTAAAATCCATGCCTCAGGCATCACCATGGTCATTGTCGAGCATATCATCGAAGTGATCACTTCGCTCGCCGATCGCGTGGTCGTACTTCAGCAGGGTCGTGAAATCGCCCACGGCACCCCTGCAGAAATCACCAGCAATCCGGCGGTTATCGAGGCCTATCTGGGTAAGCGCGCAGCAAACGTCGCCCCCGGTGTGCGGCCGCGAGACTTGGGCGGGGCATCGCCATGATGCGGCTGAGCGTCGAGCACCTTGAGGTGCGCTATGGTGACCTGATCGGCGTCGCCGATGTGTCGCTTGAGATAGCGGCGGGCGGCATGGCTGCGCTCCTCGGAGCCAACGGGGCGGGCAAAACAACGACCCTCAATGCGATTGCGGGCCTGATCGCTGCCACCAAAGGATCGATCGTATTCGGGACCGAGCGGATCGATCGCAATCCGGCGCACGCCATCGTGCGCAAGGGACTGGCGCTGTCTCCGGAGGGGTGGCGGCTGTTCGTGCAACAGAGCGTCGAGAGGAATCTTCTGCTTGGTGCCACGCCAATCTCCGAGCGCTCGCGCAAAGCGCCTCTATTGGAGCGCGTTTACGCAGTTTTTCCTCAGCTCGCCGCGCGTCGGCACCAACGTGCCGGCACCCTGTCCGGTGGAGAGCGCCAGATGCTGGCGATTGGGCGTGCGCTGATGAGCGATCCGAAGCTGCTGATGCTGGACGAGCCGAGTCTTGGTCTTGCTCCCGCCGTCATCGACGCTTTGTACGAAACGTTGAGCCGCCTCCATCATGAGGGCTTGACCATTCTGCTCGCGGAGCAAGCCATTGAAATGGCGCTCGCGGTGGCGGATCACGCCTATGTGCTCCAGGTTGGCAGGAGCGTTCTGTCGGGGCCGGCAAGTCAAATCGCGCAGGATCCGGAGGTACAGCGGATTTATCTCGGGACCACCGCCGCGACGGGGTGATCCCGGCAATCGGTATATGGGCAGGCCGCTTCTATCAAGCCATCAATCAATCTAGTTCCGCTTGCTGGCGCCAGGCCGCAAGTGGCATACGGTGATCGGAATGCCGAATTCATAAGGGTGGCCGACGCAGAGATCGAAGCCGTCAATCTCACGCGCCATGCCTTCCATGCCGAATAACTATATCATCGGCCCAAAACTACGCGCCCTGGAGCGCTAGTTCCCGGACAGGCCCTAAGATTACGTCAACATCCTGCCGATTGATCTGTCCCGCTTCGGCAAGTATGCTCCGGCGCGCTTTGGGGCGTAGCCAAGTGGTAAGGCAGCGGATTTTGATTCCGCCATTCCCAGGTTCGAATCCTGGCGCCCCAGCCAGAAATCACCAAATAAAATCAATATGTTGAACTGTTCTCACGGGCTGAGAACGTTGCTTTTTCATGTCGCATGACCTTCAAAAGATTTCCCCTTATTTTCAATGGCTTCCATTTTTTGCAAAATTCTCCATGCGACATGACTGCGACATGGAACGATCCTTGATATTCTCAGATCGTTCTTCATTTTCAATAGTTCCCAGTCTTTGCAAAAGGCTCCATACGAGCTGACTGCAACATGGAGCAGCCCCTGATCCAAGCGCACGTTCAGCTGCCTGGCGCCCGCCTACACCATCGTTACATGTCTGGCAGAGCATCCAATCCATATCTTCATGAAGGCCCGTATTCCCTTCGCCAACCGCCGCGCGATCGATCCGCGCAGAAGCAACATCGCACTCGATGCGAACGCGCTTAACCGTCACGGGACCAAGCATGACGCGCTTGTGGATCGACTTGAGAACCTGTCCGAGGATGGTGTACTTCACGTCGTGCTCGGCGGCGGGGTCCCGGACGAGGTGCAGCATCCGAACACCTCGGCACGGAAGAGGGCAGCCATGCTGCCCAAGATATTTAATCTGCGCCCTGGGTTGACCTCCGGCCAACGCGCCGAGCGCCAACGCGTCGCCGAAATCCTCCGGGGCAACGCGCAGCCCGGCACGCATGCGAACGACGCCTCGCACTTAGCGGAGGCCGCCGAGACCGGATGCAGTTATTTCATCACCCACGACAGGCGAATTCTGCGAAAGCGCGACGAGCTTCGTGCCGTCCTGCCGCCGAATCTATGGATCGTCTCCCTTGAAGAATTTTTCGAAATCTTCGACGACTTCATCGCTGGCCGCCGGATGTAGCCAGCCGCGTTGCTTCAATAGATCTTTTGCTTCCAGAGCACTGAGATCTCCTCAAACGATGAGGCGTAGCGTGCCTTGACAGTACGGATGACCAGTTCGGTCTCTTTCTGGCGGATATCGTATTCGTTGATGTTCACATAGACTACGAGCCAGCAAGCGCTTCCATACTTCTTCCTGCTCTTGGCACCAATAGCTCCATCAAGATAATGTGGAATTGACTCCGCACGCGCGATCCAATTGCTCACCGGGTCGAGCGTCGGCGCCTTCAGCTCGCGGTATTCCTTACCCAGCCTCCGACCGCCATGCGTGCTGGTCACCTCGATGTTGTGCGTTTTGCCCGACAGCTTCACGTAGCCGTCGGGCCACTGCTCTGACGAGCTCGCCAGGCGCACGCCCTCGACCGGCATCAAGCCTACGAATTCTGCAAGCACATAAGCATCGTGCAGAAATTTAAGATGCGGGCGATTGAACCAATCGTCCGAATTGCAACGGTCACTCAGAGCTTTGGTTGCCGCAATGAAATCCCCTGGCGCTTGCCAAGCCGCCAGAGCGATGTGGGCAGCATCGCATTCGCTCCGGGTCAGGGGTGGGCCCCGCTCCGGCTCCATCTCCTCGACACACGGTGGCAGTGGATCGGCCTCGCATGCCTGATCGATCCAATCGTCGAGAGCGTCGCGGGGCGCAGGATCTTTGGTCGGTCGAATCATGTACGTCAGGATGTCCCCGAAATCGATGAATTGATAGTGATCTCACCCACCGGCGGCAATCACAACCGATCGATCCATTTTTTGATCTCGCCAAGGATCTGGTCGAAGCTCGGTTTCGTGCCGTAGTAGAGTGCGCCGCTCGCCGCGAAGGCCTCGTTGTACGTTTTGCGCGTTTTTGGGTCGCTAAGAATGAAGGCTTCGTTTTCAGCAATGTTGGGATTGTCAGCGCCGCGAAACCGCTTCGCTTTATGGATTTGATAGGCTTCTGTACCAATGAACGCCTGAACGTCCGAGCGTTGCACCAGTGCGAAGACATCATAGTAGTGTCGCATGAAGCCGACTGGCGATTCGCCGCTTTGCTGTTGCAGACGGAATTTGGCCGAAACGGTCTGGAGCTTTTCAACGAATGTGTAGCGGAGATCGTAACACGGGACGCCCTTCGCCCGATTGTCGATCATGTCGACCTTGCCGACCCCGTAATCGTAAGCCCACGAACTGATGTCTCGCGCGACGTTCGGCGTCACATCGTCAAAACCCACTTCAAGCAACACGCCCTCGCGCAGTCCTTCCAACCGTTCGGTTGTCTTGTAAAAGAGCCGAATGCCCGCGCTGAAGAAATCCTTGTTGTCGAAGGCTGTGTCGCGCTCGACTTTTTCAATACAGTCAATGTGGATCGTTGTTGCCAGCCAGTCGTAAAAATCCTTGCGGCTTTGCACTTGCCGAGGTTTCGTCTGATTGCGTCCGGTCTTCACATCCCGGTCCGGCGGAGGCTCAATACGGATGTCGATATCTTCTGAAAACCGGTCGATGACTTGAAAGCCTTTGGACAGCGACGTCCCGCCCTTCAGCTGGAATGTGAGGCCCAGCTGCTGGAGGCCATAAAGGCAATGCATGATCCAGTAGTCTTTTTCGACCAGGGCCGGATCGATGCCCCTCTCTGATGCGACAATTCGGATCAGATCAACAAATTGCGGGTGATTGTGCAGATAGTCAGCCATGAGGCGCCATGTCCGCCGCCACGGCCGAAAAGAATTTTTTCGTCTTCACATTCCCGTATTCACGCGCTGCCTTTTGCAGGCGTGGCGCGTCGAATGACGGGACGCGCTCCCGCACACGGTCAAGCACCTCCCTCTTGCTTTCAGCGAGCTGATCCAGATTGTTCACGAGATCGACCAGCAGAAATTCCTTGCTCAGTTTTTTGGGAAACGATGGCCGCATGCGGAAGTCAAACGTGCGGCCTCCCAACGTGAAGCTCCCGTGCCGCTTGTGATTGTACACCACGGTCTTGTCGTACAGCTGCGTCGTCCCGACACCGAGCATGTTGTAGGCGTTGGGCGAAGCGAGCAAAAAGCGACGATCTTTCAGGAAGGTCTCCACCAGCCTGTCGTCGTCCGCCGGAGCTTTACCGAACACGGTCTCCTTTGGGTACAGGTAGAGTCCGGGTGCCAGCTTCGTGAGCGTTCCTTCATCCACGAGCTGCTTGATATGCCGGTCAACGGCCTTGGACCACAGGGCGAGGTCGTCTCGTCGATAGACCCGTCCGGGCCGCAGGTGCCTTCTGAGTTCCTCAACTTTCGTCATGTTGACAATATAAGAGGAGCTCTCTCATTTTGCAAGCTTTTTCATTGAATAATCATGCAAATTGTCTGCCTATAGTACTGATTTCATTATATATTCGTCGATATCAAGTCATATCTGCGTGGCTTTTGTGCGCGGGCGGGCGTTCCCCTGTGCTATACTGCGCAATATGAAAGTCGAAGAAATCGCCGAAGCCGTTGCCAACCTGCCTCCAGATCAACTCGTCCGCTTCCGCCGGTGGTTCACCGCATTCGAGGCCGGCCGCACCAATCACGCCGAGGAGCTCGATTCTGCGGCGACTAAACTCGGCCGCCTCGCCGGCCGTGCGTTTGCTGAATTGAAAAGGCGCTCGAACGAGCCGTGAGTAATTCCATAGGCGCGACGGTCGCAGTGCTGTCGAGTCCTTGCCGAGAATGGCCTCGCGCTAGCACATTTCTCGCGTCGCAACCAAGTCCCGAGCCGAATGGCCGGTGAGGGTCAAATCGCGTTTGATTTCCTGACGCGATATCTCAGGTGTCGTCAATTAGCGGACCTCGCATGCCGTGCGACGATCTTGGTGCGGGCGGAGCGCGATTGCATCTCCTGCCAGTCCTTGACCAGCGCAACCTCCATTCCGGCGTTGCCCCAGCGCATCGCCGACCTGATTGCAATAATTTCAGCCGATGAGGATTCCCCTTATGTTTCGATCGACCAGACACAGTCACACCTGTTCCTTAGGTGGGGTCGTCGCAATTGCTCTCATTCTGCTCGGTGCCGCATCGTGCCAAGCAGCGTCGCCCGCTCGAGAGCGCGTCCTCGCCGACATCAGGGCAGGCGCCGAGAAGATTACCGGTCGTCGGCCGGCCGAGAGCCGAGACGCAGCGCAAAATTGCCTACCGGGCGGCGTCCCAGAGAACTCTCCTCTCTGGGAAAGCGTCCTTGCCGATTACCGAGGGCTTCCCGTTCAGGATTGTTCGCCGACACACCGGGTCGCTGACGCACCAAACGGTCGACTTACGGGGCGGGCGCTCCTTCTGCTCCCAACGGCGGCGCAGGCTGCCGAATGGATTGTTTCAGCTTGTGAGGCCCAGGGTCCCACTGAAGCAGCGTTGTCAAAATGTGCTGTAAAGGTCCTGGATCATGTGAAAAATCAAAACAATCTGCAATTTGTGGTGGCGGGCGTCATTCACGAACCGAAGGAATACGGCTTTGACAAAAAGGATTGGGCCAACGCGCAATGCGTGAAGACGAAGGATAAAGAAGTCCTCTACTCATTCCGGGACGGCATCACCGTCAAATTGCAAGGCCTGCAAGACAAAGACAGGACGTCGTTTCGCTCCGGGCCGGAGGAAGGTTGCCGACCGACGCAGCCATCCGACCTCGCCGTGATCCTGACGACGGAACCAAAAAAGGTCGCCGCCGAGGGACGCGTTGCAGGTCTCCGGCGTGACGTGTACAGCGCCTGCATGAGCCGCTCGTCGCCGTCCGATGACGATTGGCGCCGCTTGGTCAGATCGTCTTTTGTTGAGGCATGGGCCAAAAAACGCTATGAGTTGATGGAGGTCGTGGCCAAAGCCGCGTGGTGCCTAAAGGCAAGTGCGCCCTCGACTAGGCCAAGCTAAACCCGGCCTCGCTTCGGTATTTGCATTCGCGAGCCAAATCCGGCGATGGCCGAAGCAAATCAGAAATCGTTTGTGGGATCACGCCTAAGAGCGGTTCGATCTCGCAGGACCTCTCGAATATTAGAGCACAGAAATAACCCTATTTGGCCTTCCTATCGCGCGACCGAAAATAAGGCGTGAAGTACGTGTGGTAGGCGAGCCGGTCGCTATATTCAATGATGTTATCGAGTACAGTGACGACGCGACAAGTTGTGGTGCCGCCATTTTTTTCTCCCCGTAGCCCACGGCCCACCATTTGCATGTAGCGCACCGGACTGAAGACCGGACGCGAAATGACGATGACATCTGTTTTCGGCGCATCAAAACCTGTCGTGAGGACGCCGTAGTTGCATAGGATCTTGAGAGTGCCGCTCTGAAACTGCCGAATGAAATACTGGCGGGCTGACATCTCTGTTCCACCGTGAACCGCGGCTGCCGGAATCCCTCTCAATTGGAGGAGCGCTGCCAGGTGGCTGGCATGCCACACCGAATTTGCGAAAAGCAGAATTTGCCCGCTGGTGGAATACTTGCCTACCGCTCGAACGATTGCGTCGTTGCGGCGTTCGTCCTCGCCCATTCGGTGGGCGGCCGCCTCGGGAAATTCATCGAAGGTCTCGATTTGTTTTTTCTCAGTTTCGGTGAGAACAAAAGGATGAGCGTAGGTCAAGGGCTCGATAAGAATCTCAGAAAGAATGCCAGCGGCCTGAAGCCTTTCATAGAGCTCGGCCTGCTCGTCAGGCGGCGGGTACAGACGACCATCGAAGCGTCGCGCCAGACGATGTGATTCCTCTTCATTGCGCCCACGAAACGGGGTGGCGGTCAGCCCAAGCAATGGCGGCGGTACGGTTTTTCGTTCATCCGTTTGCTTCCCGGTCAGCCAGCTGAGCAGCCGCGTGTATGACGGCGCGATTGCGTGATGGGCCTCATCAATCACGACTAGGCTGGCGTCCCGTATCCAGTCCGGCAATGTGGTAGTGATACGACTTGCCAGTGTCTGAATCGATGCGACGATAACCGTCGGCAAATCAGTATCGGCTGCGTTCGGATTGGGGTTGCCACCCCACAGACGAAAAATCCGCAAATCGGTCCATGGCTCTCCGCGGTTGGCCCACACTTGTCGGAAGCTTTGTACCGCCTGTTCGCACAACTCGTCGGTCTGAGCGATCCAGAGAACGCATGCTCCATTGTGTAGGGCGCAGTCGACCGCGGTTTCGACGGCGACACGGGTTTTTCCGGAGCCGGTCGGCAGGCTCAGTACAGCTCGCGCCGGTTTGGTTTTGTGTTTTTCAATCAACTCCCTGAGCTGCCCGATAAGGCGCTCCTGATAGTCATGCAAATCGCCGAGCGGCATCGGACCGCTGGCCCAGATCTCGGCTGTGCGTCTCGACGTGCGGCTGCCCCCGAATTCAGGCGGGAAGCCCAACGCCATCGCGAAGTCGAAGGCTTCCTGAATGCCCCAGCGATGGGGTGGCGCCAGCCCCTCTTTTTCAAGTTGCCGCTCAAGAACTGCAAGCACCGTCGGCCCATGCACCGCAAGCGCAAGGCGCGCCACCGCAACCGGCGGCATAGCGGCTTTCAGCTTGACCGCGCGCCTGACCGCGTCATCGAACGTGTCAAGACAGGCGCTGGAACTACCGCCGACGGCCGCCAGCAATCGTTCTTCAAGGCATCCCTTAGCCGCCACCTCAGCGCGTCGACGGACGTAATTTCTTTCCACGATAGCGTCGGCAATCTGTCCCGGGTCACCGGTGATCCATCCCGCATTGATGGCTTCGTGCACTAGGATCATGACCCGTTCCTGCCATGGCCTGCGCCCGAGTTGATCGAGATCGACCAGCAGCATCCCTTCATCGAAGGTCGCGGGCAGCGGCGTTCGAATTTCGCCAATCTGGATGTAGAGATTTCGACAGGCATGTACCCACGCCTCGTTTCTCCTATCATCAGAAAGAGCGGGAGCGAGTTCGGGCGCCACGTCCAACAAGAACACCGGCTCCGCTGCCCGTCCGTCATGTGCTATGCGGGCAACCTCGGCAAGGTCCTTCGCGCCGCGCCTGGACCAAAGCTGAAGCGCCCGGGCTGTCAAAACGACAACAGGAACACCAGTTTTTTGGGTTTGAACGGCCAGAGCATCGGAACTCGTAACGTGGCATCGCTCAAGCGGCACGAGCTCCGTCTCGATTCTGACCAGTGACGGAACTTCTCGGTACTCCGCTGCAGCCTCGAAGCAAATCCGGCGCAGTTCCGCTGAGACTTCGGTCGACTCACAGGCCGCAAAGGCTGCAGGCCAAATGCTCTTGAGGTCACCTTTCGGGATGGTCCACCCATCAAAGAACCCAGTGACCAAGAAATCCAGTCTGTCGATGATAACACTCCAGCCTGGCAGCCGCTGCAACCACTTCATGCTGCGAGCTGCCTTGAGATCGGGGATCGTCACGATATGGCCATTTAACGCGGCGGCTCCGTATCGTCCAAGCAGCCAGCATGTTGGCGATGGAACCTCGATCGGCTCGTAAACCTCTGGTCGCGTGGTATGGCCAAATTGCGCGTGTTGTGTTGAATGCCATTGCAACCGATTTAGGAGGAGTGCCGTGAGGGGGCCGCGCGCCGCAAGCGGCAAGACGCAAAGTAACGGCGCGCCGGCAAGAACTTGCGGCTCACTGACAAAATCGAGATAGCTCCATTGTGGAGACTTGTTCTTGGCGGACAAAACCCCGCTGTAGTACGGCCGGACAAATTGCCGATATTGCTCGTACGCCTCACCTACGCGGCTGTTCCAGGCAATCAGCTCATTGGGTGGCTCGGATCGTATATGCAACGCCGCAAGAAAAGGCTCATCATTTACATGATATTGCTCGTCAAGCAGAAGGCCCCAAACATTTGCGTCATCGGCGGCAATGAGGCCGGGCCGGAGCAAACGGCTTGCAAGCACCCATTTGCCGCTAAAACTACGTGTATGTACGCGCGCGGCAAGTGATGTGAGGAACCCTAACGAGACCGTCTGCGGCGCCTTACGCAGGCAACTCCAGAGATTGGCCCACGCGTGATCGGCCGCCTGCCCCCAGCTGCGCTCGGCGATCAAGAGCGTCTCATTAAGCAGCGTTTGCCATTGATTATCGTCGAGCGGACGCACGCCCAGGACCTGTTCAAGTATAGGCTTGCACTCTTTGTCCGCAGCAACAGCGTGGTGGACGGCAAATCTACCGGTGGGTACGACACCGCTCGAAATGATCACCTCCGAGGCAGCGGCGAGCTTTCCTTGCTCGGTCGGAATCACCCTAGCCAGACGCAATTCATTGCGCACGCTGTAGTCACGTGAAGCGTCGAATATGCGTTTCAGCAATTGAAAGACAGCGCGCGTCTGCGCCATGTCGACCGATGCGACAGCTTCGAGCCACTGCGTCAGGGCCAACTGATTGTCATGTTTCTTGCTTCGGCGAAGTAGGGCCTTCAGGCGGCTGAGGCGCTGGCCCCTGTAACAGCTTGGATGGAAAAAATCCGACCTCAGCTTGGGTGCGGCTGCTTGGCACCACTGGCTCAGCGCTACGTCATCTTCGACCGGATGGAGCTTAAGATCGGCCGCGCCTCGTAGCTCACCCTCGCCGTCGGCCAATACCGAAGCGGTGGCGAGGCGATCCCAGACCGCATCGACCAGGGGCTGCGCCGTTTCCCCGCGAGTCTCAAGGTCTCGCGGAAACATATCGAGCGGACGTCCCGGGTCCTCAACAGTAGCAAGTGGTGCAAGCGCGGAGACGACGAGCTCGGCAGCTCTCTCCATAAGGAAGCTGTTGTAAGGCCCGTGAATCAGGGCGGTGCGATCACTATTGACCTTCCACGGTGCGTTCAGAATTCCGGGTATGCGGGAGGGCGTATCCGTCGCGAAGAACGCCCAAAAACGGCCGGCCCGCTCCTCCCGCGCGGACAGCGGCAGCGCCCATGCGATTGGGACTTCGTCGCGCGTATGAACCGTGGTCCCGTCGGCGCGCGCTTCGGGATCAGTCAATGGCACGCGTATGTGGACAACCTGCCATGAACTCTCTGAGTCATTCTCGACCAAGTTCACAGCCGGGCCAACCCGCTTCCTGCCAATCTTGCGTATGGTGTTGGCTGCGGACTGGAGCTCTAGGTCGACGTCAACCGGGAGAAAGAGCAAAAATTCACCGGGGAACGCGTTGAGCTCATCATGAACATGAGGTACGAGCCGTTCTTCGGCGATATCGACACGCACGATCGTGGTCGCCCAGCGCGACAATTCGTTGAGATCGGGATCGGCCACGAACTCCGGCTCCGACTCAATTGGCCACGCCAAGCGAAGCCCGGGTGCGGGATGGTCTGGCGGAAGCGCCAAACGCTCGCGGATGGTCTGGCCACACAGAGTAGGATCAAATCGTAGACAGACCGATCGGCTGAAAAGCTCGATCCGCCCCCCCAAGCCCAAGAGCGATTTGAAACCAATACCAAAGCGGCCAATCTGATTTTGACGCTTGGGGGAGGAACGCGCACTTAAAAGCGCGATGATTCCATCGCGGCTTAGAGGCGCGCCGGTGTTTGCAGCATAAAGCCGGTTGCCCGTCAGCCGAAGCACAACGCGGCCGGCGACCGGACTTGCGGGCGCGGCCTGTTCAAGAACCGCGTCGGCGGCATTCTGGACGAGTTCAAGAACTTGGCGATAGCTGTAGCCGCCGGCAAGGGCTTCAATCTCGGTCTCGTAGTGATCGCGAACTTCGTCCGGAATATTTTGGTAGTTCGTCAGGCGCCGTTCAATGCGCTCACGCACGAAGTCAATCAGACTTGGTTGCGCCCGCCATCCCTCAGGCGTTGGCATAGCCGGATCAATACGCAATCGCAAACCATCCTCCATTGGACTATAGTCTGTGGTGATGATCAGAGAATTCACGCAGGTTGGAATCGCCGGCTAGAGTGCCTCGAACGATATCGTTGATCACAGCGAGCAATCGATCGTGGCAAATGCCGCCCAGATCGTCTGTCGTGACGAGGACGTTGCCAATCTTTCAGCGCGGTATCAGGCCATCCGTTTGCGCCATCGCTGGCATAATCCCGGCTATCGAGCATCACGAGATGCTCCCACTACCTGTTTCCCCTGGATCGCCGCACACAGTGCCATCCCATCCGCTGTCGTGCCAAGCCATTCGGACCGTGATGTGGTTTGCCCCCAATCAAACCGGTATCAAACCCACTTGTCGGCTGGTCGGAGTCCTCCCAAAGCGAGCAACTCCTTCTAGCCCAACTTTCGGATGGGCCCAACTGCCGGGTCATCGTTGCACAAGGCCGTCCGGACCCGCAGCGTGTGGCCACCCAGGGGGCCAAAGCTGCGCAGCCTGCAGGTGAGCACGATGATCTGTTGATGCTTGCCGGCTCGGCTCAGTGCGTCGAACATCCGTTGAATGCGGTCGTCGTCGCAATAAACGAGGGCGTCATCGAGGATGATTGGAGCGGCCTCGCCCTTTTCGGCAAGCATCGCACCCATGGCGAGACGAACAAGCACGGCAATTTGCTCCTGCGTGCCATCCGACAGCCGCGCAAACGCCTCCGTCCGTTCGCGTTTGACCCCGGTGATCGCAAAGCCGTCCCCAAGCTCAAGCTCCGCGCCCGGGAAGAGGTCGTGCAGAAAGGGTCGCAAGTGCCGACGCACCGGCACGTAGTAGTGATCGCGCCCTTCGGTCAGGCATTCCACGACCGTGTCGCGGAGCAATTGGAGCATCGACACGCGCTCTTGAACCCGCGCGCAGTCGCGCTCGGCGAGCACCCGCTGCTCCCGGGCAGCCGTCAGCGCTTCGCCGACGCCCTCGCCGCCCGCCGTCTGAATCTGCCCGGTGAGACGGCCAATATCGCGCTCAAGCTGCCGCACCTCGTCGTTGCGGTTCTCAAGCGCCTGCTCGAGGCGCTCGCAACGCGTCCGTCGGCGCTCGATCTCGGCTTGGTCGGGAGCCGTCAGCCGTAGCGCATCGAGCATCGCCGCCGCCGTCTGATGGGCGCTTTCTGCGCTTGCGACCTCGGCAACCAAGGCCGTGTGCCGCGCCACGCGCTCCGCGTCCGGACAAAGTACCAAGTCCGCGGCGATGTTTTTGCAAAGCAGTTCGAGCTTGGATTCGATGCCGCTGCGTTCGCCGAGCACCGTTTCCAGCGCCTCCTGTTGCTGCCCGCGCGCCTCCTCAAGGTTGTCGCGACGCGCCTCAAGGGCAGTGCGCTCCTGTGACAAAGCCACGCTTTCCTCTTCAATCTCCCTCGCGGTTGGCAAGCGTTGCCGCTGCGTGCCGGTAAGTGCCGCCGCGATCGCGGCCTCGGTTTCTGCCACGGCGAGCTTCAGCTTGCCAATTGCCGCTTCGGGGTCACCCTCCACCTTGAGAGCCTTGAGCTGCATCAGAACTGCTTTGCGCTCAGCCTCCAGGTCGCGGCGTTTGGAAAGGAGGGCGTGCGCACCCGCCACGCTGTTTACGTCCGCCGCTTTCAAAAGTTCAGACCGCTCGTGATCGAGTTCCTGCCGTTTCTCGTGCCTCTGATGCGCGGCGGGCGTCACCGTAATGACCGCCATTTCGGCAACGGTAATCTGGACCGGGGCCAGCACCGGTGCGCTGTAGCGCGCCATGGCGGGATTGCCGCCGATGCGGACCTGGCCGATGGCTTCCGGCTTGACCTCGACGGCGAGCTGTGCCGCGGCGGCCGAGAGCTGCGCATCAAGCGATGCGATCTCGCGGTCAAACGCGTCGAGGTCTTCGACCATCTGCGGTGTGATACGGATTTGAGAAAGCCGCGCGTCGCTGTCCCGGAGCTCCGTGGCCGCTTGTTCGATCGTCTTCAGCTGACGCGCGAGTTCGTCCTGGCGCTGCGCGCGGATCGTTGCCGCGACGAGCTTCTCAAGCTGCTGCTCGCGTCGGGAGAGAGTCTGCACGGCCTTTTCGACGCCGGCGATCTGCTCCTGAGTGCGAGCGACTCCAGCCCGGGCCTCATGTTCGCGGCCAAGAAGCTGCGGGACATCGCTGGCAAAGGCAGCTTCGGCTTCGCGGTTCGCATCGAGACGCTCGGTGAGCTCCCGATGTTGCGCCAAACGCTGCGCCGCGCTTTCGAGCGCGCGCCACGCCGCCGTCTTCTCTGCCTCGCAACGCCGGATTTCCTGATCGGCAGCGCGCGCATCCGCCAGGTCGCTGCGGGCGCTGACAAGTTCCTGCGTGAGTTCCTCGATCGCTCCGGGATCCGTCAGCTCGCGGTGCCGCCGGCGGTATTCGGCGAGTTCGCCAAACTGGGCCTCGAGGGCAGCGAGTTTGGCCTGATGCTCACCTTCGGCGATGCGCCAACGTTCGACCTCAGCTATGGCCCGACCAAGGGGGCCGTCGGTTTTGGGATGCTGCTCAGAGTTCGTCAGGTAGAGCCGCAGCTCCCTGTTGAGGGCTTCCAGAACCTGGCGTGCGCGTTCGCCGCCGACGAGCGCACCGACTTCTGATTCAATAGCGGCGTTTAGGAGATTCGATGCGCCCGCACCCACAATGGGAGCCGTGAAGGACGCGCCCTGGCCGACCCAAAGGAGACCGAATGCACCGTCGTCCAGCGTCCGGCCGCTGCCGGGACGCAGCCCAAGGATGTCCCACACGGCCTCATCCGCCTGCTTGAAGCGGGCGATCTCCCGGCCATCTTCGGTGAGGCTTGCACTCGGTGAGCGCAGAAACGACTTTCGGATCGCGTAGATCCGGCCGTTCTGGTCAAAGGTGAGCTGGACCGTTGCGGGCAGTTGGCTGCCATCGGAAGCCAAATCCCGGATATCCTGGGTCTTACTGTCGTGGCGGCAGAAGAGGCAAGTGCGGATCGCCTTGAACAGGGTCGATTTGCCAACCTCATTCCCAGCCGCAAGGACATTCACGCCCTGATCGAAACCATCGACATGCGCTGCGGTGGTGAAGCGGCCGATCCCTTCCACGGCAAGGTTTCTGATTATCATCACGCAGCCTCCTTACCCTGATCGCCAGCGACGCGAAGATAGAGCTCCACAAGAGCGTCTTCGGCGCGGTGGCGCATGTCCGAGGTCCGCTCGGGATCCTCTCCGACGCTGCGGAGCCGGTCCGCGCATCGTCGCAGAACGCCATCGAAGTCAATCGCCTCGAGATCGGCTTCGGTGGGGCGCACAACGAGAAACGCCTGATCAACGTCGAGATGAAAGACCGCGGCTTCGAGATCGACAATGCGGCGTTGGAGGTCGGCGTAGTCACCGATCGGAAGCGTGCCCTCCAGGTACAGGCGCACGATCAGGCGCGGCAGATCGGATTCATTGCGCAGCCGTTGTTCGAGATCGGCGAGCGCGGCTCCGTCCTTGAGGTACTCCGTGCGCGTGATCCACCGATAAGTCCCGGTGTTGACAGGGGTGATCGATGCAGGCGCCCCCGGGCCGGGAATGTCGACCAGCAAGGCGGTGCCCTGCTCCTGGCCACCGGCGCGGTCCGGCTCGGGTGTGCCGGCATACCAGGCGGCCGGCCCGATTCGGAGCGTGCGGTGCCAGTCGCCGAGGGCGAGATAATCCAGGCCGGCGCTCTTCGGGCGCCCGGGGTCGATTGGGTTCGTGGCTTCCCCTTCGTTTCCAAAATTCGTCACTGAGCCGTGGGCGAGGCCGAGACGCAACGCGCCTGCCGGCGTCGCCGCTGTGTCCATCCAGGCGGTCACGTCATCCAACTCCCCCTTCCGCGTCAGCGGAGCCGGTAAGAGGAACGCGTGCTCTTCAAGGCCAAAAGCTGTCGGCGTGAGGTGCAGGTGAATGTTCGGTGGCAGGCCGATCTGCGCCAGGCGATCCCACACCCCTTCGGGCCGGTGCGGATCGTGATTGCCGGGCAACAAATGCCAATGGACCTCCGAAAAAGCCTTCATGCGCTCAATCGGGGCGCGCAGCGTCACCGGGTTCGGGGCCTCGTTGTCGTAGACGTCGCCAGCGACCAGGACATGGCGGGCCCCGTGGACCATCGTCATTTCGCCAAGGCGCTCGACCGCAGCCAGGCGCGCCTGACGCAAGGGCTCTTCTTTGACTCCGAATTGCTTGAAAACTTTGCCGATTTGCCAATCCGCGGAATGAAGAAATCGCATGTTCGCCTCGCCTGAGTTGGCAGCGGTTTGCAGGACCAATCTTGAGGGCCGGCTCGAAGCCATCTTGGCGATTCGGCTCCCCCCGCAGCCTTGATCGCCGTAGCTCGGGCAAACCGGAAGCAGCGGAAGGAAAAAAGTTGGGGATGTCCTCCAGCTGAAATGACGGCAAGCCGCCCGTCGGCCCCACACGCGCCAGCCAGCGGACAGAGCCACCCGAGGGCTCCTCGGCCGCGCTTTACGCTCCCGCCAGCCACCGCCTGATGACCCGCCATACGCCTTGCCGCTGTCGCGGCGTCTGCGGCTGAGCGCACGTGGAAGGAATACGGGCTGCTACCGGCTGGAGCGGGCCGTAATACTGGGCCTTGGCGCGTCGATCCCTCGCACGTTCGGCGGCAATTTGCTGATCCGACCACGGCGCCGCTTCGACGATCCGTCCCTTGTCAATGAAGTAGTGAGAACGGCACGGCAGGCTCCAGCTCCCGATGGATGGATCGAGGGAGATGGATTCGCCATCGAAGGTGAAGCTCCAGTCCGTCGGCGTGAATGGCGTGATCACCTCGTGGCCGCAGCCGCAGCAGCATTGATGTGCGGCCGTGGCATATTTGATCGAGACGTACAGCATGCCCGGCTCAATGGTGTCCGGAATATGATCGACGAAACGATGCTCAAGTCGTGGGTACCGCATTCGCGAAATCCCCGTTGATGATCAGGTTTCCGTCGGTCGTGTAGGTGCAGTGGTGCTCCTGCTCGAGGTCGCGGTAGAAGCCGCGGATTTTCTTCCACTTGATGACGGCGAGCGTAGCGTTGAGCGCGTTGAGGTCGGCGACCTGAATGTTGGACGCGTAAAGATCGTCCTCCTCATGACCGCCCGCGAACGAAATCCGCCCCTTGCGGACATGATCGCGCTTGGCCGGCGTGCTCGCCGTCACTCGCAGGATGCCGCCCAGCGAGCCGTCGACCAGTTCGAGCCCCATGCCGACGTCGATAAAGGGGACGTTTCGGGCCTCGAGCCACTCGATCACATGCCGCTTGGGCGCGCCGCCATCGAGGCATAAGAAAGCAAAAGTCACACCTTCGAGCAGGTGAAGATTGTCGGCACCGATATCGACCGAATGCGCGATGATGCCGCGGTGCATACGAGAATAGATCGCTTTGTAATAGTCGACCTTCTTGGGCGCATCGCGCAGCTCGTCGAGCGAGGGTGCTCCCGGAGCGCGAAAGGCGTTGTGCTGCAAGAACTCGTCCCCGTCGATGAGACGGATTTCTCGCGCCGGCGTCTTGGCGGTGAGGTCAAGAATATACGATCCGGTGCCGCCGAGACCGATGATCAGGAGCTTCTCGCCGACGAGACGCTCCGTCAGGGCGCCCACACCGGCGCGATCCGATGCAGTCTCCGTGTAGTTGAACACCTCGTTGTCGTCGCCCGGCTCGGGCCCGGCGAAGGTTCGGGGCGTGACGCCGGGCCTCAACACGGTGGCGGGTCCGCATAGGATCGCCGCATAGGTCGTCATCTTCTCGTAATAGTCCCGGTAACCGGCGTCGGGCTTGGAAGAGAAGCTGTGTTTAGCGGCGATCCCGTTGCCGAGATTCATTTCAGCGCTTTGATGGCTGATCTGGGCGATGGGGACGCCGTCGGCTGTGCAGGGATAGTCGCCGTCGAAGTAAACGACGTGCGTGTCGGGCCGCTGCGCGACCTCGCCGGCGAGCGCCAGGCTCGAGATAAGCATTCCGGTCCGAACGCGCTTATTAGCATCGACGTAGGGTACGTCGCGCAAGAGGAGGAAGCCTCCTCGGATCTGCACGAAGTACCCCTCGTCGCGGAGCCGCTTCAGGTCGGGACTATGACTTAACGGTTCTTGTGACATTAAAGATCGTCCCCTCCCTGACCTTGACCGTGGCCCCGGGGCCAAGCTCGCCGGCCGAAGGATGCGATGCCGCATGCCGGTAGGTCACCGAGAAGACGATGTTGGGGTCGGTGTGCGGGCCGAGGAAGGCCAGCTCGACGATCTCATCGTAGGTCACCTCGCGGCCGGGTACCTTGCGCGGTCGCGCATTGACGATGATTTCGGTTTCGTGGAGATGCTCGATCGTCTGCTCCACAGCGTCACCGGGCTGTTCGGGCCCGGGAAGGTTGTCGATTACCATGCTCTGTCCTTTTCCATTGAACTCCGAGCCGAAACTCGGCTCGCAAACGTCCAATCGGCCGGAGCAGGACGAACCGGTAAGCCTGGGTCAGAATTTTTTGTGGAGGGTCCCTGGCGGGGTCGGGCCGCAGATGAAGAAGGCTGGGCATCCCGGGCAGGTCCAGGCCGACGGCTTGATTGGGAAGCATCCGGCGCGAATCTCGGCAAGGAAGCTGGCAAGCTTGGTCCGACGCGTTTCGAGCTTCCTGGGCGGGAGGTCAATCGGGGTCGTTTCCTGGTCGGCCAAGTGGACCAGCTCCACCTCGGCGTCCGGAAAGGCCTGTCGGGCCGCGAGGAGAAAAGCTGCGGCACCCACATCGTCGGCCTCGGCCGAGCGCCGATGCCCCGTGCGGACCGTACGCAGAATGCGCCGGCCGTCTCCCCGCACCAGCACGTCGTCCGGACGCACGATGATCTCCTGGTCCCCGAACCCCAGGCGCAGGACAACCGGCGTTTCGGCGGTCAGCCCGTCACGGGTGCTGATAAAAAAGCGGATCATGCTCGCCGCCAGGGCCTGATATTCAGCCGCATAGCCGTGACCTGCGAGGCCCTGCGCGTCGCATTCCGCGCCTACCCGGGCCTCGAGTTTGTCGAGCGGGATTTGACCTGCGACGATGGCTTCGAAGACGGTGCGCACGGCTTCGTGCATCCGCATGAAGTCCGTCAGGGTGCGCCGGCCGCCGACCTGAAGCATATGCGTGTAGAAAAAACGCCGGGGACAGGACTCGTAGAGAGCCACCTGGGGCGCGGCGAAGCTCAGCTTGCCCTCGAATATCCAGGCGATGGGCTGCTCTTCCGGCGTCGGCGGCAGCGGCCGGCCAGGCACGAGATGCCTGCGCGCGAGCCCCGCGCCTAACCGATCGAGGAAAGGCGACGCAGGCCGATTGTGCCCGTTTGCCTTCTTAGTTGGTGAGTAGAGGAGGAGACGGTCACGCGCCCGCGACAGAGCCACGTAGAACAGGCATTCCTGTTCCTCCGCCTGCCCTTCGCGAAACACGTCGAGCGCCCCGCTCTGCCCGCCCTCGACCATACCGTCCGGCGGCGGGCATGCCGGCGCGGGCGGCGTTCTGGGCAGCGTGTCGGCATTCATCCCCGGGAGATGGACCACCGGAAACTCAAGCCCTTTCGCGCCGTGAATGGTCATCAGGCGAACGGCATCAATCCCTTGGGCCGCCGCCGGCAGTTGCCGAAGATCGCGCTCGTCCGCAAGGCGAACGAGTCGGCGGACGCGGTCGAGAAGTCTCGTGATGGGCGCGCCGCGCGCGGAAGGTTGCACGCGCACAAAATTGAGAAACTGCCAGATAGCGATCGCCCGCCCACGGTCGATGACGTGCGTGGAGGTGCCAAGACGCGCAGCGATCGGTGTGCGATCGAGCAGCAGAGTCGCAAGAACGGTCCAGGGCTGTGCGGTGGAATCGAACCTGTCTAGCACATCTGCCAAGCGGCGGAGCGTGGCCCCCCCTGCCTTGGAAAGTTCGGGAATCGAATCGATCGCATTGAGCCAAGTCAGCGGCCGACTTTCATTAGCGCGGAGATAATCAAGGACGGCCCCAACATCGCCGAGCGACATTTCGAAGCCGCTCATGCAAGCGACCCGGGTCAAACCCATCGCGCGGCGGTCTGTTAACAGCGAGAGAAGCGTCAGCAGATCCTTTACTTCGGCGCGTTCGAACAGGCTACCCAGAAAAAGAATGGGAATGCCAAGACCTTCGAGCTCCTGGCCTAGGGTCGAGAGTTTCTCGTTGCCCGTGCAAAGCACGGCTTGATCCCGATAAGCGTAGCCCGCCCCGCGCATCTCCGCGATGGCATCGGCGACCGCCACAATCTGCTGGCCGGCTTCCGTCACTGTGCGATGCTCGGGTGCCGCACCACCAGCACCTCTCTCCGCAGCAAGCGTGCTCTCTTTCCCGCCCGCCTTCATGGCTACGGCGAAATTCGAGAAGACATCGACAATCTCGCGCCGCGATCGATAGTTGAGCGTGAGCTGGCCGCGTCGGCCACCCGGAAAATCATCCTTTCCGAAGCGGGCCATGTTGAAGGAGGACGCACCGCGGAAGCGATAGATGGACTGCTTGCCGTCGCCGACCGCCCACAGATTTTCGCCGCTCGGGCGCAGCGCGACCAAAAGCCGGATGCTGCTGCGGTTCACGTCCTGGTATTCGTCGACCAGAACGTGATCGTATTGATCCTGAAAATGCTTGCCGATTTCGGGATGGCCCTCGAGGAGGCGGACCGGGAGCGACACCAGATCTCCGAAATCGACGCAATGAGCTGCCCGCTTCAGCTGCTCGTATCGGTCGTAAACCTTGGCGACTTCGGCGGTGCGCTCGGCGGTCTCGACCGCTTCAGCGGTCTTTGCGGCACGCCGCATGATCGCGGCAAGTTCGGCGTAGCGCTTTTCGTCGACCACCTCATCCTTGGCCCGAGAAATCGTGGCAAGCATGTCGGCAATGATTTGGGTCGGGTCGTAGAGATTTCGATAATGCGTCAAGCCGAGCCCTGGAAACTCCGCCTCAAGCAGATCAACCGCCTCGGTACGATCCATCAGGCGCGGATCTTGCGGCAAGCCGAGCTCAGCGTGGAAGCGCCGGATCACATCGAGCCCGAAGGCGTGGAAGGTCCCGATCCACATGGCCGTGGCGGCCTGCTTGTGCTTTTGCGCGATCCGGTCGGCCATCTCTCCCGCGGCCTTGTTGGAAAAGGTGAGCACCAGGATTCGCCGTGGATCAACACCGTCCCCAAGCAGCCCTTCGACACGCGCGGTCAACGTTTGCGTTTTGCCGGTGCCTGGACCGGCTTCGAGGAGATACGCCCCTCCTCGCCAATCCGCGGCCGCCCTTTGTTCGGCGTTGAGCGGCCGCTCGACGGGCTCGGCCTCATGGACGAGGGGTATGGGAGGAAGGAGCAACGCATCAAAGAGCTGCTGCGCCACAACCTCGAAGGGAGCTCCGAGGCGCGCCGCGATCGCGCTCGCCGACATCCCCTCCTCAAGGTGAAGTCTACGCGCAACCATCCTCGGCAGCAGGAACTCGCGCGCAAACAGGTCCATCTGGACCTCGCGGCGCTGGCGCCGGCCGTAATCCACCACGCGGTCGAGACCCACCGGCGCAGCCTCGGCGGCACGCGTCGGATCGATTTCCCGAGCCGGGGTTCGGTCGTCGTCGCCGAGTTCGACGTGACCGATTTCGTGGGCGACGAGAAATGCCTGATCGAAGGACGTGCCGCTGTTCTCGTGCAGGATGAGCTGATCGCGGCCGATAAATACGGCGCGGCCGCCATCGAGCAGAGCGGAACCCCGGCTCGTCGGCTCAACATCAAGGCCCCGCCGCTCCGCTTCAGCCACCGCGAAGGCGTAGGGGTGCCAGGGGTCGCCCCCCCTGGCTACCGCCTCCATGTGAAGTCTCGCTGCGATCTGCCGGGCGAGTTCCACCCCGTCCATGTCAATCTGATTCCGCGAGCAGCCGCGCCCGCTTTTCCTCGGGCACACCGGCATCCATCAGGATGCATTCGAACGTGACGGGTTCGCTGCCCGCCGGCTTGACGTCGGCCTTATAGCTCCGCGCGGGATCGAGAGCGCCTGAGACCGGAAGCGCTGGCAGCAGAGCGTCGATCGAGCGGTTGAGCGCCGCGGCGAGTTGAGCAAGAAAGCGGCGCGGGACCGATGCCAAGATCACTTTGCCATCGCGGAAGGCCGTGATGACCTGCTTTGGCACGTCCAGCGTTTTCGCGAGCGCGCGAAGCTGATCCACCGAGAGTGCCGCAAAAGGGTCCGCATGTACCTGCGTGCCCGCTTCCAGGTGCCGGTGCCAAGCGGCATCGATACGGGCTTGATCCTCCGCGCTCTGGGGTCCGGCGTCTGCAGGTGCCTCCCGATGTAGTTCGCGCGAGAGATCAACCAGCGCGGCGGCAAATTGCGGATAGCGGCGAAGATAACGCTCAAGGGTCTCCCGGCCTGGGGACGGCTCGACGGCGAAGGCCGCGAGCACCTCGTCGAGATCCGGATTGGACGTCGGGCCGCTCATTGGTGAGGCTCCGACGACAATGCGGCACACAATGCCGCGATAGCGCGATCACGGTATGTCCGTATGGTTTTCTCCGATTTTCCGAGAGTCCTGGCGATCGTCACGGCACCGGGCTCCTTCGAATCGATGGGGATGCCCTGTCGAAGCATTTCGATGATCCTGATTTGTTCTCGTGGCAGAGTGTCAATCGCCGCATCGAGCCTTGACCGGTAATCCTTCTGGTGGAAAACCGCGGCATCGAAGGGATTGAAATTACCACAGGCCTCCTCGACCTCCGCCGACGGCTCGTTCGTTTCCGGGTCGAACTCGATGGTCGTGGTACGGTTCTCCTCTCGCCAGGCTCGTTCCTGCGCGTCACGGCGGAGATTAGCGAGGGCGCCATCGAAGCGGATCTCGAAGTAATCGAGCTTTTCTGAATAGGCTTGGCGATCTGCCGCGAGCAGGGCGACAAAGCGATCAAAAACGGCATCCCGGATGCGGCTTTTGGTTTGATCGACATGTAGAACCCCACCCCTCGTCGTTTCTGCTTTGGGCAAGGCTCGAAGTACCCGCGAAATCAGCAGCTTATAGAGGCGTTCGAAATGCCTATCGGAGTTGTCCGCCCGCGTCGCGCGCACGAAATACAGGAGGCATTCGCTCGGGACGTAACCAGAATCAGACCGATTACTGATCATGCACCGCGCGACGAGGTCGGACTGCGGAAGGGCCTCGAGATCCCGCAGAAGGGCTTCGATCCTAACATCGCGTTTGTAAACCACACCCTCTAAGGTGCGCTTTTTGAGGGGAGTAACCAAATCCGACTCCGGAAAAGGCCGCCCAGCAAGTCCGCTGGTGGGCGTTGGAATCTGCCTTTGTCTCGGCCGCGCAGCGGCATGATCACGTGCCAAGCCCCGCCTCCCGCGTTAGTCGGCGCATCAGATCGAGGACGCTCAGCGCCCCTGGTCCGCGGTTATGCCCGAAGCCTTCCTTGGTGACCCCGCTCTTCCCGCTTGCGCCGGCATATCGGTGCCCCGCTACTGCTAATACCCACAACCTATGGAAACTTCAAGGTTTTTGGACACGTTATAGATTGCTAGATATACGATTTCTTCATTGGGGATATCGCCAGCTTGCAGAGCTTGTGATCTGCCAACTGCTGAATTTTCGGAAGGCAAACGCCGTATCTATTTGAAATATCTGCATGTATATGCAGCCGTAAAGGCAACTTGAAAATCGGTACTCTATTGTGATATTCTAGTCAGCATGACTAGAATTGCAAAATCTGCTTCGCGATCTCCTCGTCAGCCGGGCCGTTGGCTGTTGCAGGATGCCAAGGCCCGCTTCAGCGAACTCGTGCGCCGTGTACGCAGTGAAGGACCACAGCACGTGACGGTGCACGGGCGCGACGAAGTGGTCGTGATTTCTGCCGAGGAATTCCGCCGCCTCAAAGGTGATCGCTCGGGCGAAGCGCTCATTGCTGCCATGCAGGCTTCGCCCCATCGTGACATCGACATCGAGCCGAAGCGCGATCGCATGCCGGTGCGCGGGATCGACCTGTGACGGATTGGCTGCTCGATACAAATGTTCTGTCCGAACTGCGTCGGCCAAGACCAGAATCCAGGGTGACGACCTTCATTGCCGCGCAGTCGCTCGACCGACTGTACGTCAGCACCGTAACCTTTGCCGAAATCCGCTTTGGAATCGAGGTTGTCGCCGACGCGAACCGCCGCGCCCAACTCAACGAATGGCTCACACACAAGGTGCGCCCTATGTTCGATGGGCGGGTCCTCGCCGTCAACGAGGATATCATGTTCAAGTGGCGCCTCCTCGTTGAGGACGGCCGTAAGGCTGGCCACACTTTCTCACAACCCGATCTCATCATCGCCGCGACAGCGCTTCATCATGGTTTGACCATGGTGTCGCGCGATACAAGTGACTATGCGCGAGCCCGCATTCCTTTCCTGAATCCGTGGACCGATCCGTTGCCAGAAACCGGGAAATGAGAACCGCCGCTTGCTCACGCGCCTTCGAAGGTAAACGCCTGCTTGACCGCATGGCACGAATTCAAAGGTTAAGGCGCGTTTCCTTCAACTCCTGCCCGGCTGCGTCGGACCCTATTAGATACTCCACCCGCGGTGAAATCCCCCCGGTAACTGCGTCCGCTTCAGACTAACTCAACCCAAGCAAGCAAACGCCAGTCCATACTAACGGAGTCCGAGAGCAATCCCTTGTGGGCAAGGTCCCGCCGCAACATCTCCGGAACGACGGTGGTCGCGAGCTCGTTCCGCCTCGCAGGCAAGAATGTCGAATCGATTCCCGGGGATAAATCACCAAGACAGGGAAGCAGGCCTTCAATCGCGTTGTTACGCTTTCCCTCATCGTCCAGGCCGATCGGAATGACCCTCTGTAAGAAGCGCTGCGCCGCATCCTGAAGCGAGACATGCCAGATCGTGAGGACACCTTTAGAGTTATAGCCCTTGGCGCTACTCAAGGCTCGCGCGCTGGCTTCGAGTTGCCGATCGCCTTCGAGAAGCTGTTTTACAACAGGGTCCTCAAGGCCAAGAAGAGAGGTTTGCTCGTCTTCCTTCGCAGTCTCTCGATCGGTGGTGACCCGAAATACAGATCCATCGCCGTTCCTGACCTCAAAGTACGTATCCGAAATTCGGACGCACTTCGCGCCCTTCTGCGCCATGGCTGCTTGAAAATACCGCACCAAGCGCGCCATACCCTCTCCACCATCGTCCATCTGCTTGTACTCGTCGAGGCGAAAACCTTCCAAATCCTGAAAAAGCTCCCACACGATTTGCCTCGCCGCGCGGGCGTTATCAACTGCGACCTCAAGTTCCTGCCGCGTTCGCACCAACCGGGGATCCCGAACCGCATCTTGATAGAGTCTGTCATAGGACAGCCGCTCGGAAAGCTGACCGAGGATCTGCCCGCGCAAGTCTTCCGCAACCTGACCGAATTCATCCACTTTGCCGAGCGTCTTGGCGATTTCCAAGAGCTTTTGTTCGAGAAGTAGAAATATCTGACCTTCGATCGTGTCTGCCGACACAAGGTTATAAATCTGGGCCGTATGAACCTGTCCGTAGCGGTGAATGCGCCCAATGCGCTGCTCCAGGTCCATCGGGTTCCACGGAAGATCATGATTGAAGAGCACGCGGGCGAACTGCAAGTTTATTCCTTCGCGTCCCGCGGCCGTGCAAATGAGTACGCTCGGGCCATCGGGACGCTTGAACCGGCGTTCAGCAGCGAGTTTGGCACCGTGGTCTCCTCCTTTAAGCACCTCCACACCCGCACTTGGAAACACCTTCTCGATCGCAGACTGCAATGAATCGACGCTACCAAGATATGTTGTGAAAACGACGATTTTCTCTTGCGGATGAACCGCCCAAAGATCGTTTAGGGCACGAAGCAATTCGCGAGTCTTGCTCTCGTCCTCGTTCGGAATAAGCGTGAGTAAATCGCGAATCCTTTGCCGCTCGGCGGGAAGCGCAACGGATACGAGCATTGCGGCGGATTCCTCGTCGGCTGCCGAGTGCACCTCCCCATCAGTCCCTTCGGACTCCAGTTTTTCGCCAAGTTTGCGAAGCAGTTTGACACGGGCATCTGCCAGGAGCCGGTCGACCTGTGCTCGACCAAAAGAATCGGTTGGAAGATCGAACATTTCGTGGAAGAGCTTCCTTGCGTCAGAAAGCGCGCGCTCGCGGCCTTCCACATCAAGCTTCTGATCGCACACAATCGCTTCATGAATAGTGAGATTGAGCAGCCGCCGACGCAGCGTCGCCCGGACAGCCGCGAAGCTTGAAGCGGCTATCTTTTGGAAAATCGCCATGACGAAGCCGAGGGCACGGCCCTTCTGACCGGATGCCTCGGCCAGATTGTAGCCGTCCCGCAAATAGTGGAGCAGCGCGTCATAGAAACCACTCTCGGCCTGGGAGAGACGAAATGCCGATGTGTGAACCTGGCGCCGCGCAAAGAGCGGATTACCATGCGCGTCACAGGCATCCGCCTGAGTCCGCCTGAAGACCACCGAATTAAGGCGATGGCGGTTGCTGAGCATATCGGCGGTGTTCACGAACATAGACGGATTGAGCAGCCGGATCAGCATCCAAAACCGGAAGTGATCTCCTTGATGGGGCGTTGCCGAAAGCAATAGGAGGTCGCGGCTAACCGTAAAACCGCAGCGCGTTTTCAGAGCGCCCCCTCCCGACCTCTCTAACACAATACAACCCCTTTCCGTCGTGGTTAGGATGGGCGATCACTTTATAAACTCAATCCTGGACGGCTTCGAAACAACTAACCCTGCCGGTGTGGGCCGGGTGGGTTTGCATGTTGTCAAGGCGTCAAGTCATGCCGCGCCAGCACGATCCGGATGTTGCGCAGGTTGATGAGCGCGATTTGCCGGTTCTGCGAACCTTCCGGCATGTCCGGCAGGGCGTTGGTAATCCGGACGTAGAGATCGGTCAGCTCGATCCGCGTCAGGCGCATCAGCTCCTTGATTGACAGCACTCGCATTGTTGCCTCCATCGTTTTCGACCGCGCCAATCGTGGCCTTCTGGCGGAGGCCCTGAGCGACGGAGGAGGCGGCCGCATCGCGTGCGACCGCAACGCAGAGGAGGAGTGCTTCAGCACTTGCGGCCATCAGCCGACGAACGGAGCCAATAGGCCGGAAGCAAGGACGGGGTTGGTGGGGTGGGATGGAGGAAGCGGGTGCTGACCGCTTATGGTGAGCTATGCGCTTCTGTCCGGCTCGGCTCTGGGGCTGGATGAATCACGCTGCAAGTGTTTTTCGCGCGAGGTCCGGACTGCCAATGCGCGAGAAAAAACCAATCGCGTCTTTCCGTCTATGTCCCGCTGGTGTCTGGCGAAATCAGGGGTCGTCGCCTTGCCCTCCGCCGTCTACGACGCTGCACGTCCCATAACTCTGCGGTGGCCACACCCTTCGCTCCATGGATATCGCTGCACGTGCCTTTCGTAATAAGAGTCGGCAAACCCAGTCCATGGAAGATTGCCCAGCCGATTTCTGGCTGATCGTCTTTGTCCCCAGCCACATGAAACGCAACTAATGTGAAATCCTCGACGATTGCGTACTCCACACAGCTGGCGGACGACATTTCGGGATCGGGTATCCATGCGGGGCGAACGATCAGCATCGGGACATTACTCCTTTGAGGAGACGAAAGGCCCGTTTCCTGCACAGCTTATCTTTTTCCGCCGACGAGCGGCGGCCACAACATGAATCCGAAAAGATGGAAAAACCACAACGTCCACCGATCACCCGCTTGGCCAATTGGCGTACCTGGCGGTGCCGGACCCGGCTCGCGTGAACCGAGCCGTATGTCGAGTTCACGCTGAGACTTTGTCCGGAGACGACGCAGCGGGTGCTCACCCGTGTTACGAGCCGCGCGCGTCAAAGTCCGCCTGCCTCTTGCGCCAGACAAACCACAAGCTGCCGCGACCGCGACGTCCGATCGACCGCGCCGGCTTCAACACGCTTTTCGCTCGATCACGATCGTGAGCAGTCGAAATCTTCCGGCACATCGCCGAAGGATTTCAGGACCACCGCGTCGTCGAATTCGCCGAGGTCGGAGCTGCCGCTCCGTGAGAACGCTACCGCTCCGGCATTCATCTCGCTACGTGACATCGCGTCGGCACGGCGGATTGCGGCTGCCGAGTGGGGACACTCGACCGCCTGTCCGGGGGCCAAGGCACCGTTTTCCAGGCGCACGAATGGCAATGCCACGTAATAGGTCACCATTGTCTTGAGCAGCCGAATTCTTCCGGCACATCGCCGAAAGTTCTGAGGACCACCGCGTCTTCAAAGTCGCCGAGAGCGGGACTGTCGATGCGGGCAAACGCCACCGCTCCGGCATTCGCCTCGTTGTGGACCATCGCGTCCGCACGCCGGATCACGGCTGACGAGTGCGGACATTCAACGGCCTCCCCGGGAACCAAGCCACCATTCTCCAAGCGCACAAACGGCAATGCCGCGTAATAGATGACCATCACCACCCTCCGATTGGGATCGCCTCATCCCTCTTGACTGGAGAGAACAAATAGAGAACAATAACGGTCGAAGTCAAGGAGGATTTCGACGAATGAACCATCTCAGCGATGCGACATGGCACACGAAATCTGGCGCCAAATACTCGTATTGCGTCGATCTCATTCCGCCGCCCGAGGGTTTTTAGGATGAAGTTGACGAGGAAATCATTGAGTTCGTCGAACGATGCTCCGGCACCTTCGATCTCTGTGGGGAGATCACAGACAGAGATGCGTTCATCCGCTACTGCTTCGACCACGCCGCAGACGCGGAGGCCTTTCACGATCGGTTTGCGCGCGCAGCTGAAAAAGCAATCTTGAAGAAGCTCATGTCAATGTATCACCGGACTGATCGCTCCTCTCAGTGACCGGCGCCCGACGCTTGCACGTCAGAGCACAAACGGCATCAAAAGGACGTACGCCTTCTAACAAGAAGGTGGCAACGCCGCAGTGCGTTTTCAGTGTCCCCTTTCCCGACCTTTCCCAAGCATTGCCCCATCCCCTCCCGCCTGAATTGCAGGCATACAGAAAATCGGCCCGGCCCCGTCCCACAGTAACGAATTCAGAACGCGTCCACTCTGCAGCGACTTTCGCACGATCAAAGGAATGAATCGCGACGGTTGATGAAAGAGAGCCATAATTGCGTCGCGGCTCAGATGCCGAGCAGGAGCTGCTCCATATCGGCGGGTTCGGCCGCCGTTAACCCCGAAATCGATACCCCGAGCAGGCGGATGCCCTTCGTCACCGTAAATTGCGCCCGGAGGAGTTCCGTGGAAGTCTCCTCCAGTACCTTGCGCCCTTCAATCACGCCAGGCAACGATTGGCTGCGCGTGATTTGGTGGAAGTCCGCATATTTGATCTTCAGCGTTACGGTGCGACCGCGTGTGCCCGTACGCTCGCAATAACGCCAGACCTTGTCGATGATCGGCGACAGCTCGTCCCGCGCGGCCTCGAAGGTGAAGAGATCAACGGCAAACGTGTTCTCGGCACCGACGGACTTGCGGACGCGATTGGCGCGGACGGGACGGTCATCAATGCCGCGCGCGATCCAATAGTAAAAGGCCCCGGCCTTTCCAAAGTGATCTTGAAGGAACGCCATCGATTGCGTTCTTAGATCGCGACCAGTTTGAATCCCGAACTTGTTCATTTTCGCCGTCGTCGCTGGACCGATGCCGTGGAATTTGCCAACTGGCAAATCTTCCACAAAGGCTGGCCCCATCTTCGGCGTGATGACAAAGAGCCCGTCCGGCTTTCTGTAATCGGAAGCGAGCTTTGCCAGAAACTTGTTGTAGGAAACCCCGGCGGAGGCAGTGAGGCTCATTTCCGCACGTATCTTGGCCCTTATCTGCCTTGCGATTTCCGTTGCCGTTGCGATCCCTTTGAGATTGTCGGTGACGTCAAGATAGGCTTCATCCAATGACAGCGGTTCGATTAGATGCGTGTATTCGGCAAAGATTTTGCGGATCTGACGCGACACCGCCTCGTAGACATCGAAGCGCGGCTTGACGAAGATCAGGTCGGGACACCGCCGTTTGGCCGTGATAGATGGCATCGCCGACCGAACACCAAATTTTCGGGCCTCGTAGCTCGCCGCTGCAACGACACCGCGTTCGCGCGAACCGCCGACGGCCACGGGCTTACCCCGCAGCTCCGGATTGTCCCGCTGCTCGACCGAAGCGTAAAATGCGTCCATATCGATATGGATGATCTTACGCTGCCAAGCGGGAACGGCCGCGGCTTCCTGCGTTCCCGTTTGGTCGCCGTTCGATAGCCCGTCGGTGTCCTGCGCCATCATGACTGTCAGACCGTGAAGCCTCCTTCGTGCTCTTTGCCGCCTCGCGCTACGATCCGAGAGCGCCATTGGCGCGGCCCATGCGGTCCTTCATAGCGCGGGCCAACTTGGCTTGCTTGCCTTCGGTCAAAGAATTAAGATTGCACATAGGCGAGTCACCGCCACATGCTGCGCATTTTGGCGCCGACATCGACCCGAACCACTCTTGCGTCTTTCCGTGCGCCGGCCGTAGCTGCCGCGAGTGGCCACGTCACACATTCAAAGTGTTGAGTGAGTGCCGCCGGAATGAAGCGTGTTCGTGCGGCGTAGACGTGGCGGTCGCCTTGCACATTCTGTCCATGCGTAAAGAAGCGGTGCGGAACGACAAGATGCAGACTGTCCTTCGCGCGCGTCATCGCCACATAGAGCAGCCGCCGCTCCTCCTCGATTTCTGCCGTGGTGCCGGTGGCCAGGTCGGACGGAATGTAGCCATCCACTGCATTGAGCACAAAAACAGATTTCCATTCCTGACCCTTGGCGGAATGGATCGTCGACAAGATCAAATAATCCTCATCCAGCAAGGGCACGCCCGCCTGATCGCTGGTGGCATCTGGCGGATCCAGTGTCAGTTCTGTCAGGAATCGTTCACGGGACAGGTAGCCTGCTGCGATCTGTTCGAGCTGCATGAGATCGGCCTGCCGCATGGCGGCGTCTTCATGAATGCGTTCGAGGTGCGGTTCGTACCAGCGCCGCGCATATTCGATCTCGGCCGGCCAAGCCGCTGTGCCCGCATGAAGCTGCTGGAGCATTTCAACGAAAGCGTTCCACTCCGCGCCCGACCGCGGCGGTGCCGGAATTTCGGAAAGCGCGGATAATGGATCTAG
>Ga0066903_100000216_pt1 | contig 32406 bp, 30 predicted proteins | sample PanSoiMetaGPlot1_FD_67491 | JGI IMG/M metagenome (GOLD analysis project Ga0066903, IMG submission 67491) | Tropical forest soil microbial communities from Panama analyzed to predict greenhouse gas emissions - Panama Soil - Plot 1 (version 2) | ecosystem: Environmental > Terrestrial > Soil >... | reverse complement strand
GAATTTAACGATCCCGGGCGGTTCACCGCTTTTATCGGATTCGAGTGGACGTCGAACACAGGCGGAAACAACCTCCATAGAAATGTTGTTTTTCGCGAGAATGGCGACAAGGCCAGTCTCATCGAGCCGTTCACCACGATGAAACCGCTCGGAAGTGATAACCCAGAGGATCTCTGGAAGTGGATGGCCACCACAGAAGAGAAGACCGGCAGCGAAGTGCTGGCAATTGCTCACAACGGCAATCTGAGCAACGGGTTGATGTTTCCCGTAGTTGAAGCATTTGGCAAACAGATCGACCGAAACTATGTCGAAACACGGGCCAAGTGGGAGCGCCTCTACGAGACAACTCAGACCAAGGGCACCGGTGAGGCACATCCATTCCTCTCACCCAACGACGAATTCGCCAATTTTGAAATCTGGGACAAAGGAAACCTGGATGGAAGCGTAGCAAAGAAGAAGGAGATGCTGGAATTCGAGTACGCACGCTCAGCTTTCAAGAATGGACTCCTCCTCGAAGAAAAGTTGGGAACGAATCCATACAAGTTCGGCCTAATCGGCAGCAGCGATGCGCATACCGGCCTCACGGCCATGGAAGAAGATAATTTCTTTGGTAAGACGGCGCCGCAGGAGCCGAGCCCAGAGCGCCTACAAAAAGTTTTTATCGACAATCCCCAAACCGGTGTGAAGGTGATGGACTGGGAGGTTTCTGCTTCCGGATACGGGGCTGTATGGGCGACAGAAAACACGCGTGAAGCTCTCTTCGATGCAATGAAGCGTCGTGAGACATATGCGACGACGGGTTCTCGAATGGTGGTGCGATTCTTCGGCGGCTGGGAATTTGACCCGGCTGACGCGAGCAACCGGATGATTGCGGCTGTCGGTTATGCCAAGGGTGTGCCGATGGGCGGTGATATTAGCAAAGCTCCTGCCGGCAAATCTCCGACTTTTGTCGCCGCGGCACTAAAAGATCCAATTGGCGCAAACCTCGATCGCGTCCAGATTGTGAAGGGGTGGCTGGACAAGACCGGCAAGCTTCAAGAGCGTATCTACGACGTGGCAGTTTCTGGTGGCCGCAAAATCGATGCGGACGGTCGTTGCAAGATCCCAGTAGGCAGCACCGTCAACGTCGATAACGCAACTTGGACAAACACCATCGGTGCTCCCGAACTGATTGCGGTGTGGAAGGACCCAAGCTTCGACCCGGTAGAGCGGGCGTTCTATTACGTGCGAGTGCTCGAGATCCCGACTCCACGCTGGACGGCCTATGATGCGAAGCGCTTCGGAATCAAACCACTCCCGGGTACCATGATGTCATTACAAGAGCGAGCATACACATCCCCAATCTGGTATACGCCAACGAAGTGATGAGGTCAGCCATGAAGAAGGTCTTGCGTGAACCCCTGGTCCGGTTCCTCTTCCTGGGGGCCGTGATCTTCGCGGCCTCCAGCTACATGTCTCGAGACCGGACAGACAAACCGGGTGAGATCGTCGTGACGCGCGGGCGCATCGAGGCTCTTGCCACCGGCTTTACCCGCACCTGGCAGCGTCCGCCCACCGAACAGGAGATGCTTGGCTTAGTGCGGGATTATGCTCGAGAAGAGGCCGCGTATCGCGAGGCGATGGCGCAAGGACTCGACCGCGACGACACTGTGATCCGAAAACGGTTGCGACAGAAACTTGAGTTCCTGTCAGAAGACCTCACGGCCAAACTCGAACCTACGGATGCGGATCTGGAGGAATATCTACGTTCTCACCCACGAGAGTTTCAGGCTGATCCCACATTCACCTTCCGCCACGTTTACCTGAATCCGGACAAGCACGGCACAAGCCTTGATAGCGACGCGAGATCTCTCCTCGCTCAACTACAGCGCGCTAAAGGGAAAATCGACTTTAACTCGGTCGGTGATCTCTTCTTGCTCCAAGACCAGTTCGAGAAAGTGTCTCTCAGCGAAGTGAGCCATGTGCTTGGGACGTCGTTCGCTAACAGCTTGCCTGGATTGCCAATAGCACAGTGGTCGGGACCGGTAAAGTCCGGGTACGGAATGCATCTGGTTTTTGTGACCGAAAGTAATAACGCACAACTGCGTCCGTTAGTGGAGGTGAGAAACGATGTGCTCCGCGAGTGGCGCGATGTAAAACGACTCGAGGCGCTGGACAATTACTACGCGAAGCTTCTACGCCGCTATGACCTGAAAATCGAACCAGTGTCAGAAACCAAGCTCGCGGAGGCACGCTGATGCGAAGCCTTCTGGCATGCTCGGTTCTCGTCATGCTTCTCCCGTGCTGGGCTCTCGCTCATGAGGTGCGCCCAGCGTACCTCGAGATTCGCCAGACCGGTGTGGAAACATACGATGTGTTCTGGAAAGTCCCTGCTGCTGGCGACGATCTGCGCCTTGGTCTCTACGTCCGTTTGCCCGAGAAGTGTCTGAACATCGTTGAGCCAGTCGGTCGAATTGTGCAAAACGCCTTCAGAGAACAGTGGTCATTCCGCTGCACGAGTGGACTCGAGGGCAGTACAGTGCACATCGATGGCCTGACTGCTACGCTCACTGACGTGTTGATTCGCATAGAACGTATGGACGGATCTTCGCAAGTCACGCGGCTCACGCCGTCGGTCCCATCGTTCATCGTGGAAGCCGCGCCCAGTCGAACGGAGGTCGCCCGGACCTATGTTGTTCTCGGTACAGAGCACATCTTAGGCGGGCCCGACCATCTGCTGTTCGTTTCCGGCCTGCTGCTGCTCGTGAATGGATTCTGGCGCGTCTTGAAGACAGTCAGTGCATTTACAGTTTCTCACAGCGTGACATTGACTCTGGCTACGCTTGGATTTGTGCACATTCCGCCTGCCCCCGTTGAAGCAGTCATAGCCCTCAGTATCTTGTTTGTAGCATGCGAGATCATGCGGCCGGCTGATGCACCTCTGAGTATTGCGCAGCAAAAGCCGTGGCTGGTGGCGTTTTCCTTTGGCCTACTGCACGGACTTGGCTTTGCAGGCGGGCTCAGCGCTGCCGGATTACCGGAAGGACATATTCCGCTGGCTCTGGCTTTCTTCAGCGCGGGAGTCGAGGTGGGTCATTTCTCATTCGTCGCCGTGGTGTTGTTGTTGATCGCAGCCGTCCATCGCTGGACGGTGGGGCTTCCCGCATGGTCAGAGCGCGTTCCGGCCCATGCAATCGGTGGCGTGGCGTCCTACTGGCTGCTTTTGCGCATCGCAGCTTTCTGAAGCTACGGCCTTTAGTGACTTGGGATAAGACGACAACATCAGACGGACTGCAACGAAATTGTCAAAATCCCGCCTGTGTAGATGCGGCAACTATTTGGCGAGATTAGTGATCTGCTGGAAGGAGCATCGGCTATGAAGAAACGAATCCAGAAGATGTTGGGTTTTGCCACGCTTGCCGCATCCGCGGTATCCAGCCTTTTCGTTCCGGTTCGTGCAGCGGACAAGAAGCCTAACATCATTTACATCGTGTCAGACGACCAGGGCTGGAAGGACGTCGGCTATCACGGCTCCGATATTAGGACGCCGAATATTGATCGGCTTGCTGCAACCGGCGTGCGCTTAGAGCAGTTCTATGCCCAGCCAATGTGTACGCCGACTCGGGCTGCACTGATGACTGGACGATATCCTTTCCGTTACGGCCTGCAAACTGCCGTTATCCCCGCAAGCTACACCTACGGCCTTCCTACGGATGAGTGGTTACTCCCGCAGGCGCTCAAAGAAGCAGGGTACAAGACCGCAATCATCGGCAAGTGGCACCTGGGCCACGGCGACCGCAAGTATTGGCCGCGCCAGAGAGGGTTCGATTACCAGTACGGCCCGCTCGTCGGCGAGATCGACTATTTCACGCACCAGGAGCACGGCGTGACGGACTGGTACCGCGACAACAAAGAGCTAAAGGAAGATGGCTACTCCACAACCTTGCTCGGCAACGACGCGGTCAAACTCATCAGCGAGCACGATTCCGCTACGCCTCTCTACCTCTATTTGACGTTCAATGCACCGCACACGCCCTACCAGGCTCCTCAGGAATATCTCGATCAATACCGGAACATCACCGACCCAAGTCGGCGGGCATACGCGGGCAGTATCACGGCTATGGACGACCAGATTGGTCGAGTCCTTGAGGCAATCGACAAGAAAGGAATGCGGAACAACACCCTGATCGTTTTCCAGAGCGACAACGGAGGGACTCGCAACGCGATGTTCTCCGGAACAATGACCGACATGGCAGGGGTCGTCATTCCTTGCGACAATGGACCTTACCGGGAGGGCAAAGGAACGCTCTATGAAGGCGGAACTCGGGTAATCGCTCTTGCGAACTGGCCGGGACACATCCAAGCTGGCAGTACCGTGAACGAGATCATCCACGTCGTAGACATGTATCCGACCCTCGCCGGTTTGGCTGGCGCACAACTCGGCAAGAACAAGCCTCTCGACGGAATGGATGTCTGGTCCGCTGTCAGCGAAGGCAAACCATCCCCTCGCACCGAGGTCGTATACAACATCGAGTCGTTCCGCGCCGGAATTCGCCAAGGTGACTGGAAACTCGTCTGGCGCATTCCGCTGCCATCGACGGTAGAACTGTACAACATCAGGCAAGATCCTTCAGAGAAGAACAATCTCGCAGCTCAGAATCAAGAAAAGGTCGCCGCTTTGCAGAAGCGCGCAAACGAACTCGCCGCAGCCGGCGTCAAGTCGCAGCTGCTAGAGCTGGAATTCAAGACCATATTACAGCGCCTCGCCCTGCCGCTAGCGCTTCCCGGAGAGGAGTTTGAGTTTAACGAAGAGCAATGAGGCCGTTAAGCCATGTAGGTGGTTGGTTTGAAGACTTCACATCGAAATGGGAGATGGTTGATCCCCATATCTCTTCGGTGTGGTTTGTTCACTCGGCACATGCGCAACAACCGTAGTGCCACGATTTGGTTCCGATCGGATGGACAGTTCACCCTTAACCATGCGTATGAGCACTCGGCACATGGGAACTTTCCGACTTGCCTCAGCAAACTCCAGCCGAGGTTTCAGAGTCGCTTTCTGTAGCGGGGAAGACATCCGCGACTTCATCGCTCTCGCCAAGGAGCAATTCAAGCTCGATACGACGTCCAAACTCGATGATGCGCGTCCGCGACCCCTGAGCAAACCAGGGCCTCTCGAAATGCCTGAAGCATCGGGAGGGCATATGCCGACGGTCCGATGATGAGCCTGTGAAAGAGTTTGGGTCAGTTTAGTAGCCGTTCACCTCTTCCCCTTTGAAAATCTTATTTGGCGAAGCTTATTTTAGATAGGGAAGCAATGATGGCAGCGACTGTTTGACTAAAATAACGGAATTTCGAGCGGTAGGCGACAAAGTCACGACCTGATTGTGAAGGCTGATAATTCTTCAAATCTTTGTAGCGATAAAAGCCACCGTTCGTGCGATAGCCTTGATGAGGTCCTGTTTCTGTGCGGCATCTGCAATTTGCTGCTGAATCTTCTGCATCTCTTCGAGGTCGGCATCATTTGTAATGACACCCTCTTTCAGCAGGCGCAGGCGATAACTAGCATAGTCGTTTAGCAGCTCCACGAGCGAAGGTCGCATAGCGACGCGATCGTCGAGTGACGAGGCACGAAACTTAACCTCCAAGTCGGTGACTGAATTGCCCATCTGCTCCAACATCACGGCATCATTGTCTTGTGGCATGCGTGCTCTCCGGGTTTAGCGTTTGGCCAAGAATCGCGCTCCAATATGGATCTGCCTCAATATTGGATTGGATTGCCTGATATTTCTTCAACACATTCTCGACGTTGGAGTCCTTGCTGATGTCGCTGATGAAAGAAAGGGAGTCGTTAACCAGGCTGAGCATATCCGCGATGGACATACGGTCAAAGTCCTTGATGAGTGCGGTCGCCGCACGTCCGGCTTCAGCGGCCTTTAGGCATTGCCTAATAGCCTGGTCGTTGGCGATGGCCTCGTCTTGCCGCAATGTAACCGCGTCCTGCGCGGCGGAACGGAGTGCCTCAGTCCGTGCGGCATCGTCTTGTAGCTGGTTTGCGCGATTGATCTCTTCGATAAGCAGAACACGCCGACCGCGAAGCTGAAATGGCGTGCTCTTGATCATGTCTGCGAAGTTAATCATCTGCACTGTCAACTTAATGCTGACGGCTTCTGACTCTTTTACTGATTTTCCCGCGAAGAGGTAACCCCGATCCAGCGCCTGATACATAGCGGCAAATTGCGCATATTGTGCTTGCAGTGCAGCAAATTCCTTATCGGCCTCCGCGAGGGCTGGCACTTGAAACGTGCTTCCTTTTAGAAGCTCTGAGAGATGGGCGGCGTCGATCGATTTCTCTTTCAGGAGTGCGTTAACCGTCTCCTCAACCGCATTCGAATCTGCCCCGATGCTCGCACCGACATCTTCCGAGAGTAGACTTTGAAGCGTGGTAATCGCCGATTCACTCTCCGAAGAAAAGCTCGTGGCAGCAGTCTGCAATGCCTTCGCTTTCTCTGGCGTACAGGAGGTACTGCCTAATAACATCACGAGCAGCATCGATACGGTTACAAGACGATGCATGATACGCACAGACCCTCCTTTTCCGCTCTGGCTTATGCCTTCCGTCCCACATCGGAAGGCCCAACCGACAAAGGAAGCGGTACTCAATTGATGGTGCAGATTACCCTTGATAGCGTTTCAAAAAAAGGACCAGGCAAGTTTCGTTAAGGGGCAGGTTCATGTATACCGAACCCGGATAATGTTGATTCTTCCTGCGCAACACAATGACGGTGCGTCAGCATATAAGGGAAAGTTAGCCTGTTCGCTCAGGCACCCAGTACTGTACTGCGAATGTAAGAATGTTCGTGATTGCCGCAACAACTGCGGGAGTCATATCTTGCTGTGTCCATTCCTTCCAGTGCGGCGTTAAGATCGAAGTAATCAATATTGTTGCCGCGCCCGCCAGCATGCCTGCGCTTACCTTCGCAGTCGGCGCCCAGGATTTATACCTGCCCTTCCGACTAGCCTTCGCTTCCGTCTTACTGGCTGCCTCTTGGGTCAATGGTTGTGCGATAGCGGCCATATGTTTTCCTCCCCTACATTCACTTGCCGGTCGAACCATGAAAGAGCAATTAGAACTCCACAAATCGGCTCCGTCTCGAGAAGGTTCGAATGTCAATGAAAACAAACCGAGAAGAAGCTTGCCGTACTCTTAGGCAGATGCCGTTGCAGGGCATTCCAGGCTGGCTCCGTAGGTATCCACTATTCGAGAAGATAGGTGTCTTAACCGAGATGTTAATTTCTCTGAGAATCGAAGCATAAACCTCACTCCTAGGCTGCTTATCGCTCGCGGAATAATCCGAGAATTTCGCTCTTTACAAGACTCCCGAACCGAACTGTCGTGTTTTGCCTGGGTTTGGCGATATTACAAATAGAGGCCCGGCCAGGGTGATCCATGCCCAAAGACCTACACGCCGTGCAGGACTTCAGGCTCGCGGCAAAGGGCTCTATCCCATTTTTGAGGAACAGATATATGGCAATCGACTTAGAGAAGTTAAATGCCTTCGTTGGAAGGTTCGTGGGCGATCTCGGTGCGGCGGTACATAGCGGGATGGTCGTCATTGGCGAGAGACTCGGTCTCTACAAGGCGCTCGCGAAATGGCCGATGACCTCAGCCGAACTAGCATCCCAAACCAACACCGATGAACGCTATGTTCGGGAATGGTTAGCTTCACAGGCAGCAGGCGGTTACGTCACATACCATGAACAAACAAACCAGTTTAGTCTGACTGAGGAACAGGCGTTCGCACTCGCCAACGAAGATAGCCCGGCGTATTTGCCGGGAGCCTTCCAACTAGCTCTGGGATCACTCGCCGCTGTTCCGCGCATCACTGATTCGTTTCGCAATGGATCGGGGATGGGCTGGCACGAGCATGATGACGACGTGTTTCACGGTTGTGAAAAGTTCTTTCGGCCAGGTTACGCGGCGAATCTGATAAGTTCGTGGATTCCTGCTTTGCGCGGCGTAAAGCAAAAGCTCGAAGCAGGAGCCCGTGTTGCCGACGTAGGCTGCGGCAAAGGCGCTTCCACGATTCTAATGGCGAAGGCGTTTCCTAACTCACACTTTTTCGGATTCGATTACCACGACAAGTCCATCGAGGCTGCTCGTGATGAGGCGAAGCATGCAGGTATTGCCGACCGCGTGACTTTCGAAGTAGCAAGAGCCAACAAGTACCCGGGCAAGGACTACGACCTCGTCGCGGTGTTCGACTGTTTGCACGACATGGGAGATCCCGTTGGTGCTGCGGCCCACGTTCGAAGCACCCTTCATCCCGATGGGACATGGATGATCGTTGAACCCTTTGCCAATGAGGAACTGAAGGACAATCTGAATCCAGTCGGCCGGGTCTACTACTCGTTCTCCACATTGCTGTGCACACCCTGCTCGCGCTCACAGGAAGTAGGACTGTGTCTGGGAGCGCAAGCCGGCGAGGCTCGCATCCGAGAAGTCGTAACCAAGGCGGGGTTCAGTAGTTTTCAACGCGCCACTGAGACACCCTTCAACATCGTCTACGAAGTGAGATGTTAAGAACAGCAAAATGGCATGCTAGCGGCCATCGTCGCGTCACACGGACCAGGAAATAATTACAGGGGTCGTACGATCCGTCATCTGATGTCGCTAAGCATTGCCAACTTTTGTGAAAGGCTGTAGCTGTGGCGCACAGCCAGCCGTCTATTTTCCGTTCCCGTTACGAAAGGCCCGGACAGCCAGGGCAGTCCGACTGTCCCGATCCGACGGCAGAATACCGATCCGTTTGTGGCGAGTCTTATGCCTGCATCGCGGATGTCGCGAGTCGGCGTCGGGTTTCAGGAACTAGTTCGACAACCAGAGTAGCGGCCACGACCAGGAGTCCGCCTATGAGTTGTGATCGTGACAAATGCTCGTCTAGAAACCAATGCGAGATGAAGAGCGCCACCAGCGGTTGCAGCGAAAGGACGGTAGAAGTTTCTACCGACGAGAGCTGTGTCTGCACATAGGTTTGGCCGAGGAAACAAAACACAGTGGAAAGTAGTGTCATGTAGAGGACAGCCATGATCACTTCAGGGCCCCCTAGCGCTGCAACAACTCGAGCAGGGTTTAACATCCCAGGCATGGCTAACGATAGCGCAAGGGAGCTTAAGCCAATAACCCAGACCTGAACGTTCGTCAGAACCATAACATCCGCGCGCCGCGAGAAGCGGCCTGTCATTACTATGTGCAACGCAGCACAAAATGCACATAGAATGGTCTCCAAGTCGCCGCGGTTGACTTGACTCCATCCCTGTTCAGCAACCGCAAATAGCTTATACATCCCGGTTCCTGCTATGATGGCGCCCACCCACTGTAGCCGATCGAGTGATCTCCCAAACAGGAGTGCGACAAACGGAGTGAGTACCACGTACAGGCTGGTTAGAAAGCCAGATTTTGCCGTGCTGGTGAATCGCAGACCATCGGTTTGGAGCCACAACAAGGCGGTCATAACCAGTCCGAGGGAGATGCCAAGCTTAACTGTCCTTCGATCCCAGCGCTGCCGCCGACCCGTGGCTGCCCAGAGTAATAGTCCACCAAGGGTAAAACGCAGAATCAGGACCTCTCCAACTGACAAGCCTCCGTGGAGTGCGATGCGCATCATGGAAAAACTCCCGCCCCAGATGCAAGACACCAGCAACAAGAGCAGGATGGAAGCGACTCTGCGGTTTGGCGTCAATTGCAACATAGCTCAATCCATGGGCCCGCGGATAGATTCACAATCCGCGTCCGCTGCTGGCTTACAGCGATGAAGTACCGAGTGTTCTGCGCTCCGACTTTTTTCGAAGTCCGGGATATCAAGAACCCATTCATGAATCCCTCGCGGGGCATCGATCGCGAAGTGGCTTCCCTGCAGTGGGCAGGCGTGCGTAATGCGTTCTGCAATTCCGGCGACCGGAATCTCACCATCGATCCAGTTGCCGACTTGGAGGACATGGTGTTTGTCGCGGACACAGCACTGGTCAGCTTGGATATGGACCATCCATTCGTAATCCCGAGTGCGATGAAATATCCGTCCCGCCAAAGGGAGGTACGCGCGGTCAGCGAATGGTTTAAGCAAAGAGGGTACGAGTTGCTCGATTTGAAGTTGGACTCGGATCATCTCGAGGGCAACGGTGACGTGCTTTGGCGGCCCCACCGGCGCGAGCTTTTTGCCGGATTCGGCATTCGATCCACCGCAGGCGGAGTCACCAAGTTGGCAGCGCTGGCGGGCGAAATGGGAATTTCTTTGGTTGCTTTGGAGTTGGCCCAGCCCTCGTTCTTTCATCTCGATCTTTGTCTGTCGTTCGTGAATGCCGATGCCGCGATTGCTTACCGGCCTGCGTTCACCAACTCCAGTTGGGAGCGCCTGAACCACAGCGTTCCACGTGTGTACGAAATCTCGCGCGAGGAAGCGTTCCGCTTTGTTTGCAACGGAGTGATGTGCGGAGACCACTTCGTTACTCCCTTTGTCGGACCCATTCTCGAACGTGCTTTGCATCTCGAACATGTGGAACCTCTGGTCGTTGATACTTCCGAGTTTGAAAAATCCGGGGGCAGTGTTGCTTGCCTGCACCAGGTGATTCCTTTCTAACCATCAATGTCCATTGATCGCCAGCAGGCGGTTGGATCGTGGCCAACGGTCGGCGACGTCGACCCGCGATGAAGCGGGATTGTTGTGGCGATTATCGACATCGGCGATGAGCGGCTTATCCTTTACTCTCTCGATCTTCCAGACATGAAAGGTCGCTTCCTGGCGTTGGTGATTCCAGAACTTATAAGTCTTCTGTTCCTCGTTTTCTGAGCCAGGAATCTCGAACGGAGAGGTGTTCACCTCGATTTCAAGAGCCTCAGCGAGCGCTCGCCGCGAATCGGCGACCCGATGCATGCGCACCGCTTTCCGCAGGCTGTAGAGCAATGATCCACGGGTGATGTTCAAGTCCTCTTTGCCGGACTTTTCGAGCAAGGTCGTGATGATAGTCAGGGCGTCGGTGCCCAACTGGTTCACTGGTCCTTGGTAGTCTGAATGGCTGATCTGGTAAGTCGCGTAAACAGGGGCGGCGCTCTCGATCCCATTTTTTTCCAAATCCGGCGTGATCGCTGAGTCGGATAGCATCACTAAGGGGAGTTTCCTCGCCGGAATCCTGTTCGAGAGGTCATAGAGAAATCCCTTGGCTCCTTGATAAGTCCCCACAAAGAGGATGCAGTCGGGAGCGAACTCGGAAACGGAACTCACGACTGCGGGAATGCCCTCTAGTCCCGAAAAGCTGGAAGTCGGTCCGACCAGTTCCGCCTCCGCGGCGTGGTCTTTCTCGATGAGTTTCTGGTATCTGCTCAAAAGATAGGAGGCATACTTGGTGTAATTGGGGTTGCTCTCCTGGACGAGCATGAACCGCGCCTTGGCCCTTTTCGCCTTCTTGACATTCGCCAGGGCATGTCCGATGGTGGCTTTCGCCTGTTCGTCGTCATTTGGAGACATCTGAATGAAGGGACAATCGGCATGGGCGTGGAGGCAGAAATCAGCCTTCTCCAGCAGATTAGGATTGCTCTCCTCAGTTGCGATCACTGGGACCGGAGGATCGGCTTTCATGTACACGGGCAGTGAGTCGATGGTTCGGCTACTGTAGACATGACCGACCACCAGGAGCGTATCGCGACGATTAGCAACCTTCTTTACGAATGCTTCCGTGCCCTCGTCGTTCAGGATCTCGATCTTCACTCTTATCCCGTCGATGGACAATTTTTGCTTATTGTCCGCAAGCATGGCCTTGAAGAGGCCCTCCACCTCGGGGTTGCTGCGATCTCCCACAAGATAGATCTTGTATAGAGACGGCCCGGCCCACCACGACTTAACTGGATCCAGGATCACAATGCCTACAACCGTGGTAACGATCGCGGCGAGGGCCCAGCTCGAGAAGCTCCGAAAGTACTTCCCAATTAGCCCAAGGTACTTGCGAATTGCCTTTGCATTCGGATTGCCCGGCTCTGGAGTTAGATCAGGGTTATCTGGCATACTCCCCCTTTCTACGACCTTGCCTGTAGGTCGGTGCCTCTACTAGAAGAAGTTTTTGTCCCACGGAGAAAATCTATGGCCGCTCTGACAGTGTTTACGTATCGCACGTCCAGTGCCAGCAAGTTGGATCGCCAACCTACGTGTTTTCAACGAGTGGTCACGGAGGACTCACCCAACTGTTAAGGCTGTCTATCCTTTCGTATAGAGATCGCGCCACGGAAGCGGGCATTTGAATGTGGAGTGGTTTTCGGCGCTACAAGATGCCGAACACATGCTGGATGTTCGAGGAGGTACGAACCTGGCAGGAACTCGCGAAAGGTAGGGCGGGCGCGGCGGGGTAGAAGTACCCCTCTTACCCGCTAAGGAACTAATAAAGACCACCACATATTAAGGAAGGGCCGTCCCCCACGGCGAAGTTTGAGTCGCCCTTGGTCTCTTGCGCCAGGACCCGAACATCATTCTGGTCGGCGAGATCCGCGACTTCGAAACCCCGGAAATCGCCATCAAAGTCGCTCTTACCGGACACCTCGTGCTCTCTACGTTGCACACGAACGGTGCTCCTGAAACCATCACTCGCTTGATGAACATGGGTATCGAACCGTTCTTGGTATTGACGGCGTTTTGCAAGGCATCATGTCACCGCCGCTGAAGCTTAAGGATCTAGTGCAGCTAACGCGTCTGCCGGAGTTGGGTGTACTCGCGGATCCTTCGAGTGCCGCTCTCGACCTCAGAAAGGCGGCGACTGCCGCCGCCAGGCCGCTGGCAGTTCGTGGGAAAACTGAGAGTTAGTAATGGGACGCTACGGACATATGTCCGTCTTTTGTCCGTGAACAGGGTGTGAAACGATGCAAACAGAGGCATCAACCGCGTGGTCTATGCTAGTTTTTTCTTCGAGTTAGTCTGCTCTACTTGCACTGTGTTCGCATCCGCATTTCCCTCATAACCCAAAGGTCGGTGGTTCAAATCCACCCCCCGCAACCATCCTTAACTACCTTTATACTCACCTTATACTCAACAACTTAAATTTATGTCACAGCGTTTTGTGCTAATTTTGTGCTAGAAATTATTTGGGCCTGCCACCACGCGTAGCGCCTGAATGATTCCCCTGGTCACCATTTTCGTCCGCCACAGCGCCATTGCCCTCACCTCGGCGAAGAATTTCATAAGCGCTGCAACTGCCGCAAGCACCTCCGCTACAGCCTGCACGGGTAAACAGCATCGCGTCTCGGCCAGGAGCCGCTCCCCGAAGCAGTACGAGCTGATCTTAAAGGTGATTCCGAAATGCGAAGACATCACACCTGTGAACCGGGAACGGCTCAAGGCTCTTGCCGGGCTCCAGCGCTGGTAGGTCTCTCGCTGATTGATGCCATTTGCCTCTCGCGCGGGGAGATGATCCGCTAGGGGCGCAAACTACCGGATCGATACGCGCCGGAGAAAAACGGGTACTCGCGTCATGCTTTCGATACCCGGTCGTGTGGGACACGAGCTGCAGCAACTCGAGAACGTGAACAGGCAATATTCTTTCTGGAGCGGGGAATCCACTCCAAAGAGTGCCACTTCACTCTACGACAAGCTTTACAGGAAAGTTTTTCGGCAGGCCGGCATCGTTGACGCGGGTCTCACCGTTTCCGGCACCTGTTCGCGGTCTGGTCACCGTCTGCGTTTCGGCATCTCGCATGTGTTCACCTATTTATTGCATTCTATTCGCTAGGTTAGTCGGACCCTATTTCGCCCGAGAGGTTTACGCGATTGGACTGGTCATGAGACCCGAAAGGTGAGTAGCCTGAGTGTTTAACGTAGATCGTTATGCTGACGCAACGGGAGCAACAACACCGAGACTCAGCACCCTCCGGGTACACCGAATGACCACACGTCGAGCACACATATTCCCCGCCTTCCTTCTTCATCAATTCACGAAAGCCATCGGGGGTAACGCAGTACGGGCAATGCATCCTTCTGGACATTTCATCGGCCTCAATTGCAGCAACAAACGGGCTTAGTCGGGGAAGAGTGAGATTGAGCCGATTAATTTAGTACCAGTTTGCATGCGGCGGTGTCGTTGCTCTGAAGCAAGGTTCGGCCCACACCTGGCGATTTGTCAGCAACTCACAACGAGGAGGACGGTAGGCAACCCCCGCTCCAATTCTTGTGAAGGTAGGTTGGGTTGGTATCTCAGTGGCGATGTGATCGGCCATTTTGAATCTGGGGCCAAGGAAGAAGTTTTGCTGACCCCTTGTCCTCGGTCTTTCTACGATATTCCCGGATGACCACCTCAAGGTTCGCAATACATGTTCTGAACTCACTGCCGGTTGCATCCACCAGTCGGGCAGACAAGTAACGCATGATGTCTTCCAATTGTTCTCGTAATAAGTGGCTGAAACCGTTGCCACTACCACTCTGATTCATCTGATTCATTGGCACCTTCGATCCAAGAATTTACCCATAAAAAGATTGCAGGATTCTCTTTCAATCCGTTCTGCTGCACATCGAGAGAGTGATGCCCGCTTCGGCTAAGATTCCGATTGCCGACTTGAGAAACTCCAATAGCCAGATCAGTGCGTCCGCTATCTCCCACATCGCATTCAAGAGGATTAAAGAAAATCCACTGATTGGCGGCTCTCACTGAACTCCGTAGCGCGAAACATTCACATCCTTTCGACTGTGGAGTCTGAGTGTACAAGGTGGACTCAACTCGCTCGTTGAGCTAGAGCAAGTTCTTTCACTAGGTAACTGAACGCTTGCCCCGTTGGAATTCTGGGCGAGACAAGCTCCGAAGCATCGCGTATCTGGGGCCCAAAGACTTCAGGTCTGGCGGTTCGTCATGGTTCGAAGCGAGTATCGCGATGCCCAAAAACGTTCGCTACACTTGCCGGTGTAAGTCTCTGATTCCGCACAGCGAGATGACCCCACGGCGAAGCTGAACAGAAACAGATGTTTTTGGGCGGTGTGCCGACAGCGTCTGACTGACGGCCGATCAGCTGACTGCGCCCTCAGGACAGTGATAGATCCACGTCCTGGTTACCCGCAGTGTTGCCAACTGTGTGCCGGTAATGGTCAAAGCGATGTTGCTGGAGGGATGCCGCAGTGTTTGCAGGCGTCTGCCTTCTAAGCTGCAAACAAAAGGATTGGTGGCCGGCAGTGTTCGATCTTGTCGGCCATCCAGAGTGTAGCAACATCAGCACAGGGTGAATCCTTAGGCCGCGAGCTTCTGGCCCAGAAATTCCCTGGCTTTGGCTTTTTCGTCGTCCCACTTTTTTAGTTGCTCGGGACTAAGGAAGTTAACCACCCGCTGTCGAATTGCATCGCGATTTGCAATAACCTTGCTAATGACGTCTGCTTTGGTCGTGTTGGGATTCTGTTGCATGTACTCTGCGATCTTTTCTCTTGCTTCCGTAAGGGCGGTGTGAAGCTTTTCCTTTTGATCGTCGGTGAGGTTCAGGTCGCTAGCGAAACGCTTCAATTCGGTCGCTACTTGTTCGCGTTCTTCAGCGCTAAGGTTCATAACAATTCTCCTTGATCGTTTAGTGAAATTTGCAGTTCTAAGTGGATCGAAAAGCCCTGCCAAGAAGGTTCCTGGGTAAGGCTTCACGCAATTGATCGAAAGGAGATGGAATCGTAGACCGTGGTTGATATGCTGGGAACTGTCATAAGTTCTAGCAGCAAAGGGGATCTCACAAAAACGTGCGTGCTCTCAACCTGTCGACGACTGGCCGTAGCCCCCGGACATCTCTTGCAGTCGCCGGCAATTAGCGCGATGATTATCGCCGCAGTTGTCGGCGCATTGCAGACCGACGGCAGCCAATCAGTGACCTGCCGATGACCACTCGCCTGGCCACGTTCCCCATCAAGCATCCGTCCGCCGCGCTCCTGTTTGTTCAAATCCTGGGCATTTTGTTGTACCCCCTGATGGGAGACACGTCGGCGGAGCGTGCGTTGTTCGGTGTTATCAGCCTCCTCGTACTCGGCATGGCGCTGTACGTCGTGAAACGCGGTCCCTGGTTGACGTGGTTCGCCGTCATGCTCGCATTTCCTGTGGTTTGCCTTTCCATCTGGCTAGCGTTCCATTTTGATCCCCGCAGAATGGTTATCATGGCCGCCCTCGAGGCCTTGTTCTATTTCTACGCAACGGGAAGCTTAATTGCCTACATGCTTGAGGACGAGTTCGCAACGGCCGACGAACTGTTCGCCGCTGGCGCAACGTTCACGCTGCTGGCCTGGGCATTCGCCTATGTGTATGTAGTGTGCCAGGCCCTACTCCCCAATAGTTTTGGCGCCCTCGCGGGCACCCCGCGCACGTGGATGGAGTTGCTCTTCCTCAGCTTTACGACACTGTCCGGCGTCGGGCTCGGCGATATCGTACCTCTCCTGCCGATGGCGCGGGCCCTCGTAATGATTGAGGAATTCTCAGGCGTGATGTACCTCGCCTTGGTTGTGTCACGATTGATTGCACTGTCCGTAAAGGCGCGAACGGCGCGGTGAATCAATAGTGAACGAGGATCTTCTGGTTCAGCGCAACGGAGAACTCCATGGATGCATTCTTCACTTCATCTGGACTAGTCGCGCTCATCACGCTGACATTCCTTGAGATCGTGCTCGGCGTCGATAATGTCATCTTCATTTCAATCCTTGCTAGCAAGCTTCCGGGATCGCAGCAGGACCTGGCGCGGCGGATGGGGCTCTTGGCCGCGATGGGAATGCGTGTCCTCCTTCTGCTTTCCATCGTCTGGATCACCAGGCTGACAACTCCACTTTTTTATGTCCTGGAGCGACCCATCTCGGGACGTGATCTCATCTTGATTGGCGGTGGCTTGTTCCTGCTCGCGAAGGCTACGATCGAAATTCACGATCGTTTGGAGGGCGAGGAAGGCCACAACTCGGCACGCGTGCGCCCGTCCTTTGCTGCTGTCATCACTCAGATCGTAGTGCTGGACATTGTCTTTTCGCTGGATTCGGTCATTACTGCCGTTGGTATGGCGGACGAAATCGCGATCATGGTTGCAGCCGTTATCCTGGCAGTCGGCGTAATGATGTTCTCAGCAGGGCCCATCAGCACTTTCGTCAATCGCCATCCCACGGTGAAAGTCCTCGCACTCTCGTTTTTATTGTTGATTGGCGTAGCGTTGCTTGGCGACGGGCTCGGCATGCACATCCCTAAGGGCTATATCTACTTTGCGATGGGCTTCTCAGTGTTTGTGGAAATGATTAACCTGCGAGTCCGGAGAGTGGCTACACCTGTACACCTGCATGAGCCGTACGTTTAATTCCAGATGGGTGAGCACGCGTCAGACCTATTGATTGCACCAAAGGGGAACTGGTTAAAACGTCTCTCCTGAGAATAGGAACAACTGGAAGATTAGACAGGGGGTAAAGGCATTCCTTCCCTGTAACCTTGGCCTTGCCCTGCGAAATGGCGTGTGCAGCTTGTATCAAGCGATTTCGCTCATGGGTATTAATTTCCGCGCACACTCGGCCCGGACCAGACGTCGTCCGCGGCGTTCGCTTTGTGATGCAGCGGTGGCCTCAAGCCTCGCCTACTGTCCGCCTAAACCCATGTGGCGAGCTTAGAGTTCCAACATGAGGCTCGTGGAGGTTATTTCCCGAGATGGAAGCCGGACAGTCGCGCCAGCGCCGAACGTCAGCGGAAATCTTCGTGGAACTCACCAAGGCAACTGATCCCCGACAAGATCAGGCAACAGAACAAAGAACTCTACGAAGCTTATGTATTAGTCGAGCAGGAATCGGGTAAGTACGATGCATCAAGAATTTGACAGTCGCCTGCATAGATATCAAGAGGAGTTACAGGCAATAGCCACGCACAATCGCAAGTACTTTACGCGGTTGCACCATTCTCAACAAGAAAAACTGGAGCATCAACGCCTTCAAATGCGAGCGTCCGAGATTTGCAACGAACTGAGCAAATTGCTAGGAAAAAGCGCATGAGGTACGTCGCGAGAATCCAGTCAGTTCGACTAGTTCCGAATGTGTCAGAACCATGACATCAGAAAGAAGCTCGACGACACGGATTCTGCACCGCCCGCGTACCCAATGGTCAAGACTGTTGATTGCACTATTTGGTTTAGTAGTTCTCATGGCCCTGGCTAGATGGCTGGCGTTTGCGCTGTTTCCCTCGATGCCACAACGGACGGTCGTCATGGCCATGTATCCCGAGGGCAGTCTTAATGCGGAACTGGTAAAACGCTACCAACAGATTCTTGTTCGTAAAGGGGTTGACCTGAAGCTCGCACCATCGGCAGGTGCCGCTGAAAGTGTAGCTCGTCTGCGCGATTCCAAGTCAGGAATCAGCATCGCCCTGATTCCTGGCGGCATCACCACCGAGCTGGAATCGCCAGAATTAGTTTCTCTGGGTACTTTGTTCTACCAGCCGCTCTGGATCTTCTCTCGCCGCCAACTTCGAAATGACAATGAGGAACTCCTAGAAGGGCATAAGCAACTTCGGGGCTTACGTATTTCAATGGGCGCGGAAGGCAGTAGCTCACGAGCGCTCTCTCTTAAGCTTCTCGGACTCGCTGGAGTAATCGACAGCAAATCAGCCACCTTGCTGTCCTATACACCGTCCGAGTCAGCCCAGATGCTGATCCGCGGTGAGATCGAAGTGGCAATCCTCCTCGACGGGTGGGAAAGTCCCGCCGTGCAACAACTCCTGAAGTCCAAGCAAATCAAGCTGGAAAACATTCCGAGAGCGGATGCCTTTGTAGCTCTCTTCCCCTACCTGAGCAAATTGGTGTTGCCGGCTGGCGTGGTCGACATGGCTGGCCATTGGCCGCCTGCTGATGTGCAGCTCATCGCACCCAAGTCCAGCCTCGTGGTGCGCAATGACCTGCAGCCCGCGATCCAGTACATGTTGCTTGAGACTGCGATGGAGATCCACTCCACTCCCGGGATGTTCCGCACCCCTGGCCAGTTTCCAGCTGCTGAACCAGTCGATCTCCCACTGAGTCCTTATGCGATCGAGTTCTACAAGACTGGGACGCCCTTCCTCCTGCGTCATCTTCCTTTCAAGGTCGCCGTGCTGCTCGCGCAACCTGTGGTTTGGTTAATTCCCGTGATCGTAATCCTCTTCCCTGTGTTCCGACTCGCACCGGCTGTCTATGACTGGTTCGAGAAAAGACGGGTCTACAAGCTCTATGCAGAGTTGAAACTTCTCGAAGAGGAGATGTTTTTCGCTGCTCCCAGCCAGAGCCGCGAGGATTTCATCGAACGACTAATTCAATTGAAAGATCGAGCTAGCCACCTGTCCGTACCGACGCCCTTCAAACCGCTAGTGTATTCGTTGAGGTTGCACATCGACATGGTCCGCGAGGAAGCCGAAAAAACGCCGATCAAAGACCAAAATTGAGCACTCCCTTCGCGCACCCATCTGTTTAAGTTAGGAACTGATATTTTTGACAGTTATTTTCCCTTCAAGAGAGCTGCTCTACTCGTCCCTGCAAACAACCTTTCCTGACAAGGCGCGCTCCGCGTTCAAGCAGCCAATTTGAATCGAAAGAGGAGCCATGGAAAAGAAAAGTCTGGTGCTACTGGCCTGCATCTTGGGCGGCTTACTGAGTCGATCGCCGCTAAAGGCGCAGGCCTCGGGCTCGACAAGTCAAACGATGCAAACCTCCTCTAATGATGTCGTCGTTCCTTCTGATCAGGAGATCGACCTGCTGCGAAAAGACCTTCGCGCGAAAAGGAAACAAATCATCGCTGCGAACATGAAGCTCACCGAGAAGGAAGCCGAAAAATTCTGGCCGGTTTACGACCAATACGTCGCGGAACTGATCAAGATCAATGATACGAAGTACACCCTGATTCAGGATTACGCCCGGAACTACTCGCAGATGACCACGGAACAGGCTGAGAAATATGTGCGGGGGATGGTAGAGGTAGATGTGACGACATCGCAGCTGAGGCTCAAGTATTGGCCTAACTTTCTTCAAGTAATCTCGGCAAAGAGAACGGCACTTTTCTTTCAGCTGGATCGCAGAATCAGCACCATGATCGACATGCAGCTTTCTGCCCAGCTTCCATTGATCGAGCCGTAATCCGGAAGGTTGACGTGGGACTCAGCTCTGCGAAACAACGTGACGAAGAGAATCAGTGACGTAATTACGAGAAAACCCGATAAAATGTCCTGTTTTTTGGGGCCCTATCAACAAACTTGGAGCGCCTATGCTAAAGAATCGGATGGTACCTATCACTTGGGCTCTGTTAGCACTTTTCTGCATCGCATTGGCGGTCGGAAATGCAGCGGCTCAGAACTCGAATTCCACTGTATCGCAGGATAACAGTGCTCAACCACGTCAAGCCACCGACAGGATGGAGCACATATCGAATCAGCTCAACCTAACGTCCGATCAGAAAGATAAGCTCCGACCGATGTTGAATCAGGAACAGAAGGAGATGATGGATCTGCGACAGGATCCCAACCTGACGGAAGATCAAAAGCGAGCCAAAGAGAGGGAGATACACCAGAAATACAAGTCGCAGGTCGAAGGGGTTCTCACTCCTGAACAGCGCACCAAGTTTCGGGAACAGCGACAAGAAGCTGTAAATAAGCGGAACGCGCAGAAATCGCGGTCATCTACAACCGGACCATCATCCTCCTCTACCCCGCCAATGGCCGTCGGAAATGCAGGAGATCAGAACTCAAATTCCACTGTGTCACAGGATAGCCGTGATCAACCACGTCAAGCCACCGACAGGATGGAGCACGTATCGAATCAGCTCAACCTAACACCCGACCAGAAAGATAAGCTCCGACCGATGTTGAATCAGGAACAGAAGGACATGATGGATCTGCGCCAGGATCCCAACCTGACAGAAGATCAAAAGCGAGCCAAAGAGAAAGAGATACATCAGAAATACAAGTCGCAGGTCGAAGGGGTTCTCACACCTGAACAGCGCACCAAGTACCGGCAAGAGCGGCAAAAAGCTGTAAACAAGCGAAACACGCAGAAATCGCGGCCATCTACAACCGGACCATCATCCTCCTCTACCCCGCCAAAATAACTACGACTTAAAAACTGATCGAGCGGCCGAGTTCATCCATAACGAACTTCGGCCTTTTCTCAAAGCGACAATTTGGACAGCCAATTGTTGAAATCAGCGGTTACACGCAGAACACCGAAATAGGACTTTCGCGCCGAGCGGAGAATGCTAACGATCGCCACGGCTGTAGGAAGTGGTTGACTGCTCAACTATTCCTCCCTAATATAGCGTGACTTAAAGTGCCGACCTGTGGAACGTCTCCCCAGGTAACGGTATGCGCGCCACGGGCCATGATCGGTCAAACCGTCTCTCACTATCGCATCACGGAACTCTTGGGCGGTGGAGGGATGGGTGTCGTCTACAAAGCCGAGGACATCAGCCTAGGACGTTTTGTCGCGCTCAAGTTCTTACCTGAGGATGTTTCCCGCGAGGCGTCGGCTCTTGAGCGTTTCCGCCGTGAAGCACGGGCGGCGTCCGCCTTGAATCACCCAAGCATCTGCACTGTTCATGAAATTGGCGAGCATGACGGGCAGTTGTTCATCGTGATGGAGTGCCTGAACGGACAAACATTGAAGCACCTACTTCGCGGAAAACCGCTAGATATGGAGCTTCTGTTGAACGTAGGGATCGAGGTTGCGGATGCACTCGATGCCGCTCATGCAAAGGGGATCCTTCACCGAGACATCAAGCCCGCCAACATCTTCGTCACCGACCGCGGACAAGCAAAGATTCTCGACTTTGGTTTGGCGAAGATTGCGCGTCAGGGCAATGCAACAGACAGCAACTCGCAAACGCAAGCCTCCGAACTAGATCTGACTAGCCCCGGAACTGCCGTCGGCACGGTAGCCTACATGTCGCCGGAACAGTTGCGCGGGAAGGAACTGGACCCTCGCACGGACCTGTTTTCGCTCGGTGTTGTGCTGTATGAAATGGCGACTGGCAGAGTGCCTTTTCAGGGAGAGACTTCAGCAGTAATAACGGAGGCCATTCTAAATCGCGCTCCGACGGCACCGGTCCGGCTAAACCCAGATCTTCCGGACAAGCTGCAGGAAATCATTAATAAGGCGCTGGAAAAAGACCGAGACTTGCGCTGCCAGTCCGCTGCCGAGTTGCGCGCTGATTTGAAACGTCTGAAGCGAGCGCTCGACTCGTCGCGAACTTCGGTTGTAGCCGACACCCCCGAGTTAAAGGCAGCGCCAGTACAGGTGGTCGGCGCTCCACCTAAACGTAGCGCCCTCAAGAACACTGCTGTTCTTGTCGCATGTTCGCTCGTCGCGCTTGGTGTCGGACTCGGCGCCGGCAAGGTGTTATTTTCAACAGCAGCAGCGCCGCCTCCGCTCTATCGGCAGCTTACCTTCCGGCGCGGTAGCATTCGTTCGGCGCGATTTGCTCCCGACGGACAGACGATTCTTTACAGCGCTGCCTGGCAGGGTAACCCAACCGACGTGTTCACGGCACGACCCGAAGCCCCGGAATCGCGGTCGATGGGTCTCAATCGAACCCAACTAATGTCGATTTCCAACAACGCCGAGATGGCCGTACTGCTCGACAGTAAGGCGATAGGAGCGTGGGTCAGCATGGGGACGCTGGCGCGCGCCCCGCTGGCCGGCGGCGCCCCTCGTGAAGTGCTCGAACAGGTGCAATGGGCTGACTGGTCTCCTGATGGTACAAAATTTCTTGTCGTGCGCGACGCTGGCGGCATGAACCGGCTCGAGTATCCGATCGGGAAATCACTCTACCAGACAGGTGGCTGGATCGGGCATCCTCGCATTTGTCCCAACGGGGAGATGATCGCATTTGCCGATCACCCGATTCAGGGGGACGACAGCGGATCGCTTTCCGTCGTCGATCTGGAAGGTCACAAGAAGAGTCTGACGGAGGAGTGGTTCACGATTCAGGGTGCAGCATGGTCTCCCGACGGTAAGGAAGTCTGGTTCACGGCTAGCAAGTCGGGTACGGACCGAACGCTGTATGCAGTGACGCTCGATGGTAAACAACGCATCGTAGCGCGCCTGCCGGGGGCTCTCATGCTGCTCGACATCGCGAAAGATGGCCGCGTGCTGCTGGTCCGCGCAACCTGGCGGCGAGAGCTGATGGAGTTCTCTCCCGGCGATAACAAGGAACGCGAACTTTCGTGGCTCGACTACACTTATCCTGCCGACCTTTCGGAAGACGGTAAGACTCTGCTGTTTGATGAAGAAGGTGGAGGCGGCGCGCTCGACTACTCAAAGTCCGGCGGATTTACATATGCGGTCTACATCCGCAAAACCGACGGCTCACCGGCGGTGCTGCTCGGAGAGGGCGGTGCGGTAGCGTTGTCCCCGGATGGGAAGTGGGCCGTAACCCAATCGCAAGGGTCACCTTCGCGATTGAAGTTGCTGCCAACCGGCGCTGGCCAACCCCGCGAGCTCGCTAACGACAACATCAATCATTCATGGGCGCACTGGTTCCCTGATGGAAAGCGCTTACTGGTCTCGGGCAATGAGCCTGGTCAGGGTGTGCGCTTTTATGTTTACGATCTCGCCACCGATAAGCGGAAAGAAATCACGCAACCAGGAGTAAATGGCACGGCATTCGTCATTTCGCCAGATTCAAACTGGGTGGCGGGCATCGGGCCAGATCATCAAGGATACTTATATCCGGTCAACGGAGGCGACCCGAAGCTCATCAGTGGGCTTCGTCCGGGCGAGCAGCCGATTACCTTCAGCTCCGATGGGCAGTCGCTCTACATCTATCAGCCGGGTGAGTTGCCGGCCCGCGTAGATCGCCTCGACCTGCGTACTGGTCAACGCACAATGTGGCGCCAGTTGATGCCGACGGATCCGGCGGGTGTAGAAAATATCGGTCCCATCTTAATGACAGCCGATGCCAAGACCTGCGTATTCGGTTATCACCGAATGTTGGCAGACCTCTATTTGGTGGAAGGTCTGAACTAGGGCCTGGTTGGGTTTAAATCTGGATGGCATCATCGACATCAAGGTTTTATCCTGAAGAGCGTGCCATCGTTGTGAAAGCCTCCGACTTAAGTTGAGCCAAAGCTGGTGTCATCCGAAGTCAACGATATCGTTCCTGTGGGACACTGCGGCTGTAGTGAGTCCCTTGATCGTTGATGTAATCGTTTTTCGCTAAAACTGTGGGAGCGCGGAACCCGCGAGCATGCCTACTGTCTTGTCGAAGACCAGCGGCGCCTTCGTCGCGTTCTCCACGATGAACGCTTCCGTCCCCACGCCGCAGGGTCCCTTGAAGTCGAACTGCACTACTCCCTGAGAGTTCGTAGTACCCGAGACAACCGCGTTCGTCCAGTATTCGTCCATGAACCGGCCGCTGACGAGGACTCCGCTCAGCTTCGCGCCGGTCTCACTGGTAACGGTCGCTCTCGCCTGGACCAGGTTGTACTCCTTCTTATTGCCTTGGGTACAGTGGCCCGGATCGTTCGGGTCCTGGTGGAACTTGGCGCGGACCTGCAATTTGCGCACACCGATGCAGGAGGTGCTGCAGTGGCTAGCTGGAGTAAGCCGCATCAGCCTTCCTGCCAAGCCCACCATCACCTGGGCCAGAATTTGGCCCGATGCATTCATCGGACCACCTCCCGTGACGAAGCCGTCGTAGGCAGGGGAGAGGAAATCGCTAAGCTCCTGGGCAGCTCCGTCCGGCCCAAAGGCAATCATCGCCGTGCTCAGGGCGGTAACCGTGATGTCCTGGGCCTCATTAATGGCTCCCACACCGTAGGTCGCCAAGTTCCCCGTACCCACGAACGAGATTTGCTGCCAAGTTCCTTCGTGGTGGTAGCGAAATGGGTAGACGAGGTGTTGCCCCGAGATGGCGACCAGGAAGCGGGCCTGATCGCCCGCGTCGTTGATGGCCGAGGCGGAGTTGTCCACCGAGTAGCCGGTCGGGGCATCGGCCAATGCGGTCACGCTGCCGAGGTCGCCCAAGTGATACCAGAATCCGTGCGTGGCCACCATCCCGCCGTGACTAATCCCGAGCGGAGTCTCGTTTGGAAACCCCTGCTTGGTGAGGTCGACCATGCCGCCAGCCTCGGTCCATAAGAACGGAGTCCGGAAGCCGGATGTATCAGTAGCGTAGCCTACGACCCGGTTTGTGTCGTCGATCCCGATAGCGACCGAGTGAACGGTTCCGGGTAACACCCCCAGGTCAATGGCGGTGTAGTCATTGCCGTTTGGCTTCCATACCACCGCGTCGGTAAAACCGAAGGTACCCGCAGTCCCAGTGATCCAGCCTTGGTTGTTAATACTGGTGACGGCCGTGCCTGTGAAGCCTGGCACGGAGGGCAGGACGATCCGAGCCCCGCCCTTCCAAACGACCGTTTCGAGCGGCGGCAGGCAGAAGGGGCCGCACCCAGTGTCGGTGTAGGAGGCCCCGACCATATCGCCAACGTCGTTGATCGCCACGCCGTATGCAGCTGAGGATACGAAGTCCGGTGCGTAGATGATAGGCGCGCCCGCCTCGGGACTCCCGCGGAAACCCTCGTTGGGGTTCGCTGCCTGCACCGTCGTCGGTCCCACGAGAGCAAAGGTGATAACTGCTAGAGCGGCTGAAATTCCCTTCATCTTCATAAATTTCTCCTTCTGCCCTTTGGTGCTCCATCCTCCAAGCAGAACCCTATGCCGCTTTTTCAGAACGTGACCACTGGAAAAACATGCAATTGTCCTGACAAAGGGGCGGAACACGCAGTGCCCGCATCGGAACGTGGCCGTTATGCTTACTTTTGCGACGTGTCATCGCGTTCATGGCTCTCCTTGTTCAAGAGTGTCAACCAGCATTCCAGGTTTTGCCGAAAATCACTGAACTGGACCTAATAGAATCGCCACCACCGCAAGCAGCATGACAACACCGGCAAAGCAGGCGACGATCGCCGCAACCCATGCTCCGATCTCGTTCTTGGAGATCCACGCCTCAAGAGAGGCACGTTTTGACGCTGCATTGAACATAAATCCACCAGCGCCATTGTCGAAGAATAAGCCCGGAGGCCGTCCCTCAGATACCTTCAAGCCTCGGTATGGTTGAAGCGATCACTACAGTCAGATGAGGCGAAGGGTGGACCTGGCGATCACGATAGTCAAGGTTATCGATCACATATTTATGTGACTCCTGAAATCGATCAAGGGCCTATTTCTCTCACTCGGAACTAAAAGAGGGAGAAGAAATCAGACCCATTTGGGAGGTAAGTTTTTTGATATCAAGGAGCGTGACACAAATGATAAACAATCCGAGCGCCGGTTCTCTTCTTCGAAACAGAACGGTAGATCGGGGTTTGAGGATTTTCTCAGTGTACCGACGCGAGAGCAATCGGCAGACTGTTGCTGGCAACAGATCGAGTCATTTTCTACATCCTTGCCGACAATTAGCCCAAAGTAAGCGGAAGGACTACGTATGATCCCCATCACCATAGTTTGTGACAGCGTCACATGAGGGTGACACGCCCTCCGTCGTCACAGCCGACCGGAGCCGCATCCCGTCTGGAGACCAGCCTTCTCATCCCATCTGATAACAACAGTTACGAGTTGCCCCCAACTTTCAGCCCTAGCGCTGTCTGTCAATTCGCGCAGTTCCAATCCACCCACAACCATGACACCATGGCATCCCGTACGTAACGCCTACCTACTCGGAAGATTTGTACCGAAGTACGGCCCCCGTCCGCGGTGATCGCAATCCAGACTCTCAGGAGATTGTCTTGCGAGATGCACACCAACTGTTTCGCGCAATCAAAACCCTGGTTTGCGTCGCTGCCATTTTCATCGTGATCTTGTTGTGCGCGACTTCTGCCTTTGGCCAGGAAGTATATTGGTTCCCACATACACCGCTTATCGATGGCGATGATGTGAAGGGTGACAATTCTGCTTATGATTGCCCGCTACCTCGAGCCCATTTATATAAATGCATGTTTCACGGCTATCTTGACTGGCATTGGGATGAGGGTAGTAATACTCCGGACCAGAGGCACGAGGACGACGGAAAAAGAATAGGCGGAGCGATTACTCCGCGCTGTCCTCCTTCGAAGCCCAACTGCTCGGATGATGAAAAACAAGTCGTTGTAGTAGCACTAATCGTGCAAAAAAGCTCGCAAGCGAGGAGGAGAAGATGAGCGCAATCCACGAGCTTAATACGATGTCCCTTGAAGAGAGTAGAGCAGCCCTTAAACAGGCACTCAGGCGATTGCAGACGATAAAAAAGATGGTCGTGGCCACCCTGCGATCTATTGCGATCGTTACGGTGGTCGGCCTGACGGCTTTATCCATCACCAGCAAGGCGCAGCTTACACCGGAATGGACTAGGCGAGTGCCGGTCGGCAACTCCCTCTTTGCCGGTACCGCGGGGATTCATGTTGACCAGGATGGCGTCTCCTACATAACAGGCACGTCTGGTTCTTCGTCGGATACCAACATTACGACTGCTTCTTTTGGCCCAGACGGATCAACCCGGTGGAGGCGGACTTGGAGCAGTCAGGGTTTCGGTGCGGATCTAGCAAGCGGCATCACGAAGGGATCTAACGGCATCCTTTATGTGGTTGGGAGTACACCCGGTCCCAATAATTTCGCCAATCTACTCATCCTTGAGTATGACGCGGCGACCGGCATGCTGCTCAACAAGAGTCGATTCAGCAGCGGTCCTGGGATATCGGAGTTTGGCTCCTCGATCGTGACTGACGAGGCTGGTAGCATTTACGTCACGGGCGGCACAGTAGGTGATGGACCGGATGTGATGACGCTTAAGTTCAATGCCAATGGCATCCTTCAATGGCGGCGAGTCTGGGATGGTATCGCGATCGCCCCATTTTCGAATGACTCGCCAGTGAAAGTCTTGCTCGATCCAAATGGCGATGTGGTGGTCGCGATTACCGGCTATGCGAGTAACAATCATGCCGATTACGTCGTGGTGAAATATGCCTCATCCGATGGCATGACCCTTTGGCAGAAGAGCTGGGGCGATTCGAGCGGCGGCGATGATTTCCCCGTCGACATGGAAATTGATGCAGCTGGTGACATCTATGTCACAGGCACCGGTCTCGATTTCATCGATAAATACAGCACCATCAAAGCGCGCGGGAGCAACGGGCAATTGCTCTGGCAGTTTTTTGACGCCCTCGGCCTCCACCATAGCGCCCACGGACTTTTTCTCGATGGGGTCGGGGGCGTGTTCATCACTGGCACGAGCGACCCGGATGGCGACGAGGGGAATTTCAACGACGACTTTTTCACTGTGAAGCGTGACGCCACGACTGGTGCGCCGCTCTGGACACATGCGTACGGCGCCCCCTGTGTTCACCCGGATTGCTTCGATACGCCATCCGATGTCCGATCTGATCGCGAGGGTCACGTTTTCGTCGTCGGGCGGACCAGCTCGCCGCCGTTCAGCAATGACGTGATCCTTCTTGTGCTCGACAGCGCCACCGGCCTCGAAATCAACCGCGGACTGGTCTTTCATGTAGGAGCAGAGGTTCCATCCACGGGTGCATTGCGCTTCGACGACGCCTTTAACCTCTACGATGGCGGCAAGATCTATGACGCCAATACCGGAGCGGTCGACATGACCGTAACCAAGTGGGCGTCGTTAGTCGGGGGTGGCGGCGGGATTCGCGGAGACCTGGTTTCCTTCTAAGTGCGCTGCCAGTCCAATGGCGGCGGCAGCTACAGATTGCAAGCCCGGCTCACCCTCACCAACAGTAGTCACCGTACAGATCCCAGCTGGAAGAGATCGGCAACGGTAAAAGGACGGCGGAACCGAAAGCCGGAATGACGACCGCTTGGAAGTGCTGGCGTTGATCCAGCCTGAAGACTGATCCCCTCTGGGGAATGTGGCGGGCCGCGCGGATCTCGCCTAGCCTACGCTCTTATCCTTCGCTTTCAGGCCCTCCTTCGCCGTGTCGGATTGTCCTCCTAGTGCAAATCTCGGCGAAGGTGGCGAGGAGAGCCATGTGCAGGTGCGCTGGGCAATTTTGGTCCACACTTTTCGAGTGCGGCTCGCTTAGCCTCAACGATCCGCTCCAGTTCGTCCAGCATTTCGTTCCCCTGTTGACCCACTGTTTCAACCAAGAACGACAGAGGAAGGGGTGTTACGGAATCCAATAATCTTGCTGCTGTTTCCAAGGAGGCTCTCAAATGTTCTTCTTTCGTCGATCTCGGGAAATAGCGGAAAGCCTTGCCTTCAAATTTTCGTCGTAATATTCCCTTTTCATACATCCGGCCTAGAGTAGTCATCACCGTTGTATAGGCTCTCCTGGGTTGTTGTGAATGTATCAGCTCACTAGCCGTGCCGCTGCCACGTTCCCACAATTTGGCCAGTAGAGTTCTCTCGAACGGTCCAAGTACCTGCCTCTCCGTCTTATTACGGGTACGACGTAACAGGATGACTTGATCTTGGCTATCGCTGGTTGATTGGATGAGCTCGGACAAACGAACCCTTGATTGCTGTCTGCTCGCGAGCAATCGCTGAACGAGCCTGGCTGATCCGCGCCGTCGTGCTCTGCGAGTTAGCCCGACAGGCGAATAACGGAATGCTCTGCCTTCAGCGACGCGTCCGACAAGTTGTTTTCTGTATAGACGGAGAAGGATGGAGCTTACAGCCGTTTGATGTTCCTTAACTCTGCCGCTACGCGTAAGCTCACGCGCTGTCGCGCTCCTCCGATCCCGCAAGACCTTCAGAATTTGTCGCTCCAGTCCACCCAAGTACTGAGCAGGCCTCGCCTCTCCGGACTGGGCATCGTCAGGTGTGTTCCTCGCCATCGGGCTGAGACTCTAGCGATTTTCTGTCGGCACTACCAATCATCGTAGTAACAAAGTCAGGTGAACGGGTTCCCAACGATCATCTAGGGCACGCACTCCGAAGCCAGAGAAGGCGTGACATCTCCGCAGCTTTAACAACTACTTATGGTAGTAGCTCCGATTCCGTATAGTATGTCCCGACGGCGATCCAAGACTTTCGAATTTCTTGTTACTGAGCGGCTCGCCGGTAAAGTAACTGTGAATCATGTCGAAGTTTCTCTGGTGTTGCAGGGTTTTCGTTGGCAGTTGAACGGTTTCGTTAGCCCGCCCTCGTTCATTGTTGGTCGTTGTACGTTCTTGTTTGACAATTCGCCCGCGATGGTAGGAACAAGTGAAAAAAATCTCTCTGCTTCTGTTTTTCTCGCTCACCCTTTGTGTGCTTTCAGTCGCACAGACCGCAGTTGATGGAATCGTGCGCGATCAGGACGGCAAGGGTGTGGCCGGTGCGGCCGTAGTTCTGCAACGCGCTGAAGGCAGTGTTGCTGATCAAACTACCACCACTGCCGATGGCCACTTCCGGATTACTGCGGTTGAAGCCGGAGCTTACACTCTCAAGGCCGATGCGCAGGGTTTTTTTCAGGCGAAGTACGACTTCCTGATGCGCGCCCGCCAACCCATTTCCCTCACTGTTGACTTGCAGCCTAAGAAAACTGTGGAGCAGACCATCGAGGTGAAAAGCGGATATCTCACCATCGACCCAGAAAAGACCGGCAGTTCCTACACGTTCACGCAGCAGGATCTGGACGCTCTGCCTGTTCCTCTGACCCTCACGACCAATGACCTGGTGAATAACTTGATGCCGGGGGCGAGCGATAGCCACGATAATTTTCTTGCGGTTCGCGGCACTGAGTTCTCGCTGCATGAATTCATCAACGGTGTGTCTTTTCTGGAAAATACACAGCCGCAATTCAGCCCTGGCGTGAGTCCGCAAATCTTCGAAACTGTGGACTTGATGACCGGCGGATTCACCGCCGAATACGGAAACCGTTTCGGAGGAGTGCTCGACATCACGACTCGTTCTGGCGCCGATCTGGGTGGACATGGGGACGTGGTTTTTCATGGAGCGACGCTAGATAACTATGATCTGAGTGCCGATTACGGAGGACAGTACGGCAGCCTCGGGTATTACGGCTTTGTCAACGGCTTCACTTCAGGTCGTTTCCTCGAGCCGCCTGAACCAGAAGAGCTCTTTGATTTTGGCAAAGGAGCTAGAGGCGCATTGCAACTGGATTGGCGTGCGGGAAATAAGGATTCGTTGAAATTGCTGCTCATGGGCGGTGGAGATAATTTTCAGCAGCCAAACCTTTCTGAAGACCAAGAAGTTGGGCGCGACGCGCAACGCCACTTGCGACAACAGACTGGAATCCTGAGCTGGGTGCACTTATTCTCCAACGAGACGCTACTTTCCACATCCTTTTACGAGCGAGTTGGGTCCGACCGGGTGCTTCCTACCACCGATCCGATCACCCCCGTCTCGGTTGCCTCCCGTTCTCCTTTGACCCTGGGAATTAAAAGCGATGTCTCCACGAGTTGGCGAAAACATTATTTCAAAGCAGGCGTGGATCTTTCCAGGCTGCGAGAAAAGGAGAGCTTCTTTTTTGACAGCCGCGGCGACCCGGACGTGTTTCCCCCTTTTGGCGGCGGCCTGTTGGGTGGAGCGGCTAGCATTTACGCACAAGATCATTTTTCCCTCTTTCGCAATTTGACCGTTGATCTCGGACTCCGATACGACTACTTCGACCTTGTCGATACTGCGGTACAAACCAGCCCTCGGGTAGGGCTGGCTTACCACTTCAATCGCACACGTTCCGTCCTGCATGCCGCCTATAACCGATTCTTTTCTCCGCCGCCGATCGAGTACTCCCTGTTGGCCAGTTTCATCGGGCATAACGCCGTCGATCCCGATCAGCGCGTGGGAAATGTACGTGCTTATACGCAGAACTATTTTGAGGTTGGATGGGCACAGGAATTGTATCCGCGTGTAAGCCTTGAGGTGAATGGGTACCTGCACACTGGGCATAATCCTTTCGAGAACCACGAGATCAGCATCTCGCGCATTTTTGTCCCCATTAACTTCCACACATCACGCTCAACCGGACTCGAACTCGTGATGAATATGAAGCAACTCGAGAAGTGGGGAATTAGTGGACGCTTTCAGTATGCTCTCGCCAAAACTTACTTCTACGGGCCGATTACAGGTGGATTCGCCGGAGACGAACCGCTCGTGGCTGGGGAACGCATCACTCCGGCGTTTGACCAGACGCACACTGGAACGGCCCAGATCTTTTACCACACCCGATGGCGAGGGTTGTGGGGTGGCAGCGCATTGCGCTATGGGAGCGGTACTGTTGTGGAGAACGGCCCTCGCCTCCCACAGCACTTCACCGCGGATCTCGTAGCGGGAATCAATGTATGGAATGCTGAACCGCGCCGCTTGGATCTGGAGTTCGACGCAACCAACATTTCCGATAGCCGCTATCAGATCGCCAAAGAGAGTGAGGAGATTCCCATTCAGTACGCTCCCGCACGCACGATCGGAGGAAGCCTGAAGTTCCACTTCTAGCGAACGGCGGCGAGCTCGCAGGATTGCTTCGCAAGTC
>Ga0066903_100000215_pt1 | contig 32468 bp, 48 predicted proteins | sample PanSoiMetaGPlot1_FD_67491 | JGI IMG/M metagenome (GOLD analysis project Ga0066903, IMG submission 67491) | Tropical forest soil microbial communities from Panama analyzed to predict greenhouse gas emissions - Panama Soil - Plot 1 (version 2) | ecosystem: Environmental > Terrestrial > Soil >... | reverse complement strand
GACCCAGTCCAAGGATGAGATTCTCAGTGAGACGGTCAGTGTGCTTCCCGCGTTCCCCGGATCGACTCCGCTGGAAGACTACGACACAGGTGATTGGATCGGCCGTGAGCGTGCCGCCGTGGGCTATCCCTTCGTGGACCCCATCCGGGTCATCGGGATCTCGTTCAGTATTGACGCCACAGGAGCGGTGACCTGTGAGCTGACGGTCAGCACCTACCGGCAGTACCTGCAGCAGCAATTCCAGTATCTGGTGGACAAGTTCGGCGCCCAGTTCGTCAACGCACTGGGCACCACGCCTGTCACCAGCATCGGCGGCACTCAGACCGTGCCAACTGTGGTGGCACCCGGCCTGAACGGCCTGGCGGATGTCCAGATCGGCACCGACCACAAGGATCCGCTGATCTACAACGCTTTCGCCGGGGTGTGGCAGAACAGCTCCAACGTGATTCCCTCTGGGGAGCCCATCGGGCTCGCGGTAGGCCCTTCAGGCGGCTCCAAGGCTGGCCTGGAACCTGAGAGCGGCCAGACCCTATCGGTGGACGGAGGAGCGTCCTGGACGCTGCTGAGCGCCTTCCAGGGCCCGTCCGCAGCCAGTTCCGAGACTGCCCCCGCTGTTGCTGTGCCCATGGTGATCCATCAGGGTGCCGCGAATGAGCAGCTTGGGTTCCTGCTCATGTCCGGGGCGTCCGGCAACTCCGCCTTCGCGGTGTTGCTGCAGGCTGATTCAGCGGATAACACCGTGGCCGGGCATGCCCGGATCGGGCATGTTGATCCTGGTGCTGGCCCCCCGGACTTCGCGTTCACCACCATCCAGGTTTTCTGAGCCAAGGAGAGAGGTCCCCATGAGAGTATTTCCGCGCGTGCTTGCGGTGCTTGCGGTCAGCGTGCTGGCTGTTGTGCTGCTGCCCACTGCCAGATCTGAGGCAGTGATGGGCCAGTTCATTTTTGATTCCGCGAATACATCGGTCTACCTTTCCTTCAGCAGTGCGACCGTGGGCAGCTTCATCTTCACCTCAGACCCTTCCAGTGGCCGCAACTTCTACATTCACCACGCAGGCTGGGCAGGCAACGGTGAGGAAGAGGTCTATATCGAGACCTATAACGGCCTGCCCGTTGCTGGAGCTGATTGCAACGGGGATCTCAACCTCACCACGGACACCGCTGAGACCGGCACGGTATGGATCGTTCACTACACCAATCCGCCGATCAACTTCCCGGAAGAGTTCTCAGACAGGCACTGCGCAGGGAGCAACTACGACAGCTGCCCCATAGCCGACACAGGCCGGGCGGGTGTGGCGGAGGTGGTTGATTGCAACCACACCACCGGCAACTACTGGAAGAAGATCCTGTCCTAGCCCGTATAACCCAGCGGGGGTGCGCGTCACAGCACCGAGAAGGGCAACCCGGGAGGCTGACCCCGGACCCAGGGCGTGCGGATGTGGCTAGTCAGCAGCCAGTGTTCTTGTCCGCCGAAACCTCGCCTATGTGACCTGAACGGCCCGGGAAGGCTTTGACCGCGTGGCCGGGAGCTGATGCTCTCGGTGAGCTTCCCGGGCTGTTCTGCTGCACAAGCGCACAAGCCAGTTACCCGATTACCTCAGCAACTTGAGCTGAGGAGTCTCCCCATGAATTACGCCACCACTGTGCTGGAGCGGATCGACGCCCGCCGTGTGGAAGCCATCGCTGACCTGCCTACCCATGATGGGCTGAACTGGCGAGCGTTCGCCCATGTGGAGAAGTTCTCGCCGGATCAGGCTGCCCACGCTGAGCGCCAGCTCTCCGGTCTGGTCGGCCCGTTCAGGAGCCTGGTTTTGTCCCGTGCGCTCCGGGCCACCGGAAAGCCCGAGCTGGGATACGCTCAGGTGGCGGGGAACCTGCTGGTCACCGAGGGCCTGAACCAGATCACCAGCCTGATCATCAACAGCTCTACCAGCTTCGCGTTCACCAACACCAAGGGCCTGGTCACGGTAGGCGATTCGACCACGGCAGCGGCCATCGGTGACACCTACGTCACCGCGACGTTCACCAGCGGAAGCAACTGCTACCAGAATCCCAACGACGCCAGCTTCCCCACCCAGTCCAACGGTGTGATCAACAGCCAGTCCACCTACGGCAGCGGTGTGGCCAACTTCGCCTGGCAGACGTGGGGATGGGCCAGCTTCAACGGCACCGCAGCGGCAAACGCCACGCTGAGCACGCACGGCACCGGCTCCAACCAGGCGCTGCTGCTCAACCACAAGGTGGCCAGCCTCGGTACCAAGGGCTCGGGTGCCGCGTGGGTGTTCTCCACGTCAATCACCCTATCATAGTTGGTTTAGTTCTAGTCACCTTACCTGCGGTTTCGGAACTAGCGGAACTAATGCTGCTTGGGTCGTATGCTTTGGTCTATGACAATCCGAGGTAGCAAGTTCCCCCAGCTTGATGACGAGTCCTGGGTTCGGTCTGAGTACTGTGATAAGCGGCGTTCTTGTGCGGACATAGCTGCTGAGCTTGGATGTTCAACAGCGCTTGTGGACATGCGAGTTCGCTATTTCCAGCTGCCGCGTCGTGGGCGCTGGGAGCGCGTGACAATGCCTGCTCGCGTTTGTGAGCGCTGCGGATCGGAGTACGTGCCGGTAGGCCAGGCTCAGAAGTACTGCTCGCTGGAGTGCCGCCCAGGGCTGCGGACCTGTGAGCGTCCCGGCTGCGAGACGACGTTTAAGCCCAAGCCTCCACAGCACCGGAGTGGTAAGGACGGGTCGCACACGGTCTATCCGCAGAAGTACTGCTCGCTGGAGTGCCGCAAGCTGGTATGGGCTCAGCAGTCCCGTGATCGGCAAGCCATGCCTACCCTTTTCCGGCGCGCCACTGCCCAGGGGTATGTGGAGGTTAACGTAGGTGCGCGGAGCGGAGGCCGTGTCCGGGAGAACCGCTGGGTGATGGAACAGCGGTTGCTGCGGTTGCTGTTGCCACATGAGGAAGTCCACCACAAGAACGGTGACAAGCTGGATGACGACCTGTTCTGCTATGCCTGTCATCCCGAGCCACCGCTAGCTCAGGGTGAGCCTGACATGGAGCCCGCTGGGGCGAAGATCAAGTGCCGTCACTGCGGTGCTGCCAGAGAGCCCAACCTGGAGCTATGGTCAACCTCCCAGCCCCGTGGCCAGCGCGTGGAGGATAAGATCGCCTGGGCGCAGGGCTTCCTGGCCCAGTACGGATACGAGGTGATTGGCTGATGTTCGTCTATCTGCTGGTATTCGGCCCGCTCGCTTCGCTGTGCGGGGTGGTAGGGCGCCTGATCTGGGTCTTGGCCAACTGACAGGCCGATTTTCCCGGCGTGACTGGCAAGCAGGAGCAGAAGACTATTTGCACAGTGTGCGGTGCAACTTACAAGATCTCCGATGGTCACAGCTGCCCTGGCCCGCGCAAGAGCTGAGAGGCCCACGGAGGCCCTGTAGTGAGTGACTCAGATGTCCAGATTGCGCCGGACGGCTCAGGCAAGCTCATAGACACCAGCTCGCTGTCTACGGGTGCTGGCACGGTGCAGCGCCAGCGTGTGGCCCTGGGAGATCCCAGCACGGGTGCTGCTCTCGCTGCGGTCAAGAACAGCTCGGCGGGCGGATCTGATTATGGCCTGGTCACCCGCCCGGTCAACCAGAACTGGGTGGAGCAGGTCAACCTCAACCCAGGAAATACGCTGCCCATAGCGAGTGCCACGTTCAACTCCACCGCCATTGACCTGACGGACCTGTCTTCTGGAGGCCCCGGCTTCAGTAAGTGGCGTGTGCTCATCAACATCGACCAGACCGGCACGCTCACGATCCAGCAGTCCCCGGATAACAGCAACTGGTATGCCACGCTTCAGGGGCTGAGCATCGTTTCGGGGCAGGCGTTCATCTTTGAGTCTCTGATTGTCTTGCGCTACTTGCGTGCCCACTACGTCAACGGTGGCACAGGGCTGGCCACGTTCGTGCTCCGGTCGTACCTGGTGAGCATCTGATGGCTGAGTTCCCAGCCGGGACAGAACCCGGCGCCTGGATACCTGTGGTGGGGGGCGTGGGATTCCAGAACTCCTGGAATGACTCAGGCCATGGAGACCCGTGCGCCTACCGGTTTCTGATGTACACCAACGAGGTTGAGATTATCGGGGACCTGAGCGTGCCCACGTTCAGCTCAGACTCGGTGATCTTCACACTTCCTGGCAATTTCGCCCCCAACAGCAACCTGCAGAGCTTTCCAGCTCTCATCATCTCTTCCACTGGAACCGTCAGCGTGGTGACCCCGCGCGTCTACATAGGCCAGTCAGGTGCCCTGACCGCCGCCAGCGCCTCCATTCCTGGCGCGGCCACCGGGCTCACTACACGCATGGCGATCCGCTGCGTGGTCAGCCTGGACTTCTAGGGAGGACAGGTCATGGCGTTTGGCCTGCTCACCCAGCCGTTTGAGGGTGGCCTGAGCAGCACGCTCGTCAGCACGTTCAACCCCTCGGGCGCCACGTTTGATTTCGTGCCCAGCCTGGTGAGCGGCCAGACGCTGCAGCTCGATAGCGCCCAGGCCGCGCATGGCATCCTGTCCATGAAGGTGGCCACGACGGCCACTTCAGCCGCTGTCTACGCGGACTGGAAAACGTCCTTCGCCTGGGCCAGCACCACCTGGTTCCGGGTCTACCTCTACTTCACCGCCAACCCGTCCGTGGCTTTGAACGGCAATCTGCTGGCCTTTCTGCAGACCGGGACGCTGTGCGGGCGGCTGAGGGTGAATACCAGCGGCAAGGTCCAGTTCCTGGACGGCACAGGCTCACCCCAGATCACCAGCACTGCCAGCGTCAACCTGAACGCCTGGTCCCGGGTGGAGGGATTCCTCACTGGCAGCCCATCTGCGGGACAGCTGGAGTTCAAGCTGTTCAACACCATGGACTCCACCACGGCCACGGAGACCCAGACCTCAGGCTCAGGGCTGGACACCACAGGAACCCCCGACACAGCCAGATGGGGCCTGGGGCAGGCTGCAAGCAACGCTGGGCCGTTCTGGCTGGATGACATAGGGCTGAGTAACGCCGCCTACATCGGTGCCTCTATCGCGGTCTCAGACACTGACAGCGGCTCAGCGGCAGACGCCAGCACCAGTCCAGGCCCAGGAGATTCGGACTCAGGTTCGTTCTTTGAGAGCATCCCCCTCATCGGTATCACTGCCGCCGAGACCAGCACTGGAGCTGATACCGGATCCAAGGCGGTTGGCACGCCCATCTCCAGCTCGGACACGGGTTCAGCTTCTGAAGCTCAGCACGTTGTCCCTGTGTCGCCAGGCTCAGGCCCCTCGTTCCCGCTGATCTTCAACATGGCGGCAGCTACCACAGGGCCTTCCCCGGATGCTGATTCAGGTTCGTTCACGGAGAGCTTCGCCCAGGTCATAGCCCATGTCAGCAGCTCTGATGATGGTAACTTCGGTGAGGGCGCCACACAGATCACCCAGGGCGGAGTGCCGGTCATCCCGCCCACCGTGGCAGGCCTGGCCGTCGAAGGATTTTCGGTCTCGCATTTCGGTGTGCTGGAGCCCGGGTCCTCCGCAGAGCTTGGTGTCCTCTACGGCGTCAGGAGTGCTCAGATCACGCCTCAGTGGATCACTACGGTTCAGAGGCAGGATGACTGGATTGAGAACGTCTGGAACGCTCCTGGGACCATACAGCTGCAGATCACGGGAGGCTTCATCCCGTTCGACCTGCTGCAGGACATGGGGATGGGCGGAACCGCCCAGGGATTCATCCTGGACGAGGCTGACTTTGAGATCAAGGACGAGGGCGGCATTCCTCTCCTTGATGAGGGTGCCAACGTGGGCACGCCCGGGGACATCACTGACCAGACCACCATCATTGACATTCTTGACCAGGCAGGACAGCCAATTACGGATCAGTTCGGATCCTCCCTGCCCATCCCGGGATCTGATGGTGCAGGCAACTTCGCGGTGCCGCTGTTCCGCCAGTACGTCACTCGCCCGTTCCCTGTGGTGCTGCGTGCCTCAGGCAAGGACAGGGCAGGCAATCTGCGGACCCTGGTGTTCGTGGCATATGCGGCCCAGTTCGGCCCGATCTCTTTCGACGGCCCTGTGTACAAGAACGGCCTGACGGTCACCTTCAGCGCATCGCTCATGCTGAGCGCCCAGGACGAGACGGGGAGTGTTCTCCCTGATATGTCCTATGGGCGTTTCATGTCGCTGCCGCAGGGTGCGGACGGATGGGAGCCCACTGTGGAACCTCGCCAGCACGTTTCAGATGAGGACACAGGCCACTTCATCAATGAGGCCAGCATGGCCAGCCAGGTGGGTGGCAGCACCTTTGTCTCTGATTCGGATTTCTTCCACGGGGCTGAAGGCCAGCGGGTGACCAGCTCTGTCGTGCACCTCTCGGACACCGACTTTGGCAAGGCCACCAAGGAGACAGGATCCGTGGCCACGAGTGTGGTGCATGTCAGTGACGCCGACTTCGGCACCACAAGGCCACGCCTGGGGCTGGTCGGCAGCACCACGATCATCGGGGAGTACGGCCCGCCCACTGACCGGATCAGCCAGGCGAACATCTTTGATGGCCACATTGGCCGTGATATGGCGATCATGGCCCAGAAGGTCTATTACCAGGTGGGACAGTTCCCCACCTCGTATGTCGCGCAGTTCACGGGTTTGGTGAGTGCAGGCTGTTTCATGTGGCTGTGCTACCAGCCCGCGTTCGACGGCAGTGATGCCACAGCTCTGGGCAACAGCATTGCCGCGCTGAAAGCAGCCACGCCTGGCGGCAGGATCAAGGTGGTGCTCTGGCAAGAGCCCCAGAACAGCCAGGCGGGGTTCCCCAACGCATCCCAGTACATCAGCCTCATGCACACCTATTACCCGGTTGTGAAGGCGCACGGGGTGCCGCTGGTCTATGACACGGCCACTCACGCCAACATCGCCGGGGCGATGAACTACCTGCCCGTGACAAACGGCCAGCTGGATGCTGACGAGATTGTCATGGACTACTACTGCAGCATTGCCATCAAGCAGGACAATCTGCAGTTTTCGCTGCCCAAGGCCATGGATGCGGTGGCCCGCAAGTACAACGTGCCGCTGGGATTCGGTGAGCTGGGCACCGCGCTTAACCAGAACGATGCCAACAACGTCACCGTTGCCCAGTTCACGGCCTACATCAACGGCGTCACCGCGATCATGCTGGGGCGCATGCAGGCAGGCCTGAAGTGCAGTGAGGTGATGTGGTACAACGGCGACAACACCGGTACGCCGACCTGGAACACGATCACCTCGGACACTGATTACCGGGTGCCCCTGCTGCGGACCATGTTTGACACGCTGAGCAGGCGCAAGACCGTCTCCAGCACCGAGGGCGGGGGAGAATCCCCGGTTGGCAAGACGCTTACGGACGGAACCTTGCGGGCTGGTTTCAGGGGCGGCCGGGCTGCCCAGCTCATCGGTGCCGTGTGCAGCGATGCCACTACCTGCCCATCGTCCATCAGCAAGTGGCTGTCGTATGGCAATCCCACCATCGGCCCGCTGGATGCTGACAAGATCTTCTATTCGGGTACGCAGGTGCTGGACACTTTCCAGAACGGCCACCTGGGCAGTGATAACGAGTCTCAGCTGCCCGCAGGCTCGGTGCCCTTCGTCACCATCAAGGATGGCCAGCTGCCCGGCCTGCCCGGCTATGTGGCATCCATACCTGATGACAGGCTTGTGTATCTCTGCTACTGGCACGAGGCCGAGGACAGCTTCCCCAACGGTGATTTCGCTACCTTCATCAAGAACTTCATCAGCTTCAGCAGCACCGTCCGCAGCATCGGCAAGGCTAATGTCAAGATCTTCCAGAACAGCGCCAGCTTCCAGTACGGGCAAAGCGGATCTATCGCTCAGCAGGGCAAATGGGTTGTGCCTCCTGATTACGTGGACGCCTACACCGTGGATGTCTACCAGGACGGCACTTCCGGATCCTGGCCTTCCAACGGCTTGGCCAACTATCCCCGCTGGCTCGGCTGGCTCAGTGTGTTCGCAGGTCTTGGCCAGCCTCTCGGGATCACTGAGTACGGTCTGGGAGACGCCCAGGGAGACGCGGCCCGCAACACCAGGCTGGCTCTTGATTGCGCGTATCTGCGATCTGCGTTCCCGCCTACCGCCAGTGCAGGCAGCCAGGTCAGCCCTTACCCGCTGCTGCTGTGGAATTACTGGTGGACCAACTGTGACGGCCCGCGTGGCCTGGCCACGGATCCAGGCAAGATGCGCCAGTTCACCGACGCCCCCACACTGGCCACCTGGGCGCAGATTGTGTCCGGAGCGCTGTAACACCAGACGATGAGCAAAGCGGAGAGCTGGCACTTAGGGAACTATCCTGACTTCTCAGTGCCTGATAGCTGTCCTTCGTGTGGCCGTGCTGTCCAGCTCTGCCTTCCTTTCGCCCTGTCCACAGGCCACCGGATGACGGGATGCCCTGGTTATGAGCACACAGCCACCGGGACACACGATTGCCCTGCCAGCACACCCCCCAGGAAGCGAAAGAGATCAGCCCCATGAGCCCAGCTGCTAACGTCAGCGGTTACGAGCCACGTCCCGGGACAGGGATATGGCCTGGAGGCGAACCTTCCAGGGAGCGCCTCACAACCAGGAAGAAGGGCAGCCCCATGACCCCGAAGCCCGCACCTGATACAAACACCACGCCAGACGCCGACGATGACAAGAACGGCTACTATGGCCAGGGCTGCTGAAGCCCCATAGACCGGAACAGCCCGGCCCCGCCAGATCCCCTGTGAGTGACTCCCCCGTCTCCTCCCCAGGAAAAATCCGGCAAAGCCGGGCTGTTCTGCTGATTGGGTTCACCCAGCCCGGCAATCCCAGCTCTCTCCCGGCTAGGCTGGCTCCCTGTGCCCCACTACTTCAGCCCGGTGCTCGCGCTCTTCGCACTTACCACGTCTTTCCTGCTCATGGCTTATCTCTTCACCCACTAGCCCAGCACCTGATACAGCACCCCTCCAATCCCCAGCCGTATAACCCCACATGAAGACACCAGTCGAGATACTCCTCGCGCCTTATCGCCTCACCCAAGTCTCTGACCTGCCCATACGCATCCAGTACCGGGCCAGGCGCAGTATCTCCCACGAGATGACCCCATGACTTCCAGCCCTGGCTCCCAGGACAAACGCCATCAGCGGCTGATACGCCAGGAAAGACGCCTGGCCCGGGAGGCCAAGCTGATCCGGGCCCAGATGAAGAGAGCTGGCCTGCTCTATCCCCGCAGGCCAGCAAGTTAATGGGCATCACCCCAGCTTCTGCGCCACTTCCCAGGCCCAGCAAAGGCTGCGGCTACTGCGTGGGATTCCGGATGATGTGTACGTGCACGTCAGACTGTGGCGCCAGGCCCGGGGGCGCGGGATATATACCCACTGCTGCCTGGAAGCCCCACGCGATGACGTTCTGGCTAGCGGTGTCACAGCCCGGGCGTATGACTGCAGGCACTCCAGCCAGGGCACCGGCCCAGAAAATGCCTTCCCAGAACGAACGCTGACAGCCGAACTCAGCAGATCCCATACCTGGAGTACCAAATCAGCTCCCGAGCCCGCAGAAGCCGTTACGGCGCCGTACAGAGGCAAGCAGGGCAGATAGGCCAGCCCAATCTCTGCCCGTGCCTCTGCCATCTATGGCGCCCACGGCCCTGGCGCTTGTGCCTGATGTGCGGAATGTACGAGCGGGACCGCAACCCCTCCGTTTTTAGCGAAACGCTCTGACCAGGAACTTTAGTCAAACCGCTCACGGGCCCACCGCGCACTGCCGCTAAGTTACCCTCCGGTTATGCCCAGCCTGGGGATGACACTGTGGATCATTCCATGACATAACCGGGCATTTCACGCACCGGCCGGACTGTAGCTTTCCTCAGCCGGGCATCCCCAGCTTGACATAATGCCTCTTATCGGCACTTGCGCTTTGGAGCAAACCTACAAACGCTCAAGCACTCACACCATCACCTGATCAGCTGCCTCCTTGCATCTATGCGCATAGGCCTGTAAGCTATAGCCATGGAACTGAAGTACTGGCAGGCGCTGCTTCTGGTGGCGGGATTCTTCGCCGTCGTGGCTGGCATCGAATACCTGCTTACCGGTGGGCTGCTTGTGCAGTCCTGGCACGTTTGGAGGCCATAACCCAGCCATGAGCAAGATTGACGAAGCCGCTGTCCCGGAGTGGAACGGCCAGAACTGGCCCTGGCGGGAACTGGAAGCCCTGGCTGCCCAGCTCGCGGAAGCCCTGGCTACAGGAGTTGCCCAGATCATGCAGGACGCGGGCAAGACCGGCCCGGAGCTGGCACAGATCCTCCGCCGCCAGGTGGCTTATTTCCTGCAAGCCCGGATTGGGAAGGAGCACACACCATGAGCCTCACCCCTGAGCAAGCCGGATTGCTGGCCAGCTTTGCAGACGGCCCCCGCATCTGGGACGCTGCCAGCCTGCAGCCAGATTTGGCCGCACTGCAGGACGCAGGACTTATTGAGCTTGCCCCTGGCGCATACGCGGCCATGCAGCTCACAGAGGCAGGCCACACTGCCCTGCGCGGGCTCCAGGCCGCTGCCGCGAACGTCAGCATAGGCGGGCAGATCATCGGCACCACCAGAGGAGATACCCCGCCAGCTCAGCGAAGCACACCCCGGAGGACTGACACCCCATGACCAACCTGAGCATCGATCCTCAGATAGCCCGCCAGGCCCGCATGAAGGCCCTGGAGCGCGGCGAGTCCCTGTCTTCCGTTGTGCAGCGCTTCCTGGAGCAGGCATACATTCCCGGGATCAGCACCGGGGAGAACGAGACCCTGCGCGGGCTGCTGGACGATGCGCTGGAGCGTATCCAGCGGCTGGAAGATGAGTCCGCCGCACGGTGGGAAATGATCAGCGGGCTGCGGGTCCTGGCCCTGAGCTACCAGGCCGGGAACGCCGAAGCCGGAACCGAAGTGATCCGGCGCCTGCTTCTGCTGGACATGACCGGCCAGAAGACCGAGAAGGAGACCTGAGCACCATGACCAGAGAGATACAAGCGCCCACCACAGACGAGCACGGGGACGAGACCCATCCGGCGTTCGCCATGATGTCGGTGCACCGGATCCGCGCCACCCCCGGCCAGGTCCTGTTTGACTCGGACCTGCGCCATGACACCTACATGGAGGTCACCCTCACCCAGGCCACCCGCAAGCGGGACCTGAAGCATGATTGGATCTACCCCGGCAAGGTGCAGTTCCAGGTGGCCATGTCCATGGCCCAGTTCGCCGCGTTCGTGTCCAGCACGGACTCCTCAGGCGTCCCGGTCACCCTCACCCGCACCCCGGACGGTGATGTTCCCGGCCTGCCCTATGAGCCCCGCCTGGCCATCGGCATGGCCGAGACGAAGCAGGCGGCCCAGGAAGCTTTCGCCGGGATTGCCCAGGCGTTCGACGCCTACCAGGCAGCCCTGCTCAGCAAGCCCCCCGCCCCAGCCAAGGAGCGCAACGCCGCGCTGGCAAAACTGAAGGCCGCCATTGCCAACGCCACCCCCAACGTGGACTACGCGGGCAAGCAGCTGGCCAGGCTCGCTGAAGATGTGACGGAGAAGGCCCGCGCCGACATTGAGGCCATGGTTGCCGCCGCCACAGCTGCGGCCAGCCAGAACACCCCGGCCCTGGAAGACCCGGAGGCCCAGGCGTTCCGGGAGCAGTTCAGCATCACCGGCCCGCCCCCGTCCCCCGAGATTCCGTGACCCGGGGAAGAGGCCGCAGGGCCGCAGGCAAGCGGAAGACGGAGAAGCAGCTCCGCCGCGAGGACGAGCGCACCGCCGCCCAGGCACAGGCGGCCCTGGACCGGGCCGAAGCCGAACGCCGGGTCACCGAACGCGAAGCCCGGCGTGAGATTAAGCGGCTGGAGCGTGAAGCCCGCCAGCAGAACCAGAACAGGAACCCGGAAGGCAGGTAACACACCCATGTGGATGTTCGCACTTATGACCCAGCAGCGCCAGGTCAGGGGCAACTCAGCCACCCAGGTCACCACCCGGGGCGGCACCATGGAAGGCACCCGGTCTGAGTGCTTCACCGAATGCGCCCGCCGCATCACCGAACTGTGGGGCGGGGACGAATCCGGGGTGGTCACGTTCTTCTACTGCGAGCCGGATGACCCGCATCCCCCGGCCGTGTCCCGGCCGCAGCAGGTCTATTCCAGCCCGCACACCTCACGGCCGGAACGGGGCGTGTGATGCCGTTCCTTCGCAGCACCCCCAGCAATTCCGGCAACACCGGATCGGGCCGAAGCGGCAGGGGCGGTTCCGCCGCTTCCAGCAGCGGGTCCGGCACCAGGAACACCGGGTGGGCCGGGAAAGCCCCGCAGCGGGCTGCCGGGGGCCGTGCGCAGCCATCCCACCGGGGGCAGGGCGGGCGCTCCTCCGGGCGCCGGTAACACTCCCGGATTCAGGGAGAAAAGCTGAAAGGGGAAAACAAGAATGGCCAGCCTCAGGGATCTTCTCGGCTCGGCGGACCGCAATGTCCGCGCCCTGGCGGTGCCGTGCCCGGAGTGCTGGGCACCGCCACGCAAGCGCTGCGCGAGATGGAACAAGCACCTGGCCCAGGGCAAAGGCGGCTGGGATTACTCCAATACCCGGCTCATGGTTCACCCCGCACGGCGCCAGCGGCTCTACCGCAAGACGGGGCTGAGATGACAGAAAGTGAGATAGCTGTGAAGACTTTTGGCGCCGAAAGCCCCCGCGATGAAGTGGACCAGGTGGTTCTGCATACGTGGAAAGACATCCAGGGTTTCGCCTGCCTGCGTGTCCAGATAACCGGGACCGTGGACCGGGTCATCCGGCTCGGGGTGCCCACGGCCCGCGAACTCGGCCAGGAGCTGATCCGGCTCGCGGATCCAGCGGCCCGCCCTGTGCGATAGCCCAGTCATGCACCCGCTGTCCCAGTTCCTGCTTGCCTTCGCCTTGTCCAAGGCAGGCCATGCGCGCTGGAACGAGGCGCTCAAGCGGCGCGAGCTGGACGCCAGGAACCTGCGCCGCTGTGAAGCCCGCAAAGCCCGGCTCCAGCCGTTCAGGGATGGCTCCCTCCCCCCGGAAAGGACAGATCAATGCTGACCGGAAACTGGCGCAAGCCCGCCCGCAGCACCTACAACGGCAACTGCCTTGAGGCCGCTGCCCGGAACCAGGCTGTCCTGGTGCGCGATAGCAAGCTCTCCCCCTCCCCCGTGCTGGCGTTCACCCCCGCCGCCTGGAACGCCTTCCTCGCCCGGGTCAAGGGCCCCTGACGGCCCTTCCCGATTCTCACCGGGTGCACCTTCCCCCGGACTGGCCCGCGTACGCGGCTGTGGGCGCCGCTGGGCTCGCCGCCGCGCTCTCCTGCGCCCTGGGCACCCGGATCGCCCGCAAAAGCCGCCAGCGCCCCGCACAGGCCGCACCTGAGCCCGCCCCGCAGCCCCAGCCGCAGAAGCTCACCGCGCCTGAGCCAGCCCCGGAGTCTTCAGGCCCGGCAGCACCCCCGCAGCCCCAGCCGCCAGCCCACCACGCGGTAGCCCTTCTGGGCGCCCCCCAGCTCACTCCCTCCGGGCCGCCCGGGACCTACGAGGTGGCCTGCGGCTACCAGTACGCCGTCATGGGCCCTGATTCCCGCGCTTCGTCGTTCACCGTTTCCGGGGGCACGGTTCTCCTCGCCTACGCCGACGCTCCCGCAGACATCCGGAACCGGGTGGCCGCCGCGATCCGCACCCAGCAGGAAGACCCGGCCCTGGCCGTCACGTTCCTCACTGGTGGCACAGGCTGAGCACCGGCTAGCCCCCGCCTGCCGGCACCCGATTTACCCGGCATGGCGCTGTTCCCCCCGGTCCCGGCAGGGCTGCTCTACACCCAGACGACCGTTGGCTCCGCCGTGGCCGGGAACACCGCAGCTGGCACTGCCAAGCTGATCTGCGCCCAGTCCTCCACCCAGCCCCTGCCCGCACTGGACCAGGGGTATTTCCCGGCCCAGACCGGCGTGGGCAAAACCGTCCGGATGGTAGCCCGTGGCCTGATTTCGTTCGCCAACACTGCCAGTGTGCAAACCTTTATTCTGGGCTTCGCGTTCGCTACCTCGGATACCACCACCGTGGGCACCACGCTGGCAGCCACCGGCACTACTAATCAGGCCACCAGCCTGGCAGTCTCCAACGCGGTTTTTGAGCTTGAGGCCGACATCGTGTGCCAGTCCACCGGAACTTCGGGTGCGTTCCAGTGCTACGGGCAATGCTCTATCTCCACTACCTCAACTCTGATAACTGCGGCCGGGGTTGCCCCGGGAGGTACCGGTGTTCTGGGCATGGGCGGCAGTGCCACAGTGGCGATGAGCACGGAGCAGGCCAACTACATCCAGGTTTTCGTTACCTGGGGGGCATCCAATGCCAACGCTGGAAACACTGTCAGAGCGGATCATTTCCAGCTCTTCGCCATGAACTGACCCGGGCGGAGGCGATTTACCATGCCGCTGGCCCCGCCCTGGACGCGCCAGGCTGGGCCCCCGGTCACCCCGGGCTACCCGCAGTGGCTGCGCCCCCCGCCGCCGTACATCCCGGCCCGCTCCGGGGGCAAGACCCTGTGGGGCAACGCCGAGGCCGGGAGCAACGGCTCCGGTGTTCTCGCAGCCGACACCGGCTCGGGGAACGCCTGGGATACCGTCACCACGCTGACGGCCACAGTCACCTACGATAACGCCACCGCCGCGCACGGCTCCCAGTCCTACCTGTTCACCTCCACCGCAACCGGCCAGAACGCCCACCTGAACTGGGCCGCCTCGTTCGTCAAGCCCGCCACGAACCAGATTGGCGGCAGGCTGTCCTACTTCCGGTTCTGCCTGTACTTCGCCGCGCTGCCACCTGCCGACATCGTCATCTACGCCCCGCTGGGCCAGATCGCCAACCAGCAGGTCCGGCTGCTCACCACCGGGGCCATCCGCACCATCAACAGCGCCGGATCCACGCTGGCCACCTCCGCCACCACCCTCTCCACCGGCACCTGGCACCGCATTGAGGGAATGACCTTCTACGACACCGCAGCCGGTGTTTTCGAGGTCAAGATCTTCACGGGTGCCAACGACACCGCCGAAGCCGAGATGCTCCGGTCCACCGGGATTGCCAACGCCGCCAACTCCTGGCCCATCAACTGGACGTTCGGGGCCAACTCCCTGGCATCCGCGAACACCACGTTCCGGATGGACGACATCGCGCTGTCCAACTGCGGCTATCCGGGCCCGGCCCCGCTGTCGTTCGTCAACGTCAATGACTACGACACCGCCGCAGCCACGGACGCGGTGACCGGCGCTGTCTCTGTCAAGGACACCGGATTCGGCCAGACCGGCACGGGGAGCAGCTCCGGGTCTGCGGGAGACAGCTCCAAAGGCTCCGGATTCGTCCTCACCGCCGCTTCCCCCGGCACCGCAGCACCCGGCAAGGCAAAGCCGGGCAAGCCGCAGACCGCCTCTGACGCCAGCGCCCAGTCCGCGCTTGATTCCGGTGCCACGGCGTACAAGCCCATCGGCTCCCCCGTCCACCTCGGTTCCGCCGTCACCTCTTCGGCAAACAACTCCGTCATCTCCGGGCTGAGCACCAATGCCGGTGACGCGATTTTCGTAGCCACGACGGTGGCGGTGCTGGCTACGAGCGTCACGGGGATCACCGACTCCCAGGGCAACGTCTACCGCCAGATCAAGCGCTACAACACCGCTGGCGCCTACGACGTGGAGCTGTGGGTGGCCAACTACGGCCCTAGCGGCCCCGGAACCGCCACCAAAGCGCTGATCGGTGACTTCGTGACGGTCACCTGGAGCGGCACCCAGACCGCGCCGCGCGTGGAGGTGTTCTCGTGTGCCGGGATTGACCGGACCGCCTCCGCCGCTGACGTTGCCAAGGCCACCAACGCCTCCTCCGGAACGGCCCCGTCCTCGGGAGCCACCGGGACGCTGGCCCAGGCCGCAGAGCTGGCCGTGGGGATCATCTCAGACAGCAACACCGGGGGCCCGGTCACCTGGGGCGGCGGATTCACCTCCGTGCAGACCGTGCACACCGGCAGCACGGAGTACATGAACGTTGCCACCCAGATTCTCGGCAGCACAACGGGGGTGACCGCCACCGGCACGATCGTCTCCACCAACTGGACCGCCATGGTGGCCACGTTCAAGGCCGCCGCGATCACCGCCGTGGATGTGGTGCCCGCCGTTCAGGAGACCGGCACCGGAGCCGACACGGCCACCATCAAGGTCTCGGATTCGGACACGATGTCGTCGGCCGAGGCCGGATCCGCCGCACCCAGCGGAACCCAGGTCTCGGACTCTGATACCGCTTCCGCCGCCGACGCCCTGGTTTCCCTCGGGATTGACCCTGACACGGAGGCGGCCACCGGTACCGAGGGCACCCCGTCCACTGGGATTGCCTCGCCGGACACCGCTACCGCCGCCGACGCCCAGGCGCTGGGCCCGCTCAGCTCAGATTCAGCCACCGCCACTGACGCTGGCGAGATAGTTAACCCACAGGGCTCAGAGACCGGCTCGGCCACCGACGCGGGCACCATCGGGATTGCGTCAGCTGATACAGCAGCCGCCGCAGACGCAGCTTCCGGTTCGCTCGGGATTACCGTAGCGGGAGATTCCCTCACCGCCGCCGAGAACACTCCCACGGTCGCTGTCTCCAGCTCTGACACCGGCAGCCTGGACGATGAGGGCGTGGCCGGTGTCCCGGTCTCCTCCGCCGACACCGGCAGCTTCACCGACGCCTTCTCCGGTTCGCTCGGGATTACCGCAGCGGGAGATTCAGCCACCGGCACGGACACTTCCAGCACTGGGATTGCCTCCGCCGACACCGGGTCCAGCTCTGATGCCCTGGTCTCGGTGGGCCCGCAGTCTCCGGACACCGGCAGCCTCGCTGACACCTCCGGTGCCCTGGCGCTCTCAGCGGCCGACACAGCCACCGGCTCCGAGACCCAGAACGCCATAGGGATCTCCTCCGCCGACACCGGCAGCGGCGCGCAGAACGCCGTCCTGGGCATTTCCTCCGCCGACACCGGTTCCGCCGCTGAGGCCGAGCTGGTGGCAGCCAACCCGGTGGACGCCGACGCCGGGAGTTTCACCGAGGCCGCGCATCTGGGCATCCCCGGAACCGACACCGCCACCTCAGCCGAAGCCCACCAGCTCGGCCTGGCAGGCACCGACACCGCCGCAGCGGCTGAGGCTGCCCAGCTCGCGCTCACCGGAGCTGATTCCGCCGCTCTTGCCGACGCGGCCTTCATAGGCGTTTCCAGCCCGGATTCCCTCACCGCCGCAGACGCGGTGCTTCCGCTGGGGATCTCCGCCGCCGACAGCGCCAGTGCCGCCGACGCCGGGTTCCAGTCCGGGATCATCGGCAACACCCCGGCAGGGCGGGATTCCGGCACGTTCACCGACAGCCAGGGCTTCCCGCTCACCATTACCGTTGCTGTCACCAGTGCGGATGTGGCCATTGAGATTATCTCCGCGCCGGTTACCCCGGTTCCCGCAGAGCTGCGCGTCTCCGTGGAGGTCACCAGCGCCCCGGTGCTGGCCGTGGTGGGCCCGTAACATCAGGTATGAGCCTTTTCTGGCTGATCATCAGCGTGGCACTTGGCATTGCCCTGACAGTCCTGGCCAGGTCCCGCAAGCCCGCCCGCCAGCTTCCGCCGCCCCGCGATGCCCACAACAACGGCTGTACCGGGGATGACCGGGTGCCGGTGACGATCAGCTATGACGGTGGGCAGGTTCAGGTGGCCGAGCTGTGCCTGGGCTGCAGCGCCCAGATCACCAGCCTGTCCTGGCTGAACCCGCTCTGGCACCTGTGGAACGATCCCAGGTCCCGGGTTGTCTCTGTGTCCCGCCCGCAGGATCTGGAGAAGGCCCGGGTGCGGTGGGCAGCAGAGCTGCCGGTCTTTGATGCGAGGTTCGTGGTCCCGTCCTGGGAGCGCCAGCCGGATGGCCAGCTGTGCCGCTGTGACAGCATCCCCAGCAGGCACTGGCATGGCTGGGCCCCCGCTCATGATCCTGAGCAGAACTAGCCCGATTTCCCAGGCGTGAACAGCGGTGAGCTTCTGACCATCAAGGTCCGCCCGGTTGATCCGGTGACCAGCCTCATTCCTGAGGACGTGACCGCCGTGGCCTACCTGTACGGGCCGCCGAAGAACCCTTCTGCCAATCCCGGGGACCGCACTCCGGACGTGACTGTGGCGCTCACCTTTGACACCAGCTCCCGGTTCTATCTCGGCACCTGGGATTCCACCGGGGCCGCTGCCGGGACCTGGTGGTGCCAGGGCAAGGTAACCGGTGGTGCAAAAGGCTACGACAACTGGGCGTACCAGGCGTTCCCGCTGGATGTGTGATGGGCATTTGCGGGGCCACCCGGGATATCCAGCGCCGGGAGAACGGGATTGACGGGGAGATGCACACCCGGGTGATTCAGGTGCAGTGCACCGATCCGCCGCATGACGGGGACAGCCACTATGACGCGACTCTGGGAGTAGAGTTTCCAGCCGCCCGGCCATAGCGCTGTGTATGTTTTCTGGCGGCTCTCTCTTTACCTCGCCAGCCTCTCCCGCTATCCTGCGCCTCAGGAGCATCCCCGATGCCCGGAGTGGCACGGCTCCAGCAGTTTTCCTGATAGTTCCGGCCCTTGACAGAGGGGGTTCTCCGCATGACCGGTTTCCGCCGCGAGGTAGCGATGCTGGCACTTCCGGTGCTCACTTTCGCCGCCGTGGCCCTGTGCCATGTGATTCACGCCAACGCCGCCACCACTACCTGGGTGACCGCTGCGTTCATCGCGGCAGGCACTGTCATCACCACCGCACTGGCCGTGCCCCGGCACATGACCGCCATCGGCGGTGCGGTGATCACCCTGGTCACGATTCTCGCGCACTACTGGTGGCATCTGGATCCGCAGGCACTGGCCCCGCTGCTGCTGGTTATCCAGACGCTGTTCGGCATGCACGTCCGGGCCCAGGCAACCCCGGTATTCGATCCAGCCCCGCCAGCGGCCTGACGTGCTCCGGGGGGAACCCGTCATGGATCTCAGCTATCTGGAACCCGCGTTTCTGGCCACGTTCGCCGCAGTCCCGCTGGCGCCGGTTCCCATGGTGGTCGGTGGCATCAGCTGCACCGCGCAGATCACCGCGCACGCCCTGGGAGTGCTGGCAGCCGCCCCAGGGCTCATGATTCGCCAGCCGCTGCAGCGGGCACGCAACATCCTGGCCAGATGTGACTACCATGCCGTGGCCGCGCCCTACCGGGACCAGTTCGCCGCACTGCCCTGCCCAGGGCGGAGAGGAGCGGGCGGCAGGCCCATCGCCAAAGAGGCGTTCTGTGTGGCCCTGGGCAGCCTGCTGATCGGCATTGCGGAGGATCCACTGTCGGCCTGGGAGGCACTGTCCGCCACGGCCTGGGCGGCGTTCAGCTCGGACCCCGGATATGCCGCCCAGCTCGCCGCAGCGGGCGCGGCAGTACGGCAGCGCAGCCCTGTCCTGGTGGCAGCCTGACCCGTAACACCAGCATGAGGCTTACCCCTGATTGGATGGATGAGCTGCCGCTGCAGCAGCAGAGTGTGCTCATGCTGGCGCTGCGCGGGCCTGACGGCGTGGCCAAGGAGCATCTGTGCAAGCCGGTCTGGCGTGTTTACCGCGCCAGCGTGATCCGGGCCGCCTATCTGGGCCGGATGATGAATGGCGCAGACAAGGGTGACAGCTTCATGTCGCTGGCCTGGATGGCAGGCCATCAGTGGGGTGCCGTCGTGGATGACTTCTTCGCTGGGGTGGACTCCATTCCGCACCACGCCTACATGCACCTCATGCACGGAGCGGAGATTCTGGGATACAGGCACCCTGACGCCGTTCTCTCTAGCCGCTGGCGCGGGTTTTACTACTTGTGCTGTGCGGATCTGCACTTGATGTCCGAAACCAGAGAGGCGATGGACCGGCGCCTTAACGACGGTGACCGGGAACTGTGGCCATCGCCGGAAGAGCTGGAGTGGGAAGGATAGCCATGGCTCTTGTAACGGAGAATCTGGAGATCCCCGAGGTGGCCCGGCTGTTCCCCAGCACCCGCCGCCGCAGGCAGTCCACTTTGCGCAAGCACGGCACTGCCGCCGCCCACCGCAAGCACCTGCGGGACAAGACGCCCATCTGTGACAAATGCCGCAGGTGGAACACGCTGTCCATCCGGCTCACCCGGACCATTGCCCAGCTGGCCGCCCTGGAGGCCGAGACCGGGCCGCCCAACCCGAAGCTGTACCACCACCGCAGAAGGCAGCCCCGCGCCGCGTACCAGCGGATGGGCGAAGACGAGTACGCCGAGCTGCAATACGAGAGCTTGCGGGCCGCAGAGCCGTTCTAGCCCGATTCCCAGGCCATGAAGCGCTGGTGGGTTCTTTTCGCCGTTCTCGCAGGCCTGTGCCTCGCTGCCGGGTTCTGGTGGGACGCCGGGCACGGCCAGGCGTGGCTGGCCAGCCATACCGGCACCGACTACTGCGTGAACATTCCCGCCCGCTATCTCCAGGTTTGCAAGTCCTACGGCTTCTGGAGCGGGTTCGGGAGTGTGATTCCCTGGTCGCTGTTCTCTCTCGGCGGGATCTTCACCGGGCTGGCGGTGGGGCTGCGGCACCTGAACTGCCACGAGCCCGGCTGCCCGAGGATGGGCCGTTACCCGGACGCCGGGGGCGCGTTCAAGTACTGCGGGAGGCACCATCCCGGCTGGGAGGGCAAGCACCCTTCCCGGGAGCACCGGCTGACGATGCACAAGCTGCACATGGCCCGCACCGGGCATCCCGGCTACCAGCCTGATTCCGGGGCTGACCAGGGTAAACCCGTATAACCGTGTATGAGTGAGCACACGCCCGAACCGGTTATCCCAGAAGAGAAGACCATCCAGCATGCCCGGGGCCAGCTGGTGACAGCTGTCCGGGATGCGGAACGGCACCGGCATGAAGCGTTTGAGCGTCTCCGGGAAGAGATGAACGGCCTGGATGTGGAGTGGGAGCAGAGCCTCCGCGCGGCCTGGGCGAGGTATGACGCGGAGCTAACTCGCCTGGGGGTGAGCGAGCGTTGAGCAGTTCGTCCCACAAGCGCCGTAAGGTGAACCTTGAGCATGACGCCAAGGCCACCAGTCTTTGCCCGCCGCCGTGCGGGAAGGTCCGGTACCTGAGCAGGGCTCTTGCCAAGCGGGCAGCCGCCAGGATTCACCCCGATCAGAAAATGCGGGTTTACAGCGGGGATGTGTCTTCGCATGAGTGCTGCGGGGGGTTCTGGCACATCACCAGTGAGACCGTGGCTGGCCGGACCGCTTTCTACCGGGACCGGGAAGCGTTCTCCCGGGATCATGACCTGCCGTCCGGGTGGAGGGTAGCGGTCTTCAAAGAGGCAGGCCGCTGGCGGTACGTCATCTATGTCCCTGGGGAAGACCCCATGCCAAGCACCTACACCTACGCCTCCAGCGAGATTGCTGAGTGTGAGGCTGTCGCGGACATCAAGGGGGAGGTCAGGTCGGTATGAGCCCGAAGCTGCGCAGCAGAATAGCTACTGAGATTCGCAGGGAGCTGGATGTGAAGCTGCCCAGGGTACATATGGGCAGTCAGTACCGGGATTTCGGGCGCATGCTGGCCGACCGTATTGAGTCCCAGCGTCATGGCGGAGAGCTGCCCACTATTGGGGAGGCAGCTGAAGAGCTGGGTGTCCCGGTTCTGACGGTGCAGCGCTGGCACGGCAAGCTGGCCCAGATGGGAATTGTGGAGCGGTACGCCAAAGGCGGCCCTATTCAAATCAGCGATGAGCTGGTGCTGCGTGCTGCCGGGCTGGGTTTGCGGACGGCGGAGCCTGGCGCGTGATTCCTGACCTGCGCCGCCTGCCCCCGGATCAGGAAGCGCTCCGCTGGCAGCGTGCTGATGCTATCCGCACCCTGTATGACGTGGCGCTTCCCCGCCTGGCGTACTGGAACTACGACCCTTGCCCGGAGCACCAATCCCCAGAGCCGCTCTGCCCGCGCTGTGGAGGCACGTTCCGGCGCCATCAGCGCACCGGGGTCACCTGGCTGTGGCTGGCCAAGAAAGGGCTTCTGGGAGATCCCACAGGTACGGGGAAGACCATCAACGTGCTGGGGCTGCTGGCCATGCTGAAGGAGTCTGGGGAGCTGGGAGCCGCGTCTCCAGCACAGCGATGTGTGATTGTCGCCGGGGCAGCGGAGCAGTGGCACGGCGAGTGCCGCAGGTTTCTTCCCGGGGTGGTCTCGGTGCTGGCCACCGGCACTCCCGCGCGCCGGGCCGTCAAGTACGCCGACCCGTGGGAAGTGCTCATGGTCAGCCCGGAAACACTGCGGATGCGGAACATCAAGCGCGGTGACGGCAGCAAGTCCCGGGCCGGTGATCTGGAGATTCTGGAGCAATTCGATATCGGCACGCTGATCTACGATGACGTGGACGCCATGCGCCACTACCAGACCGGGACTGCCTATGCGATCAGCCGCCTGGCCGAGCGGTGCCACAGGGTGATCGGGACGCACGCCACTCCGGTGCAGAAGCGGCCTATGGAGGCCTACGACTACCTGATTCCAGTGGGCGGGCCGGAACGGTTCGGCCCCCGGGCGGTGTTCAAGCAGACGTACGTCCGTGAGGAGGATGACTACTACGAGGCCCGGGATCAGTTCGGCCACACAGTCATCAAGTCCCGGAAGAGGGAAGCCGGGATTCGCAACGGAGAGCAGCTCAAGCGGCTGGTAGCACCCATGGTGCTGCGGCGTGCCCCGGAGCAGATGGATGATGTGTCGGTCCCTGAGCTAGTGCCGTCCATCGCCTGGGTGGAGCTGACAGCAGCGCAGAAGGCGAGATATGCCGAGCTGAAGAAAGGCGTTCTCCGGATTCTCCGCGAGGAGGGCGAGACCGTGGAACGTGCGGAGGCCATGCAGCAGTTCATCCGGGGCTGGCAGATCTGTTCCGGGCTGGCGGCCCTGGATGGGGAAGGCCGGGGCGCGGCCAGCTCCAAGCTGGACTGGGTGATGGACCGGATTACCGGGGACTTCGCTGAGGACAACGCCAAGAGTGTGATCTTCTGCTACTTCCTGCCCAATCTCGCGGACCTGTCAGCCCGGCTCACCACCGCAGGCATCGGTCATGCAGTCCGGTGGGGACGCAACCAGGACCGGGATCAGCGTCATGCGGACTTGGAGAGATTCCGGAATGATCCGGGTTGCCGGGTGCTGCTGGGCACCACCACCATTGAGCGGTCCATCAATCTGCAGGTGGCCCGGCATATGGTGGCCCTGGACACGATCATCAACCCGGCCAGGATGCGGCAGCTGGCAGGCCGGGTTGCCCGGATCGGATCCAGGCAGCCGACTGTCTACTTCACCCAGGTTCTGGCGCGTAACACCCAGGAAGCCGCTTACCCTGAGATTCTGCAGCGGGAGCAGGCTATGGCTGACTGGCTGTTCGATGAGCGTAGTGACCTTTTCCCGGCCCTGACTCCTGCAGAGCTGCTCCGGATGATCTCCGGGGATCCTGCGGTGCGGGCGGCGGCCCTGGCTGTGTGAATATCTGCCTGCCCGGCGCTATGCTGCAATTCTGCGCCTGGGGAGGCACGGCACATGGATTCAGTTCTTGCAGAGCTTGTGGAGAAGCTGGTTCCGCAAGCCAAGGCCATTGCGTACAGGAGATACCAGAAGGCCCCGCATATTCTGGAGCGGGATGAGCTGGAAGGTATCGCCCTGGATGGGCTCATGGACGCCGCCCACAAGTGGCCCGGCTACTGCGCGAAGAACAGCTTTGATCCGGCTGATGCGGTGAAAGGCTATTTCGCCGCTTATGCGATTCGCCGGATGAACGGTGCCATCCTGGACTATCTGCGGAGCCTGGACTGGGTGCCCAGGTCAGTACGGTCCCGGGCCAAGAGGATTGATGCTGCCCATGCTTCGGGTGCGGTGACCGCTGAAGAGCTGGCCGCAGAGGCAAGCATGACGATCGCTGAAGTGCACGCCACCAATGCTGCCCTGGCCCGCCGCCCGGTGAGCCTGGACGAAGGCGACCGGGATGTGCCCGAGAGGCAGGACGTGGAAGGGCAGGCCCGGGTGGCGGAGCTGCTTCAGGCAGTCCGGGAGACCGGAGACCGGCTGCCCCGGCTGCAGCGGGTGGTGCTGGCTTTGCGGTACTACGAGGAGATTCCGCTGCCCCAGATCGCGGAGCTGCTAAGCCTGGACCGGGCCCAGGTGCTCGCTGCCCACGATGACGGGGCCAGAACGGTGCGGGAAGCGATGCTTACCGCCGTATAACCTCCATGATCAGCAGTTTCCGGGGCGAGCACGCCTTCCTGAGCAACTTCTATCAGCGCACGTTCCGGGTGCCTCACCCGAACAACTTTGACTGCCCGGATGTGGAGCATGCTTTTCAGGCGGCCAAATCCACCAGCCGTGAGGACTTCTGCTTTGTGCTGGCCGCGCCCACCGCTGCGGAAGCCAAGAAGCGGGGCCGTCAGATTACTTGCCGGGAGGACTGGGACGAGGTGAAGCGCTGGTACATGATGCAGCTGGTACTGGCCAAGTTTCACCAGCATCCGGATCTGCAGGAGAAGCTGGCCGCCACCGGCCAGGAGGTGCTGGTGGAGGGCAACTCCTGGGGAGACACCTACTGGGGCATGGTTTCCAGGGGCGGAAGCTGGGTGGGGCAGAACTACCTGGGTGAGATTCTCATGGCTGTCCGGATGGTGCTGTGCTGACCCACGCTGAGAAGTCCGCAGGCAAGTGGTGGCGGAAGATTCAGGAGACTGAGCTGGACGCCCTGAACATCGCCAACCCGCCTGATGTCAGCCCGCTGCCGCAGCTCCGCCATATCCGGCACCTGTGTCCCGGCAACGGTGGGGTATCCATCAGTTTTGACTACGCTGAGGTCTACGTCCGCAGCCCCCGCATCGGGGTGTGCTACTGCTCTGTGATAAAACCAGTGCCGGATGAGCTGCTGGGGAAGTTCCCGCACGAGGACTGCGCTGGCGGGGCGCTCATCCCGGAAGGGCGATTCGGTTTCGTGTACCGGGAAGGACGGTGTGGGAGATGTCAGCTGAAGGCCAGGAGCCTGACCGGGCGGATCGTGGACGGCTACGAGAGGCAGCCGACCGGCAGGAAGGTGATCCGGGGATGAGAGCAGTCCTGGTTGCGGCAGGCATCGCCTGGGTGCTTGTGCTGTTCGGCGTGCTGTTGCCGCTGGTTGTTAGCTGGGGGCACGGATGAGCAGCCAGATCGACCCCTCCAAGGTCCCCAGCGCGAATCTCCCGGTCATTCCGGACAAGGTGGTCAAGCGCATCCAGGATGGCAAGGACGTGCCCCTGGAGGCCATCTCAGAGGCTGCTACCGAGATCCGGGAGAAGAGCGGGCTGGAGCGGGCGAAGCCGTTGCATGCCGAGACCCTGACGCCTATCACTCAGTACCGGGCCAATCAGATCATCTCCGGGTCTCCGGATGGGAAGCTGCAGCACGGGGTTATGCCCCGGGCCCCGCAGACCCGCAGGGTGATTCCGCCGCCGTTCCGCCGCGAGAGCATCAGCATCCGGGTTCCCGGGGAGCCCCAGGCGCAGTGGCATAACGTCCGGGCGGATCAGGTGCTGGTGGGAGACATCGTGCCTGATGTCGGCAAGGTGGTGGAGGTGCTCACCCAGCCGAGATACAGCAGTGCGGAAGAGCAGGTCCCGGTGACGGTGCATGGAGGCGCCCCCGGAATGCTCATTGAGAAGACGTTCGATGCCGGGGAGTATGACCTTCTCCGGAAGCAGTACGGGTCTACCCAGGTGGCTGTGGGTGTGGACGTGGTACTGACCGGCCCGGAGAACTGCCAGCTCGTGGTGGACCACGCTGAGCAGGTCAGGGTGTTCGGAATCCGGTAACACCGGTATGGCCTATCACGAGAAAACCCCCTCTCCGGGGCTGCGCGCCAGTGGGCTCATTCTTGGCCCACGGCCGAACGAATGCAGTTGCTCCTGGGCTGTAACCCGGGTTAGCGGCAAAGATGTGATGTACCTCAAGGTCTTCAACGCGATGTGCCGGATCCGGCACATCCGGCAGGCAGTCTGATGCTGGATGCCGTAGATCTCGGCAAGTACCTGCTCTCCGCGATCCTTCCCAGGAACGGTGATGCTGGAAGCAAGGATCTGCTGGAGCGTGCTCTTCGCCTGATCTCTCCGGAGCATTTCGCGGATCCGCAGCAGCGGATGATGTTCCAGATGCTGGACTGGTGGCTGGCTAACGTTGGCACGGTGCTGCCTGTGGAGCATGTGGGCACGATGCTGCGTGCTCAGCCACCCGGGGTTGCGCTCCAGTACGCCGAGTATTACCGGATGATTCAGCAGGTCCCTGGGCGGGCGGAGGAGTTCGGGATCTACGTGGACCAGCTCCGGGAGCTGGCCGCAGCCAGGATGACCGGCGAAGCACTCACCCAGGCCATGCAGATCCTCCGTGGCGGTGCCCAGGACGGTGAGGAATGGCTGCAGGGCCATGGCCCTGCCCGGGAGCACATCTTGTCCCGCCTGGCGGACGTGGAGCGGGCTCTGCATCTCCAGGAAGCTCCTGAGGGGGATATCGGCCTGGAGGCCCAGGATTTTCTGGCCGAGTACAGCCGCCGTGCGGAGCAGTCACGCCGGGGCCATGGCGTGATTAGTACGGGGCTGGAAGATCTGGACCGGGCTCTGGGCGGCGGGATTCAGCCAGGTGAGCTGGCGCTGGTGGCTGCAGGCTCCAACATTGGCAAGAGCACTTTGTGCGCGGACTGGGCTTGGCGGGCGTGCGTGAAGCAGGGCCGGAACGTGGTGATCTTCACGTCTGAGACGAACAGGATCCAGTTCCGGAACAAGATCATTGCCCGCCATTCCCGGGAGTGGGGTGCCTATCTGCCGGAAGGTCTGAACACCAGGGATCTGCGGGGCGGCACGCTTCCCCCGGAGCAGCTGCAGTATCTGCAGCCGGTGGTGCAGCACTTCGCTGACACTCCTGGCCATGGCCGGTGCTGGATTGCCCAGGTTCCCCGGGGGGCGACTATGGGGACTCTGGAAGCCCGGCTTTCCCGGATCTCCAAGATGTTTCCTGCCGATCTTGTGATTATCGACTACCTCATGCTGCTCCGCTCTGACCGCAAACGGCAGTCCCGCCGCGAAGAGCTGAGTGAGATTGTGGTACAGGCCAAGGAAATGGCCACCGGGTACCTTGAGGGCAGGGGAGTACCTGTGGTGTCTCCCTGGCAGATGAACCGTGAGGGAAATAAGCAGGCCCGGGACGTGCGTGGTTTTTACAGCCTTGACGATCTGGCTGAGACAGCAGAGGCGTCATGCACCGCTGACCTGATTCTGGGCATTCTCCCGGACGGGGATGACACTTCTGGCGGCAGGCAGGCTCCTCTGAAGATCGGGACTGTCAAGGTCCGTGACGGAGAGAAGCTGAGGAACCAGATTCGGCTGACCGCTGACTACGCCACCTGTTATTTCATGCCCCGGGAGGACAGCGTTCAGGCCGTGCAGGCGATGAGCTTCGGAACGGAAGCCCCGGTGTGACTTCCCTGATCCGCATAGCTAATGAGCGGGTGCCCATGCCGGTGGCCTGCCGGGCAGCAGGCCTGAGCGTCCCGGACGTGTACCGGGATTCAGGAACCAAGTGCTACTGCCCGTGGGGTGAGATGTCGCACTCAGACGGTGGCAAGGAGAAGGCGTTCCGGGTATGGCCAGACCATGCCTGGTGTTTCGCGTGCCGGAAGTGGCTCGGCCCGGTCAGTCTCTACGCTCAGCTTTGTGAAGTCACGTATGAGCAGGCAGCAATCAGGCTGCTGGACCTGATTGGCTATCGTCCGGTTAGCGTTGCCCATCTGTGGGGAGAGGCCATCAGGGAGACGCCGCCAGATACTGGGGCGCTGCAGGCCGCTCTGCGCAACTATTGTGTGTCAGTAGCTCCGCTTGAAGCGCTGACTCTTCCGGTGCCTGCGGCATATCTGGCACGCTGTAATGGTTACTTGACACAGGTCAAGGATGAAAAGACCGCAGAGCAGTGGCTGGAACTTGCCAAGACTGTGATGCGTACGGTTCTCACAGGAGGAGTGTGTGCCTAACAAAGCGACCGCCCCATTGCTTGTGGGGTGGCTGACTCTGCAGCAGGTGGCAGACCGCCTCGGGGTGTCCCGCCAGGCGGTGCACCAGGCTGCGGAGGACGAAGTCTTTAACACTTTGTGCCGCACTGGCGGGGACCGTGCTGTCTGGCTGGTGGCTGAGAGCGAGGTGCGCCCTGGCCTGGTACTGGGCCCTTCCCCGGCACGGCGGGCGGCGCTGGATAGCCGCAGGGCCGTATCACCGGCTGTAGCAGAAGATGATTGCAGGGGAGCGGACAATGTCAGTGTCAGTGGAGAAGAAACGGCGTACGCCGGTCCCGGGTAAGCCAGCGGCTCTCGATATCCTCAGAGTGGACGGCTGGGCAGAGATGCTGGAAAGTCTTCCCGGTACTGGGGATGCCCCGGAGAACAGCCTGCGGCGGTACCTGACCGATCAGGACTTCCGCGATGCTGAGCGGGAGCGGTTGCCAGCGGAGATGCCCGGGTGGCCGTCCTCGCAGCTGGGCGGCGTTGAGTATGAGGATCTCAGCCGGTCCCTGAAAGAGCATCTTGACGATGCGGCCGGATGGCTGCTTGTGCTCGCCCGGGACGAAGAGACCTTGGCTGCCCTGGATGACACTGAGTACCGGGCCGCACTGAAGATGCGGCAGCCCGATGCGGCTTGGCCGGTCCCGGGGCTGACGGACGAAGCCTGGCACGGCCAGACTGTTTCCGGCCAGGGCTGAGGGGCAAAAATGCGTGTGCGGTGGTTCCTGGGCCCGGTGACGCAAAAGCCCCAGGTTCAGGAGCCCCGCGCCAGCCGTGTGGCGGTCGTTGCTGAGCTGGTGGCCGAGGTGCCTTCCCGCTCTGGTGGCGATTCTCACCGGGTGAGCAGAACCGGTGCGCACTGGTCTTGCACATGTAAGGCGTACATCAAGGGGGGCCGGGAGTGCTGGGCCATCAGTCAGGAGAAGAAGAATGCCGCAGCTCAGTCTGGCTGACCGGAAGCATGAGGCTTTCCTGGAAGCTCTGTGGGTCACCGCTGGTCTGATTGGCCTTGGCTGGGGCAGGGACATCTACGATGTGTGCTGGCTGGACTGCCCGCACAGCGGGCACCTGAAGGTGCACCGGGGCCGGGAGATCTGCCTGTGCGGTGACCACGCTGTTTTTCTGGAGCATTACCGGGACCGTACAGGAAGCTACCGTGGTGCCCCCCTCCCTCCGGGCACGCCGTGGCATGAGTGGCCGTGGCGTGCCGCCGAGCCCGTCGATGTTGTCCCACCGCGAGGGGAAAAGCTGTAGTGGCGTCTCTGGGGCGCTGTGCGGGGTGCGGGGATTCCGGGCCGCACCGGAAGATTTCTGCGCACGTCATGAGCTGCGTGAAGTACCAGGAGCTGTACGCCGCCGATCCTGCGAAAGCTCTGCAGCCCCTGGAAGAGTTCGCCCGGTGGGAGCGCGAGGACAAGGTGTGCGGGCACGAGGCCCGGAAAGAGCGCATTGTGGCCGCCAGGACGACTACGCTGAAGCTGCAGGCAGCCCGGCTTGCCCGCTTTGATCACCTTCCGGACATCCTGGAAGGTTAGCCCGCGATCGGTGGGGAAGAAGCCCAGACTCATGGCACAGACTGCTGAGGAACGTACTGCCGCTTTGCATGCCAGTGCCGAGGAGAAGTACGCCGCCTGGTTTTCGGGCAGGCACTGGCGGGTGTGCGAGGAGATTACCGGGAACCGCACCATTGAGGGGAAGAAGGTCTCCTACTACCGGGGGTTCTTCCGGGTAGAGCCTCCTGGGGTGTTCCAGACACCGCTAGGGCACAAGGGCCGTAAGGGATACCTGATTCGGGAGATCGACGCGCAGGGCAAGGATCTGCCTGGGACAGAGCCTGTTCCGTTCGGCCGGATGGTGCTGGAGCGGGCGGCCGAGGACTTCAGCGCTGTGACCGGGCTGCCACCGCGAGACCCGCGCCGCCGTGCAGGAACCTGGACCGCTTGACAGGGGTCAACCGCAGCGGGTAGTTTGGACCCTGATGGCAATTACGCTCTTAGGGCGCAGGAGTGTTTCGTTGACTGCAGAACTGTCTGTGCTGGATGATGCGCGGTTCGTCGCGCCGTCCTCGGACGAGGAGATGTTCCGTCTCTACTGGAAGCGGGTTCGCGGCCTGCTGGTCAAGCAGGGTGTTCCCCCTGTGCATGCGGACGATGCCGCGCAAGATGTGTTTGCTGCGCTGGTCCGGCGCAAGGTCCGGGAGATGTACGAGCCTGGGCATACGGTGACCCACCAGAATGGTACGAAACGGTGCACCTTCCAGGCGTTTCTTCTGGGGGTGGCAGCCAGGTACGCCCGGGGGATCCGGGAGAAGTACGCCACCAGAGCCCAGCGCGAGAGATTCCTGTTTGATCTTCCGGACAACCCGGAGTGGGCAGAGCTGCTGGCCGGATTCAGCACAGATGCGTACCCGTCCGAGGAAGGCCCGGACTGCTATGCCCGGATGCGCGCGTGGCTGGCACTGCAGCCACCTGCCCAGCCCGGGGAGCGGGATCTGCTGGAGCTGTTTGATGAGCTGGCCAGCGAGGCGCGTAAGCCCGGCAAGAAAGAGAAGGAGATCTTCTCTCAGCTCTGGGCGGAGCTGGAGCCCATACCTGACGCCAGCCTGGAGATCAGCTGGAACATTGGCGGCCTTACGGTTACTCCGGAGCAGGTGCACGCCGCTGTGCTGGTGCTGCAGGCTGACAAGAGCATCATGGTTCTCGGGCCGCTGCAGCGTGCCGGGCATCCTCTGGGAGACGCCCCGGACAAGCGCTGGTACCACCCGTTCAGCAAGGAAGAGATCAAGGCTCATCCTGAGCTGGCGATCGACCCGCAGACGCACCGCAAGCCCGCAGGCCACGTCAAGATCGCGGTGCTGCACAGGCTTAGGCGAATGCTGGAAGAAGCCCTTCCAGCTGGGGATGGGCGAGTGGACCAGCAGGATTGGACACCTGCACAAGCGGGGTCACGGGGCAACCATGTGAACGCCGAACTCGCCCCGCTCATGGCTTCGCCACCCCAACTGGAAGTTTTTGAGTTCCCAGAGCCCAGCGCCTGGGAGCGCATAGAGGCTGTGCTGTGGGAGCTGGGTGCCACTGCTGACGTGGTGGACATGTGCCAGGCCTGGGCTGCTGAGGGCGGGATGGCCGTGCCAGCGGGAGTGCCAGCATGAGCCCGGTGCTGGACTTCGCCACCCCAGCCAAAGACCCTTCCGAATGGGAGGGTGCTGCGCACTTCCTCACTGTCACTGCGGCCGAGCCGCCTGACGGGCCGTTTGACACCTGGCGTCTTGAGTACGAGATTGCCCATCCATGGAGCTGTAAGCAAGCGCCCCATCATCTCGGGTTTGAGGAATACACCTGTGATGTTGCATATCACGAATCTGAATCAGGGCTTGCTTTCTGCTTGCACTATTCAGGGACGCCGGTTACCAAGCCAGGTTTTTACCTGATTCAGGGCTGGGGACGTAAGTACGTGCACTGGGAGCTAGGCCCGGAATATGACGCCAGTATTGGCGTTATCAGTAGCTCCGTATAACCTTCCATGGCCGGACTGATCGGGCACACCCACCAGCTGAGGCAGCTTAGGCCGCCTGCGTTTCTTCCTCCAGTGACGCTGCTGATCGGTCCTAGCGGGATTGGGAAGCGGTTGCTGGCCGAGGTTGTTGCCTACCAGCACAAATATGACGAGGATGACATCTTCATCGGCGGGGAGCCGTTGCTGGTGGATGGCACCGCTGACTTGCTGGCATTCGCGCAGAGAGCCAGCGCCCGGGGAAGACTGGCCATAGCCAGCCTGGACGGAGCCAGCGTGGCCGTGCAGAGTGCGCTGCTGAAGACGCTGGAAGAACCATCGCGCGGAATGAAGTTCCTGCTCACTGCTAGCCAGCCGCCGCTGCCGACCATCGTGTCCCGCAGCCAGATTGTCCGCTGCGGGCCGCTGTCTGCCGAGGATGTGGAGCGGGTGCTGCAGCGCAAAGGTGTTCCCCCGAAGGCAGCCCGTACCGCCGCACTTATGAGCGGCGGCAGTCCCGGCATGGCCATGACTTTCTCCCAGGCAGCCATGGACGGCGCTCTGGCCATGGTGACAGCCGCGCTGAAAGCGGCGACCAGCCGGAATCCCGGCCAGCTGATTGCTCTGTTCAAGAGCTGGGAGCAGGTGCATCATGTGCTGCTGTCTCAGTGGGCGGTGGAGGCCGTCACGTTCCGGTGGCGGGTGTTTTCTGCGGATACCGCTCCTGGAATTGGCCGGGGCCACGCCGAGTACGCACTTACCATGCTGACTAGCCTGCAAGGTGCCCGGCCCCGGATAGTTGACAGGGCGGTGCTGGAAATGCTCGCCGTCCGGAAAGTGAGCTGACATGCCTGATATGAGCGGAGCTGCCGA